>Ga0164318_10003509_pt1 | contig 14861 bp, 10 predicted proteins | sample GuaBasSedimGuay9_FD_113734 | JGI IMG/M metagenome (GOLD analysis project Ga0164318, IMG submission 113734) | Subseafloor sediment microbial communities from Guaymas Basin, Gulf of California, Mexico - Guay9, Core 4571-4, 0-3 cm | ecosystem: Environmental > Aquatic > Marine > Hydrothermal vents...
GGAGCCAAGATGGCCTGCGTGGTAATATATTATTTGCCACGCATGTTGGCCAGATGGTGCATCGAAGATGCGCCGATTCCGTGAAGGCTTTGGCTTTTGCCAAAGGGTTCCTGGCTATCCCTGCATGAGTGTTGTTATTCCAGGGGAGCCAAGATGGCCTGCGTGGTAATATATTATTTGCCACGCATGTTGGCCAGATGGTGCATCGAAGATGCGCCGATTCCGTGAAGGCTTTGGCTTTTGCCAAAGGGTTCCTGGCTACCCCTGCATGAGTGTTGTTATTCCAGGGGAGCCAAGATGGCCTGCGTGGTAATATATTATTTGCCACGCATGTTGGCCATTTGAACCCTTTCCGTCATCTCATGATGTCACTGTATCATCGCTTGTTGGATTGGATCGGTCCTCATTCTCCGGAACAACCCGATTCTCCGATTGGGGTGGTTGATACACAGGAGCTTCCGCAACATTTTCAGATGCTACGGGCACTTCATTGACATTCCCTCCCGGTATTTCTCCTTCCTGTTCACCGGAATCATTTGAAGTGTCTCCGTATAGTTTTGCATATTCCTCCGCTTTCTGTTCGGGAGTAAGATTCCCGTACAGGTCCTCAAATGTAGGTGCGGGAGGAGCTTCCTCCGAACTCAAATTGTGTGCTTCTACTGTGGATATGGGCACATCGGTATATTGTGCCATCATCTTTCTCCTTTCCTGTATGAGACGTTCTTCCCTTTCGGCTTCACTCTCCTCCAGCTGGGGGACATCCTCCTCGTTCTCATTTTTCTTCTTCTTTGAATTTATTGCAGCTGCAACAATGACCAACGCCATTATGACGACGATTATGGATATGAGAACAACCCACAGGACCATCTTTGATTCCTTCTCCCCTCCATCCGTTTCCTTTACAGGAACCTCCACGAAGATCACGGGTGTCCTCACCCCCTCACCTTTGCTGTTCTCTGCGGCTATGGAATAGTAATATCCGATCCCTCTCTCTATATCCGTGTCGTTGTAGCTCGTTTCGTTTCCTGTTCTCCCGATAACGGTCAGATTGTTCCTTTCAAGTCCCCTATAGACAACATACCCCGTCACCTCCGCGCCTCCGTCGGACATGGGAGCTTTCCAGTGCAGGGTTATGGTCATATTTGCAATGTCCAGGACACCCTGCAGTGTGACTGGATCCTTTGGAGGCCCGGTTGGCATGATCTCGACGATGTCCGTGGTGTTGCCCTCGAGTTCCCTGTTGAACGCGGAGACCCTATAGTAGTAGACTGTACCATCGGTAACTGTCGTATCGTTGAAATACAACTGTGTGGGGGAAACGGTCTCAAGTATGGTTATGGAATCTTCGGACGTTCCCCGGAATATCTTGTAACCTTCCAGCACCCTTCCTCCATTCTTTTCCGGAGGATCCCAAGTCAGAAAGACCACACCACTATCGCTTGTGACCCTGAGATTCCTGACGGTCGAGGGACGGCTGAAGGGCCTGCCTGTCATGGTGGGTGTTCTTTCACCTTCACCGATTATCGAAGTGATCGATACCTCATAGTAGTATACGGTTCCAACGACAACATCGGTGTCGTAGTAGCTTGACAACTCCGCTGAGATATTGGCCAGCAGTTCCAGTTCATCTTCGGAGGTGCCCCTGTATATCAGAATCTCCTGATACGGATATTCGCCCCCATAATATGGTTTTGACCACATGAGCTTCACCATGCCATCCATGTCGATGGTTCTGAAGTTCTCGGGGGTAAGAGGAAGTGGTTCAGGTCTTTTCATCAGGGTTTCCGATCCAGGTCCTTCCCCTACTTCGTTGTAGGCTCGAACCTGGAAATAATAATATTCATTATTGACCAGGTCCTCTATTGTGTATTCGAATACATTCCCCGCATCGCCTGCAAGCTTCATCTCGTTTTCATCGAAATGTTTGGTATAGACATGGTATCCCAGAATGGGTGTTCCCCCATCGAACTCCGGTTCTTCCCATCTAAGTGTCATGTTGGTATTTCCGGGTTTGAGCGTGAGGTTTCGAGGTTTACTTGGAACACCCAGAGGAGTGGCGGGGATGGCTGGGGGTCTCTCGCCCACGCCCTCGGAGTTCATACCTGCGACCGCATAGAGATACGTGACACCGTTTTCAACATCCTCATCCGTATATGTGGTTCCCTCGCTTACGGTTGCAAGTGGTTCCGGTACCTCGTACTGTTCCGAACGAAAAATCCGGTATCCCGTGATCATAGCCCCCCCATCATCGAGGGAAACGTTCCAACTGAGTGTCACCATTCCGTCACCGGGAGTGATGGTCAAATTCGACGGGGGAGAGGGTGTTGTTCTCGGTGAATCGGAGAGAACCGTTGTCTTCCTGCCATCGCCATAGGCGGTAATGGCAAGAACCTGATAGAAATAGGTCACACCATTGATGAGACCGGAATCGGTATAGTTTGTTTTCATCCCAAGATCGATCCTTGTTGAAACATTGGTCTTGGAAAGACCTTTGAAGAGAGAGTACCCTTCCAGAGGTGAACCATTCTCATCTTCAGGTTCCTCCCATGAAAGAAAGAGATGATTAGCCCCATGAATGGACGAGAAATTTGTTGGTGGTGAAGCTGGACCTCTGGGAACTGCCATCACAGGTGTGGATTTGGGCCCTGCTCCATCATCGTTTATGGCAGAGATGGAGTAATAGTATGTGTTTCCGTTGATCACCGTAGAATCCGTATAACTCAATTCGTAAGGACCCAGATCGTTCTTCACTATGAGATCCACGGAATCGGGGAGGGTTCCTTTGTAAAGAATGAATCCAACCAGGTCCTCTCCCGAGAATCCGGTCGGGTAATCCCAGGTGATCCGGATCTTTTCATCCATGGGTTCGGCCTGGACGTTATTGGGAGCGGGAGGAACGGCCCTGGATGGTGCTTCCGCAGTTGACAACATAGGTACTGCAGAAATGATCGTGATCAACAGCAGGACGATAATCCATCTTCGGTTCGACATTCTTTCACCGCCTTTGTCTCTGCAAAGTGAAAATTGAGACCATTGGCTCGAGTTCACCTCATCAGGAAATCCCCACGGGGCGGGGCAAAATCGAAGTTGTCGGACTTAAACCTTTGTATTATCACGGTGTCAAATTGGCAACTCCGATATCGGAAGGTTGTTTGTACAACGACCTGTACCCCTCTCATCAACGATTTCCAAGAGGTTTCATCAATAATGCTTATATTCCAATTGGAATAATACACATTGGCGCCTTTGTCGGGAGAAACGATGATGTCAAGAGAGTTTTCAAAGAGAAAACAGCGGGAAATGAGGAAAAAGGAAAGGATGGAAATGCTCGATATGGGCGACCTGATGATGTCCAGAAGACGTTTTATCAAGGCTTTGGGATACTTTCAGGACGTGATCGAACTCGATCCATCATACAAGACTGCCTGGTTGAAGAAAGGGGATGCTTTGAAGGAACTCAGGAGATACCGTAAAGCGTTGGATGCCTATAAACAGGCTGTAAGTCTGGATCCGGATTTTGCACTTGCCAACGAGAAGATAGGCATGATCCTGATGATCCTGAAGCGTCCTGATGAAGCCATCCCCTATTTCAAGGAATCATTGAGATGCAATCCAAGGAATGTCGAAACGTGGTACATGAACGGCGTGGCCAATATGAGGATGGGAAGATTCAAGGAGGCACTGGATAGCCTGGAAAAAGCTCTGCATCTGGATCCCAGGAACAAGTCCGTCCTTAAGGCAAAGGGAGACTCATTGATGGAGCTGAACGATTTCCGGGGATCACTAGCATGTTTCAAGAAAGCACTCGAGCTGGATCCGAACTACGGACGGGCGAGGGACTCCCTCAGAGAGATGAGGACCCGGATAATTGAAAATGCCGGAGGGTTCCTTGTTGGAAAGGGTGGTTCTTCCGAAGATGATGATTCCCGTACCGGTGAGGAAAACAATGAGGTTGATCCGGACCAATATGAAGAGATAGGTGATGATGAATTTGAGGAGCTTGAAGAGCTCGAATTGATTGAGTAAACGCGGATTCCCCGTTTGGAATCAAACCTCAATACTGTTACCGTTAATACTGTTGCTAAGAAGGATGGATAGGTATCAAATCACGCTTCTTCGGGTTGAAGATGGACCATATCGATGACAAGCGTGTAGGAGTTCTGATCGTCCCTGTAGGTGATGATGCCGGGTCCTATCACAGGTACCCATTCACCGGTTTCTTCGAGAGATACCTCTATTGTAAAATTCCCCTTTCCGAAATAGGACCTCATCTGTTCCTCGCTGAACTCCATTGAATCCGAAATGGAACCGCTGTCCGAAGATTTATCGGAGGTGATGTTTCCCAGGGGGTCGACGACCCTGACCCTGAAGGTGTCCGGTTCATTTGTATAACGTCTCAGTTTCGGAATTCCCGGAGGACTTGTCTCGTCCTGCCATGTCAACGAATAACCCATCGAGAGGAGGACCTTTCCCGGTCCGTTCTCGACCGTTCCGGAATCGGTCTCACCCTGGCTCAACTCCCTTCCCATATTGAATTTGGTCCGGATCTCGACATAATCTGATATGATGCTGAAATCAGCTCCGGGTTCTCCCGCACTCCTGATGATGGCCAGGATACCATCCCTGGTAAGCATCTTGTCGGATTTGTCACTTGCTTCGGCCTTGAAAACAGCGAATGTAAGAACGAGGACGAGCACCGTAACGACAACAGAGGTTGGCTTCTTGTTCTTCACGAAAATCAATTCATTGATGTCATGCAGAACCTTGCCGATCGGGGTCATCCCACCAGAGTCTTCGGAAACCATGTTGCGACCATGACCACCATCAACGGTATTGGAAATATATTTTGTGGTTTATCCAGCATCACTTTTTCCGGAATCCTGACCGCCATGAACGATATAGGCGATGGTGGTCTGATATGGAAGAATATTTCGGATAGTTTTTTCTATGATATGCTCATTCCTTTACCACTCAATGGGGTGAGGTATTCATGGACACGATCATCTGGATCTTGATCGGTATCGGCGCTTTCGTGATTCTAATGGCACTTGTCTGGTTCATAACCAAGCTTTCTCAGAGAAAACCAGTGGAAGTGGTTGAGGAGGAAAGGTACAGACCCCGGAAAGAGGAGATGGTACCCTTCGATGAGGAGGTCATGGAGGTTCTCGAGAGAAGGATAATAAGATGTGCCAATTGCGACGAGGAGGTAGGTCCATATGATGATGTCTGCCCTCATTGTGGTGCAAGGCTTTCCATGAACATATATGAATGTTCAAATTGCGGTAAGGAGGTCGACCCGAGGGATCGGGAGTGTCCCCACTGCGGAGAGATCCTGCTTCCCGAACCTTATGTCTGTCCGAAATGTTTCAAACCCGTGGAAGCCGATGCAAGTAAATGCGATTACTGCGGGGCCACCTTCTGGTCGCCAATCCTGCTGGATGAGGAAACATTGAAGCGGAAGAAAAAACACATTGAGAGTGAAGAAAGCGATTAGAACAGGAACCCCTCAAAGAAGGAAAGCAGGATGAAACGTTATCCACGGGACGTTCTTCTGGCATTGAAATGGGGGGAAGACCAGGGTATCGAGGATGTATCGATAGCATTCGTAAGCAGAGGATCAAGCGGTGGTATCTCGAGGATCCCGGGTCATCGTATCGAGCATATCGGGAAATCCTTCATGGAATTGAAGGATGGAACGTTCATTCCATTTCACCGGATCATCCTGATTGAGGATCATGATGGTGTTTTGTGGGAGAGGGGGAGGCCCTGACCTCCATATCGAAAGCCATCATGGACATATCAGGTGAATACTCATGAACTTCACGCATGGAGGATATGACTACTTCCTTTCCGCAGTCCCGTGTGAGTTTGACGATGTCGTCGATCGTTGACATCACGTCATTCTTTTTAACAATCGAGTAAAGGAAAATGCTCCCATCATCGATGACCTCAAGCGCCGTATCCAGGAAGTCAATCGAACCATGCGGAAGATTCATTATTATTGTATTGAAAGGACCCATCCCCAGTGGAGCTTCTTTCGCATCCCCGAGAAATGCGGTGACCGTGTCCTCCGCCGAGTTCAGCCTAATGTTGGTGTTAAAATATTCGATGCAGTAGGGGTTAAGGTCAAGGCCGATAATCTCATCCGGTTTCCCATATCGTGCACAGGTTAGAGAGAAAGGCCCCACTCCCGCAAACATGTCAAGTACCCTTCCTCCGTCGATTTTTTCGGCGATCCTTCTTCTCTCGGTTGCCAATCTGGGAGAGAAATATACCTTTGACGGGTCAAGTTTGAACCTGAGATTATTCTCGACATGGATTGTTTCCAGTTGATCCTCACCTGCAATCACCTGGAGATCCCTTATCCTGAAATCTCCCTTCACCCCCCTGTCGAGTGCAACACTTCGGAGACTTCTTCTTGTCTCTATAATGGCCTTACCAATGGAAGCGGAATATTCCAGAAGAGCTTCCGGTAGTTTTATTATGCATATTTCACCAATGATATCGAATGAGGTTGGCAGCAGTTCCATCAACTCGGGTTGAAGATCCAGAAGGTCTCTGTAGCTTTTTGGGTGATGCTTGAAGGATTCGAATTCCATGTAGATGATATCTCCGTACTCCCTGGTCATTTCCGATGCAGCGCTATTTTTCAAGGGAAGGAATACGTGTTCATTATCGGACAAGATCTTCTTGCTCCGATCGAGGAACCCTTTCGCGATCAATTCGAGACGTGTTTTCTCTCCCATGTCCTTTTTGACCTTCAGGCCCCTCGATCTCATGAATGTGGAAATGAAGACCTCTATTAAAATCATTCACAGGGCCTGCAGGATACTCTTTCCTTGAATGTATTCCTCCTGTCCATACGGCCATCCTGAAGGAACATTTGAGCTCCAACGATTTTCCAACAACATGCAGTGTTTGGTTAGATTCATGAGAATTTATTATATTCCGAATGAAATGCCTCCCATTATTCTTAATGGACGCGCCTCCCATGATTGTCATGAAATAATGGATCCCCACTCATTTTCATATACTATTGTATCAACCGACCACATTCTTCATTCGTTTCAATGAAAATATCGCAAGATACGGCATTTCTTCATAGGTACATCAACTTCTATCATTGTCGAACATTCTCATCATTTTATTCATCAATGGTTATATATATGTGATGGACGCTGATTCCTTGAATACACTACTATGGGGGTATGTCTTTGAAAAAAGTACTCAATCCGTTGAGGGCAGAGATATCTTCCCCTCTTCTCGAGAGAACAGGTTTCAGAAATATTTTTGACATGTTCGAGTCCACGTGGAAGAAGCACCCGAACAAGGATATTGTTCTTTACAAGATAGAAACCGCCCATTGGGGGTCGATGACCTATACGGATATGAGGGATGGCGCTCTCGATTGTGCAGCTGGACTGCTGTTCCTGGGTCTATCAAAGAAGGACAGGGTGACATTCGTTTGCAACAATAGGTACGAATGGATGATGATGGACCTCGCCCTTCATCGAATAGGGGCCATCAATGTCACGAACTATGTCACTCCCGACCCTGAAAAGCTCGTTCTTTCCGAGTTATCCTTCAACATAAACAATTCAGGTTCAAGAGTAGCCTTCGTTGCAAGTAGATATCTCTACCGCTTCATGGAGGGAATGGAAGATAACATGTTCCCTACGCTGGAAAAGATCATTGTATTCGATATGGAAGATGATAATCAGGACAGGAAAGACATAATCTCCTTTTCCGAATTCTTGAAAATCGGGAGAAAGCACAAAGCCCTTCTTTCGAAATACAATGAAAAGGTAACTCTCGATGATACAGCGACGATAATCTATACTTCCGGTTCAACGGGAGTCCCGAAAGGTGTGGAGCTCACCCATGGAAATCTTCTTTCCAATGTCGAGAACATACTAACCATGATCGATCTCAGGGAAACCGATATCGAGATGAGCTTCCTTCCGCTGGGTCATGTATTCGAACGTATAATCAATTATCTTCTGATCAGATTCGGGGGAACTGTGGGATATGCCGAGTCGATCAACACAATTGCGGATGACGCCCAGGTCATAAAACCGACGGTGTTTCCATCCGTTCCACGTGTGTTTGAAAAATTCAAGGCGAAAGTGGAGGAAAATGCACGGTCAAAAGGCGGACTTTCATATTCCATCTACAAATGGGCGACGGGTGTGGGGTCGAAGGTTACCGATGGCAAGAAAGACCCCTTTACCCTACTACAGTATTCCATTGCAAAGAAACTTGTCTTCGACAAGGTGGTGAAGAAGCTCGGAGGGAGGGTAAGATTCTTTGTTTCATCATCCGCCCCCCTGTCAAGGGAGACAGCAAATTTCTTCAAATCCATGAATTTCCAGATCCTTGAGGCTTACGGAATGACGGAAGCCGGACCGCTTATATCCATCAACCGGAACGGCAAAGAAAGAATTGGTACTGTTGGAGAGTTCATTCCGGAGCTTCAGTGGAAGATAGCGGATGATGGTGAGATATGGATAAAGAGTCCTTCCATAATGAAGGGGTTCTGGAATCGGCCTGATGCGGAAGCGGAAGCATTTGAGGACGGATGGTTCAAAACAGGCGACATAGGAACGGTATCGGAGGACGGGTATCTTACGATCACCGACAGGAAGAAGAATCTAATAAAGACGTCCAATGGAAAATACGTCCCACCCGCACCCATAGAGGATAAACTGGTGTCGAACCAATATATATCCCAGGCGATGGTAATTGGTGATAACAGGCCTCATTGTTCCGCAATAATCGTTCCTGATTTCCAGAGATTGGAATCATATGCCCAGGAGAACAACATCCATTACACGAACTATCAGGAGTTGGCCGAGAATCCCAGTATCAGGGATTTCTACCAGAAGGTCATAAAAAAGGAGACCTTGCATCTTCCCCATCATGAGCAGCCAAAAAAGGTCCTCATAGGCTCTACAGAATGGACGTGGGAATCGGGCGAACTCACACCCACACAGAAGGTCAGGAGGACCATAATATTGAAGAAATTCAGAAATGAGATAGAGAAGCTCTATTCTTCATAACCGAGTTTTACTGGCCGGGCTTTTCCAATCATCATTCAGAAAGACGTGTTGTAGATCAGTCTGGGTCTTATCCCCTTCAATCTTGAAAGGATGCCGTTATGAAGATTGTTGAGGATTTCCGTGGATGGGACATTTGCCTCAACCACCGTTGTCCTTCCGTGTCTTCCGAATGATATGACCTTGGATTGTATAAGACCGAGTTTGTCAAGTTCGCCCATGAGATTGACAACCTGTCTTCTTCCGAGAACGGTCAGGTCAAGCCTCTGGGCATAGTTTGAATAGGTCTCAACAACTTCCTTTGTTGTGGTCTTGATCCGTCCACCGAGTTTCAGCTGGAGTATTGAATAAAGAACGAGTTTCGTCTGTAAAGGCAGGGTTCTCACTACCTGATTGACCCTGTCCATCTCTATCTTCTTCTGTGCCTGACGCACGTAGATGTCGGAGAGTTTTGGAGAATGATCCCTTTCGGCCATTTCGGCCGAAACCCTGAGAATATCAAGTGCTTTTCTCGCATCTCCATTCTCCTGAGCGGCAAGAGCTGCACAGTAGCTTATGACATCGTAATCTATGGCTTCTGGATAGAATGCCTCCTCGGATCTCTGTTTGAGGATATCCCTGAGTTGGTTGGCATTGTAAGGGTGGAAGACGAGTTCTTCCGCTCCGAGAGAGGATTTCACTCGTGAATCAAGATATTCAAGGAAATGTAAGTTGTTCGATATTCCGAGTAGGGATACTCTCGAATTGGAGAGTTCCTCGTTGATGCGGGTGAGGGTATACAGCACATCATCCCCTGACTTGAAAACAAGCCTGTCCACCTCATCCAGGATTATGATGATCAGTGAATCGGAAGAGTCCAGTTTTCCCAAAAGTCTGCTGTGTACCTCGTCCATGGGAAGCCCTGAAACGGGAAGGCGGTCCTCATCGTTGAACGGGGTGAGTCTGTTAGCTATCTGGGTGAGAACACGGTATTGGGTATCCATTTGCTGGCAGTTTATGTAAATGCATTTAACGGGTTTGAATATATCACGGATAACCTCCCTGCCGAATAATTCCTCGATTCCAAGGAATGAGACCGCTTCTCTGAGAGCATTGTCCAACCAAGTTGGCATGAATGTGGAGTGAATGTCCATAAAAAAGGAGAAATACTGATTCTCAAGGATCTCCGATTTATCCTGGAGTGCTTTCATGAGGAGTTTGGAAACGACAGTCTTTCCCGTTCCGGTCATGCCGTAAATCATTATGTTGGATGGTGTATCACCTTTCAAGGATGTGATGAGGATCCTAGCAAGCGTTCTGATCTCCTCCTCGCGATGGGGAAGACTGTCAGGGATGTAGGAATATCGAAGGACCTCACGGTTCTTGAAGATACGGCCCCCGAGTTCGAGAAAATCAAAAATATCCTTACCAAGCCCGCTCAACAGTTTCACCTTCGTCCCCTTTGACATACCCCAGGGACATCCATAGCCTACACTAATGAAGATGTTATTGGGGCATCCCTATAAGGTGTATAAAGGAGGTTGATATTTATTGTTTTCTTCTTTAGGAACCCCCTCTTTAAAAAGGAAAAATGAATGCCCCGGCAAGAGAATTAAGGGTATTATATTGTTGCATTAATCATGTGTGATATTATAATTGCAGCGTTATTTGGAAGAAACGAAAACTACACCTATCACAACTGCATGTACATGAACGGGATGAATGTCATTCATAGGTCGAACAATCCTATTCTTTTTACCCTTGGGGAATATACACCTCTAAGGAAACCTCCCATGAATATGGCATTGGTTCATCAGTGAAAATTGCATCAGTAAAGGTCAATCCGCTCTCCTTTCCGTCTTAATCATGATTCAAAACGTTATGTCGTGCTATGATACAAGGACTGTCGATGCAAGTTTGATTCGACGTCATAGGTACAAAGGCAGGATGGAGTTTTCTTATCAACAATTCTCCTGAAAGGTCGCAACAATCTCCTTCTCATCTTTCACAACAGAAAAAGATATGTTGCACCTATGCTTCGGATATTACCATAATGTCACTCGGAAGGGATGAACTGCTGAGACGGGTTGTGAGGTCCCTCAATGGTTCCATTAAGGTACTTTCGGATCTCTCCCGGGATCCCCCCATAGTCGAGATAGCCAATCTGGAGAGGAAAGGAGCATTCGAAACGAATGGTCTTCGGTCCCTCGGAAGGGAGGTTCTCGCGGTTGCATCAAGGATGAATGAATACAGAAGAAGATACTGGAAAATGGAGCTTCTGATAAAGCAGGCTTTCATGGATATGATGAGAAAACGTGGTTTCCTCCCGGGAACATCACGGGAAATAGAATCCCTGAAGAATGCACTTCCCGGTTCACTTATCAAGGGTGATGATAGAATATGGGTCTACTCCTTCGATCATTACCTTCCCGACATAGCACAGGGAGTTGGCCGCCCCGTGACCGAAGCTCCTTCCGGAAAGGAGGTATGGGACGAGTTGGAAGGGAGATTCCTTTCCAGGATAGAGAACCTGATCGAAATGGCAAATTCCATCATGCCGGATGCGTATTTTCTCAAGAACAGGATAAGAGCCATGATAGGAAAACCCAATGTCGGTATGGATGATATAAACATGAAGAGGCCGAAGATAGAAAGAATAACAAGACCGGTGAGAAAGGTCATTGTCATCAAGAGACCCATACCTCTTCCAAAAAAGGTAAGAAGACCCAGGAAACGGGTCCTGAAAAGACTGGATCATGAAGTTGTTGGGCCGCCGAGTTGATATTCATGAGATCATCATTTATGAAATGGGGTGCGATTCTATCCGTTTCACTTTTTCTCCTTTCAATACTGGCCTTTTCCTTTCCATATATCAAAGCTAAGGAGGAAGGAACCATCAAGATACACTGGTCAAATCCAAAGGGTTTGAGATTGAACGGCCTCGAAAAGGGTGACAAGATCCACCTGGAATACAAGGCTGATTCCAACCTTTCCGTGTATCTCCTGACAGAAGATGAGGCTGACGATTACAGAAGACCCCTTTTCTATCGGACCGACCTTCCTCCTCCGGAGTTCACGGGGAAGGAGGGTGAATTCACCATTGATATCGATAAGGACGCCGATTACGAGATAATGTTCCTGAACGGCAGTTTCACGACGGACCATGAGGTGAAATACACGCTAATTACTTCAACACAGAGGGAGAAGAGAATATCATGTATATCAGGATCTAGCCTCCTCCTTCTTTCACTTTGCGTCATCATATTGATAATTGTTTTAAAGAAAAGAAATGGGTGAATGACATCTCCTGCACTCCAATGATTTAAATAATGTACCTATTACTTTTTTTAGTTGTTCACCTGTTACATGAAAAGAGGAAGGTCCATGTTCAGAAGGGAGCAGGCAATTGTTCATCATGCAACCTGTATGGATACAAGGAGAACTGCACCTAATGTTCCGTTGATTCTATTGATTTCACTTGCATTGCTCCTGTCATCCCTACCTTTGGTCCCATGGGAGAACATCACCGGTATTGATTCCGCAGGCACAACCAGATCCCAGAACTCACTGGATGGAGAGTACAAGGCGGATGAGATATGCATGACGAGGTTCATTGGCGAGTCTTCACAGAATGCTTTCGGGATGCTGGGTTCATATATTGGCCATGCCGATGTAAATGGGGACGGGATAGAGGACCTTTACATGTCAGCTCCGAGACTGAATATGGGGGAATCCGTCACGGAAAGCGGAAGATGCTATATCTGGTATGGGGGCAATGAAAGCCTGAAGGATCAGCCCGAGCTTGATCTCGATGACAATTCACCCGATATAATAATAGAAGGTACATCCCCGTTTTCACAAGCTGTCGGAATTCTGAGGTCCGGAGATATCGATGGTGATGGATTCACGGATATGGTGATAGGAAATCCACTTCAGCCTGAATCGGGTAAAGTTTATATTTTGTGGGGGAGCGGAGACCCATGGCCATCCGTAATTCAACTCTATCCTGCAAAAGGTAGCGAACCGAACGGGTTTCCCGTGGGTTTCTTGAGGACGTCAGAATATACCGTTATAAGCGGATTGGTGACAACGAGTGTTCTGGGGACGCATCTTGGAGAGGATATCGAGATAGGAGATCTGGACCGGGACGGCCTCGATGATGTGGTCATTTCCTTCTACGGATGGAACGCAGTCCTCATTTGTTGGGGAAACTCGGATAGAATGGATATTGGTTCTGATCTGACGTATATAAAGAACAATAGTGAGGTCTCAAATTTCGGAAAGAATGTGGAATTGGGGGACATCGATGGGAACGGAACATTGGACCTTGTCATATCGGCCCCCATGATTGATGATGAAAGAAGGGGTGTTTATCAGGCCGGTGGAATCTTCGTTTACTATGATCCATACAGGTTCAAGGGCAGTTTCGGGAAAGGATCCGGGAATTATCTCAGGCCGTTGATAATGGGGAAGGACCCGTACGACAGGATAGGTCTCGGGCTTCTTGTAAGGGATATAAATGGTGATGGCAAGGACGACATCCTCATTGGAGCTCCCGGAGATGATGGCCCCATGAATTCGAGAAGCCAATGTGGTGCCATCATGGTCTTCAACGGAAGAAATATTTCGGGTTTTTCCGACTCTTTTGTGGGAATGGACCATGCTGACACGATAATCTATGGAATAAATGCGAGGCAGGGCGGGGAACAGGGGGATAACCTGGGTGGTATGTTCGCGGTGGGTGATGTGGACCTGGATAATGAGCCGGAACTCCTTTTTTCCACCAGCACAAGGGATCTGGGAGCAGGAGATAATGTGGGAAGTATACTGCTGTTCGAAACAAAGGACACCTTCAGGTTCCCGGGTGGTGTCGCTGACCTAAGGGGAAGCGAACCCAGGATGAAGATATGGGGTATTGATCCCTCTGATAGTTTTGGTTCTTCCATTGCACTTTTCGATTTCAATGGTGACGAGGCCATGGATATTTTTTCCGCTTCCCCCTCGGCTGATGGTGATGGTAATTCCCGCCCGAATTGTGGAGAAGTTTATCAGTTTCCGGGCAGTTCCATCAGAATAGAAGGATTGACCATTTCCGGTACAGGTACTTCGGAAGGAGATATTTTTTCAGGTTCCGGGACGGTATTCCTTTCAGTGAATATTGTCAAGAATCCCGACGCCTCTGCAATAGATAAGGTGAATGTCACCCTGGATCCGGGTGGACGTTCCATCGTTCTTTCATACGCAGATGATGTCTTCACTATTCTCAATGACCCTTTTTCTACGATTCACATGGATCTGGACGAGAGTACGTTTTCCACAACCTTGAACAGGGCAAGGGTAACTTTTGCATTCGATACCACATTGTTCTTTGACCTTCCCAAGAGGCCCCTTGTACTCGTGAATGTTTCTACGGAAGGCGGAGAGGAATTGCAGAGGATCTTCGAAGACCCGTTTGAAAGTCACAATGATATTCAGCTAACGGGAGAATTGGAAGTGGGGATCGTTGATGGAAGGGTTCAGACAGGGAATGATTGGTTCAAACCAAATGACAGTATTGTCGTCAAAGGACTCTATCTGACATATCGGGACGATGAGAATGTCAGATATGACGGGGCTGTATGTTCTCTGAAGGTGGGAGGAGAAGGAATCCCGGATCAAACGATTCCCTACATGGATGGCTGGTCCGTAAACATAATCTTACCGGATCTCGATGGTTCGAACATTTCCGTTGAGATCGATCTGGACCCAGATGCTGTTCCTTATGGATTTCCTGTTTCCGACCTTCCGGACCTTGGAATGAAAAGGATAAAGCACGTGAATCTGGAC
>Ga0164318_10003510_pt1 | contig 14861 bp, 10 predicted proteins | sample GuaBasSedimGuay9_FD_113734 | JGI IMG/M metagenome (GOLD analysis project Ga0164318, IMG submission 113734) | Subseafloor sediment microbial communities from Guaymas Basin, Gulf of California, Mexico - Guay9, Core 4571-4, 0-3 cm | ecosystem: Environmental > Aquatic > Marine > Hydrothermal vents...
CACATACTGACTCACATGTTTCTGAAGGTCCACAATGGCGCCGGTGATGGGGTCAACCCAGGCGGTGAGTTCACCTGAATAATACATGGGGGCCTCAGGGAGTTCAGGGAAATAGCCTATAAAGACATTTTCCTGCCCGCCGAAGAATTTGTAGGTTTTCATGCCCGCTCTCTTTTCCTCACCCATGTACTTCCCGACGGCTGCCGCTTCCTCCGGAGTGACATATCCATGCTTGCACGCATCATCGAGATCCTGATTCCAGACGAGGTAATCCTTTTTGCTGACACCGATGGGGAATACCCACTTTCCTATCCGGTCAAGGTCTCCATACCCTGCCACATTCTCAACCGTGTAGGGATCAACACCCCATATGTATGTGCCGCAGAGCTCGGGGATTTTCTCCCCGGTGCCCTTCACTGTCGCCTCGATGTCCTCCCGCAGTATGAGCACGCCATCCTCCTCGCGCAGTGCCGTGATGTGCCTCTGTATGCTGATGTCACTGTAGGAAAGTTTGTAGGTTGTCTGGTCGAGCATGCCCAGCCGCCCGTCGTATGACACTGACTCGTCAAGGTCCGCAGGGAGGCGTTTCATTGAGGGCACTACATAAAAAGCCAGAGAAGGCGATACAAGAAAGAATAGTATGGCTGCAACAGCCAGCACATCCCTCTTTTTCATAAGACTAATGGTGGCATGCTTTAAGAACGTTTTGAAGAACTGGCAGAATCTTTTAAGCCATTTGCCGTTTAATCCCATGGAAAAAAAGGTCTGGGTGTTGCTGTCAAGGATGATGGAGGCAATGCTTGTCATCACCGGCATATGGAACATATGGAAGCAGGACTGGCTCTGGGTGTTTGCCTGCTTTTTCGGCTTTTTCCTTGCCATGCTCCCCGTGATAATGAAACGAAACCTGCAATTCTCGGTTCACTGGTTCATTGAGTTCCTCCTCGTGTTCGCCATATCACTCCATATTTTTGGGGGTGCACTGAACCTCTATGCCATCCCGTTTTATGACAAAGTGGCCCATTTCCTCGCCTCCATCATCGTTGCCTTTTTTGCCCTCATCATTGTCTATACGCTGGATATGTTTTCACCCCGCGTGCATATGGACATTCCCATGCTCGCTTTTTTCATCATCATTTTCACCATCGCCATGGGTACAGTGTGGGAAATCGCTGAATTTGCATCCGACCAGTTCCTCTCCGGAGGGGAGCCGGTGGCTCAGGTGAGCCTGCACGACACCATGACCGACCTCATTGTGGATTCTGCAGCGGGCATCATAATGGGGGTACTCGGCGCCGCGGGTATCCGCAGAGGGGAGTTCAAAGACATCTTTCTGCAGACAACCACCGAGGCAAAAAAACTGCACACGGGTTTTCTGAAGGCGCGGAATGCCACCCTCACTTCCCTTGCAAAGGCCATTGAGAAGGGAAAGGTGGATGAGAAGATGGTACCCATTGTGGAGAAAATAAACGCACGGACAGATTTTTTCACCACCAGCAGCTGCGCCGGAAGAATCGTGGTGGTTGAAACGCCATCATTCGGCAACAAGAGAAGGGCCAGATTCCTCGGAAAATGGCACAGGGCGGTGGAAGTGTCCGAGGTGCTGGAGGCACTGAAAGGGGCATCGGTGGGGGAATTATGGTTTCTGGTGCAGTCCCCCATTTTACATGTCACCGCCATATCCATGCAGGATGCGGCCACAATGCTTGCGGTGGCAATCCAGAGCGGATTCAAACATTCCTCAATAAAGGCAGCCAATGGAAAAATCGTGGTTGAGGTGCTCACCACCGAAAGGATAGACACCCCGCTGGGCATTGACGGAAAGGTGTACGGTGGAAAAGAGTACATAGCACTTCTGGTGGCAATAGCCAACAAAATGATGGAGAGGGTGGACAGAAAGCTGAAACGACTGGAGAAAAATCTGGACTCGCTCAATACATGAGGTATCCGGTGGCAATGATTTTCCCCCATTCATACTCTGAAAGGGAGGGAAACGGCAGGATTCTTCCCGAATTTTATATACTCGTTTGCGGCTGTTACCCATGAACATGGCAAAATGCGAGATGTGTGGCAGAGAGGTACCGGAAGAGGAACTGGTAAAAGTGGAAACATCAGGAACAACGAAGTCGGTATGCGAGAAATGCGCAACGGGTATAAAGGGACTTGCCTGATTACTCCTCCCTTTCCCTCACAATCATAACCGCGCACGGTGCGTGGTGAATGACCTTTTCTGAAACGCTTCCCACAAGAATTCTGTCCAGTGCTGTTTTTCCCTTGCTTCCCATCACAATGAGATCTTTTTTTCTCGCAATTTTTATGATTTCTTCATCAGGTATGCCCTCCACCATTTTTCTGATCACGCGCACGCCTGCCCGTTTCCCCATCCTTTCCACTTCCGCGAGCACCAGGTTTCCCTCTTTTTTCAGAAGCGCATGGATATCGGGGGTGAGTATATCATCACCATAGGTATATCTCGCCAGAAGAGGGGTATCCATCACATAGAGAGCCACAACATCTGAGTTGATATGTTTTGCAATGTAGAGTGCCTTCTTTGCAGCCTTCTTTGACTCCTCTGAACCGTCCACCGGCACAATAATTCTTCCAATCTCCTTTACCATGGAATTATATTGAAAGTAACCTTAAATATCCTTTGATTTTCACAGTTCCCTCACCCTTTCGGTCATACCCATCCAGACATCGCCGAAGAATTCCTCCCTGAGAAGGCGGTTGAGGAATTCTTTCGGGGGAACGCATGCTTCAGGTGCATGAACTCCCGGCATTGCCATCTCTTTTTTTGCAATCATCTCCGCTCCCACCGCCGCGGGGGTGGCGGTGGCCTCCCTCATCCTCGCTATTCCTGAAAAGAGGTATTCCTTGGGAACTCCCTCTTTTTCTCCTGTGACACGAACCATCACCGCACCTCCCTCAGGGATATCGGGAAGGTTGCGCATCTTTCCCACCATCGTTCCCACGTAGGAGGCGAGAAAGTCAAGGGGTGATATGCGGGTGTTGCCCACCATGATGGGCTCCGGCGAGAGAAGACCCAGATTCTGAAGCTGGAGGAGTATGTCTCTGAATTGTGAGGGGAAGAAAGTCCCCTTGCAGCATACGTGTTCCAGTCCACTGATATACCTTGGAAGCGTGACGGTTTCGGGATGCCCGAAATAATAGACGGAGGCCTCTCCAAAGGGTTCGGGAAATGTCACCCATTCCTTTCCGTCCACCAACCCTCTTGCTTTTGTATGTTCTCCATTTCTGTAAATGGGGATTTCACCCAGCCAGCAGTGGAGCATGTGGTATGGGATTGCCCCTCCCGCCTCTTCTTTGATGCCTCTGGTCACATACACCTTTATCTCCTTCACCGAGGAAAGGAGATTTGAGGCATATGCTGCTATGACATTGGTGATGCCGGGGCTTGCGCCCAGCCCCACCACGCAGGTGATACCTGCCTTCCTTGCTTCCTCATCCATTCCCAGCAGTTCCAGTGTGGCATCATAATCATCGCATATATCGACGTAATCAATTCCATGCTGGATTGCTGTTTTCAGTATCATGGGAGCGAATTTATAGAAGGGGCCCACGCAGTTTACCAGCACATCGGCATCCTCTATCGCATTACTCAGACTCCTGCCATCTGTCACGTCCACATTCACGAATTCCGTTCTTTCGGTGCCTTCGCAGACTCTCCTCCCCCTTTCCTCATTTACGTCGGCCACACATATTTCAGAAAAAACATTTCCCCTTGAAAGAACCTCCACCGCATAACTTCCCATCACACCCGCACCGCCAAGTACCACCGCTTTCATATTCATCAGATTGTTATCGCGTATATACACTAAAAACTTTTGTCAGGGCCGGCTGGCGGGATGCCCACATCATACAGGTAGCAGAGAGTTCCATGAAAGCTCTTATATGGGGTAATGTCATTATATATCACACACTCAGAGGGAGCAACCATGAAAATAGACCCATTGAATATTACCTTCACACCCCTTCCGGGGTCCACCCTCAGCAATATAATGAGGCTTCTGGTGCAGAACCGCTTCAGAGTGAGCATCATCGGCATCCCCCGGATGCTGTACTCGCTTTTCATGAGCGCGGCGCTCTCCCCCCTCGCTCTCTCCGAGCGCATGAAATTCGATAAACACATCAATGCCACCCGCCTAGAGCCACACCCCGTGTTCATCATCGGCCACTGGAGGAGCGGCACCACCTATCTTCACAATCTCATGTCGCAGGATCCACGGTATGCCTATCCCACCACCTTTCAGACCGTGGTGCCGGCGGTGTTCCTGCGATTTGAAAAATGGATAAAGCCCATTGTGGAGGCGTCCCTCCCGCCCACACGACCTGAGGACAATGTGCCTCTCGGTGCCGACCTGCCACAGGAGGAGGAATACGCCATGGGGAATCTATGCCCCTATTCATTCTACAATGCCTGGTGCTTCCCCCGGAACATGGAATTCTATTACCGGTTTGTGTGCATGGAGGATGTTTCCAGAAGAGTCATAGAGGAATGGAAGGAAATGTATCTTTACTACCTGAGAAAGGTTGCCTTTGCAGGCAACGGAAAACAGCTCCTGCTGAAAAATCCCGCCAACACTGCCAGAATTAAGCTTTTGCTGGAATTCTTCCCCGATGCAAAATTCATCCACATCTATCGAAATCCCTACCATGTGTTTCTCTCGATGAAGAGGGACATTGAATCTGAAATGTCGCTTTACTGTGTCCAGAAACCAAAGGATGACGATACCATCGAGCGGGCCATGGTGGACCTGTACAATCACATGTTTGTGAAATATTTCAGGGAAAGGAATCTCATCCCTGAGGGAAACCTGGTGGAGGTGAAATACGAAGATTTCATTGCCAGCCCTCTCGATGAGGTGAAGCGAATATACCGCACACTCGGTATCCAGGGATTCGACGGCGTTGAGCAAAAGTTTATTCAGTATATTGCTGCCCAATCTGCCATCAAACCACACACCTACACCTTTGATGAGCAGTTGAAGGAAAAAATTTACCGGTACTTTAAGTTCACCATAGACAAGTGGGAATACGACGTGTGACACAGATACGACGGTTCACCGGGGAGAGTGCATCATTCTTTCCTTTTCGGCCACAATCTCCCGTATTTTCATCACCGCATCGGGATTGAGGGAAATGCTGTCTATTCCCTGCTCCACCAGAAACTCTGCAAATTCCGGGAAATCGCTGGGTGCCTGCCCGCATATGCCTATCTTTCTGCCGTATTTTTTGGCCGCAGAGATCACGCGCTCAATCATCCTTTTCACCGCCTCATCACGCTCATCAAAGAGATGGGAAATCAGATTAGAATCCCTGTCCAGGCCGAGGGTGAGCTGGGTGAGGTCATTGGAGCCAATGGAAAATCCGTCGAATATCTGTGCAAATTCCTCTGCCAGCATGACATTTGAGGGTACCTCACACATGACGTATACATCAATATCATCCCTTTTCAAACCGAATGCCTCCATGGTCTGTATCACCTTTATGCCCTCCTCCACCCTCCTGCAGAACGGCACCATCACCTTGACATTGGTGAGCCCCATTTCCTCCCTCACTTTCTTAATTGCCCTGCATTCAAGCCCGAAGGCCTCCCTGAACTTTTCATCATAGTAGCGGGATGCCCCCCGCCATCCGAGCATGGGATTGTGTTCCATCGGTTCGTAGAGGTTTCCACCCAGGAGACGGGCGTATTCATTTGTTTTGAAGTCGGAAAAGCGCACAATGACATCATTCGGGTAAAATGCAGCGGCTATCTTTGCTATTCCCATGGCCAGATGGTCGGTATAAAATGCCTTTTTGTCCCGGTAGGCTGCCGTTTTTCTTTCTATTTCTTCCACAATCCTTTGAATGTGTTCATCCCGTGCCACCTTCAATTTCTCATATTCCACCAGTGCCATGGGATGGATGCCTATGCGGGAATTGATGATGAATTCCAGCCGGGCCAGCCCCACGCCATCGCTCGGGATTTGCGAAAGCAGAAATGCCTTCTCCGGTATGGCCACATTCATCATTATTTTTGTTTCTGTTTTGGGCACGGAGTCAAAGCTGATTTCCCTCTCCTCATATCGCAGGAGTCCCTTGTACACCCGTCCTATCCCTTCAGAACAGTCCACGGTGATTTCCCCCTCATCCTTTATTTTCTCGGTGGCCCATCCCGTACCTATCACCGCGGGGATGCCGAGTTCCCTGCTCACAATGGCGGCATGGCATGTTCTTCCTCCCCTGTTGGTGACTATTGCCGACGCTATTTTCATGATGGGCTCCCAGTCGGGGTCGGTCATATCAGCAACCAGCACATCCCCTTCTTTGAACTCCTCCATCTCATCAACATTTCTGATTATCTTGGCATTTCCCCTCCCGATCTTACTTCCTATGGCCTCTCCCTCCACGATTATCTCGCCCCTTTCCATCAGTTCATATACGGAAAACGACTTCCTCTGCGAATGCACCGTTTCAGGGCGGGCCTGCACAATGAAGAGTTCACCCGATATGCCGTCCTTTGCCCACTCAATATCCATCGACCTTCCGTAATGGTTCTCAATCTCCATGGCCCACTTCGCCAGGGTCACAATCTCTCCGTCGGAAAGGATAAAGGCATCGCTCATATGTCCGGGGACATCCCTTTCCACGATGCCCTCCTCGCCATAGACGAGCATCTTGTGTTTTGTTCCCCGCTTCTTTTCAATAATGGCGTTATATCCCTCCTTCAGGGTGGGTTTGAACACATAAAAACCGTCAGGATTCACCGCCCCCTGCACCACCAGTTCCCCGAGCCCCCACGAGCCCGTGAGGTAAATCACCTTATCGAATCCGCTTTCCGGGTCTATGGTGAATATCACCCCGGAGCATGCACGGTCAGCCCTCACCATCTTCTGCACTCCTATGGAGAGCTGTATGTCGAAGTGGCTGAATCCGCGGTCTTCCCGGTATGAAATGGCCCTGTCGGTGAAAAGAGAGGCGTAGCATTTCCTCACTGTGTGAAGGAGCGACTCTTTCCCGGTTATGTTCAGAAAGGTATCGTACTGTCCCGCAAAGCTTGCGGAGGGAAGGTCTTCAGCAGTGGCGCTGCTCCTCACGGCCACATCCACGTTTTTCCCGTATTTTTTTTCAAGCTCTTCATATGCACCCTCAATTTCTCTTTTTATGTCATCAGGGAGTTCAGCCTTCAGCATCATCTCTCGTATTCGCCTCCCCCTTCTCTTCAGCTCCTTCACATCACTTTTATCCAGATCTGCCAGCAGTTCCTCTATTTTTTTCTCCAGTCCCGCTGCGGCGATAAAGCGTGTGTAGGCCTGTGCCGAGAGAGCGAATCCATGCGGCACATTGATTCCCCGTTCAGAGAGATTGCGGTAGAGCTCACCAAGAGAAGCATTTTTCCCCCCAAAAAGCGCCACATCCTGACCGCTTATATCATGAAGCCATGTGATGAACTTCATCATACCTATAACGGCAAATCGTATAAAAACTTAGGAGGTTGTACACCTCATTTTTGTTTCCGCAATGAAATTTTCCCTTTTTTATTTTCACTATCTCTGCCTTTTCCAGCATCCTGAGAATTTCGTACACGGCATTTTCTTGTATGGCAATCCTGTTTCCCTCCCCTCTTTTTAATTATTTTTATAATGCGGCTATCCAAGAGAAATAATGGTTCTTTCTCCCCATGCCGCCTCATTCCCACGCTGTGCGGTCATTTTTATACAGTGGATTCCGGGCACCAAATGAACGGATATCTCCACGTTTCCCGTTCCCTCATATGCCAGCTCCCCATCAATGTACACCCCTCCCTCCTCTGCATCCACAAGAACTCCTGTGATGGTGAGAGGCCCTATCACCAGGGCATGCTGTGAGGGAATCACCTTCCTCCCATAAATATAGAGGCCATATGCGGGCTCTTCGATATGTGCGGCAATTTCACTTATGGGGGGCATGTCATACCCTGCAAGCCATGCCACACTCCGCCTCAGCATCCACCAGTTATAGCTTATGACACTCGCATTATCACTCACCCAGTTGTATATGAACCAGGTGAACGGGGCCAGTTTCGGCCGCACGGGGAATTCTTCCACATGCCCATCGAAGAAGGTGTTTCTTTCGGGGTGGGGGCCGAAGAGCACCACCCGCCCGTTGCCATAGGTGGTTGCAATTGCCGCGTACTGGCCCCTTATGTCGGTGGTGATATTTCTTGCAGGCACGGCCGTTCCTCCCTCCCATTTCCAGTAGTGGAGCGGTGCCACGTCCATGGGTTCTTCGGCATATATGGCAAGGGGTGTCACAGGACCGAGGCGTGCGTCTTCCTTCCCCGCATCATACATGCCAGGTCCTCCCCAGTATCTGATGCTCCTCAAATCGCCATAAAGACCTCCAAAGATGGGGTTGTCATTTTGGGGAATGGACACGTTGAGCGGGAGCCCTCCGTATCGCCAGTTTGACCGCCACAGATACTGCCACTCCTCGCCCTGCTCATCATTCACGTACACGTTGGCTATTTTGAGGACTGAGCGGTTCAGCAGGGTATTGGGGCTGAGCGGTTCCTGAAATCCCATTGAGGCAAGGTTTGCCCCGCCGCAGATGCCAAGATACCCGCCGCCGTTTTCAACAAAGGAGATAACCGCTGATCGCCACCGGGGATTGAGTGCATCCAGATAATGTCGTCCGCTTCCGGGGATGACCAGTATATCATAGGAGGAGAGTTTTCCCTCCAGCACCTCCCTTTTGCTGATGATGTACGGTGTGATGGTGTATGTGGCACCCTCATGTGTCCAGGAATACCGGAGCGGCTCTTCAATCTCCTCCGCAAACCTGCGGACGGATGAAAAATAGATGGCCACCGATATGTCAACATTCTCTGTGGCCTGAATGGTCGGTGCAGTCAGTGCAATCACAAGTACGCACAGAAGCACCCTTTTCATGGTGATAAACCATTCTCTGTTAAAATCCTTACTGCATGACGGCGGGACTGATCTTGTGCGGATGTGATGCTGTACCGGCATTCTCATAAAAACCATTATAAGGCTACGATTCATTATAATACTCGAGGCAGTCACCATGGGGAATGGAAAGGGATATGAAATTGTGTGGGAACGGGATTACACCGAGAGTGGTGGCAACATGCGGGTTGCTCTTGATGCATCGGGCAACGTAGTTGTATGTGGAGTGCACACCGACGAGGACAAGGGCATCGTGGCAAAATATGATACTGACGGCAACCTGCTCTGGTCCGACCATTCACTGCCGGTGCTGTACTGCAGCAGCACCGTGTTCAAGAATCATGCCACGGCCATACCACACACCATCGCCGAGACACTTTTCAAAAATTACGGGTATTTTTTTGATGTGGCAGTGGATTCGCACAACAACATAATTGTGGCGGGCACCTTCACCGAGGGGGAAACAAAGAGCATCATCTATGTCAAAAAATATACTGCCGGCGGGACCACCGTCTGGGAAAGAACATACACTCCCTATATAGTCAATCTCGTATCGGGCATTGCGGTGGATGAAAACGACGACATCATCCTGGTGGGCTCTGGAGGGGCGGTGGTGCCTCCTTCTATGAAGGGGTTTGTCATGAAGCTCTCCCGCATTGGCGGTACGGTGCTGTGGAGAAAATCCCGCAGGAAGGGAATCGCGGTGTTCTACACCAGCGTGGCCACAGATTCCTCAAATGATATCTTTGCCACGGGCTTCACCAGCCCCGACGAGCACTCGTTCGACCTGATTCTCACCAAGTTTGGTGGAAGAAGGGGATGGCGCAGGCGGGAGTTGATACGGGGTTCCCGGAGGGCTGGCATGGATATCTCGCTGGATGGCAACGGCGATGTGGTGATTGCCGGGAAAGCGGAGCATGGTGAGGAGATGCACTACCTGCTGAAATGCCACTCCAATTTTGATGTGGTGTGGGAAAAATATGAGATACCAGGCTTTCTTTACGGTGTTGCCGCAATGCCAAACGGAGATATCGCGGTAACGGGATACAAGGCACCCCTCAATGAGTACTATGCAGCGATTCACAGCGGAAATTCAGGCGACACCATGCTGGAGATGCTGCTCGGAGAGCGTGTCAGCAATCGGCTGGACGACTACATGCGGGGCGTGGCGGCGGATGGTGACAACAATATATTCATAACAGGTGCACGGACGGTGGGAAAAACCTTCAGGGTGCGCATTACCGGAACACCCTCTCCGCCCGGGCCAGAACCCCCAGAACCACCTTCACATCCCCCGTCTCATCCACCGCATGAATCGATAATCCAGAAGATATTGAGATGGCTTTTCGGGAGATAGAGAGAGTATCCATTGCAGGTGTTACATGTTCATGATCCATGAAGTATCCAGTGATTCAAAAGCTGTTTCCACTGCTCTCATCTTTTTTTCGTTCTTTTCGCTTATCCATGGTTTTATGTTTTCCAGTTTTTTTGCAGAGGTATAGGTGTCCCAGGGTGTGAGCAGCAGAGGAATCCCTTTCTCATCCGCCATCTCCCGGATTCTTGCTGGAGGAATGATGTTGTTTGTCAGGACAATGCACGAGGTATCTTCTCTCAGAGCAGTGAGTACCATATCAGTTCTGTCCCCGCTGGTGAGTATGAGCTTTTTTTTCTTGTTGAAGAGAGGATTTTTAATGGCAGCGGAGACAGACATGGCACCAATGAATATGTTTTCAATTTCGTTGTGCAACCCCTTTTCTCCAGCAAGCACCTTTGCAGGTAGCTGATCGGCAACAAACTCTGCAGTGATGGTAGATAGTTCTTTTATCTCTGGCAGTATCCCGAGAACGTGTATGCCTTCTTTTTCCACTCTCTGAACATGTATCTCCTTCCACTCGTTCACATCCCTCACTTTGTTAATGATTGCACCCACTATTTTCACCCCTTTCATCTCTGCCAATTCCTTACATCTTACTATGTCATCAAAAATATCTTCTTCCTTTCCAGAGAATATCATCAGCATAGCGCTTTGAAGATAGTGCGCCACCGAAAAACTATCAAGATTTACAGAGGCGCCATAGTTCATGTCTTTGCTGCCTTCTATGAAAACCATATCTTTTCCTGTACTTATCTCCTCAAAAAGTTCACGCACTTTTTTTGCTATCCCTTCTCTATCGAACATATACATGAGTTTGGAATGCTCGAAACCGATGCTCAATTTCTCTGGTGCCTCACTGATGCCGAGCGTTTTTGCCACCGCTACAGAATCATAGTCCCACAATCTCTTTTTATGGTAGTATATGCGATCACCAAATGGTTTCATATATCCTATCTTTCCGGATACCTTTCTCCCTATGCCAATAACTGCTGTTGTTTTTCCAGCCCCTTCCCGTGCAGAGGCCACCACAATTTTTTTCATTTTATATCCCTCAATAAAATTCTCACATCCACCGCTTTCACTCCTTCTCCATACCCGTATACCATGAGGGGATTTATTTCCACATCTCTCAATTCTCTCACCCTTGATATTAATTTCCCCAATTTCACTATTGTTTCTGCTATCTTTTCCATATCCCTTCTTTTCTCGCCCCTCACTCCATGTAAAATGGATGATGATGCTGTCTCTTCAATCATCTGGCGTGCATCCTTCTGGGAGACAGGGGCTGCTCTGAAAGTTACATCCCCAAAGGCCTCCACATATATGCCACCGAGGCCAAACATCACCACAGGGCCAAAAGTGGGTTCCTGTGTGCCCCCCACGATGGTTTCCACACCCTTTGCAAGCATTTGTGATATTTCCACACCCCGTATCCGGGCATCCGGAAAATGGGCAGCTGCATTTTTTACTATTGCCTGATAGGCATTCATTACTTCCTCCGCATCTTCGAGGTCGAGGGCCACGCCTCCTGCCTCCGTTTTGTGGATAATATCCTCCGATACAATTTTCATTGCCACGGGATATCCTATCTCCTCTGCATACATGACGGCCTCATTCAGATTTCTTGCCACACGGTAGTTCGGGATTTCAATACCCACCAGCTTGAGCAATTCTTTGGCCTCATGGGGCAACAGCACATTTCTCTTCTCTTTTTTTGCATCCTGTATTATCTTTCTGATGGCTTTCTCATTTTCAAGAGAGTTATCTGGCTCTTCTCTCTCTGTTTGCATAAACCGGTAGCGTTTATACAGTGCACCCATTGATGCAACAGCATCATACACCTCATCAAAACTTTTTATGCCCTCTGCCTGCAGCTGTGCTGTTGCCTTGTCTATTTTTTCACCCCCGAACAGTGAAAATACAATCGGTTTTTTCTTCTTAAACATTTCACTGTATTCTTTCACCAGCGTGACAATGTCCTGCTGGGTAAACACCGCAGTCTCGCAATAAAGCGCAATGACTGAATGCACGGCTTCACTATCAAGTGCTTTTTCAAGTGCTTTCTGGTAATCCTCCACTGTTGCCTGGCCCGTTAAATCCACAGGATTCCGATATGAGCCAAAATCGGGCACCACATCCTCAAAAATATCTTTCAGCATGTTCATATCGCTAAAAAGTTTCACTCCGTAACTTTCACATGCATCAGCACACATCACTCCTATGCCCCCGCCATTGGTAATCACCACTGTATTTTCTCCCGTGGGGAATATGCTCTCCGCTAAAAAACGGGATTTCTCAAACGCCTCACGTATGTTTTCCGCCCGGAGGATGCCCAGCTGTGTTGCAATTCCCTCAAACACATTATCCGAGCCGGCAAGAGAGCCCGTATGCGACGCAGCAGCGATGGCCCCTCGCTTTGACTTACCTGCTTTTATTGTCACAATGTGTTTTTTTGGGGAAACCCTTTTCAGTGATTCAATGAATTTCTCACCGTTTTTGAACCCCTCCACATACATGAGAATGACTTGGGTGGTTTCATCATCTTTGAGGTAATCGAGTATCCATGCCTCATCAATATCTGCTTTGTTACCCACGGATATTACCGATGAGATACCGATATTGTCGCTTGCACTTTTGCCAATCATTGCAATACCAAGTGCTCCTGATTGGGTCACAATGGCTATTGTGCCGGGATGAATATTTTGGGGGCCGAAAGTTGCATTGAGCTGTGATTTTGACACATAGATGCCAAATACATTGGGCCCGAGTATCCGCATACCATGTTTTCTTGCCACAGCAACAATTTTTTCTTCTTCCTCTCTGTTACCCACCTCGGCAAAGCCCGAGGAAATGATGATGCAGTATTTTACCTTTTTTTCGGCACACGCACACACAGCTTCGTATACAGAGTCTGCAGGAATGGTGATAATTGCCACGTCCACCTCATCATTTATATCTTTTAAATCTGCATGAATTGGAAGGTCAAGCAGTGTCCCGCCCTTCGGATTTACCGGATACACCTTTCCTTTATACCCGCCTTTCACAATGTTTTCAACAATTTTATAACCAATTTTGCCTGGGTTTTTCGATGCACCAATTACAGCAATGCTGTGTGGTTCGAACAGAGAGTTCATGCAATCAGCTGAATAACATTCTGAGTATATAAATGCCACTTTCAAGCTGTTTCTGCATGTGGAATCCCATCTGCTCGAACAATTTGAGCATCGGTTTATTTGTTGAGAGTACTTCTGCGGTAAATCCCAGCAATCCTCGTTTCTTTGCGATTTCGGTAAGATATTCAAGGAGCACTCTTCCCACACCCTTGTTCTGATAATCGTCTCTCACCACAAACGCTACCTCTGCGGTATGTGCATCCTCATTGATGGCATATTGACCCACACCGATAACCTCTTCTTTTTCATTCTTTTTTATGATGGCAAGTATCACCATCTCTTTCCTGTAGTCAATAATGCAAAATTCCTGCAGCCTCTCATGGGGCATATCGGTTCTTGCTGAAATAAATCGCTTATAAATGGTCTGGTCGGAGAGCGAATAAAAGAATTCTTTGAGGAGCGGTTCATCGCTCATTTTCACCGGGCGAAGAAATACTTCTAGACCCTTTTTTGTTGTCTTCCACGTCTCGAGTTCTTCGGGATATTCTCCCCGTGCTCCTGGGATGATAGTTTGATCCTGAAATACCATGTGATATTTTTTTGCTTCTTCCAGCAGCCATGTCCTGAATTTTGGATGGGCAATGGAGATGAGTTCCATGGCCCGTTCACGAATGTTTTTCCCTTGAAGATAAGCAATGCCATATTCAGTAACCACATATTGTGTATCCCCCCGTGTGAGTGTGACCCCAGCACCCTCATGAAGAAACGGTACAATTCTCGACACCTCTCCATTTTTTGCGGTGGACGGTAATGCAAGAATTGTTTTTCCTCCTCCGAGGAGGGCCCCTCGCATGAAATCGGCCTGTCCACCTATGCCGCTGTAAAACATGTGCCCGAGTGATTCGGCTGTTGCCTGTCCGGTCAAATCCAGCTGAAGGGCGGTGTTTATGGCAGTCATCTTGGTATTTTGAGCAATGACAAGAGGGTTATTGGTATATTCTATTGGATGCATTTCGAATTCAGGGTTGTCGTGCAAGTATTCATAGGTTTCTCTGGAACCCATGCAGAAGGAAGCCACTGTCTTCCCCTCATGAATTGATTTTTTTCTGTTGGTTATCACCCCTTCTTTCATCAAATGTACAATGCCGTCTGTTAAAAGCTCGGTATGGACTCCCAAGTCCTTTTTGTGTTTTAGGCTGGAAAGGATGCCATCAGGAATATTACCATATCCAACCTGAATGGTGGAGCCATCCTCAACCAGCCGGGCCACATATTTTCCGATTCTCTGGTATGTTTCATCTGGTGTTGTGGAGGGATATTCAAGAAGGGGTTCATGAAAGGGGATGATGAAATCAACGTCTTCAACATGTATGAAACAGTTTCCATGGGTGCGTGGCATATGCTTGTTGATCTGCGCGATCA
>Ga0164318_10003511_pt1 | contig 14860 bp, 8 predicted proteins | sample GuaBasSedimGuay9_FD_113734 | JGI IMG/M metagenome (GOLD analysis project Ga0164318, IMG submission 113734) | Subseafloor sediment microbial communities from Guaymas Basin, Gulf of California, Mexico - Guay9, Core 4571-4, 0-3 cm | ecosystem: Environmental > Aquatic > Marine > Hydrothermal vents >...
TAATGCACAGAAATCTTCATATGAAACAGCTGGATTAGAATAATCAGAAGCAAATGCGTTTAAGTAATAAAGAGCATCACTTTCATCTAATAAGCCAGCACCAAGTGGAACAGACGATTCAGTTCTAACCACATATAATTCAATGTGTAAATTACCATCTACGTCATAAACAGGGATTACTTCAACACGTTGAGAAATAAAGTCGTTAGAACCCATATTGTAAACGATAAGCGCTTCGTAAACCATTAAATCTTCGGTGCAGTAACCTCCCATATCACAATCAGGATGCGAATAGAATTCTTCTATTGAAACATAAAGAGTACTACTAGCTAACATGTCGTCTCTTGTAACAACACAATCAGGTTCTGATGGGAAATACGTATTACAGAAATCAACAGAATTAATTGTTAAATCCGTGAATTCAACAGGATAATCCATAATTAAATCAAATAAATCATCATAAAGCGGGTCGAATTCACCATCAAAGCTTTCAAATAACTCCATTTTTAATAAGCCATCTATATCAAACCAGAAAATTACATCAAATGTTTTTGTATCCATTAATGAATCATCAACATCATAGAAATCAAGAACTCCTTGATATGTAAACATATAATCATTGAAATAGAAATCAGCAATATCCGCATATGCATAATTACTTAACAAATCATCACGACGATCATTACATTCAGAATATGCCCAGTCTTCACTATAAGTAGCGCAGAATAGTTCGTTACTAATTCCAGGATCAAATAAATCCGTAACGTAATTTTGGAACATTTCGTTGGCTACAGAATATTCAACAACCTCAGGATAGAAACTTTCAAGTTCGATTTGATGATAACCATCAGGGAAAATCATTACTCTGAAATATTCAGTTAGAGTATCATCTACTGCTCCAGTTGTAAAAGTATAAGTAACAGTAATCCAATCAATTCCATCAGCAAAAGAAGGATCATCGAAGACAACATCAACAGGATTGAAAGTAACTCCTCTTCCTAAATCATCAGCACGAACATCATAATAATAATCATCCACAAATCCACCAAAGTAAGTATCTACTAAAACTTCAGTTGGAATAGTTGGATTAATATAATCTTGTAAATATAATAACCAATATGCTTGAGCTTCAGGGAAATTTGCATAAACAAAGTCAGGATTAGGAACGTCATGTGGGAAAACAATAATGTTACCAAATTCATCATAACTAAATTCTAGCATTAACCCTTTATAAACTGCAACATCACCATCAGCTATTTGATAACCATATTCGAAATAGAATAAGTTATCTACTTCATTATATAAATTACTGAAATATAAATAACCACTATTATCAAAAATATCATCTCTTAATGTTTCGCAATTATCAATAATGAAGCCATACATATCACAATAATCAGAAGTAGTAATCGATGGATCCATAAAAGTTGTTGTTAATGCATTAACATAAAGAAGGGCATCTTCAATTGGGAAAGCAAATGCTGGGTCAAACAAGTCAATATGCATTTTAGTTTCTCCCATTTCAGCAATAAAGAAATCAACACGTAAATAATCAGTGTACATAAATAAACCATCAAAATCATAATAATCTAACTCAACAAAGAATTCGCCAGGAACTGGTTCATCAAGTCCAACAAAATCAATAGTAACACCATCAGCTATTTCTTGATCACGTTTCACAATACAGTTTGGATAATCATAAGCATCAAAGTAAGTTGAACATACATCATAACTTAGAATTGATTCATCTGAATAATCATCCATAAACAAAGTAATAAGATCAAAAGCTTCATCATATGTTAATTCAAGTTTGTCTCCAGGATCATTAAAATCGAAATCTAACATATAGTAACCACTTGGAAGAGCCATAACGCGAATCCAAAGCGTATTAGTATAAATTAGTCCAGTTGGATCAAAAGTATCAACAACTACTTCTAAGTAGTCTTGTCCATCTGCATTAGAAGGATCTAAAACATCAGAAACTAATAAGACATAACTGTTAGTTAAAATATCAAGTCTATCCATTAATGCTCCAGGACCCATTTGGTAATCAAAATACCAAGCATCTATTTGGTCATCAGTAACAGTAGGATCAGCAAAATCTAATAAGAATTGTTGGATGACACCAACTGAATCACTGTAGTTAAGGAAATCAACCATTGGTTCTTCATTTAAATGCATTCCAACGTTACCATACTCATCCCAATAGAAGTCCAGATATACAGTACGATAATCAATGTCGCCAGTAACGTTATTTTCAAACATTATTTGCGCAACAAAACTGTAACCATCGAAATTAAAAGTTACTAAAGAAATATCCATATCTTCAAGTGGCATAAGTGATCTATCCCATAAACAGAAATCTCCTGAACCTGGGAAGTATAAACTGCAGAAATCTTCATCACTCATAGTAGAATCACTAAAATCAGCAATCAACATTTGGAAATAGTTATATGCTTCATCATAAGGGAATGCTTCTGGTCCGTCACCTCTAAAATCAACTAGTAAATTATCATCTTCATCAAAATAGAAGAATGCATTAAATGATTCAAACCAAGAATCAGCACCAGGGATACTATACTCAAGTTCAATACGATAGTGATCATATTCAGGTGTAAGGAATGATAATGAAATACTAAATCCTTCACTAAGTACTTTTTCACGGTGTTCAACACAACCAGGAATAGTATCTGGACCAAAGTAAATAGCACAGAATGTTTCTGAATCAATACTTAAATTATTGAAATCAAGAACCATATCTTCTAAATAAGGATAAATGATTTCGTATGGAATTAATTCAAAATGTTCAAATAACTCAAGTTTTAATTCTCCATCTTCATCATAATAGAAATGAGCTTCAAAATGTTTAGTTGTAGTTTCTCCTAAAGCATCTTGATAATGTAAATCAATTTGGTACCCATAACCATCATTAAATAGTTCAAAATCAGTAAAAGTTATTCCTTCTTCCATTTCAATTTCACGGCGCATTACACATTCGTCGTAAGAATCACCTTCAAAGAATTGAACACAAACATCATAACTAGGAATACCAAAATTATTATATTGGAAAAGGAAGTTTTGCATAAAGGCTAATGCATCATAATAATCAATTTCATCAAAGCCTAAATCACTAAATTCAAAGTGTAAAACATGATCTTCATCGAAGAAGAAGTTTACAAATACACTTTGAGTAGTAACCTCTCCATCAACATCATATTCGAAAATAACTTCGTAATAATCTCTTACGATATTAAATTCTAAAACGCTAATAGCAACACCGCTTGCCATAAATTCTTGACGTTGAGCAACACATTCATCTAAATCGTCATTAGGGAAATACATTTGACAAATATCATCATCAGAAATTTCAGAATCTTGGTAATCAGCTGTAAAGTCTAACATATAAGCAAACAACATATCATAATCTAGTCCGCTTTCTTCTTCGAATAAGATATCAAATGAGTAAGTTCCATCACCTAAATCATAAATACGAGCTCTAACAACAATAGTCTTAGCTTCACCTTCATAATTTCTTTGTAAAGTTACTACTAAATAATCAAGTGGTTCTTCAGTAGGATCTTCTACAAATATTAATGTATAAGTAACACCTTTTGTTTTATCATCATTTCTATTTAAGAAGAAGTCCCAATCCATATATCCTTCAAAATATTTAGCGTTAAATTCATCATTTGAAACTGCATCATCTGAATAATCAGCTAAATATTCAGCAATTACAGTAAATGCATCATCAGCGTCTAACCAGTTATCAGGTTCTCCTGGATCTTCATCATGAATAAATTCCATCACGATATTGCCATCTTCATCATAGCTAAAGCTTACTTGAGCTAACTCAATAGTAACATCATTATCATCATCATCAATTGCAAGTTCAATATCAAAAACACCAGGGTCAGTACTAGCATCTATAGCGTTCATAATAATACTAATGTTTAATGCTAGTGAACTATCTCTTCCATCAACACAGCCTTCGGCATCTTCTCCGGTAAAGTATAAAGCACATACTTCTTCAGAAGAAATTTCTGGATTAACGTAATCAGCAATAAATTGCTCGAAGAAAGCTTCTGCATCTTCTAAAGAGACGTCATGTTCAGTTGGAGAAGTTTCGTTAACTTCAAAGCTCCAAGAACTAATATACATAATTCCCTCAACGTTAACTAGCCCGATTGAGAAAACAACCTCAACAGTTAAGTCTTCAGAAATTATTGTAATTTCATAAACATCTTGTGTTGATAAAGTAATTTGTTTTTCAACACCTATAACAGTATAATCATTAAAATCAGTAAAATCTTCAGGAACTAAACCTTCTCTAGATGTACGACATGCATCAAGTAAATCAGGATTAGTTACAGAAAAATAATCATCGCAGAAAGTAGTGTTTGTATCATCATTGTATTCATCGATGATTGTATTAAAGACGTTAAGTATTACATCATCTTCTAAATCTCCTACAGCGTCACCTTGACAAATTTCACTTGTAGGGTTTTCACGACAGAATTCTTCTGAGATCTGTTCAACTTGTGCTGGGGTAATCATATCACAACCAGCTAGACCGATAGAAACAAGTGCTACCGTGAAAATTAAAAATATTCTTTTCATAAAGTATCCTCCTTTTATTATTTTATATACGTCCTTATTATAATTAAAAATTGTGTAAAAATTATGAATTTAAATATAAAAATAAAAGGATTAGCCATTTACAACAAAAAAAGCAATCACTTTGGGAGTGATTACTTTTTGAATTTTAGGTATATTCGTTCATTAATTTCAGATAATAATCCTTATTTTTCTTAATATCTTCAAGTTCTTGACTTGATAATTTGCGGATTATTTTCATTGGATTACCAAGTACTAAATAGTTAGCTGGGACAACCTTGTTAGGAGGAACAATACATCCTGCTCCAACTAAAGCATTTTTTTCAATTATAGCACCATCTAAAATAATACTTCCCATTCCAATTAAACAATTGTCTTTGATTGTCGCAGCATGAATAATGGCTCCATGGCCTACTGTAACGTTTTTACCAATGTAAGTTGGCAAGTTTAAGTTAGTATGAATCACACAGTTATCTTGGATATTAGTGTTTTCTAAAATTGTTACAGGAGCCATATCACCTCTAATTGTAACGTTATACCAAACACTAACATGATCTTTAATAGTAACATCACCTGCAACAATAGCATTTTTAAAAATTTTTGCTGTTAATGCAATTTTTGGTGATTTATCTAAATAGTTTTCAGTAGACATCAAGTCACCTCTTTTTATTTTAATATTTTTTTAATTACTCTTTCGAAATTTAAATGTTTTATTTTTTCAATTTCTTCTTGAGTATAGCCGATTTTTTCTAATTCAATAAAAATATTATTAACATCAGCAATTGTTTTTAGGCCATCAACATTATTGTCTAAAGTATTATCTCCTAAATAATAACAAAAATCAAAACCAAGACCAACATGATCAATTCCCATTATTTTCACAGCGTGATCAATGTGTTTGATTAAAAATTCAACATTTTGAAATTGATCTTCTTTTGCGATAAAACTACGAATCCCACAAATTCCGATTACGCCATTTCGGTTACTAATTGCTTTAAGTTGCTCGTCTGTATAATTTCTTTTATGGTCACATAGTGCTTTTGTATTACCATGAGAGATGATAATTGGAGAAGAAGTGTTTTTTAGAATTTCAAAAAAAGTTTTTTCATTGGAATGAGCTAAATCAATAATCATTCCTAAAGATTCCATTTCATCAAGGATTTCAATTCCTTCATTAGTTAGTCCACGGGTTGATGGACTATCAAGTCCACTTGCATAACGGTTTTCATCATTCCAAGTTAGCGAGGCATGACGAACACCTTTTTGATAAAGTTCTCTTAAATGATTAACCCCTTTTAGTTGCTTAATTCCTTCCATTCCAACAATAACACCGATTTTTTCTTCTTTTAAAGAAATCAGCATATCATCATAGTTTAAGCATACTTTAAAAATATCATTATTTTCTTCTAATTCAATAAAAGCATTTTCGAAGATTTTTGAAAAAAGGTTTTGATCTTTCGTATATGGATTGGTATAGTTAACAAAAATACTGTGAGTAACGCCACCTTTTTTGTATAAATCTAAATGTCTCTTTTTAAATGAATTAGGATTGTTTTTGAGTTTTTGTTGGTACATATCAGTTAAAATATCCCCATGAGCATCGAAAATCATCTTGTATCCTCCTTTAGGATCTAGTTATTTCTTGTTGTTGTATTGATTAAGACCTTTTTTTAGTAGTTCCATTGCGCGCTGCATATCTTTAGTATTTAAGACGTAAGCAATTCTAACTTCATCTATTCCTAATCCTTTTGTTACATAAAAGCCTTCAGCAGGAGCCATCATAATAGTTTCGTGGTTATCTTCAAACTCTTCAAGCATCCAAATGATGAAATCTTCTGCGTTTTCAACTGGTAGTTTTGCAACAACATAGAAAGCACCAGTCGGTTTTTCACAAACAACTCCAGGAATCTCACTTAGAGTTTTATAAACGATATCTCTTCTAGCTTGATATTCATCTTTAACAGATTCAGTATAGTCATCATCAAGTTTATATAATGCCGCTGCTCCAATTTGTTCTAAAGTAGCAACACATAGTCTTGCTTGACAAAGTTTTAAAATGTTTTTAATTAAATCCTTATTTTTAGAAGAAAGTGAACCAATTCTTGCTCCACATGCGCTATAGCGTTTTGAAACACTTTCAATAATAATTGTTCTTTCTTGAGCTTCCTTAATTGATCCCATCGAAATCCCTTTTAAACCATCAAACGCAAAACCACGATAGACTTCATCACTAATAATAAATAAATCATATTCATTAGCAATTTCAGTAATCATTTTCAATTCATCAATTGTAAAAATTGTTCCAGTAGGGTTTCCTGGGTTAGAAAATAAAAACGCTTTTGTTTTAGGAGTTATTAGTTTAATAATGTCATTTTTAGAAGGTAAATGAAAACCATTCTCCGCTTTAGTAGTGATTGGTTTAATTGAGACGTTTACACCACTAGTAAATCCACTGTAGTTAGTATAAAAAGGTTCGGGAACTAAAATTTCATCACCAGGATCACATATGGAGATTGCTGCAAATGTTAATGCTTCAGAACCTCCATTAGTAATTAAGATTTCGTCTTCCTCAAAAAGGATATTATCCCGATTAAAATAATCGCGAATCGCATTTATTAAAATAGGCTCACCTTGTGAAAAAGAATATTTTATAATTTTTGTATCATAATTATTGATTGCTTCCATAAAAACTTTAGGAGTTTCAATATCAGGTTGTCCAATATTTAGATGATATACTTTCTTCCCTGCTTTTTTAACTTTAGTTGCAATTGGTACTAGTTTTCTAACTGGTGATTCTTGCATTGAAATAATCCGTTTTGATAGTTTCATTTGTCGTCCTCCTTTTTATCTAAAAATCAATTTTATTGTAACACCAGAATAAAATATTTACAATAATAAACGCGATAATTAGCAATAAAAATATTTGAGAAATAAAGAAAAAAAACGGACGAAAAAAACAAGTGAAAATGTTTTCATAATTATTCTTGAAAACAGCAACTTTTTTTATTGATAAAACGGCTTATCCAAGCCGTTTGTATTTTCTAATAAAAAAAGATTTATTTTTTTTTGAAAACGCTTGTTTTAAGTGGTCTTCTTTGTTAAAATGCTTATGTATATAATGGTTATTTTTTAAGATGAAAGGAAACATATAAATGAGTTTACAATTATTTATCCCAGGACCAGTAAATGTGGAACCTGATGTATTAGAAAAAATGGCTACAGTGCAAATTCCGCATCGTAGTAAAACAGCGACAGAATTACAAAAAAGAATAACAAAAAATCTTCAACAATTAATGAAGACTGACGATTTAATTATTTTATCTACTTCTTCAGGTAGTGGAATCATGGAAATGGCGATTAAATCATGTACGAAAAAGCGTGCGGCAGTTTTCAGTGTTGGGGCTTTTGGTGATAGATGGTTTAACATGGCAACATCAAATGATGTTCCAGCTGATAAATTTAAATCAGAACCAGGAATGCCAACAACTCCTGAAATGGTGGAAGACGCTCTTAAAAGTGGTCGTTATGATGTTGTTACAGTAACTCATAATGAGACATCATCGGGATTAATGAATGATGTATATGCAATTGGACAAGTTGTTAAAAAGTATCCAGATGTTTTATTTTTAGTAGATGCAGTTAGTTCACTTGGTGGAGCAAAAATTGAGGTTGATGCTTCAAATATTGATATTTGTATTTCTTCAACTCAAAAATGTTTAGGACTTCCTCCAGGATTAAGTGTTGCATCTGTTTCTGAAAGAGCATATGAAAGAGCTAAAACAGTAGAACGTCGTGGCTTTTATCTAGATCTTGTTAATGTTGTTAATCGTGTAAAAAAAGATTATCAATATCCAAGTACACCATCAACTCCTCATATGTGGGCACTTGATTATAAATTGGATAAGATTATTAATCAAGAAGGGTTAGAAAATCGCTATAACCGTCATGCTCATTTAGCTAAAATTGTTCAAAAGTGGGCAGAAAAGCATTTTGAATTATTTGCAAAAGAAGGATTTCGTTCAAATACAGTAACAACAATTTTAAATACTAAAGGATTTAGCATTGTTGATCTTAATCAAGAACTTACCAAAAGAGGCTTTTTATTAAGTAATGGGTATGGTGCTTTAAAAGATCAAGCCTTTAGAATTGCCCATATGGCAGATAGACAAGAAAAAGAACTGCTACAATTGTTAAAAGAAATTGAAGATATTTGGAATTTGTAGGGGGTTATTATGTATAAAATACTAGCAAATGACGGAATAGATAAGTCCGCAGAATTAAAACTTATTAGTCTTGGTTATAAAGTTGATACTTTTCATTATGAAGGGGAAGAACTAAGTAAGAAAATTAAAGAAATCGATTGTATTATTGTTCGTTCTGCAACAAAAGTTAGAAAACTATTAATTGATGAAGCACTAAAAACAAAGCAGTTAAAATTAATTATTAGAGCTGGGGTAGGAATTGACAATATAGATCATGTATATAGTGAGGAAAAGGGGATTTTAGTAAGAAATACTCCTGCAGCATCGAGTGATGCTGTTGCGGAACTAGTTATTGGGCACATGTTCGCACTAGCAAGGCATATTTACATTTCTAATGTCACCATGCGTAAAGGCCAATGGAACAAAAAAGCATATTTAGGAATCGAACTTTCTAATAAGACATTAGGCCTTGTAGGATTTGGAAGAATTGCTCAAAGTGTTGCTAAAAAAGCAATGAATTTGGGAATGAAGATTATTTATACTGATCTATTTGGAGAAAATAAAGCTTTTAATAATTGTCGGTTTGTTTCAAAAGAACAATTGTTAAAACAAGCAGATTTTATATCTTTACACATCCCTTATGATAAAGAAACTGGACCTTATTTAGGGAAAACAGAATTTGATATGATGAAGGATGGGATGTATTTAATTCAAGCTTCACGTGGTGGGGTAATTGATGAAGCCGAGTTATTAATTGCACTTGATAGTGGAAAAGTTAAAAAAGCTGCGTTGGATGTTTTCGAGGAAGAACCTACGAAAAATGAACGTATTTATACACATCCTGCAATTTCTTTAACACCACATATTGGGGCCTCAACTATTGAAGCTCAAGCTAGAATTGGCGTTGAGACAATTGAGTTGATTATTAAAAATTTAGTTACGGAGGATAAATAGATGGCTATAGTTAAACCATTTAAAGCAGTTAGACCAAGAAAAGACTTAGTAGAAAAAGTAGTAGCATTACCATATGACGTAATGGACCGTAAAGAAGCAAAAGCAATGGCGAAAGGGAATCCATACAGTTTCTTGCATATTTCAAGATCAGAAATAGATTTCCCATCTTCAATGAACCCATATGATAAAAAAGTATATTTAAGAGCACGTAGAAATTTTGATATTTTTCAAGATGATGGAATTTTAATTCAAGATGAAAAACCAATGATTTATATTTATCGTCAAATTATGAATGGAAATGCTCAAACAGGGTTTGTAGCTAGTACATGTGTTGACGATTATGTTAACAATATTATTAAGAAACACGAATTAACAATTTTAAGTAAAGAAAAAGATCGAACAGATCACTTTGATGTATGTTGTGCAAATACATCACCTGTTTTCTTAACTTATCGTGAAAATAAAAGATTATCAGAAATTTTAGAAAACTGGACAGAAAATCATGAACCTGATGTTGATATCGTTACTGAAGATGAAGTAAGTCATTTAGTTTGGCCAATTGATGATGACAAACTAGTTAAAGAAATTACTGAACTTTTTGCTGAAATTGACAGCTTATATATCGCTGATGGACATCATCGTACAGCTAGTGCAGCTCATGTTGCATTAAAACGTCGTCAAGAAAACCCTAATTATACAGGCGAAGAAGAATTTAATTATTTCATGTCAGTAATCATTCCTGAAAGTGATCTTACAATTATGGACTATAACCGTGTAGTTCATGATTTAAACGGTTTAAGTGTAGAAGAGTTTATCAATAAGGTTAAAGAAACTTTTATTGTTGAAGAAAGTAAAGCCCCATATAAACCAGTTGCTGAAAACACATTTGGAATGTATGTAGATAAAAAATGGTATAAATTGACAGTTAGAGATTCGATTATTGAAGAAGGTGATTTATTAGCTAATATTGATGCTGCTATTTTAAGTAAATACATTTTAGATGAAATTTTAGGAATTAAAAATATTCGAGTATCTTCACGTATTAGTTTTGTTGGAGGAATAAGAGGACTCAAAGGAATTAAAGATAAAACAGATGTTTATAAAGGTGTAGGGTTCTCAATGTTCCCAGTAACAATGAAAGAAATTATGGATGTTTCTGATTCAGGACTAATTATGCCAGCTAAAACTACTTGGTTTGAACCAAAACTAAGAAGTGGATTGTTTGTTCATAAATTTGATAGCTTACAACCTAAAGAAGTAGATGGTAAAGTAAGTAAAGATACTCAAGAATATATTGAAGAAGTATTAAATAAACTTAATGATAAAGATGGTAACCAAAAAGAATTTGTTCAAGCAGCAACTGAGGTATTAAACTCACTTGGTCCAGTTCTTGAACAACATCCTGACTATATTGATAATAATATTCTAGAAAGAATTGTTGAACCAGAAAGAGCGATTATTTTTAGAGTACCATGGGTTGATGATGAAGGAAGAGTTCAAGTTAATCGTGGTTTCAGAGTTCAATTTAATGGAGCTATTGGGCCATATAAAGGTGGACTTCGTTTCCATCAATCAGTTTATTTAGGATTAATTAAATTTTTAGGATTTGAACAAATCTTTAAAAATAGTTTAACAGGACTTCCAATTGGTGGAGGTAAAGGAGGAAGTGACTTTTCCCCATTACATAAATCAGATGATGAAATTAGACGTTTTTGTATTAGTTTCATGACTGAACTTTATCGTCACATCGGACCTAGTGTTGATGTTCCGGCTGGAGATATCGGAGTTGGTGGAAGAGAAATCGGTTACTTATTCGGACAATATCGTCGAATTAGAGGAGCATTTGAAAATGGTGTTTTAACTGGTAAAGGTCGCGAATACGGCGGATCATTAATCCGTCCTGAAGCAACAGGATATGGAGCAACTTATTTCGCTTTGCAAATGTTAAAATATGATAAGACAGACTTCAAAAATAAAACAGTTGCTGTCTCAGGATTTGGGAACGTTGCTTGGGGAGTATGCCGTAAGGTAACTCAACTAGGTGGTAAAGTAGTAACTTTATCTGGACCAGAAGGATATATTTATGATCCTGAAGGAGTAAACACTCAAGAAAAATTTGACTATATGTTAGAAATGCGTGCTAACACAAATGGTGTTATTGAAGATTACGCTAAAAAATTTAATGTTGAATTTATTCCTGGAAAAAAACCATGGGAAAGAGAAGTTGACATTGTAATGCCATGTGCAACACAAAACGAAATTTTAGTTGAAGATGCTAAAAAAATTGTCAAAAATGGTGTGAAATATTTAATAGAAGGTGCTAACATGCCAACAACTAATGAAGCAGTACAATTATTAGTTGAAGCAGGTGTTACAATTGGGCCTGGTAAAGCAGCAAATGCCGGTGGTGTTGCAACTAGTGCTCTTGAAATGTCACAAAACAGCATGCGTCTCAGTTGGACTGCTGAAGAAGTAGATAAAAAATTACAAGAAATCATGAAAAATATTTATACAAGTTGTGTAAAAGCAAGTAACCGTTATGGGTTTGGATATGATTTAATTGCAGGAGCAAATATTGCAGGATTTGTAAAAGTTGCTGATGCAATGGTAGCACAAGGTAAATATTAAAAAGGAGTGATTTGATGGGTTATGCCTTAAAGGAAACAGAATTTAGATATCGTGCTTATACAAAGGATGGGAAATGGCAAAAAGGTAGTTTAACGACTAATAAATACATTTCGATTCATGAAGGATCTAATGTTTTCCATTATGGACAAGCTTTGTTTGAAGGGCTTAAAGCTTATAAAACAAAGACTGGAGAAATACAATTATTTAGACCAGATTTAAATTTCAAAAGAATTAATGAAGGATTAAAAAGATTAGTTATTCCAGAATTACCCGAAGAATTATTTTATGAGGCAATTCTCGAAGTAGTAGAAGCAAATAAAGATGATATTCCTGAATATGGTACTGGCCAATCTCTTTATATTAGACCATTTGTAATTGGTCATGGGATGAATTTAGGGGTTAAACCATCAGAAGAATATATTTTTAGTGTTTTTTGTGCTCCGGTTGGAACATATTTTGCTGGGGGACTTTCTGCATTACCATTTGTTACAACCGATTTTGATCGAGCTTCAGCTAATGGGACTGGTCAAGTAAAAGTTGCTGGAAACTATGCAGCTAGTTTATACCCCCGAAGTCTTGCTAAAAAGGCGGGATATGCAGGAGTTATTTACTTGGACCCTCTTACTCATACTAAAATAGATGAAGTAGGAGCCGCAAATTTCTTTGGAATTACATATGACAATGTTTTAGTAACACCAGATTCATCATCGATATTACCAAGTATTACTAAACGCTCTATTCTTTATATTGCTGAGCATATGCTTAATATGAAAGTAGAAGAACGTGACTGTTATATTGATAATGTATCTGAATTTAAAGAAACTGGAGCATGTGGAACGGCAGCAATTATTACACCAATAAAAAGTATTACCCATAAAGGTAAAACTGTACAATTTGGGGATGGTGAAGTAGGAGAAACAATTCGTAAACTTTATGATATATTAATCGGAATTTACTACGGAGATATAGAAGCGCCAGAAGGTTGGATAAAAAAATTATAATGTAAATAAAAAAGTATTCATCAATTTCCAATTGATGAATACTTTTTAATAACATTTTTATTTTGACTACATTAACGCTTTAATTCGTTTAGCTAGTCCTTTAATTTTACGTTTTGGAATAGTACATATAGCTACTCGCAACCCACCATCAACTTCAACAAGAAAAATATTGTTTTTCTGTAATTTCAAATTAAAGGCTGCTTTTTCTCTTTGATTAGGAAACTTTAAAGTTATAAAAAAGCCCTCAACATAAGGATAAATCTCTAAATTAACTTCCGCAGCTTCTTTTAAGAAGATAGCTGAACGTTCTTTTAGTAAATTAATATAATAAGCTTTTTCTTTTAAGTAGTTATTTTTTAGAAAATCATCATTCATAATAGTGCTAAAAAGTTTCATAACACTATTGTTCACTGTTGACCAAGTACTACGAGCACTATAGATTGCGGCATCTTTAAAAGCTTTAAGTTGAGCTTTATCTTTTGTTAAAACAACTTGAGCTCCCACTCTTGCACCATATGCTGTTAGCGTTTTTGAACAAGAAAAAGCAACAACAACCATTACGTTTTCAGAAATATTATTAAACTTTTCAAAACTCTTTTTCCAGGTATTTCCTTGGTTTGTATAATCAACATACGCGATATCATTTAAAATAACAACAGGTCCTTGTGAACTCAATTCATTTACAAATTGAATAACTTCATCCCATTCTTGAATAGTCATAGTATAACCACTAGGATTATGGCAAGGATCATTAATAATAACTAAAACTCTTTTTTGTTTTTCCATTACTTCAGATAAAACAGTTTTAAAGTTTTCAAGATCGAAATTATTACCATTAAACATATTGTAATCGGTAAGAGTTAAGGCACATTCTATAGCCATTGTCTTATAAGGACCCCATCCTAAATTTGGTTTTATTACAGTTTCTCCGGGATTTAAGACGTTTTTCATTGTACTACTTATTGCCCCAGCCCCACCAGGGCTAGCAATAACTTCACAAGGAATATCAATATTTAACCCACTAAATAACCAATCATAAACAGCTTGATTAAAATCAGGATTACCTTGAATACTTGATGCATATTTTGCCTTTTGAATTTTATCAATTTTTTCATAAGTTGACCAAATACTATCATACGCAACTAAAATACCATTTTCATCAAATAATGTTCCAAGAGTTCCATCAATAACTATGTCACCATATTTTTGCTTGGCTTCATCACAAGCAACTGCTGCTTTAAAAACCTTGTCAACCATTACTTTACCATCGCTTAGAGTGTTTAGAAATTTGTTCATTATTTACCTCGCCTATAATTGTATAGTTTTAACGTAAGTATTATACCATTATAAAATTATAAAAGCACTAAATTTTAAAAGAATATTTTAACTAAATTAGACCCTGATATGGATGAATATTAACTTCTTTAGAACTAATTCCATATTTTTAATATTTTCCTAAAA
>Ga0164318_10003512_pt1 | contig 14855 bp, 14 predicted proteins | sample GuaBasSedimGuay9_FD_113734 | JGI IMG/M metagenome (GOLD analysis project Ga0164318, IMG submission 113734) | Subseafloor sediment microbial communities from Guaymas Basin, Gulf of California, Mexico - Guay9, Core 4571-4, 0-3 cm | ecosystem: Environmental > Aquatic > Marine > Hydrothermal vents...
GGGACTTGAACCAAAGATATGTGTGGGAACATCTTCTTTTATTGCAACTTTTTCATCTCTTACTGGTTTTATTTCCCATATTTTCAAATCAAACCTTGAATTAAAAATAACAATCCTTACTGTTGTTTCAGTGATTGTAGGAAGTCAAACCGGTTCAAGGTTTATGGTAAAGAAGGTAAAGTCAAAATTGTTAAAGAGAATGTTTGGCTTCGTTTTAATTTTAATTTCTATCCTTCTTATTAAAAGTGTAATAAGAAAATAAAATGGGACTACCTCCGGAAAAGGAAAATCTTACCTTTCTTTTCCAAGTCTTTTTCCCTCGATTGTATAGCTACTAATAATTTCTATAAATGGTATAATTCCCCTTAAAGAGAGGTATATGGCTCCTTCTTTTACATGGTTGGAAATTAGACTTGGCTGTATAAAGACAAATCTGCAGAGGGTAAGGGAGAAGACTGGAGGGAGAAAGATTCTGGTACCCGTTAAAGCTAATGCTTATGGTCATGGGCTGGTGAGGGTGGCGCAATTACTTGCTGAGGAGGGAGTAGATTATCTGGGTATTGCTCGTTGGGAAGAAGGAGCAGAACTGAGGGAGAATGGCATTAAAGTTCCGCTTCTTTTGCTTAATGGCTTCCTCCCTGGAGAAGAAGAGAATATCCTCTCCTATAGAATTACACCCTCACTGACTTCTGAAGAACAAATTAAGTGGCTGGAGAGACTTGGAGAAAAGAGCAATAAAAAAATTCCCCTTCATATATATGTGGATACAGGAATGGGGAGAGGTGGTATACGGGAAGAGAGAATTTTTAGGGTTTTAGAAGAAGTTATTTCCTCTCCTTCACTTTTTGTAGAAGGAATTTACACTCATTTCCCTTCCGCAGATGAAGATGAGGAATTTACTTGGGACCAGATAAGGAGATTTAAAGGGATAAAGAGAAAAGTAGAGGAAAAAGGTATTAATATTCCTTTATGGCATATGGCCAACAGTGCAGGGATACTGAATTTCCCCGAATCTTATATGGACATGGTGAGACCAGGGATTATGATTTATGGATACTATCCCTCTCCAAAAGTAAGGAAGAGCATAAAAATCGAACCTTCCCTAATTTGGAAGGCATCAGTTATCGGTGTTGAGAAAACAGAAGCAGGGAAGGGCATAAGTTATGGCCTGACCTATTTCACTTCAAGACATTGTAAAATAGTAATTTTAGGTGTGGGATATGGAGATGGATACCCACGAGCTCTCTCAAATAAAGGGAAGGTGATGTTTAAAGGGAAAAAGTATCCCGTAGTAGGTAGGGTATGTATGGATGAAATGATGGTAGAAATGGATGAGGGAATTGAGGTTAAAATAGGAGATAGTGTAACTATATTGGGAGAAGGAATAAGAGTAGAGGAAATGGCTGAATTACTGAAGACAATACCACATGAGATTGTTTCTCAAATCAGCAGAAGAGTGAGGAGAATCTATTATGAGTGATAAATTTGTTGATCTTCATATTCATACCAACTTATCTGACGGTTCATTTACACCTTCACAGGTGGTTAGACTTGCCCGGGAAAAAGGAATATCTGCCATAGCCATAACTGACCATGATACGGTAAAAGGGATAGAAGAAGCCTTGGCTGAAGGGGAAAAAGAAGGAGTGGAAGTCATTGCAGGGGTGGAACTCTCCTGTGATTGCTGTGGTGAGGAAGTGCATGTTGTGGGCCTTTTTGTTGACTGGAAAGATAAAGAATTTCAAGAAACTCTTGAAAAAAGAGTAAGGGAACGAGAAAGGAGAGTCAAGGAGATACTTAAAAAACTTGAAGATCTTGGAATGATGATACCCCCTCAAAAGATGGAAAATTGTTATCGAGGTAAAGTGCCAGGAAGATTGTTGATAGCCCGCATCATGGTGGAGAAGGGATGGGTAAAGGATTTGGCTGAGGCGTTTGAAAAATATTTGAATGAAGGTGGACTTGCCTATGTCCCTTCTCGTAGAAAGACGGGAAGAGAAATTGTGGAGATTATTGAGAAAGCTAAAGGGATACCTGTATTGGCTCATCCTCAGTACCTGGATAAGCCAGAGATGGTTATTCCAGAAATGGTAAAGGAAGGAATTAAAGGTTTAGAGGTTTACTTCCCTGAAAATGGTAAAACTCCCTCCCCTCAGTTTCTTTTCTATGCTGAGAAATACCACCTTTTGGTAAGTGCTGGTTCAGATTGTCATGGAGAAAATAAAGAAAGAGTGCTCTTGGGGACAGTGAGGGCTCCTTATTCCATTCTGGAAGAGATGAAAAAATGGCACAGACAAAGATACGGGTATTAAGGATTTTACATAATTTAGGAGGTGGAGGAGTCCAGCAAAGACTTCTGAGTCTAATCCCTTATATTTCAGATGATTTTTCTGTGAGTTTAGTTTCTTTTACCTCGGGAAGACTGGAAAAAGATTTTTCAAGGGTGGTGGAAGATTTAAAAATCATTCCTCGTCGTTCCAAATTTGATCCAGTCTGCCTTAGGGAATTGGTTAAATATATGAGAGAGAAATCTTTTCATTTAGTACATACACATACTCACAAACCCAATACCACAGGTCGGATTGCTGCCTTAATTGCCCAAGTACCAGTAATTATTGCTCAGGAACACAATGTAGATGAATGGAAAGGGAAATTTCAGCGATGGCTGGATCGCAAGTTAGCTCAATTTACAGATAGAGTAGTGGTTGTTTCACAAAAAGTGGGTGAATTTTATTCTTCCATAGGAATCCCCTCTCGCAAGATTACAGTCATCTATAATGGTGTGGAGTTAGAAAGGTTTACTCCTCAATTTGACGAGAAAAAAGGGGATACAATTGGCTTTGTGGGAAGAATACACCCACAAAAGGGTATTGAAGATATGGTGGAAGTTGGTGAAAGGGTGGTAGAAAAATTCCCTCGGGTGAAGTTTTTGATCTTGGGAGAGGGGCCGCTGGAAGGATATTTGAGAAAAGAAGTGGAGAGGAGAGGTATTAAGGGGAATTTCCTTTTTATGGGTTATATGAGGAACATGAACTCTTTTTATGAGAAGATTGATATACTCTTTTTACCCTCCCTAAGAGAGGGTTTCCCTAATGCTATCTTGGAAGGTATGGCCTCTGGACTCCCCATAGTGGCTACAGATGTAGGGGGAATTAAAGAGGTGGTAAGGGAAGGAGTTGATGGTTTTCTTGCCAGACCAGGTGATGTGGATAGAATGTCAGAATGCCTCCTTAAACTTTTGAAAGATGAGATATTGCGAAGGAAGATGGGTTTGTCGGGAAGAAAAAGAGTGGAAAAGTTCTCTATACAGAGGATGGCAGAGGAAACAAAATCCCTTTATTACTCTCTTTTAAAGGAAAAAGGATGTCTTTGAGTGTCGTTGTACTCACTTATAACTCAGCCAGGACTTTAGAAAGGTGTTTAAAAAGTGTCCAGTTTGCGGATGAGATCCTTATAGTGGATAGTGGGAGCACTGATGAAACACTGGAGATTGCAAAAATCTATACTTCTCGTATTCTCCATCATCCTTATATCAACTATGGAAAACAGTTAAACTGGGCTATTGAGAAAGTCAAAGGTGATTGGATTTTGGTGGTGGATTCCGATGAGGAGGTTACCCCAGAGTTGGCACAGGAAATAAAAAATGCGGTTAGAGAAAATAAAATGGATGGTTACTACCTTCCCCGGATAAGTGAATTTATGGGGAAGAGACTCATTCATGTATGGGCTCAGGATAAAGTGCTTAGGCTATTTCGAAAAGGGAAGGCTAAGTATAAGGAAAGGGAACTGGGCTCTTCCCCTATAGTAGAAGGAGAATTGGGAAATTTAAGAGGCTACCTGCTTCATTTTCCTTACAAGGATCTTACTCATTACTTAGAAAAATTCAATTTCTATACCTCCTGTGCAGCCAGAGAAATCAGGAAGAAAAGGAAAGTAACCCTTTTTGATTTGCTTCTTCGTCCACCTGCTAAATTTATAAAGATGTTTTTCATAAAAAGAGGGTTCCTGGATGGCATCCCGGGTTTAATCATGTGTATGCTTTCCGCTTTCTATGTCTTCGTAAAATATGCAAAAGCATGGGAGAGAAAATAATTCTTCGCACTCCAAATTGGGTGGGTGATGCGGTGATTTCCACTTCTTTGCTTCCCCTTATCAAAAAGCATTTTTCTTCCGCCTCTTTATATTTACAGGTTCATCCGCGGGTTAAAGATATTTTCCTTAATAACCCTTATGTAGATGGTTTATTAATTCTTGGAAAAGAGAGGATTAGAGAAAGATTTGATTTGGGAATACTCTTTACTAATTCTTTTTCTTCCGCTCTAATATTTTTCTTATCAGGTGTTAAAAAAAGAGTTGGCTACGCTACGGATGGAAGAAGGGTCCTTTTAACCCATTCTGTTCCTCTACCACCCAACTGGAAGACAATGCCTCAAGTGGATTTTTATCTGGGAATACTTCGGTTCTTAGGAATGGAAGGAGAAAAAGCTGGGTATCAATTGTATCTTACCTCTGAAGAAATCAAAAGAACCCGAGAAATTTTTAAGTTGAAAAAACCTTTTGTAGTATTGTTCCCAGGAGCTGCTTACGGAAGTGCTAAAAGATGGCCTGTGGAGAGATTTGCAGAATTGGCTTACCGGCTCCACAAGAAATATGGCTTCCAACCTTATGTTTTGGGAAGCAGAAGAGAATGCTTTTTAGGAGAGATTATAGAAAACATTTATCCTTCAGTCATTAATCTTATGGGAAAGACTTCTTTAAGAGAAGCAATGGCTATCACTGCTCAGGCTAATCTCGCTGTGACTAATGATTCAGGAGCTTTCCATATAGCTATAGCTCTGAATGTTCCAGTAGTGGCTATTTTTGGCCCAACCCCAGTGGAGAAAACACGCCCATTTCATGGTAAATTCAGTGTGGTTAAAAAGGAGGTGAAGTGTTCTCCCTGCAAATACAGGGTATGCCCTTTCCTTCATGAATGTATGATGGAGGTAATGGTAGATGATGTAGAAAGGGCAATAGGAAAACTTCTGGAGGGAAAAAATGCTTAAACTGGTTTTACCCTTGCAGAAAGAGGAATACCAGAAAATTTTAAGGGAAGGAGAATTCTGGGAAGTCTGGGCTGATTTTTATTTAGAATTTGAGAAAAAAGAGAAGATAAAAGGGGAAAGACACAGAGTAGTTTCTCTTCATGCTCCCCTCTCCTCAGGAATGGATATCTCTTCTCCCAATGCCCGAGAGAGAAAACTCACCCTCATTAAATTGAGAGTTTTCCTTGAGGATTTTGCCAATGGTGAATACATTCTTGTCCTTCATCCAGGAGGGAAACTTAAAAAGGGAGAGAAAGAGGGAGAGAGGGAAAAGTATATGTTTAAAAGTATAGAAGAAGTCCTGAAATGGTCAGAGATTTACAGATTTAGAATTGCTTTAGAAAATCTCCCTCCAGGTTATGTGGGCGACAATGAAAAAATACTCGGGAAGATTCTTCAAACTTTTCCCCATCCCCGGCTGGGACTCTGCATTGATACTGGACATGCTCATCTTACAGGTAATCTCAAGGAGTTGCTTGCCAATTTTAAGGAGAGAATTTTTATCCTGCATGTGCACGATAACAATGGATGGTCAGATCAGCATTTCCCGCCTCCTTATGGGGTCATTCCCTGGGATGAGATTCTTCCTTTAATCCCCAGGGATGTACCTCTGGTGGTGGAAGCTCTACCCTGGGGCAAAAGTTCCATTTCCAGAATGCTGGAGGAGGTTCAGGCACTTTTTACAGGCAAAATTGTCCAAAGTGAAGGTGCTTTCCTTAAGTGTAAAAAATGTGGTAATTTTCTAATTGAAAAAGGAGATAACTGGAGTTGTTTATGTGGAGTGAGAGAGAAAGGAGGTATCCAATGAGAAATTTCAAAAAATTTATTTTAATTGCCATTGACACCCTGAATGTCGACCATGTGGGATGTTATGGGTATAACATACCCCGTGAACCCGTTACCCCCTTTTTGGATTCCTTAGCCAGTGAAGGAGTGATCTTTTTAAATCATTATGCTTCAGATGTTCCCACTCCCTCATCCTACACCTCCCTCTTTACAGGTAGAAGAGGAATTAAACATGGCATTATAGGATTCCGCAATACCAGCGAGGAGTTTATCTGCCCCACTCCTCTTTTAGCTGAATGTTTTTCTCAGGCTGGGTTCCAGACGGGAATGATCTCAAATCTTCTCTATCCCTGTCCCTGGCTGGTTGAGGGATTTCAGTATATTTATCCTCCTGGATTGAGATTCCAAGGTGGGGATGCAGAAGAGGTTACGGAAAAGTCTATTCACTGGCTGGATGATCATTACCAGGATAACTTTTTCCTTTTCCTTCACTACTGGGATCCCCATGTTCCTTATACCAAGAGGGGGAAGGATAAATTTAAAAAGCTTTTTTCTCCTGAGGAATACAATGAGTATGCACCGAGTATGGAGTATTTTGAAAGAAATCCCATTTTAAAAAAAATTTATGAACTGAAGCAACATTTTACAGGAGATTCCCTGGACCCTCGGGAAAATCTGGCCCATTACGATGCGAATATTCGCTATGTTGATGAGTGCATAGGGGAACTTTTCCATCATCTGGAAAAACTAAAAATAAGAGAGGACACTTTGATTGTGATAACCAGTGATCATGGTGAAGCTTTTGGTGAATATGGATTCTGGGACCATTACAGTTCTTACCGGAATATAAGTCAATTACTCCTTCTCTTTGTTGGGGAAGGATTACCGAAAGGTAAAAAAATTCAGGCTTATACTCAGAATATTGATGTAATGCCCACTCTACTGGAATTTGCAGAAATAGAGATTCCTCCCTCTTTATGTGGTAGGTCCCTTCTTCCCCTCCTTAAAGGTGAAAGGAATGATTTTCGAAAGGAAATAGTGGTCAATTCAGATGCCACGGTTATCCAGAGGATGTTTGTGAAAGATGGTTATGCTCTGGTGCATACTCTTTCTCGTCGAGTGTGGGACCATATTAAAAAATACGAACTCTTCAATCTTCATGAGGATCCCCATCAACTTAGAGATATAAGCCAGCAAGAAGAGGAGAAATTCAAGGAGATGAAAGTATATTTTATTGACTGGCTGGCGGAAGAACTGGGAGATGCTCCTGACCCTTTATGGAAATCAGTATTCAGAGGTGGATGGATGTGGGGGACCTTTGCCCGTTTACTGGGGAAGGAAGAATGGCAGAAAGTGGTGAGGAAGTATCCAGTGCTTGAAAAAGCTGTATGAGGATTTACCGGATAAAGGAGTGGTGGTACTACCTGGGATTTGTTCTCCTGGGAGCACTCGCAGGGAAGACTTCATTAAAGGATTTCTTAATTTCTGCTCTTTCGGCTTTCTTTATTGGATGTTTTTCTTTTTCCTTCAATGAGTTTGCCGATAAAAATCTTCCCTTCCAATTTTTAAAATACCCCCTTATTGCTTTGGGTTTAGCCCTGATAACCCTTTTTTTTCTTCCACCATTAAAAAAGTTCCTGGTGACATTTCTTTTAATACTGGGTTTCTTCTACTCCTTTCCCCTTTTCCCGTTAAAAAAGATTCCCTTTTTGGGGACATTAATAAATGGAGTGGGTTTCCCTTTGCTAATCCTTCTTGGAAGTGGAAGGAAGGAAGTGTTATATCTTTGTTTAACTTTCTTTTTCCTTTGCCTGACCGCACAGCTTATCCATGAATATACACATCAAAGTGAGGATGAAGAAAGAGGAATAATCTCCACTGCTGTAAAACTGGGAGAAAAAGGTAAAAATTTTTTATTTTTGCTTCTTTTACCCCCTCTCTATTTTTCTTTTTATATAAGTTTCATCTCGCCTGCATTTGTATTTGTGATGTTTCTTACTCTTTTTAATTTCAGAAGAAAAGATTTCATCTTTTTGAGAAGAATTTACCGGATGGAGAATTTCATTTTTGGAATTTATTTACTTCAGTATTATATGATATGCTCCTTTAAAAGGATGTAAGAGTTAATGGCATAAATCTTGCTAAAAAAATGGGATGAGGAAAAAAGGTTTCACCCTCATGGAGCTTTTGGTTGTCCTTACCATAATCATGGTTCTTGCGGGTTTACTCCTTCCCGCACTTATCCGGGCAAGAGAGGGTGCCAGAAGAGTTGTATGCTTGAATAATCTTCGAGAACTAATGCAGGGGTGCCAGATGTATTGTAGTGAATGGGATGGATGGTTACCTCTGGCAAGAAATTACTGGAGTAATAAAGATATCCCTACCCGGAACCACAGACCAGTAATAGAAGCTATTTATCCAGCTTATGTGTCTAATGGGAGGGTTTTCTTCTGTCCCAATCATAATTATGCACCAAATTACAAGACTGCTTTAACTGAATGGAAGGAAATGGGATACTATTACTGGCTTTACAAAACAGACCCTGGTCCAAATTATATTTTCCGCAGAGTGGAAAGAAAAAGATACATTTACGAAGACAACTGGAATCACCTGGAAGGAGAAAACTCCTCACTTATGATGGTTTTCTCTGATCTTTACCTGATTTCAGGTAATACCGCAACGAGCACTCATCAGGACAGACCCATTCCTATCCCCACGCCTCCTATTGTTTATGTGGGATTTCTGGATGGGAGCGTGAGGTTTGAGCCGGTGATTTACAACAAATGGAATAATCCCATCATCGATGATACTTATGATGCCTTCTGGTTTAAGTAAAATAGGGAAGATCTGTAAGTTGGCTCTTTGCTTCCTACTTATTCCAGCCATCTCTCATTCTCATAATATCTCCAATTTCGCAGTTTATTATGGAAAAGATTCTATTGCGAGATTATCTCGATATGACCTGGTAATTCTCCAGAGTTATAACTTCACTCCCCAAGAGATCAAGGAAATTAAAAAGAAAGGGACAAAAGTACTCTTTTATTTGAGTATAGGGGAAACACCGGTTTTGGAGAAAGGAGGAGGAAATGGGCCTGGTGGATATGCAGGTTGGTATCTGGATAAAAATGAGGACAATTTCCCGGATAAGAGTTTAACCTGGAATACTTATTATGTAAATCCAGGAAATAAAGAATGGAGAAGGAAAATTCTGGAAGAAAAAATCCCTGCCCTTCTTCAGAAAGGAGCAGATGGTGTATTTCTGGATAACCTTGATACCGTAGATATTTATCCCACTATTAAACCTGGATTCATTACCCTAATCAGAGAAATTAGAGAAAAATTCCCTCAAATGTTCATCGTTGTGAATCGGGGATTTACCATAGTTGAGGAAATTGCTCCTTACATAGATGGTGTGCTTTTCGAATGCTTTACCACACATTATGATTTTTTAACTAAGAGTTATAAAATCTGGGAAGGAGAGGATCTTAAATGGGCAGAGGAAGTAGGAAAACTGCTCCAGAAACTCAAAAATAAATACGGATTTATAGTTTTCACATTGGATTACGCTCGTAAAGAGGATAAGGGACTCCGTGATTACATTCTTCAAAGGGCAAAAAATTTTGGATTTATCCCCTATATTTCCACCCTTCACTTACTTGAAATCCCCTAATTTTTTCTCCTGCTTCAAGATCCTCATACTCAAATCCTGGAGAGACTGCTGAACCAGGTAGGGCAATTCTCCTCCTATCATATTTTTCATTCTTCAGGGAGAGAAAGGAAAAGGTAAAAAGAGAGGTTTTGGGGTTTCTCCATTTTCCTCCCCTTTTTCAAAGAGAATTATCAGAACCCCTTCCATCCACTTTTCCTCTTTCACCCTGTATTCCTTTAGCATCCAATCCCTGACCTTTTCTGAATGGTAATCAATATTCCAGTCCCTGGCCCAGTCGGAAAGAATAAGCCACACCTTTTTAAAGGGTAATTTTTTATACAGAGGAATAACACGGGGAATGGGGAAGGTAAAATTGGGGGGATACTCAATCTCTATAAGATTCCTTCTCCAGTAGGGATCCTGGTATTCAGGTAGTATGAAGTAGAATTGAGGAAGATGAAGGGATAGTTTCCTTGAGTAGAAAATGAAAGGAGTGGCTGTTCCAGCATTAGTATGAGCGATTATTTCCCCATGTTCTGATTTTGATTTAATGTAGCTTATAATGGGTTTGAAATTCTTTTTAGGATAAACCCCTATATGATAAGAGAAGGATGAGGGCATCAGATTACGGTAATGATTGGTGAGTGAAGTTATAAAGAGGAGAAGAAGGAGAGTAATAGCAATGGATTTCAAAAAACGATGGTGAAATTTTTCAAGACCCAGCGTAATTGAGAGCAATAAGAAAGGGGTAAAAGGTAGAAATAAGCGGGGGATAAAAAAAGGACGATAGATGGAGAAAAAGTAAAGTGCCACAAGAGGAAAGAGAAACCCAAACAATGGCAGGAAGGATTTATCTTTCTTTTCAAGAAAAGAAAGAAACACAAGAGGAAATGAGAGAAGAAAGGAGAAATGGAAAAGAAAAGGAGTTGAATTATATCCCACCAGCATATTTTCCCAGGTAATCAGGAAATTCTTCAAAGTGGGTACCTGAGGCCAGAAAGAATGGAAAAGAAAGGAGAGCAAAAGATAAAGGGGCCCAAGACGTGGGATAAAGAAAATCAAAGAGACCAGTACACTTAAAAACCAGCGATTAAATCTTTGGGGATAGAAAAGTAAAAGATAAACCAATTGTATAGGAAGGAGGAGAAATGTAACCACGATGGTGTAAAAGGAAAGAACAAGGGAGAGGGAAAAAGGAAACCACCATTTATCTTTTCCTTTACATGCCCGAGTAAAAAAGTAGATATTTGAGATTACCAGTAGACAAGTGAGAGTATAGGCTCTCAATTCCTGGCAGTACCATATATGGAAAGGGGAAAGGGTAAAAAGTAGTGTGGAAAGGAGTGCATAATTTGAATTCAGAAATTCCCGGGAAAGCATGTAAAAGAGAGGGATGGAGAATATGCCGAAGAGTGCAGGAAGGAGCCTTAAGGCGAACTCGCTTTCACCCACCCCTTTTCTCCAGAGGAAAAGCAGGAGATTAAAGAGAGGTCGATGATCCAGCCAGCAGGTGGTAATACTTCTGGCAACTTCAGCCTTCCAGGCCTCATCAAACCACAGGTCAAAAGTTCCCAGCCTGTAGAGTCTAAGAATAATTCCCAGAAGTAAGATTAAGAGATAAAGCTCTTTTCTTTTTATTCTTTCTTTAGCCAACTCTCGGTTATATCCAGAATTTGGGCATTTTCTGGAAGTTTCACTAAAAATTCTTCCTCAGGAATAGTAATATTAGTTTCAAAATCGAAGAACTCCATGGTATAGATAACTTTCTTTCTTTCCCGAACCTGTAACTTTTTTAATAATCCTGAATTTTTATCTACCCATAACTTTGCAGTGTAAGCCTTTACCACAATTCCTAAGGAGGGGTCAGGATACATAACAGCAGTGAAAATGTAATGTGTTTTGTCTTCTCCTTCAAGTTTAACTGTCCCCGGCTCCAGGCCTTTGAGGATGAAGGGATTTCTTAAATCGTGTTTCCCCAATGGATTTATAAATGGATATTTATCTCCTACCTTTGCCTTTACCTTCTCCAGGTCAATTTTGATACCCTGATTGGAAAGTGAGTCATAAGTGATGAATTCTTTATCATTGATTCTCAAAATGTTTTTCCCCTTAACCCCATTTTCAAACATGAATACTGCTTCCACAAAGAGTCCTTTCCCTTCTTCAAAAAGAACTTTCCCCTCTGTTTTGGGAGGGAGGGGTTTTACTTTCCCCAGCATTATAAATTTACAACGATAAGAATGTAAGGAGTAACCTTTTTCTTGAAGAACTGAGATAATATTTTTTCCTTCTTCCGCGGAAAGGGAAGAGAAAAGAAAAGCAAAAATTAAAAGATAACACCACCTTTTCATATTACACCTCCTGATTCTTATCCATTTCCAAATTATCATAGACTCCCCTCCATTAAAGATAACAGTTCCCCTATCTTAAGTAAAGAGATGATAAAATTCAAAGATGCATAAGGATAGGATATATCTTTTAATCTTCCCCACTTTCTGGGAAGTTCCCTCCTTCTTCCCTCCCACCTTAGGGGAGTTTTCTTTTCGCATGACCAAGGCAGGAAAGGTTTTCATGTGGAAGTGCGGAATGGGGAAGAAAAGATTGGAGGAATCCTTTTCTCAAGTGGTGGAGAGGGTGAGACCAGATTGTATTGTACTGAGCGGGTTCTGTGGAGGGGTAGGTGAGAATGTCCAGCCAGGTGATTTTTTTATAGCGGAGAGAATTTCATATGGAGAAGAATTACTTCAGGTGGATAATGAGGAGAAAGAAAAATGGGTAAAGTGCCTGGAGAAAATTTCTTTCCCTTATCATACCGGTATCCTTATCACTCGGAAGTGGTGGACAGTCCACTGGAAACGAGTAAACAAAGTGATGGCTGTGGACATGGAGGGTTTCTGGATAGGGAAACTGGCAAAGGAGAAAAACATTCCATTTGTTGTGGTTAAAATCATAAGTGACCGGGTAAGAGAAAAGGGAAAAAGATTCTATCCTTTCTCCTTTCTTTTCCAAATTTCTGAATTTCTTAAATACCGCTGGAAGAATCTTTCCCGTTTGAATAGATTACTGGAAGAATTTTTTTATGGTTAAGAAAAATAGCATGGGATTTCAAGGTATACCGCGGTGGTGTTTTTACTGGCTTTTCTCTCTTCTATCTTCCTCAGCCACTCCTTAATTCCCTGGTCTTTAGGGTTTAAATTTAAAGCTTCTTTGAAGAATTTTTCACTTTTTTCAAGTTCACCTTCTTCAAAGTAAAGTCTTCCCAAATTTTTGAGGATGAGGGCTGAAGGGCCACCACAGTTTAGAGCTTTCAGGTAGTTTTCAATGGCTTCTTTTCTTTTTCCATCTTTTTCTAAGAAGACAGCAAGGTTATAATAGGTGAGGTAATTGTTACTGTCTATTCTTAGAGCCTGGGCAAGATACTGATAACTACGGGGAAGGTTCCCTTCTTCCCTTTCAGCAATGGCCAGGATATTGAGGATTTCCACCCTTTGATGAGGGGTAAGCGATGGAATTGAGAGAGTTTTAGAAGCGTATTCCTTGCATTTCCCAGTTTCACCCAGGCGCAAATATGCTCTGGCTATGTTTTTGAGAACTGCTGGATTTTGGGGAGCAAGTTTAAGAGATTTACGATAGCACCTTATTGCTTCTTTCATTTTCCCTTTTTTAAAGTAGAGATTCCCTAAGTTATTGTAAGTGGAGGGAATATAGGGATTGTATTTCAGGCTTGTTTTAAACATTTCTTCTGCTTTTCCTGTTTTTCCCATTTTGGCATAGACTATCCCCAGGTTATGGTAGACATCCGCAAAGTGTTTTCTTTTCCGGGAAGGGATGAGGGAGATTGCTTTCTGGAGATAAAGGAGGGATTCTTTTAAGTTACCTTTTTTAAGAGCGGAGGTTCCCAAATTGTACCATGCTCTTAGGGAGTAAGGGTTATCTTGAGTTGTTGTTTTCCAGAGAATTTCCTCATTCTGCCAGACTCTGTTCCGAGTGATTATCTTGATAGAAAAAGAAATAAGAAGGAGGGAAAGGAAAATTAGAGAGATTTTTCTTTTACGATTAAAAAATTCCTTAAAAAGAATCCCCAGAAGACCGCATATACCGATGGAGGGAAGATAAAGAAATCTTTCTCCAATCAGCCAGCCAATAGGAATTATATGAGAATAGGGAAAAAGAGAAAAAAGGAAAAAGAGAAGAGAAAAGGAAATGAGAGGTTTTTTCTTAAAGGTGAAGGAAGTTACTGCAAGATATAGAAGGAAAAGGAGGGTAAGGCCTAAGAACACAGGGGTGATGCGGGTAATGGGTGGGAAGGTATAGTCCACCGAAAGGTGGAAGGGGAAGAAAGAGAGTCTCAGGTAATGGAAAAAAATTAAGGGGAAGGTGAGTAGTCTGGTTAAAGGAGGGTAGCCGTAGAAGTATTCTTTCTCACCCGCAGGACCTATGAGACCTTTAAGGATTTTTATCCTCAGATGGAGGTATATCCCAAAGGTTATAGTGAAGAGCAAAAGTTGAAGGAGGAATTTTTTACGGGGGATTCTTTTGGGGAAGAGGAAATAATAAGGGATGAAAAGGAGGGGAAGGACTACTCCTGTTTCCTTAGATAGCAGAGAAAGGAAAAAAAAGACAGGCGGGAGAAGTAAAGAGGATACATTGTTTTTAAGGAGAAGAAAATAAAAAGAGAGGAGGAGGAAGAGAGTGGATAAGACTTCTGATCTACCAACAATCCAGCTTACTGCTTCCACATGGACTGGATGAAGGGAAAAAATAACTGCAGAGAAGAGAGAAATTATTTCATCCTTAGTTATTTTAAAAAAGAATAAAAACACAAGGATGGTGACAAGAGAGTGAAGGAGAATATTCAGAAGATGAAATGAAACAGGGGAGAAATCGCCCAGAAGATAATTCCATCGGAAGGAAAGCAGTGTTATAGGCCTCCACAGACCCAATTCTTTTTTTCCCCAGAAGGGGGTGAGGAAGATATCCTTTAACCTTCCTTCTTTTACTATTTTATTCTTCAAGATGAGTTCTCTGTCGTCGTAAACAAAATCGTTATGGAGAGTATTGAGGTAGGGTAAGAAGGTGAAAAGAAATAAGAGTAGAAGGTAATTTTTTCTCATTTTTTAATCCAGGAAATAATAATCAAACTAATCCAGAAGCTGAGAAATACAGTGAAGGAAAGATAAGCGGGCAGGATTCCTCGCTCCACCATGAAACGGGTAGCGTAATAAGTGGCATAGAACCCCATTCCTGAATAGAAAGTGTGGAGTATATGGTATCCCTTCGAAGATAAAGAGCGAGAAAGGAGAGGGAGAGAAAATAAGATTATTATCATTCCTCCC
>Ga0164318_10003513_pt1 | contig 14852 bp, 18 predicted proteins | sample GuaBasSedimGuay9_FD_113734 | JGI IMG/M metagenome (GOLD analysis project Ga0164318, IMG submission 113734) | Subseafloor sediment microbial communities from Guaymas Basin, Gulf of California, Mexico - Guay9, Core 4571-4, 0-3 cm | ecosystem: Environmental > Aquatic > Marine > Hydrothermal vents...
TCCGTCCGCATCCTCTTTAACAGGAATTATTTCAATGTTGTTATAACCCTTCCTATCCCATTTTACATTAATTCCAAGAACCTGAAGATCCTTGCCATCTGCATTTGAACCAAAAACGGCTTCCGGCCATGCTTCGGTATAAGTCTGTTTTGGAAAACCTTCAGTGGTAAATTTACTGCCAACTACTAACCAGTCAGTGGCCCTGCTATCAGGATCAAAACTCTCAAGAATTCTGGATTCCAAATTTTCTGTTGAGGAATCGGCCATTACGGATGGTAGGACGAGTAAAAAAAGCACTGTAAGGCATATAATAAGAATGCTGCCCTTTCTCATTCTGTACTCCTTGTTAAATTACGCATATACAATATATACAAGCATGTAGAATTATATTTCTTAGCTATTTGTTTGTCAAATCTTTTTCTATTAATCAGTAAAATATCACCTAAGAATAACACCTTCCAGGGTAATATCATCAAGTTTTTTCATTTTAGCACTATTATATACCTTATTCAACATTCCTTTTATATTATCTTCTACACTAAATAGAATGGTTGATTTGTATGAGCTATAAAACCATGAGTCTGATGTAACAATCAATTTATTTTCTTTTTCAGCTAATTCAAGACAAATTTTCTTCCAATTGTTAGAAAATATTGCTAAATATTTACTATTTTGAACTACTTTATTTTCAAAAATATTTCTAATATCTAATTCTTTATCAGTATTACTAATTTCAAAAGGGATAATTTTATTTTTACCAGACTCAAAACCTGTTATAAAGCTTTGAGTTTCCTCCTTTAGAGAATTATTATCTATTTCAAATATTACAGGCAGAACAAGAGTATTTTTAATTTTATTATTTAATAATTCCCCTGCCTCATAAAAAGATTCTAATCTATCCTTCCTTATCATTACTATTTTATCAGCCGAATTACCGGGTTTATCAGCCAAATTACCGGAAAAGTCTGTACTATTAGCAAAATAATAAAAAATACCCTTTTTATTTGCATCTGAAAAATTATCAATTTGTTGGCTTAGTAGAGGGCTTAACAGATAAATATCACTATTAAAAGAATTTGGTTCTATAGTATCTGAAGTTTCATTTTCAAGATTCGAAACAGTAAGTTCTAATTTAAAACCTTTAAAAAGAGCCTGGAATTTTAATAAAGAAGCGGATTTCCGGAAATCAGAAACAAAATAAGGCCAATAGCTATCTGTTAAAATTTCCACCTTGGTACAGGATGTAAAAATAATAGTTGCTATAATTATTATACTTAAATACTTTATTTTCATTATTAAGCTTGCTTTAATTAACCTATTATTAGTTTAAGATGTAATCTTTTTTTAAAATAAAAAAAACACCACCCACACTTAAAAGAGAAATTAAAAGAATTCCAATGGAGTATAAGTTATGATTAAGGTAATAAAACCATGGGACCAATGCTAATAAGAGAGATACGGGAAATAGTAAACTATATATCAAGATAGAAACATATCCATGCCTTGTACCTGCTTCAATAATTATTATTGAGAATAAGACTAAAGCAATAATACAGATAAAAGGATAAAGGAATAGCATATAGGAATCCAAATTAAAAAAATTACCTACTATCTTAGTTAACCCTGATAATGCAAAAAAACCAGAGATATAAGAGAAAACAAATGGATATTCTTTATAACTATTTTGTCTAAAAAGATCCTTTTTCAATAATAAAAGATATCCTGCCAAAGCAACAAGTAACAATACTACAGTTTCATTAATCCAGAGATACAAAAATAAAAAGAGTTTTTCATAAGGGGAATTAAAAAAAACACCTGTTATAAGGAGAATTAGACGTGCAATCAGATAAAAAAACATACCATAAAAAAATAGTCTTTTAAATCTTCCAGTTTTAAACTCCCATTTGAAAAAATGAGACGTCATAATTCCCGAAAACAAAGGTAGTGAAAATAGTAAAAATAAACCAATAATAAATAATAAATACATAATTATAACAACTCTTCAAGTTCCAAATGATCTTTAAAAATAAACATGTGTCTACTTTCCTCATCTGCCAACTCTTTAAAAATTTGCTTACCCCTATTTGTCTTAGAAAGATCTCTAAGAAAATCACAGGTTTTTATTGAAATTCCCTGAAAATGCACAGCCTTTTTTAAAAAGGTAATTTTTGTCATTTCTTTTACATCAGGTATATCTTCAAAATAATCATTAAAATCAATAAGTTCAGATTCATCAATTGAAAAATCAGATTTTATATTCAGTTTCGCTAAATTTTCTTTATAGTATTCAGTATACTGCCCTTCCTGATCTATCATTGTAGTAAGTAACTTCCGAAATGACACATCTTCACATTTCTCACTAAAATCAGCATAGAACTTACTAATTTTAACTGTCCACTCAATAGAATGGTTAAATAAATCTTTTATTTTGATCTTAATCATAACTTTTATCATATATTTTAATGCTATTCATTACAAGAACCCATTGCCCCTTTGACTCTTTAAGATACTAATGATATAGTAACGCCAAATTTCAATACTTGGGGAAATGTCCCCATAAAGGGAGTAATATTGGCTGCAAAGGATTTGCGTTTAAATCAGGCTATTCGTGTTAAGGAAGTCCGACTTATAACAGATAGTGGAGATCAGGATGTTGTATCAATAGAAGATGCAATTGCAAGAGCAACTCAAGCGGGTATGGATCTTGTAGAAATTGCTCCTCAGGCAACTCCACCTGTTTGTAAAATAATGGATTATGGGAAATATAAGTTTGAACAGGAAAAACGATTAAAAGAGTCAAAGAAAAGGCAGAAACTAGTAAAACTAAAAGAAATTAGAATGCAACCAAGAATAGAAAAGCACGATCTTGCGTTTAAAACAAAACATATAATTGAGTTTCTGGGAGAAGGTAACAAAGTAAAAGTTACAATTAGATTCAGAGGTCGTGAACTTGCACATACAGAACTGGGAAAAGATGTTCTAATTAAGGCAATAGATCTGTTAAATGATCAGGAAGTTGGATTTAATGTTGATATTCCTCCAAAAATGGAAGGAAGATTTATGTCAATGATATTAAGTCCTAAAAATAAAAAATAAGATTTCTAATCTTATTAACAGCAACACTATAGGGGTCTTGTTCCTTAGTCGTGGCTAAAAATAAATTTAAAGGAAAAGCAATGCCAAAAATGAAAACAAGAAGAGCAGCTGCAAAAAGGTATCGCGTTACCGCTTCTGGTAAAGTGAAATACAAAAAGCAGGGTACAGGTCATATTCTGACGAAGAAATCTACTAAAAGAAAAAGAAACCTACGTCATGCAGGAGTTTTAAGTGCTCCTGAAACCAAAAAAGCAAAAATACTGTTACCCTACAGTTTCTAAAGGAGCGAGAAATAAATGCCAAGAGCAGTTGACGGAACAAGAAGAAAAAACCGAAGAAAAAAGATATTAAAGAGTGCCAAAGGTTATTTTGGCCGAAGAAGTACAAACTTTAGAGCAGCAAAAGATGCAGTTACAAAAGCTGGTCAGTATGCCTATAGAGATAGAAGAAGAAAGAAAAGAGACTTTAGAAGACTCTGGATAACAAGAATTTCTGCTGCCTGCAGAGCTGAGGATATAACATACTCAAGATTTATCAATGGACTTAAAAAAGCAGAAATAGATCTTAACAGAAAAGCCCTTTCCAATCTTGCAATAGAAGACAAGGAAGCTTTCTCTGCTGTAGTAAAAAAAGCTAAAAAAGCTCTGGGAGTGTAATACTATGATTACTCTTGATCAAATAAAACAGTTGGATTTTAAGGTAAGAAAAGCTATTGATAAGATTAATTCTCTTAAAAGTGCAAATAATATGCTTCAGGAGAAGCTTGATACTTACCAAATTAGAATTGAAGAACTGGAGATTCTAATTGATACCTTCAAAGAAGATCAGGGTGAAATTGAACATGGTATTATAGATGCATTAAACCAGCTTGATATTCTGGAAGATAATATTATAGCACCTGAGGAAAATATTTCTTTAAAACAGGATTTTACTGAAGATGACAAAGAAATTAGTGAGCCTGTTCAGGAAGAAATTGTAGAAATTGAAAATCCAGAGACTTCTGAAGAAGAAACAGAAGTTGAAGTTGATAACCTCCAGGAGGATGATTCTGATAGTTCTGACGATTCTAATGACTCAGAAGTAGAGCTGGATATTTTCTGATCTTTTTATAATGAGTAATCTTCAAAAAATAAATTTACTGGGATCCTCCTTTTCTTTAAAAGTTGATGAGGATCCTGAATATTTTAAAAAAGTTATAAATCATGTTGAAAAAATGTTTACCAATATTGAAATTGATATGAATATCAAAGATCCTTTGCGTATTGCATTATTATCCTGTATACTACTAACAGACGATCTTTTAAAAGAAAGGGACAATAAAATGCATGATCCTAACTATAAGGATGCAGAAGAGGTTGAACAAATGACTATGAAAATCATTAGTTTAATTGATGAAACTATAAAATAAAAAATTGTCCTGCGGTGTTCGGGCGGGGATATAAGTCTCTTGGTTCAAACATATAAAATGGGGATACAAATTCACAAGTTGAATTGCACGGTTCATTGAATCGTACAGGATGCTTGTGAGCGTTCACCCACTTGAACTAAAAGAGTTCAAGAGACAATTCTCTAAGCGGCATCGCGGGTTTTACTTCTTATTATACTATTTTTTAATGGAATTTATGTTGACATTAGGCCTTTCTGATAATAATATCGAAAGCAATTATGTCAGTATTAACAAGTCAGCAAATTAACAGATTCTACGAGAATTTTAAAGAAATTGATGTAACCTTTACTAAAGAAGTTACTCAAAACATCAATCTTCTGCCTAAGCACGTTTACTTAAAGTGTCTTGGAACTCAATGGCCTGGAATTATCTATTCCACATCTATGGTTGGTGCAAAAATTATAGCAAATATAAGCTCAAATTCATTTGAACTAATACGTAAGGCAAATAATCTTGTTGCCCTGCGATTTGCTTTCAGTATTGAGGATAAAAAAGATAAACTTTTGTTCTTTGTATCTGCTAAGGTAGCAGGTTTCAATCCATACAATAAAGATAATCCAAATTTAAATTTTATCAATCTTGTCTATACAAAACGTCCACCAGATGATCTTATTGCTATTCTAGGTCAGATGCTTGAAATAAATGTTAATTCAAAAAAACGAACAGATGAGAGAATTGATATTACAAATGATAGTGTAAGAATAATGGGTCTTGTTTCTAAAAATGCAAAAATATCAATTGATGGTATACCCAGGAACTGTATAGTTAGAGATCTAAGTTTTTCAGGGGCAAAAATTGTTTTACCTGGTATTGCAAAATTTCTTAACAATAAAGAGTGTGTACTTGGAATTATTGCAAAGGATAATAAAATTTTTACTCTAAAAGGCCTGGTAGTAAGAGTTGAAACTGTGGCTGATAGAAAAGATATTGCTGTTCTTGCAATAAAATTTGTTGAAGAATCAATTTCTATGGATTATAAAAAAATGATAAATAATTACCTGACAGTAAAACGTAATAAGGGTAACAGTAAATAGATAATGAAAAACCCCAACCCTAACCTCGAAAGAATAATGTATGTATCAATACCAGAAGGTTCAGAACAAGATATAAATGGTTTTAGAATTGATAGTTCTATTCTAATGCCTGTTGAAATTCCCATTGGGGAATCAGATTGGCAAATACAGGATCTATCATGGGAAATGATAGTTGCAGCAATGCTAAAAATCTTTGCCTGGGATCCATCTCATAAGGATATAGAATATTATCGTAGTTTTATTCAGGCTGTTCAACCAGGAATAAATGAGGAAATGACTCAAACAGGTATTATAAAAGCTGGCAAAAAAGATTATGAAATATCTGAAGAAATTTTTCGTGCACTTGCAAATTACAAACCGGATATTGAACAAAACCTTACAAATCTTGCCTTAGTATTTGAAGAACAAGCTGAACTACATGCAAATCTTAATAACCCGGACTTAGCAGAAAAGAAAATAGAGGATGCATTTACTACATATAAAAGAGCTGTAAAACAACATCCTAATTCAGAAGAAGTATTTTTTAATAGTGGGAATTTTTATTTAAAGAACGGCAATATGGGTAAAGCTATAGAATTACTTACCCATTTTGTAAAAATTACAAAGGATACTGAAAAAAAGAAACATGTTTCTGATATTTTAAAAAAAATTAAAAATCTATCTACAGAAGATACACTTTTTAATGAAGCCTATGAATTAATTAAGATTGGAAGAGAAGAATCGGGTATAAAAACTATTTTAAAATATTTAGAATCTAATAAAGAGGTGTGGAATGCCTGGTTTCTTCTGGGTTGGGCATATAGAAGATTAGGTGATTACAAAAATGGAAAAGAAGCCTTACTTGAATGCCTGGCTCTTAATGAAGAAAATGTTGACACATACAACGAAATCTCCATTTGTTACCTTGAACTTGGTGAATATACTGAGTGTAGAAAAAAACTGATGAAAGCTTTAAGACTGGATGGTGACAATATTAAAATTATATCTAATTTTGGTATTTTAGCTTTAAAAGAAAACAATACAGAAGAAGCCATTGGATTTTTTAGAACAGTATTGGAAATTGAACCAGAAGATAAAATAGCAAAAAAGTACATAGAATTTCTAAGCAAAAAATAAAATACTCAAATAATTAACTTTTTTTTAATTTTTACTAAAGATATTAATATCCCCTACCGATGGTATTCAATGAGGGAAGCTGTATCCACGGTACCTGGAGTTATACACTCTTCCCCCTTATAGTAACAGTATCGGAGAAATCTGATACCTCTTAATAGAAAATAAGTTTTTTTTCCTATTTTCTATTAAAAAAATTAAATATTGGAGCAAGGACGCTCCAAAGAGATGTTTTCATGGAGGAAACAAATGATTATAAACCACAACATGAGTGCAATGTTCGCTCAAAACAAGTTAAAAGTTACAAATAATAATGTATCAAAAAACATGGAAAGTCTTTCATCCGGCTTAAGAATTAACAAAGCTGGTGATGATGCTTCCGGTCTTGCTGTATCTGAAAAAATGAGAGCACAAATTAGAGGACTCAGACAGGCTTCCAGAAATGCCTCTAATGGTATTTCCTTTATCCAAACAGCAGAAGGATACATGCAGGAAACCCAGGACATTCTACACAGAATGAGAGAACTTTCAGTTCAGGCTGCAAATGGTATTTATACCGAAGAAGATAGAATGCAGATCCAGGTTGAAGTAAGTCAGTTAGTTGATGAAATTGATAGAATTGCTTCTCATGCTCAGTTTAATGGAATGAATATGATGACTGGTCGATTTGCTTCTGAAACTGGCGAAAACACTGTAACAGCTTCAATGTGGTTACACATTGGTGCAAATATGGATCAAAGAGAAAGAGTTTATATTGGAACAATGACTTCACAGGGTCTTGGTATTAGAGATGTAGGCACTAATGAATTTGTTTCTATACGATCACCTGAAGATGCTAATATGTCTATTGGTACTATCGATATGGCTCTTAAAACTGTAAATAAACAGAGAGCTGATCTTGGCGCTTATCAAAATAGACTTGAACATGCAGTAGTTGGTATAGATATTGGTGCTGAAAACCTTCAGGCTGCCGAATCAAGAATTAGAGACGTAGATATGGCAGAACAGATGGTTGAATTTACAAAGAACCAGATTTTGCAGCAGGCTGGAACAGCAATGCTTGCTCAGGCTAATGCAAAAACACAATCTGTCTTGCAGTTATTCTAATTGGGGTTTATAGTATATACATGGAGGTCTATAGAGTAATCTATAGGCCATCCATCGATCTTTGACAAAAAACTCTCCTTATTTTTAAAGGGTGTAGTTGTACCAGGGGAATTTCCGATCTATTTTGAAGAATTGTATCGGTCGGATAAATCTCCTCGTATCAAGGAAGGAATGAACGGGGCAGAAGGGGCGCAACAAGACCTTTTGTTTCCTTCCTAACTATGCATAAAGCAAGAGGCAAAGGATGCCTCTTTTTAACCTATCAAGGAGGGTTACATGATAATTAATCACAATATGAGCGCAATGTATGCTAACAGGACTCTTGGGGCCAGAGGTAACGACGTTTCAAGAAACATAGAAAAATTAAGTTCCGGTATGCGAATTAACAAAGGCGGAGACGATGCTTCAGGTTTAGCTGTATCAGAAAAACTTAGAAGTCAGGTTCGAGGCCTTAATCAGGCAGAAAAGAATATTCAGAATGGTGTGTCATTTATACAGACAGCCGAAGGCTATCTTAATGAAACCCAGGATATTCTCCACAGACTACGTGAACTTTCTGTTCAGTCAGCAAATGGTGTTTATACAAGTGAAGACCGAATGCAGATTCAGGTTGAAGTTTCACAGCTTGTTGATGAAATCAACAGAATAGCTTCTCATGCCCAGTTTAATGGTATGAATATGTTGACTGGTAATTTTTCCAGAGATTCAGAAACTGTTATGCAGTTCCAGGTGGGTGCAAATATGGACCAAAGTGAAAGAGTATATATTGGGACAATGACAGCACAAGCACTTGGTATTCAGGGAGCACAGGGAAGTAGTGAAACAATTAATATTGCTACACCAGAAGATTCCAATATGGCAATCGGTATGGTAGATTCTGCATTGAAAGTTGTTTCTCAGCAGAGAGCTGATCTTGGTGCATACCAGAATAGATTTGAAATGGCTTCTAAGGGTGTTGCAATTGCATCAGAAAACCTTCAGGCAGCAGAATCAAGAATTAGAGATGTTGATATGGCTACTGAAATGGTAGACTATGTTAAAAATCAAATTCTTACACAAGCTAACACAGCAATGCTGGCACAGGCTAACAGCAGCACACAGTCAGTACTACAGTTACTGTAGAAATAAACCGTTCCAGCGGAGTTGATAAGATTTCTGGACGTTATCTTATCACTAATGCTATCGGGAGGGGTCGCGCCCCTCTCCCGTTTTTTTTAGGTAAATATTATGGATATTGATGTTCAAAAAATAACAGAACTTTCTCCTGCCAGGGTTGAAGTTTCAAAAGAACTTCAACAAAAACAAGTAAAGGTTGAGCAGAAAAGAAAGGCTGATCAACAAAACAAACAGAACCTGGCTATTGAAAATGAGAATAAACGTAAGGCTAAATCACGTGTGGCTACAGATCAATACATAAAAAAGGTTCTAAATATACAGGATGTTGTAAATAGAAAGCTCAGCTATTCAGTAAATAAAGAACTGAATCAAGTTGTTGTAAAGGTGATTGACAGCAAAACCGATAAAGTAATTAGAGTTATACCCTCAGAAGCACTCCTTAAACTTCATTCACGAATGAAGGAGGTAATAGGCTTAATTTTTGACGAAGAAATTTAGCTTACAAATATTCTCTGGGGATTAGGAATTTTAATGTCTGATATAAGCATCCCTGGTGTAAATAGTAAATACGGGACCGATAAGATGATAGAAGGTCTTATGGATGCCGAAAGAATCCCCTTACGAAGACTTGAGGATAAAAAGGATACATTTGGAGAACAAAAAGAAGTCTGGCAGGAGATCAATGCAACACTTAACCGTTTTAAAGAAAGCTCCAAATTACTCTTTGGTTTTCAAAATCCATTTCAGGAACATGTGGCAGAGTCCAGTGATGAGACTGTTGCAACAGCCATTGCAGGTCGTGATTCACTAAATGAAACAATAATAATTAATGTGGAACAACTTGCAGGAAGTGATCGTTTTTTATCAAGGTCATTACCTAAAGATTTTCGTGTACCAGAAGGTATTTATAGTTTTAAAATTGGTGAAGACGATATTACGTTTAAATTTAAAGAAAATCGATTACAAACTTTTATAGACGCTATTAATAAAAGATCAAAAGGTTTGCTAAGAGCAAAGCTGATAAATGATTCCTCAGAAACAATAGTATTTATGATAGAAACCACTAAAACAGGTAGTTCAAACAAACTTGTTCTAAGTGACGATTCTGTAAAGCTTGGCATATCAACAGGGTTAATTAAAACAGTTAATGAGAGTATAAATACAGTAGATTTCAGCTCTATAAATAAAGGAATTAACAAATCTTCATCTAATAATTCTACTTTTTCGGTATTGGATGATATTGTAACATTGGAACCGGAATCCGAGATTAAACTTCCCTTTAACCCGGAAGTAGTAATGAAAGATAAGTTCGTACTTGAGTATGCGGTTCAAATTAAAAATTTAGAAAAAGAAGAATATATTCAAAAAACTAAACCATCAGGACCTGAGATAAAGACTCCCGGGAGTATAAATTTTGAAGGTATAACAATTGATGATTCACCAAGCAGAGTAACACTCCCGGAATGGTCTCCTCCTCCCAAACCTGTATTTAGAGACTCCCTTGAAATAATGTATCTAAACGATACTACTCTACTACCAAAACTCAAAGATATTGAAGATGTCCAGAAATTTTCAATACCCTACTCTATTACAGGCAATAATATTAGCAGTATTGATATAAAAAATATCAATACAAATAGACAAATTATTATTAGTGAAATAAAAATTATTAATAAGGAAGCAAGAAATGGGTATGAACCAGTTAATCCCGTTTCAAGTGCTCTGGATGCAAAATTAACAATTGACGGGATTCCTGTTACAAGAGAAACAAATTCGATAGATGATCTAATTCAAGGTGTAACACTGGATTTAAAAGGGACAGATTCCAGGGATATTGAAATAAAGATACTTCCCGATAAAGACTCGATAAAAGATGGAATAATTGCTTTTGTTGGAAATTATAATCAGGTACTCCAAAAAATTCATATATTGACAAGTAATGATGCTGGTGTAATTAGTGAACTTGAATATCTTACAGATGAAGAGAAAGAAACTGCAAAGAAAAATTTAGGTATTTTCCAGGGAGATATGACATTCGCCCAACTGAAAAACAGACTGCAGCAAATTGCAATGGATGTTTATGAAACAAGTGGGAACAGCAATCTAAGCCTTCTTGCTCAAATTGGGATTTCTACAAATTCCAGCGGATTCGGCGGTGGAGTAAATAAAACAAAACTTAGAGGATATCTTGAAATTAATGAGGATGAACTTGACGAAGCCCTCAATGGAGATATCTCTCAAATTAAAGAACTTTTTGGAACAGATACTGACGGAGATCTTATTATTGATTCCGGTGCTGCATATGAAATGGACAGATATATTAATTCATACACACAAATAGGGGGATTGGTTGCAACAAGGATTTCGGGAATTGATAATCAAATAAATAGAGCTGATACAAATATTTTAAATATGGAAAGAAAACTTGATGACAAAGAACTCGAATTAAGAATAAAATTTGGTAGAATGGAAAGTGCATTAAAAACAATGGAAGATAGTTCAAAATCAATAGACAATTTCAGTAATAATAACTAATAATTGAGAAACAAGGAATGATAAATTATGAAAATTACACTAAATAATGAACCCTTTGATATTACGCTGGAAAATGAAAAATCATTAAATGAACTATTTTCAGGTCTATCAGAATGGTTAAATAAATTTGGTTATGAAATAATAGATATGGAAATGGATGATAGTAAATTAGAAATTGAAAAATTTTCTGAGTGGGGAAATATTCTTTTGGAAAATATTAAAATTTTAAATATTAATGCAATATCCGGACCAGACAGATATATTTCTGATCTTCAAACCCTGTATCAATATATTACACTCTTAAAAAATGCTATAACTGCCAATAACACTTCTTTAACTACCGATTTATTATTAGAATTACCATACGTTACAAGTGCTATGGATACTTATTTAACTAAAAAAGATTTGCAAAAATATGGGATTCTAAAATTACAGGAACTTATTGCTAACTATCAAAAGGGAACAGGTGATAAATTAGAAGAAAAAAAATTACTTCTTGAAATTCTCCACGAAATTACTATAATTCTTCAAAACAGGATACAAGAGGTAACTTCTCCCTTTAGTGAACTTCAAAACACTGCGGAACTATTAAAAGACCTAATACCATCAATTTCTGATGTAGCAGTTCTACTTCAGACAGGTAATGATAAAAAAGCAATGGATTCTGTACTAAATTTTATTGATTTATCCGAAAAACTAATAAGAATTTTCCCTTTTCTGAAAGAATATGGATATACTGATATATCGAAAGTATCTATTAACTCAGAAAGTTTTAATGGCTTTTATAAAGATTTAAATGATATACTTGTAGAATTAGTAGAGGCATTTAATATAAAAGATTCGATTCTTATAGGTGATCTCATGGAATATGAAATAGCCCCCAGAATAACAAAACTACTGGAATATATAAATTTAATTGAAAAAAAAGATGAGTAAAGGAGTATAAATTGAATTTTTTTCTACTTCAGGAAGCTATCATGACTTTAAAAAAACAAAGCAATACATCTGTTATAGTAGGAATTGTTGTCTTCTTTGTTTTTATAATTTTACTAATAATTTCTGGAAGATCATCTGGAAATAGTACAAGATCCAGATCTGGTTCAACTTCCAGTGGAGGATCCGGGCGATATAATAAAAGGAATTTCAAAAAAAGAGCTGTTTCTATGGGACTTAGCATTCCTGAAATTAGAACACTGGAATACTTAATTAAAACCTATTCCATAAAAGACCCTTTTAATCTTCTTAAAAACTCAAAAACACTTAATTCAACTTTAAAAAAAGCATTTACCAGACTGGAAAATGATATTGCGCCACAGGGAGTTCGGGAAGGACAAAAGCTATTACTATACAGAATAAAACAGAAAATAGAAAGAAACAGTGAAAAAAAACAGATAATGACTGGTACAAAACAATTGGCTCCAGGTCAAAAACTCCACCTTTCAACACCAGGAGGGACAAGATACGAATCACAGGTCTCATCAAATTTGAAGGATTATCTTGGAGTCAAGATTCCACGGGATGACCATGGCAATCAGATTAGATGGAAAAAATGGACTAAAATTCAGGTCTTTTTCTGGAAATCTAATGGCCAGGGATATTCTTTTACAAGCAAAGTATCAGGCTACAATAACATAAGGGGTGTTCCCAGTCTTTTTTTACAACATTCTAAAAGTATACAACAGGCACAGCAACGAAAACACAGGAGAAAGGCATTAGGCAGACCTGCATATTTTTACCCAATTAGGTTAATAACAACAGGGACTGGCAGAAATGCAAAAAGAAAGGCCATTGTTGATTCTAAATCTGGAATTTTAGGCACTATAATTGAAATATCAGCAGGAGGTTGTTCCATGAGAGCTTCCTACCCTCTTGGAGTTGGTGAATTATTAAAAATTGAATTCGAAGCTCCTGATGGAGAAAAAGTTATTGCATTTGCAAAAAATAAATCAATTAAAAGAATTAAACCCATGGGTGCTGTAATGCATATTATGTTTACAAAGGTATCTCAAAAGAATATTAATAGTATAAATTCTTTTATATATGATTTATTTTAATAATTTTTTAATTTACAGCTATACATTTTGTTATCTTATTGACGATGCCCTCTATTTCTAATAAAGTTATTAAATGGATGTAATTAGTATTAATAATATAATCAGAAAGGATATTCCTCTCCATTACAGAGAAGAATTTACAGGCCTCGCTGTTCTTAATAATAAACGATCGGAAACCACAGAAAATGCGATTGAATTTTCTCTTGAAAGAACCCCATTTGGAACGAAAGAAGTTGAAATAAAATTTGTAAAAGCACCGGATTTTCCTGTAATTGCAGCTATAAGGAATCTTAAAGATTTTATCCTATTAATCGAAAAAGAAGGGAAACTCTACTGACAACTAAAATTTCTAATTCTCCAGAAGAATCAATTATTATAGGAAAAGCCCTTGCTGAAAATCTGAGTTCTGGCGATATTATTGCACTAAAGGGAACATTAGGTTCTGGCAAAACAACACTTGTAAAAGGAATAGCCTTAGGACTGGATATTCCAGATGAAATTACAAGCCCTACTTACACAATAATTTCTGAATATAGTGGAAGGTTAGATCTTTTTCATATGGATCTCTATAGGATTGAATCAATTGAAGAATTTGAACTGCTTGGTACTGATGACTTTATGTACAGTAAAAATATTACTATTATAGAATGGAGTGAAAAAATTACTGAATATTTACCTGATAATACTATAACAATTACGATCTCTATACTTCCTGACAAAACCAGACAAATTAATATAGAAGGTATGTAATGAATATTCTTGCTTTCGATACCTCAACCGGTATTTTCAGTATAAGCCTGAAAACTGATCAGAATCGATTTGATTTTTCCTGTGATATGGGGTTCAAACATTCAGAAACACTTGTAACCGAAATTGAACTATTTCTTAAAAGGGGAGATCTTTCTGTTTCAGATCTTGATCTTATTGTTTGTCCCAGGGGTCCTGGATCTTTTACAGGCCTTCGCATTGGTATGGCTACAGCAAAAGGATTAAGCTTGGGTTCGGGAATACCAATGGTTACTGTACCTACCATGGATATGATAGCATACGGGTTTGATTATTTTGAGGGAATTGTAGTACCTATTATTGATGCGAGAAAGAAACGCTTTTATACAGCTGTTTTTTCCAAAGGTGACAAAATATCTGATAATTTGGATTTGACACCAGAAGAAATATCAACCATACTTAAAGAACATGAGAGAATACTACTCACAGGACCCGATGTTCTGGAGTTTTCAAAATATATGGATATCAATGGAAAAATATATATTGATAAACTTAACAATAAATCATGGTCAGGTAATCTTATTGATCTTGGCATTAAACAATATAAAGAATTTGGAGCTTCCA
>Ga0164318_10003514_pt1 | contig 14852 bp, 14 predicted proteins | sample GuaBasSedimGuay9_FD_113734 | JGI IMG/M metagenome (GOLD analysis project Ga0164318, IMG submission 113734) | Subseafloor sediment microbial communities from Guaymas Basin, Gulf of California, Mexico - Guay9, Core 4571-4, 0-3 cm | ecosystem: Environmental > Aquatic > Marine > Hydrothermal vents...
ATCAAATAACAAAAGTATTGATAACAAAACATAAAAATATAAATTTTTATAACTATAAAGAGGGGTCAAAACCTAAATTTTTTGGAAATTTAAAGAATGTTGATTCAAGTGATAAGCATAAAAGTAGTAGTTCAAATGAGATATATAAAAACTCTCAAGTTTGTATGGGCTGTCACGGAAAAAAATATAATGAACATGGTGTTAAAATATGTAGTGCTGTTGATGAAAAAGGTGCTACAAGTGATTGTGTAGGTTGTCATATGCCAAAGTATCCAGGTGGCACTACTAAGCTTAATAAAAGAGGAAGAGAAGAGTATAGCTCACATGAGTTTTTAGGTATTAGAGATGATGAGATGGTTAAAAAAGCTGTTGAATTAAAATTGAAACTTATTGATAAAACTTCTATAGAATTAACTATTAAAAATAAAATGGGACATGCTATTATTATGCAACCAATGAGATTGAAATATGTGGAAACTACAGTAGAAAGATTTGGAAATGTTATTTGGAAAAATTTTGATAAATATCCAACAGATGATAAAGAAGCAGTTTTTACAACATTATTTAAAGATGATAAGGGACATCAAGTTTTTCCTCCTTTTGCTAAAGGATATAAATTTAAGAATAATTTAGCAGCAAATAGTAGCAAAATTATTGTGTATAAGCTACCAGAACTTCAAAAAGATGATTTAGTTAGAAGTAGATGGGTAAGTTATGTAATTAGACCATCTCTTGCAAGTAGCTTAAAGATTATAGATAAAAAGATGACAAAAAAATATATAGGTGTTAGTGTAGAGTTTACAGTTAAGTAGGTTATTTTAAACCTACTTATATTAAGTTATCTGTAATAAAACACCAAATATTAAAGATAGAAGTATAGTGATAATAACTGTTAGTTTATTATAAAGTTTTTCATTTACATCTATCTTACTTTCAATAAATTCTGTGATTTTCATAGCAGGATAAATCATAATAATTAGTATCGGTGCTGAAAATACAAGCGACATTACTATATCCATCATTTTTTATCACCATCAATTCTAGTAATATAGCTATTTTTAAATAAATATAATGACATATTAAGATTCCTTACTCTTATAATTTTTGCAATTATATCAAAAGATACTAAAATATAGTACAATTTATTAGATTATTTTATATGTATTCGTTAGTTTTAGTGTGATTTTATTAGATAATAAGTATCAATATTCTTAAGTAAATTTAAGAATATTGATATAATGAGAATGAAGTTATTTAACTGTGAAGAATTTAGTTTTTAGTATAGTAAATTTAGTTGCTTCTTCATTATTTTCTAAATTTAATTCTTTGTGTAGTTGTGGATCTACTAAATAGTATCCAAATTCTACTTCTACAATATCACCAGACTTAACTGCTGTATCATATTTTATAGTTCTAGTTTCACCAGCTTTAAGCATATTGTCTTTAACAACCTCAGTAGCAAGCCATGGTAATGTAGGTTTTCCATCTTTTCCTAATGTTCTTACAAATGATTCAGATTTAAGTTTAGTTGTTTTTGTTCCTCTTTGAATTCTAATATTTAATTTTGCTAATCTAAATGTATGAACTAATAGTTTATGACTAGCTTGATTTGTAAGACTAATATCAAATCCACTATTAGTAGTAACAAAATTAAAATCTAAATATTTTGCTAACATTTTTGGTTTATTTTTAGTACCTGCAAATCCATGAAATGTATGAGTTTTTGAAATAACAATTGTTGTAGCACTACCTTTAACTTGTGGCATATGACAAGTAATACAATTTTGCTCTTCATTCTTAGCACCATCGATTTCAATTTTACATATATCCATATTATGTTCATTTTCAAAACGAGCATGACAACCCATACACATTTTACCTGTATAAAAAGTCTTATTTGAATAATCTATATCATGGTAAGGTGAACCAGTTGTACTTTTAAACATTCCCATAAAACTTGTTTTAGTTTCATAATTTACTTTAGTACCTCTTTTTTCTTTACTTGCTGCAAATAGAGTAGGTCTTTTTTTATCGTTGTTCACTAAGATGTTTTTATCATTTACTTTATTGGCATGCTCTTCTATATTTTTAATAGAGTGACAATAAACACAAGATACAGCTTCGTCAACTTGAGCAGCATTTTTAATAGGTACAGCATTTTTTTCATCTGCTAATGCTTTTGTTATTCTAGTATCTGCTGGAGAATGACACTCATTACAAGTATACTTATTTTTTGCCTTACTTGGGTGCATATCCCAAACTGCTTTATGAATACTATCTTCAAATATTGAAGATTTTTTGTGGGCTGATGATGTATATTCAGCATAAATTTTTGGGTGACAACCCTTACATGTTTTGTTTGATTGAAAATCTGATGTTGCATATAAACTTCCTATAAATAGAAGAAATATTATTAGCTTTTTCATTTGTTATCCTTATAAATAAAATTAGCGTATACTATAATAATTATAAGAAAATAACATTGATTAATATCAATTAAATATTAAATATCATTATTTATTCATATTTAAGATATAAAAAAAGCTTGATATAAAATTTTATATCAAGCTTTTTTTATAAAATCTACCTATTTTGTAATAGGTGGTTTTTTATAATTTGCAGGATAGTGGTATTCTAGACATCTTGCACTATGAAATCCTCTTTCATATTCAGGGGAGTGAAATAAATCTCCTATAATAACCCAGCCTTGTCTATTTTTAGGATCTATTATAATTGATTGTGCTACTTTTCTAACTGCTTTGCTCTCACATATAACAGCACCACCTTGATTGAATCTGTATTTAACATCAGCCATTCTACTTGTTGTTACCCAATAGTGAGCTGTTATAAAACCAGCCATTGTTATTGCTACAAAAGGCACGGTTTTTTTCCAAGCATGCCCATCTCCTACAAAAGGACGAGTTCCCACATAAGTTGCTGCTATTAAAGCAAATACTCCAATAGCTAAATAACCACCTTCTAGTTCTAAAAAAGCTCCCATTATAATTCTCCTTCTAATTTAATATATTTATTTTCCCATTGTTTTTCATCATCTGTAAAATATTTAAGTCTTATTTTCTTAAATTCTCTTGATGAATATAGAGGCATATGAGATTTTGATTCTATCTCTTTTTCTATGTCAGCTATAACTGCATCTGTTTCATCTTTTGTTTTACCATGAATCATAGTAAATAGATTGTATTGCCAGTTATCATATTTTGGTCGTAAATAACAGTGACTTACAGCTGAAAACTCTGCTGCTGTTTTTCCTATAGTTTCACCATCTTTTTCATCTACATCCCAAACAACCATTGCATTTGCATTAAATCCTGCTTTTCTATGATTTAAAATTGAAGCAAATCTTCTCATCATACCACTTTGTTGTAGCTCATCAACAATTTTGAAAAACTCTTGATATGTTATATTTAAAGTTTTTATTATATCTTCAAAAGGTTCAGATTTAATAGTAATATCATTTTGTAAAAGTTTTATAACATCCATATGTAATGGTGTCATCTCAATTTCTATTTTTTCTTTTTTTACTATTTTTTCTTTTTTATCACCTTTACCTGTAGTATCAAGTTTTACAGAAATTTTAAATAACTTTAATGTAGGTAGCATTATAAAAGCATTTGCATTTGTAAGTTTTGCTAAGATTTCTATAGTTTTATCAAGTCCAATTTTAGTTTCTGGCGATACTGCCATAGTAAACCAGATATTAAACTTATGATTTCTTTCATAATTATGTGATACCCCTGGATGTGCATTGATAATCTCAACAGCCGTATCTATTTTATCTTCATCTATTTCAAATGCTACTAATGATGATTTATATCCTAAACTTTTAGTATCGAAAATAGCAGATGTTTGTCTTATGATTTTTTCATCTTTTTGTTGTTGGATTATAGAAATAACTTCATTTTCTTCCATATTTAACTCTTTTGCAATAGCTTCAAATGGTTTAGCAGTTAATGGAAAGTTTTTCTGAACTCTTAATAAAATCTCTTTAGTCATTAATTCTCTTTAATATTAAATTTAAAATAGATTGTATCGAATATATATTATATAAAAGTTAATTCAAGTCAATATCTCTTAATTAGTTTTATGTTAAAATCTTTAATTAAATTGAAATAAATATAAAAGGTAATTATATGGCTTATTTTCCAGCTTTTATCAGGTTAGATGATATGGATATTTTAATAGTTGGTGGTGGAGATATTGCTAGTAAAAAGCTTGAACATTTATTGGACTTTACATCAAATATTAAAGTTATTGCTCCAAATGTTAGTGAATATATGAAACAGATGATTGATGATAACAATTTACAATATGAAGATAGAATATATCAAAAAACAGATATAAAAAATTTTGGAATAGTTGTAGTTGCTATTGATGACATACCTCTGCAAGAAGAGATATATAATGAGTCAAAAACATATCCAAATTGTTTATGCAATAGCGTAGATAGTGTAAATTATTGTGATTTTATATTTCCATCATATATAAAAAAAGATGATTTAACTATAGCAGTATCTACAGCAGGTAGTTCACCAGCTATGGCGAAACATTTAAAAAAATATTTACAAAGTTTAATACCAAATACTATAGGAGATTTCTTAAAAGAGATGAAAAACTATAGAAAAACAATGAAAAAAGGGAAAGAAAGAATGGAATTTTTAGATAAAAAAGCAGAAGATTATATATCAACTTGGGAGAAAAATTAATATGAAAAATAAATCAAAAGAGTTTAAATTTAGTAACATATTTATGGTGGGACTTACAATGCTATTTTTTGTATTAGGATACAATGCACTACAAGATGCACAACCAGAACCTAAGAATGAAAGAATTTATAAGGAACTAAAAGCATATATGCCATATTATTTAGAAAAAAGAGTTGGCGGATTTCAAATAATGATGAAAGGCTCAAAAACAAAAGAGAAACCACCTATTACTGAAGTATATAGAAGATTGGAACAACTTGAAAAAGGATGGGGAAAAGAGTTTTTAAAGATTGTAGATAATGATTTGATTGTTATAGATAAAGATGGTAAAACTATAGGTAAAATAGCTTTTCATTTACCAGAAGAAAAACAATGGGTCAATAAATTCTTTGAGATAAAATAATTAACTAGATATAAAGCAGTCCAATTCATATATCATACTTCTATTATAAAATAAATAGGGGTATTATATTACAAGAAGAAGATTAAGAAATAAATATAATCAATAAATACAATCAATAAATACAGTAAATATTAAAAATAATAGGAGATATACTTGCTAGAAAAGAATTGCGGTAAATTAACTATTGGTGAGTTATTTAAAAAAGATCTAAAAATTCCATCTTATCAACGACCATATATGTGGAATAAAAAACAAGTTGAAGAGTTATTAAAAGATTTTTTGGAGGTATTTGAAAAAAAAGTAGAAAATAAAATATATCTTATAGGAAATATGATATTTTTAAGAAATGAACAACAATTAGAAGTTGTAGATGGTCAACAAAGAACTATAACATTGGCATTAATACTTTATAATTTAAATAATAATGCAAAACAATTTCTTGAACAAATTAATATTTCAAATCCTTTATCAAAAAAAGCAATTTATGAAAATAATCTAATTATAAATAATTTTATTGGAAGATTTTTAGTTGATGATGATAAAAAAGAAAGTTTTATCATATTTTTAAAAACTAATATATTAATAACATATATTACTGCAAATACGCAAGATGAAGCATTTATATTTTTTGATTCACAAAATACTAGGGGTAAACCTTTAAATAGGCATGATTTATTAAAAGCACATCATTTAAGGGATACTAATTTAGATACTCAAAAAAGAGTTATTTATGCGAAAGTATGGGAAAACTATGACGAAGAGAAATTAAAAGTTTTATTGGAGGTTTATTTAACGCTAAATAGAAATTTTGTAAAGAGTAACTATAAATTTGATGTAGATGTTTATGAAGAATTTAAAAGTAATAGTTTTACAAGTAATTTAAATAATTATAATCAACCACCAATATTTAAAAATATAAATTATGATGTAGAGAATAAGAAATTAAAATTAATGTTAAAAGATGGAGTAGAGTTTAAAATAGGAAATACCTTGTCTTTTGATGATGCAGAACAATACCTGCCTTTTGAGATACTACAATCTATAGGTGGAGGAGAAGAATTTTTTTGGTATATTTCTAAATATATAAGTTTAAAAGAGAAGTTTGATAATATATTAGATAAAGATATTTTAAAATTTGTAGATTCATTAAGTATATATTTAAGAGATTATTTTTACGCAAGTTTATTTTTATATTTTGATAAATTTGATGATGATAAATTTTGTGATTTTGCATATTTAATTTTATGGTTAATTTCACATTATAGATTAAATAACTATTCAGTTAGATACTTAGGTGTTAGAAATTTTATAAAGAATTATAATATTTTTATAAAACTATTTTTTAGTTATTCTAGTGATGAATTAATAGATAAAATAAATCAAATGATAAAATATGAATTACATGTTATTGATAATAGTAAAGTATCTAAGGGTATTAGAAAAGATTACTTTCTAAAAATTGAAAACAATAAATACTTATTAAAAATTGCTAAATTGGTAAAGGATTAATATCATAGAAGATAAAAAAATTGAAATAGAAGAGTATACAGTATCTATGATAGATAAGAAAAATATATCTTTTAACATACCTATTTATCAAAGACCTTATGCATGGAGTACTAAGGAAGTTGAAGTTTTATTGATAGACTTTTATAATGCCTATAAAGAAAATAGAGATAAATATTATATTGGAAATATTGTTACCTTTCCAAATAATGATAAGCAGGATATTGTAGATGGTCAGCAAAGATTTACAACGCTTTTTTTAATAGGAGTAATATCTAATTGGAAAAGTAATATTGAGCTAGATTATGAAATACGAGAGAATGATAGGAAGTTTCTAAAAACTATAAATAGTAATTTTAACGGTAAGCATCAATATCAAAATATAAATAATAATCTTATTGAAAATTTAAAGTTTATAAAAACTTTTTTTGAAGATAAAGAAAATCATCAAGATTTTAAAGAATGGATATATAATAGTGTAAAATTTGTATTAACAAAACTAACTAATAATATTGATGTAAATAAATATTTTGAGGTTATGAATAACAGAGGTATTCAGCTAGAAAAACATCATATTTTAAAAGCAAATCTTTTAAAGAATATTGATGATTCTGATAAAAAGAAATATGCTAAAATTTGGGACTATTGTAGTGATATGAATGTATACCTTGAAGAGTATATTTTAAAAGATGAAGAAAATGAAGATAAAATTAAAGAGGTTAGAAAATCACTATTAATTAATCCTTTAGATAAATTTAATGAATACAATACAATAAGTGAAAATGTATTTGATATATTGGTAAAGAATAAAGAAACTATAGATAGTGATGCTAAAGCAGAAACAAAAAAACAGTTTTATAAATCAATAGTTTGTTTTGAAACTTTTTTATTGCATATTTACAAAATTACAGTAGATAATACTATAAAAATTAATGATTCTGATTTATTGGAAATTATTAAATTAGATAAAGTAAATGCTAAAAAGTTTATAGAAGATATTTTGACATATAGAGTATTATTTGATTATTTTGTATTCAAAAGAAATAAAGAGCATAAATCATATTTAAGATTAATTACCAATAATGGAGAAATTCAAAGTAATAATAGTAGTTTATTGATGATTGAATTATTATTTGAAATTACATCTACAAAATTTAATTTATGGCTAACAAGTTTTTTAAGATTTGTAAAAAAAGAAAAAGAGATATTTAATTTAGTACAAAATTTGGAAGATGCAGATATTAGAGTTTTTGAAGATAAATTAAATCAAGGTACTGCTACTCCACATTATTGGTTTTATAAATTGGATTATTTATTATGGAAGCATTATAACTGGAATGATATTGAAATATTGGAAAATTTTAATATTAAAGAGTATAGGCTGAAGAATTTATCTTCTATAGAACATATACAACCACAAAATCCAAAAGAGGAATGTAATAAATGGGAAGAGTTTGACATAGATAATTTTGGTAATTTAGCGTTAATATCTAATCATATGAATTCTAAATTATCTAATCAGTGTTTTAAGAGTAAGAAAAAAGATATTGAAAAACAAATTAGTAACAATACTGTTGAATCTTTAAAAATGCTTTTAGTTTATAGTAAATACAATCAATGGAATGCAAAAAATTGTGAAACTCACCAATTTGAAATGATTGAAATATTAAATAAATCTAAATGTATAAATATAAAATAATTAAAATAATATACTAAATTTATGATATTTAAGTATATTATTTAGGTTTTCTAATAATTTTTTAGAACATCCTCTTTTAATATTTTTACATCTATTTTGTCTTTAGCTAGTATTGGCATATTCTTTTTATAAATTATAATAGATGGTATCATATAAGTAGGAAGATGTTTTTTTAGTTCAAAAATAATTTCATTTTTAGCTAACTCTTTAGCTCCACTATAAACTAAAACTATCTCTTCTTCTATTTTTTCATTTTCTATTCCAAATATAGCACACTCTTTAATCTCATTAATATTGTTATAAACTACACTTTGGATCTCAATAGGACTTATTCTATATCCACTTGTTTTAATCATATCATCATGTCTACATACAAAATATATATAACCCTCTTCATCTTTATATACATAATCTCCAGTAGCTACAACAATTTCATCTATTAGTCCATTTTGAAGATTTATAACTTTTTCTAGTATTTTTATACTTTTAAAGCTTTTATCTGTATCTTCTTGTGAATTCCAAAAGCCTTTATATATTCCAGCTCCACGATGAATAAGCTCTCCTATTTCTCTTGGTTTACACTCATTTCCATTTTCATCTATAACATATAAGTCTACATCAGGAATAGCTTTTCCTATTGATGTTGGTCTTATTTTAAGTTGTGTTGGATTTAAATATGCTGATCTAAAAGCTTCAGTATGTCCACTCATGGAGTAAACTTTTGCAGTCGGAAAATATTGTTCTATGTTTTGCATCATAGCATTTGTTATATTTGCTCCTGAAGATGTTATAACTCTTATGTTTTCAAGTTGTTTTGGACTTGGTAATCTATGTGAATCTTCATCAAACATTTGACTAAAATGAATTGGCATAGCTCCGAGTATAGTTATCTTATTTTTTACAAGATGTGCAAAAAAATCACTTGGTGTAAAAAATGTATATATTACAAATGTTGCTCTTGCGTAAAAAGATGAAAAGATTTGATTTAAACCATAATCAAAACTAAAAGATAAAAGTCCAGATAAAATATCATCTTCTTTTATATCCAAATATCCGTTTACAACTCTAGCACTATCTATTAAATTTCTATGTGATATAACTACACCTTTTGGCAATCCACTGACAGCAAAACTATATGTTATAATTGCATTATCATGTCCTTTGATACTACATTCATAATCAGAACTATAACATTTATAAATCTCTTCAAAAGATACTATATCTGTATCACATGATTCTACAGTTATAATTTTTCCATCAAAAGATGTATTTTGTAGCGTTTCAAGTTTTTGTTTATCTGTTATAACACAATCTATCGTACAATCTTTTATGATATACTCAACTTGCTCGGCTTTAAGTAGTCTTGAAATTGGCACAAGTACATAATCTGTTGATAAAATTGCCAATATTGATATAACTTTAGCACTGTTTTTATTTGAGTATATTCCTATTCTAGCACCTTTTTCAAGTCCTAGTCCACTTATATATAAAGCTAGTTGATTTACTTTTGTATACACTTCACCATAAGTTAATTTCTCTGCTTTATCAATAAGTGCTATTTTATTTGGTACTTTTTCATTTGCTGTTACTACTAAGTTTCTTATACTGTTTATTGACATATATTATCCTTTTTCATAATCTATTTTTCCATTCCTAAAGTCCAAATCGCATAATCTTTATCTACAACTACTTGTGGTGATATATGAAAGTTTAATATTTTTTTATAGAAAAATGAAACTATATCATTCATCTCATCTTCACTTAAAACTTTTGTTATTCCACCTGTCAAAACTATACTATTTAGTGTATTAAGTTTTATATTTAGGTACGATTTATGTTGATGAGATACTTTATATAAAACTAAGAAAATAGAAAGTTGCATAAGTAATTTTGTAGCATTTTCACATCTCTCATCTAGCATATTTTCTGTTGTATTTAGATGTGCTAAAAGTTCATATACAAACTCATTGTTTTTTGCACTAAACACTAAACTATCTCTTGATTTATAAACGCCTAGCTTTTTAAATACAAGTCTATCATATTCATTAGAAGTTATAATATTGTCTTCTACTAAATCTTTACTATAATGAATATCAGTAGTAGCTCCACCAATATCAATTACGATAAAAGGATCAACAACTTCAAGTTTAGTATGAATAAGTGGCAATGATTTATTTACAATATAAGGAGTAGAATATATTTGATTTGATGTTATAGAGTATAAGTGTTTTATATCCTCTTTCCCCATTATATCTTCTTGATAAAGATTAGTTAGATATTCTTTTAGTTCATCTTCTCTCATTTTGAGTTTGTTATCTATAATATTTGGTAAAACTTTTAAATTTGGAATATTTTCATTTAAAAATTTAGTTTGAGTAGAGGCTCCAACAAAAACAATATTTGAATAAGTTAATTTTTCTATAAAATTTATAAGTTTTTCATCATAAACATTTTTAGAACTATCAATACCACCAACAATGATAATCACATCTATTATATCTGTAGGTATTATTGCTTCATCTATTTTTGAATATATCACGGTTTCAATTATATTTATACCAGAGTTATAAGCAATATTTCCAGCATATTTTAAACTAAAAGATTCTGTAAGTCCAACTATAAGAGTGCTTAATCCACCATTTGCAGAGCTACATATATGTATATCTTCTTTTTTATATTTTTTTATCTCATCTTCACATTTAAATATTAAATCATCATATATATCTTTATCAAAGTTTCTAAAATGATGGCTTATTTTATTGTCTGCAGATACTTTAAAATATGTACTTCCTATATCTATTAACATTTTTTTCAATTCTGTTCCTTACTTGATTGTCATTCTAAAATATCTAGGGAAATCATCAGATATTTTTTTATCTATAACTAATGGAAATACTTTGAGTATATTTTCTTTATTTGATTCAAACATCTCTTTATCTCCATCTACGAATTTAAGTTGTTCATAACTTCCATCTTTTAGAATTGTTACTTTAACTTTTATAAATAAATTTTCTTTAGTTTTATTTGTATCAGATGGATATACTATGTTATTTCTAATTTTATATTGTGTTTCTATCAAAAAAGACCTCAATAATTTTAAATCAACATTCTTTTCTTTTTTAACTATAATTTCTTCTTTTATTATTGTTTTTTTAACTACAATTTCTTTATCAATAATTTTAGCTTTTTTTTTAATCTTACTTTCTATAGTTTGTGGTTTTATTGGTTCTGTCTTTTCTATTTTTACAATCTTTTTATCAATAATTTCTTTTTTAATTTCTTCTTTGATGGGTGGTTTGACTTTTGTTTCTACATCATAGTTTGAATATAAATAATATATACCATATATTACAGCCAATACTATAGCTATAATACTTGTATCTTCAAAAAAACTTTTTGTTTTACCACGCATTTTATTTTCCTATTATGAAAGTTCTTTAAACTCTAGTTTTGCTTCATCTAGTAACTTTTGAGCATCTTCTAACTCTTTTATACCATCTTTATAAACTTTTACACTATTGCTTAATGTTATAGATGGATCTATTAATTTTTCCAATAACTTTTGTGCTTCTAAAATCTTATTCTCAAAATTTGGTTGTTCTTTTTCTTTACTCATATTTTCCCTCTAACATATTTGTTATTTTATCTTCAAATTTATTAACTTCCACTAAAAAAGCATCATGACCATAATCACTATCTATCATTTCGTAAGTACAGTTATCACCATTTCCTACTTTTTGCATTACATCATATATCTCTTCCATCTCTTGTGGAAAAAATAGCATATCTCCACTAAATGAGATAAGATGCAGTTTTGATTTTATCTTTTTAATTGCATCTTCAAGTTTATCACTTCCTCTTGCAGCATTAAAAATATTTATTGTTTTTACAATATAGAGATAACTTAATGGATCAAAATTATGTGGAAAATTATATCCATTGTACTCTAAATATCTTTCAACTTCAAATCTACCAAATAATTCATAAAGCCCATCTTGCTCTACATATCTTCTACCAAATTTATCATCCATACTATCTTTTGAAAGATATGATATATGTCCTGCAATTCTTCCAACTGCTAAACCATTTAAACCATTTTCTTTTATATCGGCACTCTCATAATATCCATCTTTAAAATCTGGGTCATTTCGTATAGCTTCAATTGTTACTTTGTTAAAAGCAATAGCCCAAGGTCTTGTATATGCAGTAGTTGCAAGTGGTATAATCATATCTGCAAAATCTGGATATTCAATAGCATAACATAAAGCTTGCATACCACCCATAGAACCACCAATGATTGCTTTTACATGATCTATACCTAAGGAAGTAAGTAGATTTTTTTGAGCCTTAACAATATCACTTATAGTTAATACTGGAAATTTAAATCTATATGGTTCATCATTTGACATCTTGCTCATAGGTCCAGTTGAACCAAAACATGAGCCTATATTATTTGTAGCTATTACAAAATATTTTTGTGTATCTACAGCTTTTCCATCACCTATTAAACTATCCCAATAGCCAGCTTTTCTATCACCTTCATATTGTCCTGCTGCATGAGCTGAACCACTTAAAGCATGAGTAATGATAATAATATTTGATTTGTCACTATTTATCTGCCCATAAGTTTCATAAGCTATCTCATAAGTTTCAAGTAACCGTCCACTTTCGAGATATAATGGTGTATCAAAATTAGCTGTTTTTGTTGTAATCTTCAAATCTACCCTAAAACTTTAGATAGTTCATCTATTAAATCATCTGCATTTTCAAGTCCAATACTTAATCGTATAAGTCCTTCTCCTATATTTGCATCTTTAAGTTCTTTTAAACTTAATTGTTGATGTGTAGTTGAAGCTGGATGTGTAATGATAGACTTGCTATCTCCAATATTTACAACTATACTAAATATGTTAATATTATCTACAATTTTTTTAGCTCTTTTTAAACTTTTTACTTCAAAACTAAGAAGCCCACTAAAACCACCATTTAGATATTTTTTAGCTCTTTTATTATTTTTATCAGATTTTAATCCAGGATAATTTACTTTTAATACTTTTTTATGAGAATTTAAAAATTTTGCAACTTTTAATGCACTTGCACTATGTTGTTTCATTCTAAGACTTAAAGTTTCAAGACCTTGTATCATTAACCAACTGTTAAATGGACTAGGCGTTGCTCCTAAATCTCTCAGTACACTTAATAATATTCTCATAATAAATGGAGGAAATGGCAACTCACTATAAATCAAACCATGATAAGATGCATCTGGCTCATTAAAATGATTGTATCTACTATTTCCTTTTATTTTTTCTGCACTTGTAGCACTATCAACAATTATTCCACCAAGAGCAAGACCTTGTCCTGTAGTATATTTACTTGTGCTATGAATAACTATATCACAACCAAGTTTTATAGGATTGCAAAGCATTGGAGTAGCAACTGTATTGTCTACAACTGTAATAATATTATGTTTATTTGCAACACTTGTAATGGCATCAAAATCTGCAATTTGTAAGTTTGGATTTGATAATGATTCAAACAATATAAGTTTTGTTTTTTCATCAATTAAATCTTCTAAAGTAGATGGATTTGTTACATCAAATTTTCTAGTTTCTATACCAAATCTTTTAATAGTATGGTCAGTTAAAGTAGAAGTTCCACCATAAACTGCATTTGCTACTAAGATATTGTCTCCAGCTTCACAAAGATTTACAATACAAGAAAAAATAGCAGCCATACCACTAGCAGTTGCGATAGCTGCAACTCCACCTTCAAGTTCGGCAAATCGTTTTTCAAAAACTGCTGAAGTTGGATTCATAAGTCTTGTATAGATATTTCCAAGCTCTTTAAGTGCAAATAAATCAGCAGCATGTTTACTATCTCTAAACTCATAAGCAGTACTCATATAAATAGGAACTGCCATAGTTCCTTGAGCATCTTTTTCATATCCATGATGTAAAGCTATAGTTTCTGGTTGCATATTTTCTCTTTTGTTTTAAATTATATAGATTTTATCTAAATTTTAATTTAATTATTATTATTTTTTAAATTGGCTATTTAAAAATCTTTTTATCTCTACAACAAAAAGAACACAAAAAGATATAACAATTATTTGTATCCAAGTTTGTATATCTAAAGCTTCACTTTTAAACATTGTATTCATAAATGAGGCATGTGTAAATGTGATTTGACAAAAAATCATTAGTGAAACACCTAACAATAAAAACTTATTATTTAAGATATTAGTTTTAAATACAGATATTTCTAACTCTTTACAACTAAATAGATAAAATAGTTCAATAAATACAAAAATATTAACAGCAACGGTTCTTGCATATTCAACACTATAACCACATGAAATTGCATAATTAAACATACCATAAGATGCTATTAGCATATATAAACCAACTATAATCATTTGAACTATAATATATTTTGTTAATATTGGTTGTTTTGGATCTCTAGGTTTTCTTTGCATTATATCTGTTTCACCTGCTTCAAATACAAGCATAAGACCTAA
>Ga0164318_10003515_pt1 | contig 14851 bp, 15 predicted proteins | sample GuaBasSedimGuay9_FD_113734 | JGI IMG/M metagenome (GOLD analysis project Ga0164318, IMG submission 113734) | Subseafloor sediment microbial communities from Guaymas Basin, Gulf of California, Mexico - Guay9, Core 4571-4, 0-3 cm | ecosystem: Environmental > Aquatic > Marine > Hydrothermal vents...
CACTCCAAACTCACCCAACGGGTGTAACTTACGGACCGATGCCTCCGAAGTCATAGCCTCTGCGCACCGGCAAAGCGTGTCCATCCCACCATCTCCCTTGCCATTAATCTGATTATTGGGGTGTCCATTCCATCCTGGAGTGCTTCAGGGAGCCACTTCTGTCGGCGAGTTTGGCTGCGGCGGCCATTCCGCGATCCTGCACAAATAGGCTTGGTGATTTTGGAGGACTTATTCGTTGTTGCGTGTTTAGACCTTTGATAAGTTTTTCGCAATCTTTGCTTGACATCCACTCAGATGGCTTATAGTGTGCAGGAAATAAGGCGATTCGCCTTGGATTGTATTAAGCGTTTTAATGAAGATGTATATAGCACCGAGGCGATTCGCCTTAATCTATTCGTAAAGTTTTCTTTGTTGTCAGACTAACCTCCAAAAGAAGGAGAGAAAGCAGTGGCAGGTTTCAATTCACCACCGGAAGTGGCGAAATCCCTCCTTGGCGTATGCGAGACGAAGTCGCGCTTGCCTTTCACCAAGATGGCCTGGCTAGGCGTGCTCGCTGGCGTCTACATTGGCTTCGGGGCGCATTTAGCCACAACGATTGGGACTGGGATTGGCGTTCTCGGCCTGAAGAAGCTGGCGATGGGTGGAGTCTTCAGTGTCGGCCTCATGTTAGTTGTCATAGCGGGCTCAGAGCTGTTCACAGGCAATTGTCTGCTTGGCTGTGGCTTTGCCCATGGAAAGGTCAAGCTGGGAGGCGTCCTTCGTAACTGGTCAGTCGTTTACGTCGCCAACCTGATAGGCTCGATCTTTCTGGCATGGATGATTGCATCGCAATCTGGGCTTCTCGACGGAGCGATAGGCGGGACAGCGCTGAAGATAGCTTATGGGAAGGTCGCTAGCGTCCAGCAGGGCCTCAACCACAATTGGGCCTATTTCTTCAGGGGTATTGGTTGTAACTGGCTGGTCTGTCTTGCGGTTTACATGGCGCTTGCGGCCAAGACCATTGTTGGGAAGGTCTGGGCGATCTTTTTCCCGATCATGGCGTTTGTTTCCAGCGGCTTTGAGCACTGCGTTGCTAACATGTATTTCATTCCTGCTGGCATCTATGCAAAGAGCTTCAGCAAGGCTGTCGCCGCGTCAGGGCTCTCCCAGGCTCAGCTGAACATGATCAACTGGGGAAGCATGTGGAGCCAGAATCTCATTTTCGTTACGCTCGGCAACATTGTAGGAGGCGCACTGTTTGTCGCCATCGGCTACTGGTATGTTTATTTGAGGGAAAACAAAGCTTAAGAAGAATGAGCTGAGGAACTAAGCTTATGAGTGTCATCACAAAGCCATTACGCAGGGAGACGGAGCATTTGTACCTGCCGATTCCCTGCAAGATCGTCTCCGTGAGAGACCTGACACCCATGGAGAAGTTGTTCCGAATTCAGATGCCTGATGGGCAGGAGCTCGGCCATAAGCCTGGTCAGTTCATCCAGCTGTCGATCCTGGGATACGGCGAGGCGCCGATTTCGGTAGCGAGTTCGCCGACTCGGAGGGGTTATTTTGAGCTCGGTGTGCGCAACGCCGGCACGTTGACCGGGGCGCTGCATCATCTCAGCGAGGGCGATGAGGTGGGCATCCGTGGGCCGTTTGGCACGTTTTTCGATGTTGAGAAGCTGGCCGGCAAGGACCTGTTGCTCATCTCTGGTGGCTGCGGTCTTGCGCCCATGCGATCGCTGATCCAGTATTGCCAGGATAGGCCGGAGGAGTTCGGAAAGATAACGATTCTCTATGGTGCTAAGACGCCGTCGGAGAGGTTGTTCAAGGAGGACCTCGTTGACTGGGCGCGGTCGCCGGCATTTGCGTGCAAATACGCCGTGGATTGTGTGCCCGGCGACGGATGCTTTGACGAGGGTGAGATAGGGCTTATCACAGTCCTTATTCCACCGCTTAAGATCGACGTTCAGAAGACGATAGCGGTGATCGTGGGGCCGCCGGTCATGTATAAATTCGTGATCGCCGAGCTGAAGAAGAAGGGCATGACGGAGGAGCAGATCATCGTGTCGCTGGAGCGTTACATGAAGTGCGGAGTCGGCAAGTGCGGGCACTGCGCAATCGAGCATCTCTACTGCTGCCTCGATGGGCCTGTGTTCTGGCTGAACCAGATTAGTGGACTTAGGGGGGCAATATGAGACGAACACTAACTACTTGTCCCTATTGCGGCACTGGCTGCCAGTTCTACCTCGTAACAAATGGAGAGGGAAAGCTTGTCGGCGTGGAGCCTTCGAGCAACCACGTCGTCTCGAAAGGCCAGCTCTGCGTCAAGGGCTGGAATGCGTTCAACTTCGCAAACCACCCTGACCGGCTGACCGTTCCGCTGGTAAGAAAGAATGGCAACCTCGTCGAGGCCTCGTGGGACGAGGCGCTCGACCTAATAGCTACGCGACTGAAAGAAGTCCAGGATGCGCACGGCAACGATTCCGTGGCCTTCTTCTCGTCAGCCAAGACGACCAACGAGGAGAACTACGTCATGATGAAGCTTGCGCGGGCGGTCTTCAAGACCAACAACGTTGACCACTGCGCGAGGCTCTGCCACTCCTCGACAGTCGCAGGCCTGGCAGCGACTTTTGGCTCTGGCGCGATGACCAACTCGATCTCGTGTGTGGAGAAGGCCGATTGCATTCTGGTAACGGGCTCCAACACGACCGAGCAGCATCCGCTGATCGGCACACGGATCATCAACGCGGTCAAGGGAGGCGCGAAGCTCATCGTTGCGGACAACCGCAAGATACGACTTGCCAATTTTGCGGACATGCACATCCGCTGGGAGAACGGGACGGACGTGGCGTTCTTGAACGGCCTGATGCATGTGATCATCAAGGAGGGCCTTGCGGACGAGGAGTTCATCAGGACACGGACGGAGGGGTTCGACAAGCTGAAGGAGGTTGTGGAGGAGTTTACGCCGGAGCGGACGGCCGAGATATGCAAGATCACGCCTGTTGAGGTTGAGAAGGCGGCGCGTATGTTTGCAGGCGCTGAGAGGGCGATGATCATCTACTCCATGGGCATCACTCAGCACACGCACGGCGTTGACAACGTCAAGTCCTGCGCAAACCTTGCGATGCTCACGGGCAACGTTGGGAAAGAAGGGACGGGCGTGAACCCGCTTCGCGGCCAGAACAACGTCCAGGGCGCATGCGATCTTGGGGCGTTGCCAAACGTCTATTCAGGCTACCAGAAGGTTACCGACGATGGGGTGCGTGCGAAGTTTGAGAAGGCGTGGGGTGTCCAGGATTTACCTGGGAACGTGGGCCTAACCGTTACGACCGCGATCAATGCGGCCGCGGACGGCACGTTGAAAGCTCTGTATGTCATGGGCGAGAACCCGATGATGTCGGACCCAGACCAACACCACGTTCGAGATGCGCTTGAGAAGTTGGACTTCCTCGTTGTCCAGGACATCTTCCCGACACCGACCACGAAGTTGGCGGACGTAGTCCTGCCGGCAGCGTGCTTCGCGGAGAAAGATGGGACCTTCACCTCGACCGAGCGCCGGGTGCAGCGAGTCCGGAAGGCATGTGATCCACCGGGTCAAGCCAGGCAGGATTGGGAGATACTCGCTGATCTGGCGAGGCGCATGGGCTACGACGGGCTGACCTACAGCTCGCCGAAGGAAATCATGGACGAGATAACACGGGTTACGCCGATCTACGGAGGCATGCAGTATGACCGCATCGACCAGGTTGGCCTACAGTGGCCGTGTCCTAACAGGGACCATCCTGGAACGCCAGTCTTGCATGTCGGCAAGTTCGCCCGGGGGCTGGGGCTCTTCAGTCCTGCTGAGTACAGGCCATCAGCGGAGCTGCCGGACGATGAGTATCCGTTCGTTCTCTCCACTGGTCGCTGCTACTTCCACTTCCACACCGGGACAATGACGCGGAGGTCGCGGCTTTTGGACCGCGAGGAACGTTTCCCATACGTAGAGGTGCACCCCGATGACGCCAAGAGGCTCAACATACACGATCGCTTTCCCGTCATGGTCTCTACTCGCCGAGGCGAGGTCAAGGCCCTTGCGAGGGTCTCTGACATCGTCATCCCAGGGCACCTGTTTATGACCTTCCACTTCGAGGAGGGCGCGGCGAACGTCTTGACGAACAACGCGCTCGATCCGGTGGCCAAGATACCAGAGTACAAAGTGTGCGCAGCACAGATAAGGGGGGTGTGATGAAAAGAGCAACCACAGAACAGTTGAGAACATTCTTCGCATCGCTTCAGACCGAGTTCGATGTGTACGTGCCGGTCAAATTGCATGATGGGACGCGGGTGCTCGGAAGTCTCTCAGAGGGTCCACTTGCGCTTGAGGGCGGCAAAATACCCCAGAAACCGACAAGCGTCTTTTTCCCGCAGTTCGACAAGGTCTTCGTGGTTGACGAGCAGAGCAAGTTCCAGATGGCAGGGCCAGTTGCAAAACCGATCATGGTTGTCGGCTTCACTGCTCAGGACCTCGACTGCCTCGAGTTCATTGACAAGTTCTTCTCCGAGAACTACCGCGATGACATCTACTTCAACAAGCGCGACGGCTCGGTTGTGGTGGGCGTTTCGGGCAGGTGCGGGAAGGACGGCGAGTTCATGAAGATAGCGGGAGGCAAGTGCGACATCGAGCTCATCTATGATGGGGAGCGCTTCGTTGTCCAGGCCTACACGGACAAAGGCAGACAACTTAGCGAACGGCTCGTTGCCCCAGACTCCGAAGCCCCAGCAGGGCTGATGGATGCTCTGAGCAGGGAATCGGACGCTCTGCCAACGGACGACGAGGATACGATAGATAAGGCATCTGACTTAATCCGCGCAGGGAAGGTGCCAGAAGACTTCTGGGACGACATCGCAAGCCGATGCATCGCCTGCACAAGCTGCAATCTCGCCTGCCCAACCTGCACATGCTTCGAGGTCTATGACCGTAAGCAAAACGGCAAGATGGTGCGCCAGAGAATCTGGGACTCCTGTCAGCTTGACGGCTTCATGCGAGAGGCGAGCGGGCACAATCCATCCGGCAGGCAGATGCAGAGGACACATCGGCGCATCCATCACAAGTTGGCCGCCGATGTCGAGCGTTGGGGCCATAAGACCTGCATGGTCTGCGGCCGGTGCGATGATGTCTGCCCAACGGAGATTGGGATGAAGTCGGTGTGCAAGATGATAGTGGAGCGTTTTAGTTAAGTCGTAAAGGGATGGCCTGGTGATTATCAGGCCATCTCTTTTGGTGGGGATATGTCGAGTGCGATATATCGAAAAACAACGTCGTGGATAATATGCAGTCGATGATGTTCAGTCCCAGAATAGCTCCAAGAGTAACGGAGGCAACATGGCGAATGACGAACTGGTAATTGCTGTAATCGATGCGTCTTACGAAGAGGGCGGGCGAAGGAAGCTCAACTGCGCTGACGCCTTCAAGCTGGCGGAGCGCCTCAAAGTGGCATTGCACGAGGTCAGCCGCGTCTGCAACGAGAGGAACATCCGCATCTCCAACTGTCAGTTGGGATGCTTCAAGTGATATTGACGGGGAGGTAGAATCGCAGGGGGCAAGAGTAAGCGTTGCCAGACTTTGGAGATGAACGACCACCAAGACCTGAATGATCACAAAATGTGAGGAGTCGATGCACAGAAGAGAGCAGGTCGGAGCGATTGTCTTTTCGCTGATGACAATAATAGTGATATTGTGTTCTGGCCCTATCTGGGCGGCAGAAAAGAGTGTTGCAGGAGGCCATGCGATTGATCAATGGATGAGGGAACATGGCCTCTCGTGGCTGGAGGGGATGAGGTTCAAGGCCGACTTCCAGCTTCGCTACCAGGGCGAGTGGTGGGAATATACGGACGCTGATGGGAAACAGCGGGACAACGATAGGCACAGGGCGAGGTTTCGTCTCCGGTTCGGGATCACAAAGGAATACAGGCAGGAGGGTCTGAAGGTTGGGTTCAGACTGGCATCCGGCTCGAGCGATGAGCCCACCTCAACGAGCGAGACGCTGGGTTCCAATTTCGACAAGAAGCAGGTTTGGATTGACCTTGCTTATGTCGAGTATAGGCCGCCGTTCATTCCGGGACTTCTGCTGGCAGGCGGCAAGGTGAAAAACCCTTTTGTCCACACTGACGTGTTGTGGGATTCGGACGTGAACCTGGATGGTGCGTATCAGACTTTTGCGTTGGCTAAGGGGAGTTTCAGGCCGTTTGTGACAATTGCAGAGATGTCTATCAACGAGTTTAAGATGGACGTGCGGCACGACTCGACGCTGCTTGCCGGCCAGGCAGGGATGAGGCTTGAAGCGGGTCGAGCCCGGGCCGTGGCCGCCGTTGCGTACTACGATTTCGATGAGTTTGAGAGGAATTACCGGGCGGCGCATGGCAACCCGGTTGACGATAATAATGTGCTTGCGGCAGGTGATTTCAACGTTCTTGATGTGATGGGACAGATAGGCATGAAGTTCGGCGGGATACCGTTCAAGGTAACGCTGGACTATGCAGTCAACACTGCTGATGACGCCAGGAAGGAGAGGTATTTTGGCGGCAAGGATTCGGCGTTTGGAGTTTTTTTCAATGTCGGCAAATGCATCAAGAAGGGGGATTGGCAAGTAGGCTACAAGTACGGATACATCCAGCCGAACGCCGTACCGGGTGATTTCTGCGATGCGACGTTTGGGCACGCCAACCGGAAGGGCCACAAGATTAAGCTGGGTTACCAACCATTCAGGATGGCGAATCTTCAGCTCACCGGGTTCTTCACCAGGCCAAGCAACGTCGCCAAGGGCGAGAGAATCAACGACGACGTGATAATCCAGGCTGATTTCAATGTTAAGCTCTGAAGAGGTAATTCGTAGGAGATGGAGCTGATGGTCGAGGGTGTGCGAGCTCAGCCGAGAAGGCGGTTCGGGTAGATGACAGAGGGTCTGCGGCCTAGGTTCAAGCTCTGGTTCTCGACAAGGGATGCGGAGGGTGCTTTCGGAGACGGCAAGTGGCGTCTGCTCGATGCCATCGCTCGGAGAGGGTCGCTGAGGGCGGCTGCGACGGAGCTCGGGATGAGCTATCGCAAGGCCTGGGGCGATCTCAAGAAGGCCGAACGGTCCCTCGGCGTGTCGCTTGTCCAGAGGAGCCGAGGCGGGATTTCTGGCGGCGAGACCAAGTTGACCGAGGCGGGAAGGGCTTGGCTTCAGGCGTATGCTGAGTTCCGCTCTGATGTTGAAGAAGCCATTTCAAGCGCCTTCGCGGCGCACATTGAAAGTCTGGAAGGGAGAAAAACATGAGAGGGACTTTGCTGACGGTTTTCGCTCTTGTTCTTCTGTGGACGTCGGCGTTTGCAGGGCCGAAGAGCGGCGACCTATCTGGCAACCTCGTGATCTTTCATGCGGGCAGCCTCGCCGTCCCGTTCGACGAGATAGCCAAAGCGTTTATGAGGGAGCATCCGAAGGTGAAAGTGATTCGCGAGGCGGCCGGCAGCAGGACCTGCGCTCGCAAGATCGCCGACCTGGGAAGGCCGTGCGACGTGATGGCCTCGGCGGATTACACGGTAATCGACACGCTTCTGATTCCCAATTATGCGAGCTGGGACATCAAGTTCGCGTCGAACGAAATGGTGATTGCATACAACGCAGCGTCTCAACTGTCGGACAGAATCAACCGAGAGAACTGGTTCGAGATTCTGCTCGACAAACGTGCCAGGTTCGGCAGGTCAAACCCAAACTCAGACCCTTGCGGCTACCGGTCGGTTATGACGATGAAGCTCGCCGAGAAGTTCTACAACAAACCTGGCCTGGCAAAAGAGCTGCTGATGAAGGACCTGAGGTTCATGCGTCCGAAGGAGACCGACCTTCTGGCGCTTCTGGAGTCGCACGTGATAGATTATGTGTTCATCTACCGCTCGGTGGCAAAGCAGCATGGGCTTAAGCACGTTTTGCTTCCGGACGAGATTAACCTGAAACAGGCGAGCCTTGCTGGCCGTTATAGCACCGTTTCCGTTAGCGTCTCAGGCAAACGTCCGGGAGAGACGATCACGAAGCGAGGCGCCCCGATGGTCTATGGAGTAACGATTCCCAAAACCGCTCGCAATCCAGAGGCTGCGCTTGCCTTCGTCGAGTTTCTCTTAGAAAGGGACAAGGGCATGGCGATTATGGAGAAGAACGGCCAGCCATCAGTCGTTCCGTCTCCGACTGCCACATACAATAAGCTGCCGGCGCAGCTCAGGCGATTCGCCGTCCCGGGCCAGGCATCCCGAGCGGACAACAAGCCAGCACGAAAGCCTTCTACAGGGCCCCAAAGGAGCCAGCATGAGGAGGGTGCAGGTAACAAAAAATGACTAGCGACACTGCGGCGGCGAATGGCCAGCTATCCTGGCTGCATCTAGCGTTCATCGCACTTGGCGGCGTTGTCCTTCTTCTGATCGTGGCGCCACTTCTCGGTATATACCTCAAATCGACGTTCGGGGATATCGTGGCGACCGCACGCGACGCCGCGGTGCGCGAGAGTATATGGCTGACGCTGTGGGTCTCGATGGTCGCAACATTGGTGGTTGCAGTCGCGTGCATTCCGTTTGCATACATCCTTGCGCGTAAGGACTTTCCGCTGAAGGGACTAGTTAGTGGCATAGTTGATCTCCCGGTCATAGTGCCCCACTCTGTTGCTGGCATCGCCATCCTGGGCGTCGTCGCCAGGGGTTCATTGCTGGGCAGCGCGGCCGAATCGATGGGCTTCGAGATAGTCGGAACTCCGGTGGGAATAGGCGTGGCGATGGCGTTCGTGAGCGTTCCATTTCTGATTAATTCCGCTCGCGACGGCTTTGCGGCGGTTCCCGACAGGCTGGAGAAGGCAGCCCTGGGCCTCGGGGCTTCCCCCCTACGAATGTTCTTCACTGTCTCGGTGCCGCTGGCATGGCGAGCGATCGTCTCGGGTCTCGTGCTGATGTGGGGCAGGGGGATGAGCGAGTTTGGCGCTGTCATGATCATCGCCTACCACCCCATGACCACCCCGATTCTCATCTACGAGCGCTTCAGCGCATTCGGACTGAAGTACTCAAGGCCCATCTCGGCCCTCTTCATGCTGGTCTGCCTCGTCATATTCATCGCCCTGCGAATTCTCGCACAGAGGAGAGGAAATGCTGACCGTTGAAAAGCTCTCCAAGCGGCTTGGGCCGTTCACTATACGAGATGTGTCCTTCGAGGTGAACGAGGGCGAGTACTTCGTCCTGCTCGGAGCCTCCGGTGTGGGCAAGACCGTTCTTCTCGAAATGATCGCCGGGCTGATGCGCCCAGACAGTGGCCACGTCTTTTTGGACGACAGAGAGATAACGAAAGAGAGAATGCAAAAACGGAGAATCGGGCTTGTGTATCAGGACCAGGCCCTCTTTCCGCACATGTCAGTCAGCAAGAACATTGCCTACGGGCTTCGCTGCCAAGGGCTTAAACGCTCCCAAATCCGCGCCAGAGTCCTTGAACTCGCCAAGTCTGTTGGCGCAGAAGAGCTTCTCAACCGAAATCCTGAAACTCTATCCGGTGGCGAGGCGCAGCGCGTGGCGCTCGCTAGGACGCTTGCCACTGAGCCCAGGTGCCTCCTCTTGGATGAGCCAATCGCCTCGCTCGATCCAGCATCCCGTTGGGAGGTGCGCACGTTGCTTCGGGATCTGAACAGACGGGGGCAAACGATTCTGCACGTTACACACGATTACGAGGAGGCGATCTCTCTGGCCTCCCAGATCGCGGTCATGGAAAACGGGACAATCGTGCAGATCGGCAATCCCGAAACGATATTCCAGAAACCTACATCAGAGTTCGTTGCGAGCTTCGTTGGCATCAAGAACTTCTTCAGGGGAACCCTGGAGCGTCACGAGCGCAATGGGCAACTATCAGAGTTCATTGGCCCGAATGGCATTCGCTTCTCCGTGCTTACAGAGAGCGACCCCGGCCCTGGGTGTCTCATCGTCCGCAGCCAGGATATCGCCATCTCGAATGAGCGCCCCCGCACAAGCGCGCGAAACGTCTTCACCGGAACCGTGCTCGACATGATTCCGGCGAAACTCGGCGTTGAGGTGTCTGTTCAAATGGCTGTGAAGGTCTCAGCCCTTTTGACGAGAGATTCTGTCGAGTCTCTCAATCTTAAGCTTGGCAAGACAATCTGGGTCTATTTCAAGGCCAGTGCAGCACGATTCGTAAAAGGATAAGCAGAAGAACAAGGCGCAAGGAATATGATTTCTCTCCCATTTATGTTCATGATCGGCTCGGCGGGGCGAAACGCAGGCAAGACCGAGCTCGCCTGCGCGCTCATCAGTCGATACGCACGAGACAGTGAGATAGTTGGCGTAAAGGTTACCGCCATAGAGAAACTCGACGGGAATTGCCCCCGCGGCGGCCAAGGCTGTGGTGTGTGCACATCGCTTGAGGGCGACTTCTGCATCACCGAGGAGGAAGACGCGTCTGGCGGCAAGGACACCGCACGTATGCTCCGGGCCGGGGCCTCGCGCGTCTTCTGGCTCCGCTGCCTCAGGTCCCACCTGCGAGAGGGATTGGCCGCACTTCTCGAGAGGATAGGCCCCGATTCGGCCCTTGTCTGCGAATCGAACAGCCTACGGAAGGTCGTCAGGCCAGGCGTGTTCGTGATCGTCAAAGATAAGGATTCACACACCTTCAAGGAATCGGCACAAAATGTGCTGCAGAGCGCCGACAGGATAGTGCTATCAGACGGGAAAGACTTCGATCTGGAGATGACCCGCATCGTCCTGTCTAATCACGGCTGGGGCCTGCTGGAGGACGCGACGGCGATCATCCTGGCTGGCGGCAGTAGCCACCGCATGGGTTCCGACAAGGCCATGCTCCCTATCAACGGCCGCCCAATGATACAGCACATCGCAGACCAGCTGGCGCCTCATTTTGAGGAGCTCATCGTGAGCGCAAACGACCCACAAAAGTTCCAGTTCCTTGACGTTCCGGTTATTCCCGACATCCAGCCCAATCAGGGGCCACTTGTGGGCATCTTCTCCTCCCTTCTAGCATCTCCGAGGGAGACCAACATTGTGCTCGCGTGCGATATTCCAGAGCCAAACGTCCCGCTGCTCAGGAAGATGATAGCGCTGTCGGATGGCTACGATGCGGTTATCCCCAAAAACACAGGAGGCATGATCGAGCCGCTATTTGCCGTCTATAACAAGAGCATTCTGCCGGCCATGCGCAGCTCCCTCGGGCACCCATCCCGCAAGGTCTCCGAAGTCTTCAAGCACGCCAGGATTCGCTATTACCCCCTCGGGCAACACCTCCAGCTGAAGAACCTCAACACCATCAACGATTACGAGGACTACATTGGTCAAAATGATATCGCGTGAAGAAGCATACAAGATCGCCCTCTCCGCCGCCGTTAGACTTCCCACCCAGCGAGTCTCCATTCAAGATGCCCTCGGCAGAGTCCTGGCCGAGGACGTGGTCTCTGACATAGACATGCCACCCTTCGATAAGTCCGCAATGGATGGCTACGCGATTCGCCGTGAGGACCTATTCAACGAGCTCCGCGTCTGTGAAGTAGTCCCGGCCGGGCACGCCCCCACCCGGCCTGTGGGTCCGGGTGAGTGCGCCAAAATCATGACCGGCGCGATGGTTCCCGATGGCGCAGACTGCGTCGTAATGAAGGAGCACGTTGAGCTCACGGGCGAGAACACAATCCACTTTGCGGGGAAGGACACCGCGACAAACATCTGCTATAAAGCGGAGGACACCGCAGTTGGCGACGTGGTTCTTCGGTCCGGCGAGTGGCTCCGGCCCCAGCACATTGCCCTCCTTGCCTCGGTTGGGTGCACAACCCCCCTCGTCTCGCATAGACCCCGTGTGGGTATCATTGCGACGGGGGATGAGCTGGTCGAGCCAGCTGAAAAACCGGCCATCTCACAAATAAGAAACAGCAACAGCTACCAACTCCAGGCACAGGTCGCCGCAATGGGTGGTCTTCCCTACTATTATGGGATTGCACGGGATACCGCGAGCGACATCGACGCCCTCCTGCGAGACGCCATCGGCACCACCGACGTTGTGCTAGTCTCCGGCGGAGTCTCCGTCGGTGACTACGATCTCGTGCCCACCATCCTCAAGCGCTGTGGCTTCGAGCTCCTCTTCGAGAGCGTGGCGATCAAGCCGGGCAAGCCGACACACTTCGGCGTCTCGGATGCTGGATTCTGCTTTGGTCTGCCGGGCAATCCGGTCTCCACTTTTGTCATATTCGAGCTGTTGGTGAAGCCATTTCTACTGAAAATGCAGGGCCACGACTACACACCCCAAAACGTGATAATGCCGCTGGATGAGCCCATCGAAAAGCGAAGGACCCGTCGCGAGGCGTGGTATCCGGTCGTTCTGACAGCAACTGGCTCTGTGAGGCCAATCGAGTATCACGGCTCGGCGCACGCCCGCGCGCTGCCCCAGGCCGACGGCATCATCTGCATTCCTGCTAGCGTTACGAAGCTCGAAAAAGGAACGATGGTTCATGTTCGACAGATTTAACCGGCGCATAAACTACCTACGTGTCTCCGTAACCGATAGGTGCAACCTGCGCTGCGTCTATTGCATGCCACCCGAGGGCGTTCCGCTTACCACCCACGATGACATACTCTCCTTTGAGGAGATACTGGACGTGGTCAAAACTGGAGTTGCGATGGGCATCGAGAAGGTTCGGATCACCGGCGGCGAGCCGCTGGTGCGAAGGGGCATTGTAACCCTCGTCTCCATGCTCGCGGAGGTGGATGGGATCAAGGACCTCGCCATGACCACGAACGGCACCCTGTTGAATCAGTTCGCCAGGCCCCTAAAGAAGGCCGGCTTGCACCGCCTGAACATAAGCCTCGACACGCTTGACCCCGTGCGATACCGGCAGATCACCCGCCGAGGCGAATTGGAATGGGTCCTCGATGGAATAAGGGCTGCCTCAGATGCGGGATTTCAGGGCACAAAGATCAACTGCGTCGTCCGTAACTCCTCGGCGGAGCCTGACGCTATCGCGGTGCGGCATTTCGCGGAGGACCACGGGCTTGAGGCGCGCTTCATACGGCAAATGGACATCCCCGGAGGACAGTTCTGGCCGGTTGAGGGCGGCGACGGCGGCGATTGTGAGCACTGTAACCGACTGAGGCTCACAAGCGATGGCTTGCTGAAGCCCTGTCTTTTCAATGATATAGCGTTTTCGTGCCGCGAGCTTGGCCCGGCCGAGGCCATACGGCGCGCGGTCGCTGCGAAGCCCGAGTCCGGGCGCGCAGGCGCTCGGAACGAGTTTTACATTATGGGAGGCTGACATGGCTGATGAGCTTACACACATCGATGACAAGGGGCGCGCACGGATGGTGGACATTAGCCGCAAAACGCCCCAACTCCGCATTGCGCGCGCCTCGGGCAGGATAGAGCTTGGGGAGCGGACAGTGAAGCTAATCTCTGATAACAACATGAAGAAGGGGGACGTCCTCGCCGTGGCGGAGATCGCGGGTGTTCAGGCTGCCAAGCGGACTTCGGAGCTCATCCCGCTGTGCCACCCACTCCCCATCACAAATATCACCGTCCGGGCCAGCCTTGACCCACACGGGGTCTTAGTCGAGAGCGAGGCATCCTGTATCGCAAGGACAGGAATTGAGATGGAGGCCCTTACGGCCGTCACCGTTGCTCTCCTGACGGTTTATGACATGTGTAAAGCGGTCGATAGTCAGATGCGCATCGGCGAAATAGCTCTTCTGTCCAAGAGCAAAGTTGATGTCGACTGATGCCAAATGGCGACCGGTGTTTTCTGATTAATCCGAGGCTAAAATGAACACAGGGAAACGTCCAATGAATCACCACCAGGGTGCTCATCCGACCGTTCTTTCGGTCAATATCTCTAGAGAGAAGGGAACATGCAAAAGACCGGTCCAAAACATCGAGCTCACCGAGCGAGGCATTGTTTCCGACGCCCACGCAGGCCAGTGGCATCGTCAGGTCAGCCTATTAAGCAAGGAGATCATCGACACGTTCGCCCACGATGTAGGCCGCAATTTTGCGCCGGGCGAATTCGCCGAGAACATCACAACGTTGGGTCTGGACCTCTCCGAACTGTGCCTGTTCGATGAGCTCACGATAGGCGAGTCGCTCCTCGAGGTCACCCAGATCGGAAAATCCTGTCACCCCGACGGATGCACCGTCGCCAAACAGGTGGGCAAGTGCGTGATGCCCCGCGAGGGTATCTTCTGCCGGGTCAAGTTGGGTGGTACAATTGCGCCCGGCGATGCCATCCACCTCCATCCCCGCAACCTCTTATTCCGAGTCCTCACTCTTAGCGATAGGGCGAGCCAAGGAGACTACGAGGACAGAAGCGGCCCCCGCATTTCCGCCATTCTCAACGATTTTTTCGGTCCCAGGCGCTGGCGGCAAGAGGTCGTCAATTACCTCCTCCCCGACGACCCCAAGCGGCTTAGAGCACTCCTTCAGCAGGCGCGAGAGGACGGCGTGGATGTCGTCATCACCACCGGCGGCACCGGCGTTGGTCCAAGAGACATCACCCCTGACGTGGTCGTGCCGCTTTGCGATAAGCTCCTGCCCGGCATCATGGACTACATCCGCCTCAAGTTCGGTGCCGCAAAACCCACCGCGCTTTTGAGCCGGTCGGTCGCCGGGATCATGGGCAGCACCATCGTTTTCTCCCTGCCAGGTAGTGTGCACGCAGTCGAGGAGTACCTGGGCGAGATACTCAAGACGCTCGAGCACCTCATCTTAACGGTTCACGGGATCGATCCCCACGCCTACTGACGGCCCCTTGCGCCTGCATTGCCATGCCTATCCTGGGGTTTCGCCGCTAAGGCCGGAATCAGCACGATGATTCCAACCTGTCGAGGCGG
>Ga0164318_10003516_pt1 | contig 14851 bp, 16 predicted proteins | sample GuaBasSedimGuay9_FD_113734 | JGI IMG/M metagenome (GOLD analysis project Ga0164318, IMG submission 113734) | Subseafloor sediment microbial communities from Guaymas Basin, Gulf of California, Mexico - Guay9, Core 4571-4, 0-3 cm | ecosystem: Environmental > Aquatic > Marine > Hydrothermal vents...
GGTCCCGCGGTTCGGCCCGGTGAGATGTACTTCCCAATCCTCGCAGGACTGGGGTTCGGGCTTTTTTTTATCTTCATTGATCGGGCGATCGGCGAATCTGTGCTGTGGCCCCTGATCGGAGCGAGAGTCGCATCCGTCGGGCTGATGGCCCTGGTGATCCTGCTAAAAAAGGAACCCTTGTCTTCCACAAAAAGGCAAATGGGTTTTATGATCCTGGCCGGGATTTTTGACGCCTCGGGAAACGCGTTTTTTGCGCTTGCAACCAAGCTCGGACGGCTGGATATTTCTGCCGTTCTTTCCTCTTTTTACCCGGCGGCCACAATTCTCCTGGCGTGGGTCATATTGAAAGAGCGCCTGCAGTGGTCGCAGTGGGTTGGCGTGGTGATTGCACTCGTGTCTCTTGGCCTGATAGCCATCTAATCCTGAAGCTTACCTTGTTGGAGGTGGGAAGGGGATAAGAAACTTTTGGGCAATAGATATGATAAGAAATACCTTGACAGCGATCTTGTTGTGACATATGTTTCCAAGAAACTCAGGGCAGGAAGCCCGGTAGCTGATTAAGAGTAAACATAAATAATGATGATAAGCCACGAAGGCCACAGCGGGGGAAAGACCCTGCGCGATGATCTTCGTGGCTTTTTATTTTTGAAGAGGGGTGAAGGAGATTCATGCATATTTCTGAAGGGGTACTATCAGCGCCGGTCTTGATCAGTGGCGCGGCCATGGCAGCGGCCGGGGTAGGAATCGGCATGAAAAAACTGGATTATGACCGGATCCCCCAGGTCGCGGTTCTTTCGTCCGCCTTTTTTGTGGCCTCACTGGTGCATGTGCCCATCGGGCCTTCAAGTGTTCATCTGATCCTGAACGGATTGTTGGGATTGCTTCTTGGATGGACGGCGTTTCCGGCCATCTTGATCGCCCTTTTCCTGCAGGCGGTGCTTTTTCAATTCGGCGGGATAACCACTCTCGGGGTGAACACGGTGACCATGGCGTTCCCGGCGGTGTTCTGTTTTCTCGTTTTCAGGGCGGGCGTCATGAGCGAACGGTCGAGTGTTTCTCTGTTTTTTTCGTTCCTTTGCGGAGCAGCTTCCGTATTGCTTGCAGGGATCCTGGTGGCCATTGCCCTGATGAGCACGGGGAAGTCTTTTTCTGCTGCGGGCAAATTGATTGTGGTGGCCCATCTGCCCGTGATGGCAATCGAGGGGGTAATCACCATGCTCTGCGTGAGATTCCTCAAGAAAGTCAAGCCTGAAGTGTTGGAGGTTGGACATGCGAAGAAAAGTGCTTGAGAGAGGGGTTTTCACAAGGTCACGGCTGTTCCTGATCATGGGGTTAGTCCTGTTTTTTCTATTGAGCTCCTCCTTTCCTGCCGAGGCCCACAGAGTGTATATCTATGCCTGGGCAGAAGGGAATACCGTCTATACGGAAAGCTATTTCAGCGGTGGGGTAAAAGTAAAAAACGGCCTGGTTCAAGTCTTTGATCTGGACGGGAAAAAAATACTTGAAGGCCATACGAACAGCAAGGGTGAATTTTCATTTCAGGTGCCTGGAAAGACAGACCTTAGAATTGTGGTGAACGCAAGTATGGGTCATCGGGGCGAGTATGTTTTAAAGGCTGATGAGCTTGGGGGTGTGGCTGCATCGGAGACCGGGAAAGAACAGGCAGAGACTGTCACGAAGACAGGATCTCAGGAATCGCAGCAGGGAGGTGTGGATCAGCTCCGAAAGGTGATTGAAGAAACCCTTGATTCCCGGTTACGGCCCATTGCCCGGTCTATGGCGAAACTGCAGGAAGAAAAAGGACCGGGACTTACGGAGATTGTTGGAGGCATCGGGTATATCTTCGGCATCATGGGGCTGTTGCTCTATTTCAGGAGCAGAAAAAAGTAAATTGAGACAGGATCTACAGGATAAACATGATTATAAAATAAGAAAAAATATTCCGAAGATTCTGTAATCCTGTCAAACAAGAGAACTAAAACTAAAAGGCCAGGAAGGCCACTGGGGTCAGCAGATTCCGGGGATCTTTGTGGCCTTTTTTTGTGGCCTCAATCAATTGAATCAAAAAAAAGAAGGAGGAGGAGAAAAAATGATGAAAAAAGTGTTTTTTCTGGCAGTGATGATTGTTGTGGTGGGTTGTTTCGGGAGTACGGCTTTTGCGCATTTCGGCATGATAATTCCGTCTGACACCATGGTGATGCAGGGGGATAAGAGAGTGGTCAAGGTTGTGGCCTCTTTTTCTCATCCCTTTGAAGGGAATGGGATGGAGTTGGCGAAACCGGTGCAATTCGGCGTAATGACCAGGGGAAAAAAGCAAGGGCTTCTCTCTCAACTGAAAGAGATCAAGGTATTCGGTCACAAGGCATGGGAGCTTGATTACCGGGTGAAACGTCCCGGCGTATATGCCTTTTACCTGGAGCCGAAGCCGTACTGGGAGCCTGCTGAAGACAAGTACATTGTTCACTACACAAAGACGATAATCTCCGCTTTCGGCGACGAAGAGGGATGGGACGAGCCGGTGGGTCTCAAAACCGAGATCGTTTCGCTTACGAGGCCCTTTGGGCTGTACGCCGGGAACGTATTCCAGGGGGTGGTCCTGTTGGACGGGAAACCCGCACCTTACTCGGAAGTGGAAGTGGAATATTACAACAAGGACGGCAGGGCAAAGGCGCCCACCGATTATATGGTGACCCAGGTGGTCAAGGCCGATGCCAACGGGGTTTTTACCTATGGAATTCCCCACGTGGGATGGTGGGGATTTGCCGCACTCAATACGTCTTCGAAGAAGATGAAGCACGATGGACAGGATAAGGATGTGGAATTGGGAGCAGTGCTTTGGGTACGATTCTTAGATTGGCGGGAGAAATAAGTGCACGAGAAAAAGATCAGGGCGGCAAGCCGGCAAGCTTCCAGTCGCCCTGCTCCTCGGCGTTCAACCAGGAACCAACAAAGGCTCGGTCGAACTCAAAAAATGTGTAGCACCGAGCCTCTATGAAGTAAAGGAGGTTCAATAAATGAAGGCATGGATCGGGATTCTTACAGCCGTTTTTGCAAGCAGTCTTTTTTTCTGCCCGTTGGTCGGGGCAGAAACGGTGTCCAACCAACAGATTATAGAGGAATTGAGAGCCCTTAAGGCGAGGATTAACAAACTTGAACAGGAGCTTTCCATCAAGGATCGGGAGATCGAGGGCCTCAAGGCAAGAGTGAGGGAAAAACCGGAAACAACAGCGCCCGTGGAAGAGGAAAAAAAATGGACCGACAGGATCGAGTTATCAGGGGTGGTGGAAGTGGAATACGGGAGAGAAAAGCACAGGGTGAAAGATCCGGCGACAGGAAATTCCATGAGTACCAGGGATGAAAACATCATCCTTTCCACGGTGGAGCTGCATACGGATGCTCAGATAAACAAGTACACCAGGGGACACGTGGTGTTTTTGTACGAGGAAGATGAGGATGAGGACCGGGTACGGATTGATGAAGGTACCATTCGGCTCGGGGGTATTGAAGAGACCCATAACCTCTATTTTCAGGCGGGAAAATACTATCCCCATTTCGGGGAGCTGAACTCCTGGTTTATCTCTGATTCCCTGACCTGCCAGGTATTCGAGATCCGGGAATCGGCCGCAGAGGCAGGATATGTAGGCAAGTGGTTTTCCACGGGGGCCGGTGCGTTTCACGGGGATGTTCAGAAGGCAAGCGATGAAGAAAGCCGGATCAAGGGTTTTTTTGCCGATGCCAACATCCATAATCCTGAGGACACCTTCGGAGGGATGTCTTTGCTGGCCGGGGCATCATACCTGAGCAACGTTGCCGACACGGACACGCTCCAGGGTGAGGTGAATTCCATTAGAAACTACACAGGCGGAATCGCCCTTTACCTGGTGGCCGAATACAATAATTTCAGCTTTGGTGCCGAATACATTACGGCCCTGGATGATTTTCACGTGGGGGAAATGAGCTATGCAATAGATCGAAAGGGAGATGCGCAGGAAACCAAACCTGCCGCCTGGAATTTTGAACTGGCATATAGACCCATGGACCCACTTGAGCTCGCGGTGAAATATGAGGGTACCGGAGACATGTTCGGGCTGTTTCCCCAAAAGCAATACGGGCTTGCCATAAGCTATGACCTGTTCGAGTCAACCACTCTCTCTGCCGAGTACCTGCACGGAGATTATGATGACAACAACCAGAACAGCGACGGCAATGTGGAGGATTCGCGGGATGCGGTGACACTTCAACTGGCAGTGGAGTTTTGACCCAAATTTCTGGAATTTCACCATGCCCCCCTTCCTGTAAAAAAGGGGGGTTTTTCTTGCAGGATTTAGGTGATATTATGAATTCTGAAAAGGGGATGGAAGGTGTGAAAGAGAACAAGCATGGACAGGCTCAGCCATTATGGTTTTAGCGGTGGTTGCCTTGTTTGTTGCCTGCCTTATTGTTGCCAACACCATGGCCGTCAAGGTGGTAACACTATTTGGGCTTCTATTGCCGGCAGCCATTGTTATCTTTCCATTGAGCTACATTGCCGGTGACGTATTGGAGGAAAAAACAGGTTGAATTTTGTTTGGATTTGCTGTATCCCACTTCCACCGCCAAGTGTTTCGCGTGATGCACGGTGCTGAGAAATGCGGGCTACTACCCAAGGAGGAAAAAGAGAATGGGAAATGAGAAAAGAATAAGGGATATTATGGTTCCCATTGAGGAATATCATACCATTGACCAGGACGCGGAACTTCGTGCCGCTATGAAGATAGTGAAAAAAGACTATGAGGACATGAAGGCAGGCAAGATCGCAGGCTTCCACAAAACCCTTTTTGTCACCGGTGAAAGCGGAAAAATTGTGGGAAAGCTATCCATTCATGACTTTGTGCAGGGACTGATTCCGGATCACGCGAAAGCGCCGGAGCTTTCAAGGGCCTATTATTCCGTCCTTTCCTCCAGGGCCCTGGAAGTTGAAGAGGAGATTCGTGATTTTCAGCAGCGGTTTGAATGGCTCCATAGCGGTTTTCTGGGGCTCATAAAGCAGGCGGCAGGCAAGAAGGTAAAGGAAGTAATGTCGCCGGTGCACCCGGTATTGAAAGAGGAAGACACCATAAACCACGCAATTTATGCCATGTTCAAAGAAAAAGTTCGCCGCCCCCTTGTTGTCCGGGATGGCCAAATTGTAGGAGTGGTGGATTCCATCCATATTTTTAATGAATTTATTGAACTTGTTGCTTTTGAATAGGCTGCCCTCCGGTGTATGTCCGCACACGGATACACCGAAAATGACAAATGTCAAAGCTCAGAGGTAAAAAGTTACCTCTCTTTGTCCCATACCTCCAGCAGGTAGTCTTTTTTCTCTTCAAAGACTTGGGCCTGCTCTTCCACAATCTCCTCGGCCTGGCTTGAGGTCATGTTGCGTGTTCGGTTGATAAAGGAAGCGACCCGTCCCAGGTAAAGGGGGGTTACCAGGTTTACCAGTTGGGTGCGGTTGTGTTTCCAGCGATGAAAGGTCCCTGCTATTTCGTATAAAACCATGACCCATGTCTCTACCGGCATGACGAATTTGGTTTTGGCCTTTCGAGCACAATTCTTGAGTTCTTCAAAGCATTCAGGAGAAAAAAGATCCCGGTAGAGCCCCTTGAATTGGCGGAAGCCGGTCTTGTATTCAGTTACCAGTCGGCCAAGGTCAACCTTGATGGGGTCAGGTTCCAGGAAATCCCTGAGGCCGAACATGGGTACCGTCCTGCTCCCTCGCACTTCCTTCCATGCATTTTCATTTTGCTCCATGAGGACAAAAAGGGTGTGGACTACCTGGCGGAACATGGGGCCCAGGGCCTCCGCTGGGTCCTTTGCGTCGTGAATCTTTACTCCGAGGTTTGACTGGCATATCTTGAAGTTATTGGTGATGGCATTGGTGGTCATCCAGATATCAATCCCGTACCGGGCAACATCAGTATCCCAGACATCCTGATCCATGTAGTAGGCTGCGAGGTCCCCGCTGAAGGCGAAATCGCCCCCAATGGGCTGGCGGATCCGCAGTCCGTAGAGGGCTCGCGTCAGGTTATATACAATATTGTTGGTGATGGTGCCGTCATACTTGTACCGCGAGTAGACCGGGGAGACAAAATGATAGCCCTTCTCGAGGATCGGTTCCAGGAGGTACCTGATCCAGTCGCTGGTAATGGAACGGAGGTCGGAGTCAACCACCACGCAGGCCTTTACCCGAAGCCGCTTGGCAGCCTCGAACACGGACCGGAATGCGGACCCCTTGCCGGCAGGGCCCCGGTATATGCTGACGATTTTTTCCTGCCATGGTTTGATTTCAAATTCTTTCGCCACTTCGCGGGTATCATCGGTAGATCCGCCGTCCGCAACCATGATGACCGAACGCAGGCCCTTGTAGTGGTGGAAGAGCCCGTGGCTCACCATCTGGATCACGTGGGCGATTGTTTTTTCATTATTGTAACAGGGGATGCCCACGAGAAGGTCGGCCTGTTCGATTTCCTCAACCCGCTTGGTACCGTATGCCCTGAGGGCGGTGTCAAAACGCATGAGGTGCCATGCCTCCTTTTTTCCTATTTTCCCGGTTTTGCCTCTCACCTGTCAAGAACATAAAGGCGACTCAGAAATGCCTTGAAAAGAAAATCTCTCTATGGTTAAATAAGATAAATCTCATGGACTTGAAAATCCTCCTGCTGTTCGTGTTCGTGCTCATGAACTCCCTTCTCATTTTCCTATTGGGTGTTTTCCGTTTTCGTCAGGCGTCAACCTGATCTCCCTCTGCGTGAGAAAAACGGGCTAAACCAGCATGACTGGACCAAAATAAGCCCAGCCACCCCCGGACATGAAAATGCAGTCCGCATATTCGGCCGCCGCCGTGGGTATTTTCACGGTAAGTGATCATAACTTTGTTGTGTAATGTCGCTTCATTCCTGGAAAGGAGGTGAGATTATGAAAGCAGGGATCATTTTCACGGGGACGGGCCCCATCCTCATTTTAACCAGCTATGAGTCCTTTCGAGACCCTAAACTGGTGGCGAAACTGGAAGTGAAGGGAATAAAGAAATTCATTGCATCGGAATTGCCGCTAGAACGGGTTCAAGAGAAATACGGGAACCAATTCAAGGTGGTCATGGGGGACCTTTACCAGACGGATGACCTTCGGGTCATGGATTACAACGGCTACAACGTGTTTCACAGCTTCAGCTTTGAGGAAATGGGAAAACCCATCTACTACGAGGGATAGCATCATGAGAACGGTTCTTGATTTGGGTTAGGGCCGCTCCACCTGGAGATACCGGTCGGGTTTTAAACGAGCAAAGATGGTGGCGCCGGGGCACGGTGCCACCATCTTTTTTTTGTGCTGGCCTCCCAGGACCTGAAAGAGCTCCAGGCAGCAGGAACAGAGATGGGCGCTGCGGTCAATGGAATAGGGCACAATTCCCGTTCCATCTTCAACGAAAAACCGGGGGTGAATAAAATTTGCATGGTTTGCAGTGTGGGAGAGATAGAGAAAATCATAATTTTCAACGTCCGATCCAAGCCTTCTGGCCCACCGCAGGTAGATTCTTTTCTCAATATCCTCCACGTGCCTCCATTCATCAGGCATCATTTCCTGGATGAGAGGGTCCTTTACCAGATCGTTCTTCTGGTCATCTGTCGCAAGCCGGGGAGGGACAAAGTCCGATACTGTTATAACGGCCTCTTTCCTGTCCCGGTAGTCTTCTAGCTCAAAGGAGCTGATGATGAGATAGCGGCCGTTCTTGTTTGAATGGCGATACCAGCTTCCCTGCCTTGAGCAGGTATCTCCCCAGACTTCGGGGGCAACGCTGGCGATCTTGTTGATGGGGTCCAGGGGTGTGCAGACAATGCCTTTTGCAGATTTCAGTTTTCTGCCTCGAGCCTCAAGCTCGCTTCTCAGCTCTTTTTCCTCTTCCTTTGTGACCCAGTAAACATGCTTGATGTAAGAATCTGTTTTCTTTTTCGCCATCCTGGTCATTTCCACCGTGCGTTATACAGCGCACCCCATCCTACTTTTCGGTTGCACCCTTATGTCATTTATGACATATTTTACAATGCTTTGCAACAAGTGATTACAAAGCCGGGAATATTGAAACAGAAAGAGGGCAGGAGTTGCAATGGAATCATTTTTCAAGGTCAGGAAACCCCAGGAAGTACTCGCGATGCTGGATCGTTTCGGTCCCTGCGGGGAAGAGACCCTTCACCTTGATGATGCATTCAGGAGGGTGCTTTCGAGAGACTTGGTTTCGCCGGAAGACCTGCCGGGATTCTGCCGAGCCACCATGGATGGGTATGCGGTCCGGGCGAAAGATACTTTTGGCGCGAGTGAAGGCCTCCCCGCTTTCTTTCAAGTGACGGGTGAGATTAGAATGGGAGAAATTCCCCGGCGGAGCGTCGGACAGGGGGAGGCCATGCGGATTTCTACCGGCGGCATGCTCCCCGGCGGGGCGGACGGCGTGGTGATGATAGAGTACTGCCAGCCCCTGGATTCCGAAACCATCGAAGTGAGTCGTACCATATCGCCCCTTGAAAACGTGATCCAACCGGGAGATGATATACAGAAAGGGTCGCTGGTATTGCCGGTTGGACACCGGCTGCGGCCGCAGGATCTGGGTGTCCTGGCAGGCCTGGGGTTCGAACAGGTACCCGTCTTCAGAGAGCCGAAGGTGGCGATTATTTCCACCGGCGATGAGGTGGTACCGGTTGAAGCAGATCCGAAGGCAGGCCAGGTACGTGATATCAACCGGTACACTCTGGGCGCTTTTTGCCGTGCCAACGGTGCCATTCCGGTATTCAAGGGCATTTGCCCTGATAACTTTGAACGGCTGAAATCATTAGTCGAGGAAGGCCTCGAAAAGGCGGACGTCCTCTGGCTCTCAGGCGGTAGTTCCGTCGGGACCCGTGACCTGACCCTTGCTGTTTTCAAAACATTTGATGATTTTGAACTCATGGTGCATGGGATTTCCATTAGTCCGGGAAAACCTACAATCATAGCACGGATCGGCGGCAAACCTGTGGTGGGGCTCCCGGGACATGTGGCATCAGCGCTTATTGTTGCCGAGGTCTTTATGGCCCCGCTTTTGGCCAATCTCTCCGGGGCAAAAGAGATCGATGGCCCCCATGGGAGACGGGTGATGGCACGGCTTTCCAGAAATATCGAATCAAAAAGCGGACGTGAGGATTACATCCGCGTGAGGCTTGAAAGGGAAAAGGGGGAATTGAAGGCCGAGCCCCTATTCGGAAAATCAGGGCTCATTTCTCCCCTTGTCGAAGGAAACGGGATGGTGAAAGTAGATGTGAACACGGAAGGCCTCTACGAGGGGGACCTGGTTGAGGCCCTCCTGTTTCGTTAATATTTTGCCCTGTATGAAAGGTTCGTGATCAATGAATGGAGAAATGAAGTGAAACGGCAAGTGTATCTGGCCATGAAAACTATTGAAGAGGCCAGGGAAATCTTTTTTTCCCGGTTTGGCCCGGAAAGCCGGACAGAACCGGAGACTGTTGCCACGGAAAACGCATTGGGACGAGTGACTTCGGAGCCGGTTTTTGCGGTCCGGTCCACACCCGGGTACCATTCTGCGGCCATGGACGGTGTCGCAGTCAGAGCCGAGGAAACATACGGAACAACAGAAAGAAAACCCAAGGTCCTGCACATTGGAGACGAAGCCGTCTGGATTAATACGGGACAACCCCTTCCATCGGCCTATAATGCTGTCATCATGGTAGAAAAACTGCATGTGCTGGATAAGGAGCATTTTGAAATACGGTCCTCCGCGTATCCCTGGCAAAATGTCCGAAAGGTAGGGGAAGACATTATCGCAACGCAACTCCTCTTTCCGCAGAACCACCGTATTCGACCCTATGATGTCGGCGCCCTGATCAGTGCAGGGGTCTTTTCGCTGCGCGTGTGGCGCCGGCCCAAAGTTGCGATTATTCCGACTGGGTCGGAGTTGGTTTCATTCCAGGACGAACCCGGGAGATCTTCTTTAAAACAGGGCCAGATCATAGACTCCAATTCACTGATTCTTGCGGGACTGGTTGAGGAAAATGAGGGGATCCCGGTTTGTTATCCGATTGTCCCCGATGACGAGGGAGAAATCAGCCAGGCCCTGGACAAAGCGATCAAATCAGATGCCCACATGATCATGATCAATGCAGGATCGTCCGCGGGAAGCAGGGATTATACGGTGCATGTCATCGGCAGGAAAGGTGAGGTGCTGGTCCACGGGGTCGCCATGATGCCCGGGAAACCGACCATTCTTGCCGAAGTGGAAGGGAAACCCGTTATCGGAAATCCGGGTTATCCTGTATCATCAACCCTTTCCTTTAACCAATTTGCAAGACCCCTGCTCTTGAATTTCCAGGGATTGGGCCAACCCCACCGTGAAACCGTGATAGTGAGGCCATCGAGAGATATTCCGTCTAAGCTGGGACTGGAAGAATTTCTGCGTGTCAACATTGGAATGGTGGGTTCAAACTATGTAGCGACACCGTTGCCCAGGGCGGCTGGTTCCGTAACCACCCTTACCAGGGCCGAGGGGATTATCCGTATATCCTCTCTTTCTGAAGGGGTATCACAAAACGAAGAACTGGAAGCGGAGCTCCTGGTTCCCCGGGAAGACATCATGAATACGGTCCTGGTTATTGGCAGCCATGATATGACCATCGATTTGCTTGCTGACGAGATCAGGAGAGGCGGAGATGCCATTCGTGTTTCTTCGGGGAATGTGGGAAGTCTGGGCGGATTGATGGCCCTGAAAAAAGGGATCTGTCACCTGGCTGGCTCTCATCTGCTGGATACCAAGACGGGCGAGTATAATATTTCCTATGTGAAGAGATACCTGAAGGGGAGGAATGTCACCATTTATCATCTCGTACTGCGGGATCAGGGACTGATCGTGCAAAAAGGAAATCCAAAAAATATTCAAGGCCTTGAAGACCTTCCCGGGAGCGATATTCTGTTTGTGAACAGGCAGTCCGGATCGGGAACCCGGGTCCTTCTTGATTACAAACTGGAGCAGTTGGGTATTGAGGGCTCTTCAATCCGGGGATATGACCACGAGGAGTTTACGCACATGGCTGTGGCGGTGGATGTGCTGAGCGGTGCCGCGGATTGCGGGATGGGTATTTTCGCGGCAGCCAGGGCCCTTGATCTTGACTTTATCCCGGTGGAAAGAGAACAATATGACCTTATCGTACCTTCTGAAATGGTTAATCTGCCCGGAATCGCGAAGGTTCTCGAGACGGTCCGGACCAGGCATTTTCGGGAAAGGGTTGCGGAACTGGGAGGATATGATCCATCAGCGAGCGGGGAGCTGTGGAAGGAAGTAGGGTAGGAAACCGGAAACCCCCAAAATGTGGAGGACAGGAGAGCGAATGGCATCCCTCAGGATCAAATCAAGGCAATGGATTGTGGATGACGACGATCACATCATCATTGGTGAGGGAAGAAAAGAGATTTTTGAACACATCCGGGAGACCGGGTCCATCAACCAGACTGCCAAGGTTATGCGAATGTCGTACAAAGGGGTTTGGGGCAAGATCAAGGCCACTGAAAAATCCCTGAACATGAAGATCGTAGATACGGACAGGAAACGAGGAACCAGGTTGACAAAAGAGGGTGAAAAGCTCCTGGAGAAATACAGCAAGCTGAAAAAGGCATGCGTGAAATTGGATAACAAGGTTTTCGAAGAAATTTTCGGGCAGATGCAAGAGGATTCAGAAAAGAAATAAAATCTGTTTTCGTTGGGGGTTGCGGCAGATATGAGCAATAGATCAATAAGAACATTCGCTGAAAAGAAGGGAATTCCCGTAGTCGCAATTGTCGGGAATTCCGGTACGGGAAAGACGACCTTGATTGAAAAATTGATCCCGGCGTTAAAAAAAAGAGGGCTCCGGGTAGGGACAATCAAACATGACGTACATGGGTTCAGCATTGATCAGCCGGGAAAGGACAGCTGGCGCCACAAAGAGGCAGGGGCAAGCATGGTAGTGCTCTCCTCGCCACGCCAGGTTGCAATGGTGAGAGATGTGGAGCATGATACTCCCCTGGATGAATTGGGATCCCATTTTTCCGGGGTGGACATTATCCTGGCAGAAGGGTATAAGCGGGGAAGCAGGCCAAAGCTGGAAGTTTTCAGACCCGAAGTGCACGATAAACCGGTGTGTGCGAATGACACCACTCTCGTGGGCATGGTTTCCGATGTCCCGGTTGATTGCAGCGTACCCCGGTTTATGCTGAACGATGCAGATGGAATAGCCGCTTTTCTCATCAGCTACTTCGGAGTGACCAGCTCCCTGGAACGTGCGCAGAAAGAAGCGGCATTCTAACCCGCATGTCTCACGGGCAATCTGCTGTGGCGGTGGATAGCCTCACGGGTTCTGCGTTGCGCTTGAAAAATGACTTTGACGTACTGCGAGTACGCCTTCATCCATTTTCCTTCGCGCGCCTTGAATCCATGGGTCTCTCCACCACCTCGCTACGAAGGTCCGTGAGAAATGCGGGCTGAAACAATGATTCGTAAGGTGCGTGGAAAGGAAGGACCATGGGAAGCATACCTTTTATCTTAGAAATTCCTCTACATCTGCCGTTTGGTGGTTTTTACGGGCATGATATTATCGAGATGATTCTCCATGCGGGCCCGATGGTGAAATTCGTTCTGTTGATTCTTCTCGGATTTTCCGTTGCCTGCTGGACCATTATCCTGATGAAATTCCGCCTTGTGCGCCGGGCACGGCATGAGACAGAGACTTTTCAGGACATGTTCCTTGAACCCACGGATTTGAGAAGAATATACGCAAGCTCAAAAGACCTCAGGTATAGCCCCGTTGCCCGGTTGTTCAGGTCCGGGTATGGGGAATTTCAGCGGATCCGAAAAATCCAGGCGGGGGGAGAAAAAAGCCAGGAGTCTTCTGCCCGTTCGCGGCAGATTATAATGGATAACCTGCAGCGATCCTTGGAGAAGGCAGTAGTGGCCCAGACCGACCGGCTGGAGCGGGGAGTGAGCTTTCTGGCGACCACGGGCAATACTGCACCGTTTATCGGCCTTTTCGGGACTGTTTGGGGAATCATGCAGGCATTTCGGGGGATCGGCTTGAAGGGATCGGCCAATCTCGCGGTAGTGGCCCCGGGTATTTCAGAGGCGCTGATTGCCACGGCAGCGGGACTTGCGGCCGCCATCCCGGCTGTAGTGGCTTTCAACTACTTCACCCAGAAAATTGCAGTACTCGGCGCAGAGATGGATATATTTAAATCTGATTTTCTGACAACGGTGGAACGGCAATTGTTCAGGGGGGAGGGGCGGTCCGGGACCGGACGGGAATAAACAATGCAAGCTGGAAACCGTGGAAAAGGGTATATGGGTGATATCAATGTCACCCCGCTTGTGGATGTGATGCTTGTCCTGTTGATCATTTTCATGGTAACGGCACCCATGATGATGCAGGGCGTGAATGTCAACCTGCCAAAGACCACAACAAAATATATCAAGACCAAGGATGAGCCCCTGGTGTTGAGTATCAACAAGAAAAGAGAAGTTTTCCTGGAAAACCGCCGTATAGACACTGAGACCCTGGAAATAAAAATTAGGAAAATATTTGAAAACCGGCGCGAGAAAGAGATCCTCCTGAGGGCCGACAAGGATGTCCCCTACGGTTTTGTTATAAAGGTTGTTGCCAGCGTGAAACGGGCGGGAGTCAACAAGCTGGGCATGGTCACAGAGCCGCTGGAGAAATAGCTGTGGAAGCTTTGTGGAATGATAATCTCCTGGAAGAGGCAAACGGCCAACACTGGGGGAAAATGCTGCTCGGATCGATTGTCCTCCATGTCGCCATTTTTTCCCTTGTCTTCTTGATCCCGGAATCTCTGCCCACGAAAAGATTCCAGGGGACCGTGTATGAGGTCGACCTGGTTGCGGCACCCCCGAGGAGCGTTTCAAAAGGGGGCGGCAGGCCTGTTTCAGGGAAAGGAAAACCGATCACCAGGCACAGGAAACTGAAACCGGCAAAACGGGTGGGAAGGCTGGTGAGAAAGAAAAAAGCGGTGGTTCTTGCAAAGCGGGTGGTGAAGAAGAAACATGCAGCGCGGATAAAGCCCAGGCGTTCCCCGACGAGACTCCTTGATCAAGCCATTTCAAAGATCGAAAGAAAGGTGAAAACCAGGGAAAAGGATACCTTGCAAGAGGCAATTTCCCGGATTGAGAACAAGGTAAAAGAGGGAAATACACCTTCAGGGGCACAGGCGGGCGCCCCGTCCGGGATCGCAATCCAGCTTTACAAAGTGGAAGTGGAAAACCGGATAAAGGAGAACTGGGGGTATCCTGCGGCTTTTATTGATCCTGAAAAGAACAGGAGCCTGGAAGCACTTGTTATTGTGAAAGTGAGCAGAGATGGAAGCATCCTGAAGTCCTGGTTTGAAAAGACATCGGGAAATACAAGCTTTGATGAATCCGTACGGAAGGCCATTGAACGGTCCAATCCTCTCCCGCCTTTTCCGGAAGGATATGTGAAAACATACGAGGAGATCGAGATTAATTTTAATCTTAAGGAACTTGAAGAAAGCTAGCCCGCATTTCTCACGAGCAATCTACTGTGGCGCCTGGGTACGATAGGCTCGTAGCGATGAAAATTTATAGCCGCGTGCTTGTGATAGGCTTTATGTGATTTATTCGAGGTTTATATGAAAGAGGAGAAACGTGATTTATAGACGATTGAGAGAGGCCGTTCTATCCAAATACACCCTGCTGGAAATCTTGCTCTGTTGCCTTCTTTTTGCACCGGGAGTGAGTTATGGACGTATATATATAGATATCAATGCTCCATCTATCCGGAAATTCAATATTGCA
>Ga0164318_10003517_pt1 | contig 14850 bp, 14 predicted proteins | sample GuaBasSedimGuay9_FD_113734 | JGI IMG/M metagenome (GOLD analysis project Ga0164318, IMG submission 113734) | Subseafloor sediment microbial communities from Guaymas Basin, Gulf of California, Mexico - Guay9, Core 4571-4, 0-3 cm | ecosystem: Environmental > Aquatic > Marine > Hydrothermal vents...
CACCAGGGCCCCGATGACCGCGGGCCTCCTGAGGGCCAGCAGCGTCGGGGTACCGTTGGAGGTGGTGATCACGGCCCTCGAGCCCCGGAGGTCCACGCTCAGGACCTCGGTGGGCGAGTTCCCAAAGTTGAAGCCCTTGATCCTCATGCCCCCCCTTTCTCCGAAGAGCCAATCGGCCCCCCTCTCCCTCTGTATCCTGAGAGCCTCCTCGGGCGTGGAGGCCACGAAGACCTCCTCCACGCCCTGGGCGAACATGACCACCAGGGTCGTGCTCAGCCTCAGGAGGTCAACGAATACCAGATCCCCCTCCGCCACCGACGCCCCCCGGGGGCCCCAATAGACCTCGAACATGACCCCCTATCCACTCCTTACCCATTAAGATTTTATATCTAAAGATATATCGGGGCGGTCGTATGGACGGGATCAGGAGGGGGACCTTCAGGTATCTGATCCTCCACGTCCTCTCGGAGGGCCCGATGCACGGGTACGGGATCATGCAGAGGGTTCAGGAGCTCTTCGGGGGCCTCTACACACCCAGTCCGGGGATCGTATATCCGACGCTGCAGCTCCTGGAGGACCTGGGCTACGTGCGGTCCTCCAGGAGGGGGAGGAGGAGGGTCTATTCCCTGACCTCTGAGGGGAAGAGGGTCCTCGAGGAGCACAGGGCCGAGGTGGAGGAGATCCTCGCCCTGGGCAGGGGCTTTGCCAGGTTCGTCGAGGAGCTGGGCGGCTCAAGGCTCATAGGGCTCCTGAAGAGGCTCTTCACCGAAATCCCCCACATGGATGCGAACAAGAGGGAGAGGCTGAGGAGGGCTGTCGAGAGGTTCCTGGCCGAGCTGGCAGAGGTGCTGGGGAATGCAGGCGGTAAGGGCGGAGGGTCTGACTAAGCGCTTCGGGAACCTCACGGCCGTGGACGGGGTCACGTTCTCCGTCCGGGAGGGGGAGATCTTCGGCTTCCTGGGCCCCAACGGGGCGGGGAAGACCACCACGATAAACATGCTCATCACCCTCCTTAGGCCCACGGCCGGGGAGGCCTGGGTGGCGGGCCACAGCGTCCTCCGAGAGCCCCGGGAGGTGAGGAGGAGGATCGGGGTTGTCTTCCAGGACCCCAGCCTCGACAGGGACCTCACGGGGAGGGAGAACCTGGTCCTCCACGGCCTGGCCTACGGCATGGGCAGGGAGGAGATCCGGGGCAGGATCTCTGAGCTCCTGGAATTCGTGGAATTAACCCCTTTCGCGGACAGACAGGTCAAGACCTACAGCGGCGGGATGGTGAGGAGGCTCGAGATAGCCAGGGCTCTGGTGCACGACCCCGATATCCTGTTCCTCGACGAGCCCACCCTAGGCCTGGACCCCCAGACCAGGGCCAGGATCTGGGACTACATCTCGAGGCTCAGGCGGGAGGAGGGGACCACCATCTTCATGACGACGCACTACATGGACGAGGCTGAGGCCCTCTGCGACAGGGTGGCCATCATAGACCACGGCAGAATCGTCGCCTTAGGCCCGCCGGAGGAGTTGAAGGCCTCTCTGGGCTCCGACGTGGTCTACGTGGAGGGCGAGGGGGACCTAGAGGCCCTGGGCAGGTCCGTGGTGGACGCTGGCCTCGCCGCCGACTTCTCCCTATCGGGCGGGGAGCTAAGGCTCAGGGTCCGGAGCGCCTCCGCGGCAATACCGAGAATCCTCGAACTAGCCTCCGCCCTCGGGATTAGGGTAGGTGAGGTTACCTACCGCAGGCCCTCCCTGGGCGACGTCTTTCTGCACCTCACGGGTAGGAGGCTGAGGGACGAAGAGGCCTCGCCACCGAGGCCTTTGCGTGGCGTGAGGAGGCGGTTCTCATGAGCTTCCTCAGGTCCATCTGGGTCATGTACTGGAGGCAGCTCCTCAGGTTCTGGAGGCTGAAGTCGAGGGTCCTGGGTAGCGTGATCACGCCTGTCATCTGGCTCGTATTCTTCGGCATGGGCTGGAGCAGCCTCTTCAACTCCCCCATGGCCAGCAAGCTCTTCGGCGGCCTCGACTACATAACCTTCCTGGCACCCGGAATCCTCATGATGTCCGTCTTCACCGCCAGCTTCGTCTCCGGGGTTTCCGTGATCCTGGACAAGGAGCGGGGCTTCATGAAGGAGCTACTGGTGGCGCCTGCCAGCAGGGCGGGGAGCATCGTGGGCAGGTCCCTCGGGGACGCCACGACAGCCATCGTTCAGGGCCTGCTGATACTCGCCCTATCCCTCCCCCTGGCCTCGGGCATCAAGCTCGGAGGCATCCCCCTGGCGGCGGTCTCGGCCTTCCTCGTGGGCCTGACCTTCAGCGGCGTGGGGATCTTCCTGGCCCTCAGGATCAGGAGCATGGAGGGCTTCCAGGTAATTATGAACCTCATCATGCTCCCCCTCCTCTTCCTGAGTGGGGCATTCTTCCCCATCGACGGCCTCCCGGGCTGGATGAAGGTCCTCTCCCTCGTAAACCCCATGACCTATGGAGTCGATCTCGCTCGCTGGTCCCTGGTCGGGGTGAGCTCCTTCGGGCCTGGCCTGGACCTGGCCGTATTGGGCGCCGTGGCGGCCCTTTCCCTGTTCATCGCTGCCTTCTGCTACGAGAGGGCGACTCTGGAGTGAGGACCTTTAATAAGGAGCTGGGGCGTGAGTAGGGGACATGGGGCTTGCGGAGGCCCTCAGGGAGGCCCTCAGGAAGATCGCCCGCTCCTCCAGGGTGGATGAGGAGCTGCTGGCGGAGGTCGTCAGGGACCTTCAGAGGGCCCTCATCAGGGCGGACGTCGACGTCCGCCTCGTGATGGAGGTCACGGAGAGGATAGAGGAGAGGGCCCTCAAAGAGGAGCCCCCTAAAGGGGTCTCCCTCAGGAGTTACATCATCAGCGTCATACACCAGGAACTCCTCTCGATCCTGGGCAGGGGCAGGGCCCCGAGGATAGGGCCCCAGAGGATCATGCTCGTGGGCCTCTACGGCCAGGGGAAGACCACCACCGCCGGCAAGCTGGCCCGCTTCTTCAAGCGCAGGGGCCTCAGCGTCGCCCTGGTCTGCACCGACACCTATAGGCCGGCGGCTTTCGAGCAGCTGAGGCAGGTTGCGGAGCAGGTGGGCGTGCCAGCCTTCGGGAAGCCCGATGAGGGGGACCCGGTCAGGCTCGTCAGGGACCTGGAGAGGAAGTTCTCCAAGTACCAGGTGGTGATCTTCGACACTGCGGGCCGGAGCGCCCTGGACCAGGAGCTCCTGGATGAGCTGAGGAGGCTGAAGGAGGCCATTGGGCCGGACGAGGTGATCCTGGTCCTGGACGCCACCATGGGGCAGCAGGCCGGAAGGCAGGCGGAGGCCTTCCACAGGGCCGTCGGGCTCACGGGCGTCATCCTGACCAAGATGGATGGGGCCGCCAAGGGCGGGGGAGCCCTGAGCGCGGTGGCCAGGACCGGGGCCCCAGTCATGTTCATCGGGACCGGGGAGAAGATGGAGGACCTGGAGGTCTTCGACCCCGACCGCTACCTCTCCAGGCTCCTGGGCCTGGGGGACGTGAAGGCCCTCATGGAGATCCTGGAGGAGGCCAGGGCCCCGGAGGAGGCGGCCGCCAAGATCGTCAGCGGCAGGTTCACCCTCAAGGACCTCTACGAGGTCTGGAGGGAGTTCTCCAGGCCGGGGCTGCTGCGCAAGCTCGTCTCCTCCCTCCCCCTGGGAGTCGCGGACGTCAAGGAGGAGGCCCTCCGGAAGAGCGAGGAGGACCTCTGGAGGTTCCGCGTGATCATGGACTCCATGACGGAGGAAGAGCTGGAGAACCCCGAGATCATCAAGGGGACGAGGATCCTCAGGATAGCCCGGGGCAGCGGCAGGAGCCCTAGGGAGGTCAGGGAGCTCCTCAAGCACTACAGGATGGCGAGGAAGGCCATCAAGGGTATGAGGGGGAACAGGAGACTGAGGAGGATCCTAGCCAAGCAGCTCAGGGAGGGCTCGGATTGGGCAGAGTGACCATAGTCGTCCTGGGGCACAGGGCCAACGCCGACGGGACCTTCACCCTCGAGGACCTGCCCGGCTCCGGGGGCAGGATAGACATCATCGTGCGCTCCATTGGTGCCTCCTTCTTCCTCAGCAGGGACATCAGGAGGAACGTCGTCTTCTACGCCATCCTCATGGGGGGGAACACGGCCCCGAAGACCCTCATGGTTCGCGGGGACGAGGTCAGGTACCTGAATCCGGATGAGAGGAACATCGCTGCCCTGATAAGGCACGCCCTCCTGAAGCCCTCCGGTCCCGAGTGGAGGAGGGCGTCACCCGGGATCTACGTCCGGGAGGGTGGCCTGGTTGAGCTGCTCCCGGAGCTGGAGAACATCGTGATCCTCAGGGAGGGAGGGGAGGACATCAGGGGTGCCCCTATGCCCCATAACCCCACCTTCGTCCTGAGCGACAAGGAGGAGTTCAGGCCCGAGGAGCTGGAGGCCCTCAGGTCCAGGGCCGTGGCGGAGCTCTCCCTCGGGCCCCTGAGCTACCACACCGAGCATGCTATAGTGATAGCTCTGAACGAGCTGGACAGGAGGGGCGAGGATCCCTGATCACTCGGCCGCCAGCCTTATCCTCTGCCTCCTGATCCTCATGCCCCTGGGGACGTACATGATGATCCTGCCGGGGTCGATGAAGGCGGCGTCCCCCCCGTAGTCCTTGGCCGCCTCCGCCAGCTCGGAGGCTATCTTCTTGATCCCGAACTCGTTCTCCATCATGGGGGTCAGGTCGAAGACGACGACGTACTCCCTCTCTATGAGCTCCTTCACCTTCCTGAGCTGGTCGGGGTCCCCGAGCTCGACCACGTAGACCGCCCTCTCGGCCTCCGCGACCTCGGGCTCCTCGACCTCGTAGTCGGCGAGATCAATGTACTTCCCCCTCTTCCTCCTCCAGAACGCCATCAAATGCTAATAGCGGAAGTATATTTTAAATAAGGATAAAGGAGGACTCATATTACTCCCTGGAATGGCGCTCAAAGGGTTTGGCGGCAGACTCCTCTTCGTCAACCTCGACGACGGCTCGTCTCGGAAGGTGCAGCTGGACGAGGGTCTCGTGAGGCGCTTCCTCGGAGGTCTCGGGTTCGCCTCATACTTCCTCCTCAAGGAGGTTCCCCCGGGGACGGACCCCCTCTCCCCGGGAAACGCCCTCATCATCGCGCCCGGCTCCCTGGTCGGGACAGGAATACCGACGGCGTCCAAGACCACCCTTGTGTTCCGCTCCCCGCTCACGGGCGCCTTCGGCAGGTCCGTCGCCGGCGCCTCGCTTGGGCCTGAGCTGAAGAAGGCCGGCTACGACATGCTCCTGATCAAGGGCAGGGCGCCTGAGCCCTCGATTCTGGTAGTGGACGATGACCAGGTGTACCTGGAGGACGCCAAGGGGATCTGGGGGGAGAAGGACGCACTGGAGGCGCAGGAGGCCGTAAAGGAGAGGCTGGGCAGGGACTTCAAGACCGGGGCCATAGGGCCCGCTGGCGAGAAGCTCTCCCTCATCGCCGGCGTGGACTTCGAGGAGAGGCAGGCAGCTAGGGCGGGTCCCGGTGCGGTCATGGGGTCCAAGAACCTCAAGGCCGTCGCAGTCAGGGGCACCGGGGAGATCCCCCTCGACTCGGAGGCCGTCAGGGAGCAGATCGCGAAGTGGACCAAGATCATCAAGGAGCACCCCGCGACCAAGGACGACATGAACTACGGGACAGGCGAGTTCCTGCGCTGGATGAACCTCTCGCGGGGGACCTTCCCGAGCAGGAACTTCCAGTGGGGCTACTTCCAGAGCTTCTACGACAGGGTGAAGGACCCCGAGAGGGAGTTACTGCCCCTGGACCCCTACCACTGGGCCCCCAAGTACACGGTAAAGCTCCATCCCTGTCCGAACTGCACCAAGCCCTGCGGCAGGTACGTAGAGGTTAAGGAGGGCCCATATGCGGGGGCAAAGGTCGAGGGCGTGGAGTACGAGCTCCTCTACGCCCTGGGCGGAATGCTGGAGATCGGGGACATAGAGGCCGTGATCTACCTGAACGAGATCGTGGACAGGCTGGGCCTGGACGGCATCTCCGCGGGGGTCACCGTCGCCTGGGCCATGGAGGCCTTCGAGAGAGGCCTCCTGACGGCCGAGGACCTCGACGGGATTGAGGCCAGGTTCGGGGACCCGAAGGCGGCGGCAGAGCTGCTCTGGCGCATGGGTACCAGGCAGGGGAAGGTGGGGCAGCTCCTCGGCGACGGCGTGGCGAGGGCTGTCCAGCGCCTCGGGAAGGGCGCAGAGTTCGCGATGCACATCAAGGGCCTCGAGCTGCCGGCCTACGACATACGCGGCATCAAGGGGATGGCGCTGGCGGAGGCCGTGTCCTACAGGGGCGCGTGCCACCTGACGGCCGTCGTCTACGGCACCGAGCTCGTGGGGAAGTGGTGGAAGTTCGAGAACGTGGACAGGCTGAGTGCGGAGAACAAGGGCTGGGAGGTGAAGACCCACGAGGACCTCATGCAGCTCTACGACGCAACTGGCATATGCAAGTTCTCGAGACACATGTTCTTCCTCGAGGGGCTGCAGGAGGTCGTCAACGCGGTCCACGGACTCTCGTTCTCCAGGGCCGAGCTCATGGCCGTAGGGGAGCGCATCTACAACATGGCCAGGATCTTCAACGTGGCGAACGGCTTCTCCAGGAAGGACGACACCCTCCCGCCCAGGGTGATGAGGGATCCCATCCCAAAGGGACCCTCCGCCGGGGCCAGGGTAACCGAGGAGGAGCTACAGCACATGCTGGACGAGTACTACGAGGCCAGGGGCTGGGACAGGAACGGTGTGCCAACTAAGCCCCTGCTCTCAAAACTGGAACTTGAAGAATTCTCAAACCTCATTTCTTGAATTATTCTAAAATTTTAAGTTTTTATTATTTCTAAGATAATTCTCATAGACGAATGTGGCTAAAGCATCGAACATGTGAGCCTCATGTCTGATATAAAATCTTTTATCTTTAGATTTATATTTAAATGCGCCAGATTTATCCTGTAGATTTTTGATAACGTATTTTATTATAATAGATCCTTTATTTTCTATTGAGAGAGCTTTGGATAACTTTGTAAATGCCCTAATACCGGTAGCATATCCCCATAATCTTGTCTCCAGTGATGATCTTAAAAATATCTTTTTTAAATTATATAAAATTTTCTTAAACGATGGTTCAGTAACTGTATATTCAAATCCAAATCCTTCTGGGGTATATAAATTACGCCAATAGAAATCACCAGCGGCCTTCAGTACTTTTTGTAATTTTTTCCTCATATGAGGAAAGATTTCATAAACATCACATAAACCTTCGATTACATAACCGGTATGAATATTATCTATGTACATACTTTTATTGCTATAATACCAAGAGCCGTCTCGATTCTGTTTATTAATGACGTACACAGCTGCTAATTCTGCCATGGTTTGGAAATGCCGCTTTTTCGTATGCATATAAAGTTTGGCTAAATACCCGCTTGCCTTACTAATAGCATTAAAAATAGGATAGTGAAAAACTTCACAATCTGAGTAATAAAACCATATTCCTTCATCTTCTTTCTTATACCCACATTCATTAATTATCCAATTTCCGACGCTCTGCGCTATCCCCAAATACTTTTTATTTTTAGTAACTTTATATAAATTAAGAAAAAATTCTCCGCCATATACTGTAGTGATTAGGAAGGAAAAGGTATTTGGACAATCATGCCATTTCCACGGAAGACCCCATGAAAATTCTCTATATTTCTTATTCCTAATTTCAATAAGTTGTTTAGCCGCATTTTCTGCCAAATTTAAATATTCTTCTTTCTTTGTAATTTGATAAAGTTTTACATATCCATTTCCCCATAAAGCGCCTGCTTCAGGATAATAAAATTCGCGATTAGGTTCATATTGATCATAACCAAAACCTATTTTTTCATTGTTATATTTGACTCTCCAATTATGCAATTTCTCTATTGCCATTAATATTTCTTTGCAACTTATATTGGATTCTTTCAAAACAGCATCTCCTCTTCGACAAAGCTAAAGAATAAGACATTTAAAAATTTGAAATTTAAAGCATACCCGATCACCTAAAACATCAATAATTTATGTTTTTCTATATCTAAATTTATAATTATGATAAAATACTATATAATTCAATTAATTTTTTACTCGTATTATTCCAATTATATTTCCTTTCAAAAGCTTCTCTGGCTTTTTCGCCCAATTCTTTTAGTAAATTATGCTTTTTAACCTCTATGATTTTTTTAGCCAGATCCTCATGATCACCTGCTTTGAAGATGATCCCGCATCCTGTTTCTTCGACGATTCTCTTCAGGGAATCCACATCACTCACAACTATGGGTTTCCCAAAATACATGTATTGGCTTAGTTTGTGCGGAAATGATTTGTTTGTCTGTCTTGTTTTATGATAGGGTATTACGCATACATCACTAATTTTCAGGTATCCCAATGCCTCCTCAAAACTCACCCATCCAGTAAAAGTGACTTTATCTTCAATACCTATCTTTTCACACATTTTCACTAGATGATCTTTCATAACGCCATCTCCTACGAGTAGCAAATGGGCATTTGGTATTTCATCCAGGATTAGAGGCATGGCTTTAATCAATACATCCAAGCCTCGATGCCTCGAAAACCCACCGATGTACGTTATGACAAATTTATCTCTGAATTGTTCGCTAAAATCCGGTATTGAGGATTGCAGTTTGTCCAGTTCATTTGGATCTTCGGTATTGTGTATCACCACTATCTTTTGCGTAGGTACGCCTAACTTCACAAGCCTCCCTATCTCCTCCTCGACCACCACAATAATCTTCGTTGACATTTTGAGAGCAATCTTCTCCTCCACCTCCAAAATCTTCGATAAAATTCTAATTATAAATTTATGTTTAGAGGTATACAGCATCATTGCAATATAATCCTCATGCATATCAAAAATCACAGGTTTTTTAATGATTTTTCCGACTATGCACGTTGCTAATGCATACGGTAGATCATGTACGTGGAGAACGTCTATTTTATGTTTTTTCACAATAGATAAAATATATGGAATAATAATAAATCTGTATATGGTAAGGTAGAGGAAGGGGAAGATTAGAGGTATTGATGAGAATGGAAGATCGATCCTGTATACATGAATTCCATCAACAACTTCATTCTTAGCCTGGTTTGCGCCTCTTCTGCATATCAGGAAGACTCTGTGTCCGGCATCGATCAACGATCTAGCTTCCTTCTTAACCCTAATATCAGGTGGATAGGTGTTGTCTGATAGAACCATTAGTATGTTCATCCTTGACCTCCACGCTTCAATGCGAGTTTAATAATTTTGTCTAACGCATCGCAGGAAAAACAGATTTCATGCTCACAACCTACATAAGCGTGATCCTGAAAGGTGTGCAGACTAAGCCTCGCTCTTGAAGCTGGAACTCAAGCAACTCTCAAGCCTTCTACTGTAATTTTCTTCTTTTTATCCCTCTAAAGATGTAGGAGAAGATGACCGCCGAGAGCGCCCTTGCCCCTATGCCCGTTGACGATCACACATAGATCGTACATGGTGGTGACGCTCACATGAAACCTAGCCGTGGTTTCCCTCAGCTCCCCCTTTTGGACAGCGTTTTGATTCTCTTATTTAGAAATTTTTTAATTTCTAAAATTTTCAAAGAAGCCACAATCATTTATGTCCAGGAGTGTAGCAAGATCCCTGACGGGTCGGGGACGTGCCCTATTTGGCCCCTCCTCATGCAGGCCTCTCAATCCCTAGGAGAACTTTTACCAATGTACTCTTGCCTGCGCCGTTGGAGCCCAGTATCACCAATTTATCGCCCATCCTGACCTCGAGATTGATGTCCCTGAGCACGTGCCGGTGGCCAAACCGCTTGTAAACCCCCTCGGCCTTGATGAGGATGTTGTCGAATTCCACGTTAAATTAGATACTTACTTGCTTTTTCTTATTTTTCCTAAAATTTCCCTCGCAATGTCAACTCTCACTTTTCCTATATTGAGCATCTCCCTTACGACTAGGTCTATCTCCGGTCCCCTCGCTCCTGCCATGATCGCTATGTTTCTCGCGTGGAGCTTCATGTGTCCCTTCTGGATGCCCTCCGTTGCCAGGGCCCTCAGAGCGGCGAAGTTCTGCGCGAGGCCCACCGCGGCCATCACCTCCGCCAGCTCCCTGGCGCCGCTGACCCCCAATATCTTCCTGGCTATGGCGGCCTTGGGGTGGGTCTTGGTGGCCCCGCCTATCACGCCCACCTGTATCGGGAGCTCAATGGTGCCCACGAGGTCTCCGTTCCCGTCGATCTCCCAGGTCGTCAGGGGCCTGTATCCCTTTAGGGCGGCGTAGGCGTGGGCACCGGCCTCTATCGCCCTCCAGTCGTTGCCCGTCGCTATCGCCACCGCGTCGATCCCGTTCATGATCCCCTTGTTGTGGGTCGCCGCCCTGAAGGGGTCCGCGTAGGCGAAGGCCCAGGCCGCGTGCACGCCCTGCACCACCTCCTCCCCGACCACGTCGGCCGCATACCTGACCCAGGCCCTGGCCAATCTGTGCACCGCCAGGTTGGAGAGAATCCTCAGCAGCGCCCTGCCCCCGGTGATCTGCTCGAGCCTAGGTGCCACGGCCTCGGCCATGGTGTTCACCGCGTTCGCCCCCATGGCGTCCCTGACGTCCACGAGCAGGTGCACCACGACCATGGGGCCTATGGGGCTCTCCAGGACCCTGACCTCCAGGTCCCTGGCACCGCCACCGACCTTCACGAGCACCGGGTCCTGCTCGTTCGCCAGATCCAATACCTCCTCCTTGTGCTCGAGGATCCTCATCGCAGCCCAGTGGGGGGAGGGTACCCCTATGAGCTGGACCTGCCCGATCATGACCTGCTCGTCCGCCCTCGCGGTGAAGCCCCCGGTGGGCCTGGCCAGCTTGGCAGCATTGCTCGCCGCCGCGACGACGCTGGGCTCCTCGATGGCCATGGGGATGAGCCTCTCGACCCCGTTGATGATGAAGTTCGTCGCGATCCCCAGCGGGAGCTCGTGGACCGAGATCACGTTCTCGATCATCCTGTCCGCCAGCTCCCCCAGGCAGCCCATCTCCTCCAGGACCCTGACCTCCCCATCCGAGAGGGAGGCAATCTCGGCCACCTTCCTCCTCCTCTCCTCGACCCCCAACCGGTAGAATCCGGGAATCCTCGAGGTCACGGTACCCTATGGAAGAGGAGATTTTTATTCGGGCCCGGGGAATGGGAAAGAGGTGCCGAAGCTGGTCATCGTCGTGGACAGGGACGACGACCTGGGGCAGAAGGCCGGGATCAGGGGCCCGGTCCTGGGGAGGGAGGACGTCGTCAGGGCAGCGGTGGCGCTGGGGACCAGGGACCCCGAGGACAGCGACGTCAACTCCTTCCTGGCGGCCGTCTCCGTGGCCGACGAGCTGAGGTCCATGGGGGAGGAGGCGGAGGTGGCGATACTCACGGGCCACCCCGACGTGGGCGTCAAGAGCGACCTGGAGATCTCGAGGCAGCTGGAGGAGGTCCTCTCCAGGACCGGCGCAAGGGAGGTGATATTCGTCTCCGACGGCGCCGAGGACGAGTTCGTCCTGCCGATAATCCAGAGCAGGGCGAGGGTGGTCCACGTGAGGAGGGTCGTCGTCCGCCAGGCCCAGGAGCTGGAGAGTACCTATTACACGATAAAGAAGGCCCTCGAGGACGTTAACTTCCTCAGGAGGGTCCTGACCCCCCTGGCCATCATCTTCCTAGCCTATAGCCTGACGGCCATAACGGGTATGTTCGTCCTCTACATCACGGGCAGGGGATCCATATCCCCGGCAAACCTCTCCATATCGGTCATCCTCCTGGCCCTGGGCTCCTACTTCATCTTCAAGACCCACGACGTGAAGGGAATGCTGTCGCAGCTACTGGAGAAGGCGGGGCATCCCAGGCCCTCCACCGTCCTGAGGCTGATCGCCCTCCTGCTCGCCGCCTTCTCCCTCATCTTCTCATCGTACATCGCATCCACCTACGAGAGGCCACTACAGGCCATCTACTCCGGCGTCCTCTGGGTCATTCCGTTCGCCGCCGGGGCCGTGGCCCTGTGGGTGGCGGGGGACAGGGTCCTCCTCCTCTCCCAGGGGAAGGAGGTATCCTGGAAGGAAGTCTTCTCCATCCTCCTCCTCGGGCTCTTCGCGTTCTCCATCGTGTCCATCATGGGCTGCGTCCTAGACCTTCAGGTTCCGCTACCACTCTTCGTGAACGCACTACTGTTGGCCTTCTCCGTCGTCTCCCTCATCGTGATCGCAAGATGATAGACCTCTACTCCGCCATGGACGAGATCGTCTCCTCCATCCCGAGGGGCAGGGTGAGCACCTACCGCCTCGCAGCCCTGGCCCTGGGGGACCCCATAGCGGCAAGGGCCTTCGCGGCCAGGGCAGCCTCCATGCCCGAAACAGCACCGTACCACAGGCTCGTGGCCTCCGACGGGAGGGTGGGGGAGTTCAGGGACAGACCAGGGCTGAAAGCCAGGCTCCTCTCCTCCGAGGGCGTGCAGGTCATCGAGGGCAGGGTCAACCTGGGGAAGTACCTCTTCGAGGACCTCCCGAGGCTGGGGATCCTCGGGAGGCTCAGGGAGGAACAGGAGCGCGTGAGGAGGGGGATAAGGCTGGAGCCCCTGGGAGAGGTGCACAGGATAGCCGCGGTGGACGTCGCCTACGCTGGGGACAGGGCGTTCGCGGCCGCGGTCATCGCGGACCTCGGAGGGAGGGTCCTCGAGACAAGGACCGCCGTGACAGAGGTCCGCTTCCCCTACATACCGACCTACCTCTCCTACAGGGAGCTGGAGCCCATGCTCGGGGCCCTGGAGGGACTCGAGTTCGACCTAATCCTCGTGGACGGGAACGGTGTCCTCCACCCCAGGGGGGTGGGGATAGCGTCCCACCTAGGCGTCCTCCTGGGCGCCCCGACCATCGGGGTGGCCAAGTCCCTCCTGGTGGGAGAGGTCGTGGGAGACAGGGTATTCCTGGACGGGGAGCCCAGGGCCCTCGTATTCGGCTACGGGAGGAGGAAATACTACGCGTCTCCGGGCCACCTCTGCACCCTCGAGGACGTGAGGAGGATCCTCGAGCCCCTCATGACCAAAGGAGGCCCCTCACCCCTGGTAGCCGCCGACAGGATCTCCAAGGAGCTGAAAAGAAGGTTTATGAGGCACGGAGTGGCCTGATCCAACGTGACATCGTTCAACAGGCTCCTCGAGAAGCTCTACAGCGCCTACTCCAAGGAGGTAAACACGTCCAGCCTCGCCAAGCTCGACCCCAGGTTCTACGAGGAGGTCGTGACCGCGATGGACGAGCTCCTGAAGAGGCTGAAGGAGCTGGAGCCGGGGGACCTCGCCTTCGCCCAGTACATGAAGTTCCACGAGAACGCCAACGGGGCCCTGAGGGTCATCCTGAGACACAGGTTCAGGAAGATGGCCTCCCTGGCAGTGGCGGTCTCCGACAGGACCACCAGGGAGAGGAGGAGGGAGCTCGAGGCCCTCACGCCCATGGAGAGGAAGTTCCTGGAGGAGCTCATCAAGCTCTACAAGAGATACGTGGAGGCCGTCCAGAGGTGCGGAAAGAGGACCAGGAAGAGGCTCGAGGGCACAACCATCCTCGTTAGGGCTGACCTAGACCGCTTCCTCCTCCCCAGCGGGGGCGAGGTGAGGCTCCGTAAGGGGGACATCGTGACCCTCTCCGGGGAGATCGCCTCGATCCTCGTGAAGAAGGGATTCGCGAGAGAAATCAGGATTTCTCCTCGATCTTGAACCTCAGCTTGATGCCCAGCACCCTCTCGAGCCTGGCGATCACCTGGTCGGTGGGCCTGAGCTCCCCCCTCTCTATCTTCGCCAGGGCACTGCGCCTCTCCCCCACCCTTGAGGCGAGCTCGTCCAGGGTCATGTTGAGCCTGTTCCTGGCCTCCCTGATCCTCCTCCCGTAGTCCTCGACGAGCTCCCACTCCACCGCGAGCAAGTCTGGACTCCTGCCCCTCCTCCTGGGGACCGGGCGCCTCGGCGGAGGAGGGGGCTCTGTCTTCCTCTTCACGGGTGTCCCGAGCTTCGCGCACCTGGGGCAGGCGTACACGAGGGCCCCGTCGATGATGACGGGGATCAGGACCGAGGTCTCCCTCCCGCAGACCTCGCAGTAGAGCTTCTCCTTCACAGTATCCTACTGTTGGGATACGTTAAAAATCGTCTATCCTGCTCTGGACCGTCCCGGTCCCGGAGAAGGGGTTCCACCTGCGCTTGGGCACCTTGTCCGGGTGGCTCTCCCTTATGGCCCTGATCAGGGACATGATCCTCCTCTCCCTCCACCTGCCCGCCCAGTAGTAGTTAACGTCCCTGCTCCCCTCCATGACGAGAACGATTACCCTGCCGAACCTCCTCCTCCCCGTCCTCCCCCTCCGCTGGATGGACCTTATGGCGCTTTCCACGGGCTCGTAGAAGATGACCGTGTCCACCTCCGGGACGTCGAGCCCCTCCTCCGCCACACTCGTGGCCACGAGGACGTTGTAGTGCCCTAGGCGGAAGGCCTCCAGGACCTCCGCCTGCTCCCTCTGGCTCATCCCCCTGTCACCCCTGCTGGCCTGCCCGACGAAGCGGACCGGCACCGCCCCCGGGACCTCGGAGAGGGCGTCGACGATCACCTGGACGCTCTTCCTGTACTTGGTGAAGACTATGACCCTACCCCCTCCCTCCAGGGCCTCCGCCACCAGGGACCTCAGCTTTTCTAGCTTCGGGTTCGGCTCCCTTACGGCCTCCCTCGCCTGGATGAGGGCCACCTGGAACAGGGGGTGGTTCACGACGATGGAGTCAGCCCTGCTCCTCCTCTCC
>Ga0164318_10003518_pt1 | contig 14849 bp, 13 predicted proteins | sample GuaBasSedimGuay9_FD_113734 | JGI IMG/M metagenome (GOLD analysis project Ga0164318, IMG submission 113734) | Subseafloor sediment microbial communities from Guaymas Basin, Gulf of California, Mexico - Guay9, Core 4571-4, 0-3 cm | ecosystem: Environmental > Aquatic > Marine > Hydrothermal vents...
CAATGAAAATTCCGTATTTAAACATTTAACTAAATTTTAAATCACAACTAAAATTACTCCTGAATAACTAACATTATTGACACTATACAAAATTCAAACAAACTATCGAAACTAAAATATTTGTTTAAAATATACAAAGGTAAGATAATTTATAATCATTCTAAAGGGGAAAACTAAAGATATTTTCCTCTTTTTTTATACTTTTGGGATTTACTAAAAAATATATTTATATCTTTTTATAAAAATAGATCCTATGAAAAGCAAAAACATTCCGAAAAAAAACGATAATATTAAATCAACATCACGTCGTGATTTTCTTAAAAAAGGATTACTTGCCGGTGCCGGAACCGTAATAGGCGGAAGTATTGTCGGTTCTTTTAATGCATTTGCCGAAAACGGTGACACATTAAAAGTATTAGGCCCTGACGGAAAAATAATGGCTGTTGATAAATCACATTTAAAAGAAATCGGTGCACGCACCGAAGAACAAATGCAGCAAGCCGGCAGAGAAGGTATTCCGGGCAGAAAATGGGTAAAAGTAATTGATCTGAGTAAATGCCAAAATGCCCGATTATGTATGGCGGCTTGCCAAAATTCGCATCAACTAAAGCCTGAACAACATCATGTAAATGTCCTGAGAATGGACAGAACCGGTGATACAGCACCTTTTTTTATGCCGAAACCTTGTCAGCATTGTGATGATCCGCCTTGTACAAAAGTTTGTCCGGTTGATGCAACATTTAAACGGCAGGACGGTTTAGTATTAATTGATAATGAACGTTGTATCGGTTGTCGTTTTTGTATTGCAGCTTGTCCGTATTCAGCAAGAATATTTAACTGGACAGAACCGAAAGATGCAGAAAAATACAAAGATGTTGAATATAATATTGAATTAAATGTTCCTCAAAAAAAGGGTACTGTCTCAAAATGTTTATTCAGTGCTGATCTTTTAAGAGAAGAAAAAATGCCATATTGTGTAACAGCCTGTCCTAACGGAGTATATTGGTTCGGAGATGAAAATGAAAATGCTGTTACGAACGGTACAACAAAAGAAACCGTCAATTTTAAGAATTTATTAAAAGATAATGCAGCTTATGTTTTAATGCCTGAATTAGGCGTAAAACCAAGGGTGTATTATCTCCCTGAACAAGATCGCATTTTTCCGTTTGTATATAATGGAAGTACCGAAATAAAAAAAGAACAACATTAAATCAGTATAAAAAATTCTAAATTTAACACCATGTCTAAAGTAAAAAATAAAGAACCGGGAAAATCGTTAAATACGATTGTTTCAGACCTTACCAAACCATTAAAAACCCATTATGGTTTTACCCCTTGGATTCTTTTTCTTACAGCAATTATGCTTCTCGGAATCGGAGCATACATTATTCAGCTGAGAGACGGTTTAGGCGTTACCGCAATGCGAGATTATATTTCGTGGGGTTTGTATATTTCTTCTTTTATCTTTTTTATTGCAACAGCTTTAATCGGGATGTTAATAAGTGCGGTGTTAGGGTTGATAGGGATTAAGTGGATTACGCCAATTGCCAGAATAGCTGAAATGATTGCAGTCGGCTTTGCATTATGGGCCGGATTGGTCATCATCTTTGACATGGGGCGTCCCGACAGATTTTGGCATCTTTTTGTATACGGAAGAGTGCAATCGCCTATTGTTTGGGATGTTACTGTCGTAATAACTTATGTAGCTATCAGTATTTTACTTTATTTATTGCCGTTAATCCCCGATATGCCTTTCTTGAAAAAAGCAATGACAGACCAAGCCAAATGGAAACAAAAAATGTATCATATTTTATCATTCGGATGGGTTGGTTCCGAGGGGCAATATAAACTAATCAAAAGATTAATCAGAGTTTTAGCTGTTTTAATTATTCCTGTTGCTCTTGCCATTCATACCGTAACATCTTGGTTGTTTGCCATGACACTGCGTGTGGGATGGGATTCAACAATTTTCGGACCGTATTATGTTACCGGAGCATTTGTAACCGGCGGAGCAGCAGTTGTGATAGCCATGTTTATTTTCAGCACCGATTTTCGATTGAAGAATTACATCACACATTTTCATTTTGATAAAATGGGACGGCTTATGGTTTTATTAATGTTAGTTTATTTTTATTTTAACATTAATGAATTTTTAGTACCCGGTTATAAAATGAAACTTCTTGAAAAACCGCATCTTTACGGCTTATTTCAAGGTGATTTTGCACTCATGTTTTGGTTAGTACAAATCGGAGGAATGATTATTCCGATTATTTTGCTCTTATTTAAGAAAATGAGAAAACCTTTACCGTCATTAATTATTGCAATAGCAGTTTTAATCGGTGCATTTTTTAAACGTTATATTATAACTATTCCGACATTAATGCACCCGCATTTACCGATACAAAATGTTCCTGCCGAATTTCATACATATTGGCCCACAACTTTTGAATGGTCGATTACAATGATGGCAATTGCAGGTGCCGTATTGGTTGTTACGATATTAGCAAAACTGTTTCCGATTATGCCTATTTGGGAAATCGCTCATGAAGAGGGTATAACAAATGAAGAAATGAACGAATTTACGGGAAATAATTAATTATAAACCTTAAAAATTAATACAATGAACTCAAAAAAAATAACATATAAAGGTTTAGGTATTGTCACCATTTTATTTTTTATATTTTCAATTTCCGCAAGCGCACAATGGAATATTCCTGACAATGTAAAGAATAAAAAAGCACCTCAAGATGCCACTTATGAACTAATAAAAACCGGAAAATCCGTTTACAACAATAAATGTTCTTCATGCCACGGGCATCCCGGCAAAGGTGATTTTTTAAAATTAAACCCGGTTCCGGGAGATTTAGGAACTTCTGATTTTCAAAATAATAACACAGAAGGTTCAGTATTTTTTAAATTGGATGAAGGAATGGGCAGTATGCCTTCGTTTAAAAATCAACTTTCGGAAACGGACAAATGGTGCGTAACATTTTACATTAAAAGTTTTGACGATAATTTTGTTGTTAAAGGTAAAAAATCAACTTCTATAAAAACAAATTTAACAGTTTCTTCAGATAATAAAGCAAAAAAATTAAAGGCAAAAGCCGAATTTGAAGATAAAGACGGAAATATGAAGGTGTTAAAAGGAGCAGATGTGGAATTTTTCGTTAAACGTTATTTCGGAAATCTATCGATAGGAAATGTAAAAACCGATGAAAACGGCTATGCCGAAATTGTTTTTCCGGATGATATTGCCGGAGACAGTACAGGAAATGCCGAAGTTATAATTAAATTCAAAGATACGGATGCCTACGGAAATACGGCTGTAACAAAAACAGTTTCTTGGGCAAATCCCGTTCATTACGAAAACCCTTTAAACGAAAGACACATGTGGGGAAATCGCTCAAGTGCTCCTATTTGGCTTCTTATAACTTATTTTTCTGTAGTTATCGGAGTTTGGGCTGTTATTCTGTGGGTCGTTTTTCAAATAACAAGAATTAAAAAATTGGCAAAAGAATAACAGAAAAAATTATTAATAACCAAAATTCGATTTTTAATAAAATCGGATTTTTAATTTTATTTTAAATATCTGTTTTTTATTTTAAAAAAAAGTGTAATTTTGCATGCTCGTTTTATCAAGATTATGAGTAAGTATAAGATAAAATTCAGAGGATTAAAGGAAGGACGGTACAATTACAAGTTTGAAATCGGAGATATGTTTTTTGAAAACTATCCGGAATCCGAAATAAAAAAAGCTGAAATTTCTGCAAGTGTTGAAATGATAATCAATAAAGATTTGTTAACATTTCAAATATCCTTAAAGGGAACTGCAGAATTGCAATGTGACAGATGTTTGGATTTTTTTGATTATCCGATTGATTATCAAGCTGTATTATATGCCGATTTCGGAGATGAAAATTCCGATTTGTCGGATGCTGATAATAAAATTACGATAAGTAATAAAGCGAGTGATATTATTCTTGATAAACATTTTTATGATTATTTGCATTTAAGTTTGCCCTATCAAAAAATTCATCCGGATGATGAAAACGGCGAAACAACTTGTAATACAAAAATGATTGAAAAAATTGAAGAATATTCATCATTTGAAGAACTAAAAAATACGGATCCCAGATGGGATAAATTAAAAAGTTTATATAATTAGATTTACAACATAAAAAAAGGGAACAATGGCACATCCTAAAAGAAAAATATCCAAACAAAGAAGAGATAAAAGAAGAACGCACATTAAAGCTGCAACCCAACAATTAGCAAAATGTTCTAATTGCGGTGCAACCGTAAGATATCATACGGTTTGTCCGGAATGCGGTCATTATCGCGGAAAATTAGCTATCGAAACAGGAGATGCTTTATAAAAAGCACTTTTTAATCTGAAAACGTTTAAATGTAAAACATCAAAACCGGTATTTATTATCAATACCGGTTTTTGTGTATGAAGTCAATTATAATCATTTTATCACTTCTTTTTAAACGTATTTATTTTAATTTTATTTTGCAAACTATAAAAGTAACTTTATTTTCGCAGTTTATTTGTATTTAATAAATCAAAATGGGAAAAATTAATGCAGCAATAACCGGTATTGCAGGATATGTTCCGGATTATATTCTGACAAACGATGAACTTTCACGAATGGTTGATACTTCCGATGAATGGATAATGTCCAGAATCGGAATTAAAGAAAGACATCTGTTGAAAGGAGAAGGTAAAGGAACTTCGGATATGGGTGCCGAAGCTGTTAAAAGTTTATTAGAAAAAACCGGAACATCTCCGGATGAAATTGACTTATTAATATGTACAACCGTTACGCCCGATATGCAATTTCCGGCAACGGCAAATATTATAAGCGATAAAGTAGGTATTAAAAATGCTTTCAGCTTTGATATAAATGCAGGATGTTCCGGCTTTTTGTTCGGAATGTCAACCGCATCTAAATTTATTCTTTCGGGGAAATATAAAAAAGTAGTATTAGTCGGTGCAGATAAAATGTCTTCAATTGTCGATTATGAAGATCGTTCAATAAGCCCAATTTTCGGAGACGGTGCCGGTGCCGTTTTATTTGAACCCACAACAGAAGATGTGGGAATAATTGATGAAATTCTGCACGTTGACGGAGCCGGAAGAAAACATCTGCATCAAAAAGCAGGCGGTTCTTTAAAGCCGCCGACACATGAAACCATTGATGCACGTGAACATTATATTTACCAAGAAGGACAACCGGTTTTTAAAGCTGCCGTAAAAGGAATGGCAGATGTTTCCGTTGAAATGATGGAAAAACATAATTTAACTTCCGATACCTTAACTTGGCTGGTTCCGCATCAGGCAAATTTACGTATAATCACGGCCACGGCACATCGTATGAATTTACCGCCCGAAAAAGTAATGATTAATATTGAAAAATACGGAAATACGACTGACGGAACACTCCCTTTGTTACTTTGGGAATGGGAAAAGAAACTTAAAAAAGGCGACCACTTAATTTTTTCAACTTTCGGTGCAGGATTTACTTGGGGAGCTATTTATTTAAAGTGGGCATATAATTCATAAATTTCATTACTTAAATTATTTAATCATAACAGATTAGCAGATATAAACAAAAGTTTTTTTAACATTTTTTAACCTTAAAATATATTTATAAAAGAGATATTTAAATATATTTACAAAAATTTAACTAAAATATATTCTCATGGATTATAAAGAATTAAAAGATTTTATCAAATCAGTTGCCAAATCAGGTGTTAGTGAAGTAGAGATTAAAACCGATGAAATGAAATTATCCGTAAGAGTTTCACCAAGAGGCAACTCCGGTACTCATACCGAAACAATTATACAACAAGTTCCGGTTCAATCACCTTTCGCAACAGGTGCCATGATGCAGCAACCCATACAAAATTTACAAACTCAAGTTCAAACTCCGATTGAGAAATCAGAAGATACACAATCTGAAGATGACAAATATATAACCGTTAAATCACCGATGGTCGGAACTTTTTACAGAAAACCGGCTCCCGACAAAGCCCCTTTTGTAAATGTAGGTGATAATATCAATGAAAATTCTGTTGTTTGTATTATTGAAGCAATGAAATTATTTAATGAAATTGAAGCCGAAGTTTCCGGAAAAATTGTTAAAATTTTAGTTGATGATGCCAGTCCGGTTGAATTTGAACAAGCTTTGTTTTTGGTTGACCCCAGCTAAATTTCGCTTCATTAAATCAATTTTTATTAAATTTAATACGCATTTATGTTTAAAAAGATACTTATTGCAAACAGAGGAGAAATTGCATTACGCATCATTCGTACATGTAAAGAAATGGGAATTAAAACAGTTGCCGTATATTCAACGGCAGATAAAGACAGTTTACATGTTCGTTTTGCCGATGAAGCTGTTTGTATAGGCCCGCCTCCGAGTAATGAATCTTACCTGGAAATTCCCAAAATTATTGCAGCTGCTCAAATAACAAATGCAGATGCCATTCATCCCGGTTACGGATTTCTTGCTGAAAATGCAAAATTCTCGGAAATTTGTAAAAAGCATGATATTAAATTTATCGGGCCTTCTGCTGAAATGATAAATATGATGGGTGATAAAGCGACCGCAAAAAAAACAATGCGTGAAGCCGGTGTTCCTGTTGTTCCCGGTTCCAAAGAATTGGTTGCCACCGTAAAAGAAGGGAAAAAACTTGCAAAAGAAATGAGTTATCCTGTTATGTTAAAAGCAACGGCAGGCGGCGGAGGTAAAGGCATAAGAATTGTTCGGAATGAAGAAGAATTTCAGGAAAAATGGGATTCTGCCAAACAAGAATCTGCTGCTGCTTTCGGTAATGACGGATTATATATGGAAAAATTCATTGAAAATCCGAGACATATTGAAATTCAAATTGTGGGGGATCAAACCGGAAATGCTGCACATTTATCCGAACGCGATTGTTCAATTCAACGACGCCATCAAAAATTAGCCGAAGAAACACCGTCTCCCTTTATGACTGACAAACTTCGTGAAAAAATGGGAGAAGCTGCCGTTCTTGCTGCAAAATCTATTAAATATGAAGGCGTAGGAACCGTTGAGTTTTTAGTTGATGATAAGCGCAACTTCTATTTCATGGAAATGAACACCAGGATACAAGTTGAACATCCGATAACTGAAGAGGTTATTAATTTCGATCTTATTAAAGAACAAATAAAAGTTGCATCAGGTATAAAAATCAGCGGTGATAATTATTATCCTAAATTACATTCAATTGAATGTCGTATCAATGCTGAAGATCCTTATAATGATTTTCGCCCCTCACCCGGGAAAATTACCGAACTTCACACACCGGGCGGTCACGGAGTAAGAGTTGATACACATGTGTATGCCGGATATACCATTCCTCCGAATTACGATTCGATGATTGCAAAATTAATTATAACGGCCAGAACCAGAGACGAAGCTTTGAAAAAAATGAAAAGAGCTTTAGATGAGTTTGTTATAGAAGGTATTAAAACAACCATCCCTTTTCATGTTCAATTAGTTTCCGATGAAAAATTTATAAAAGGTGATTATACTACAAAATTTATGGAAACTTTTGAAATGAAATAAACCGGCCTGATATTCGTTATTATTTATGAAAAAACATAATATGAGTTGAAAACCATTTTTTTAACAGTTTTAAAATTATTAATCCATGAAGAAAACTAATAATAATACAATTATGGCAGATCCCGGAGCAACAAATCAACTCAGAAACGGTACCGTCATCGAAGGAAACATAAACTCTGAAGGTGATGTAAGAATTGAAGGTACTGTAAACGGAAACATTAAAGTAAAAGGAAAAGTAATTATCGGGAATACCGGAAAAGTAACCGGAGATATCAGCTGTTCATTTCTGGACATTTCAGGAACCGTAACAGGGAAATTAATTATTACAAACAGCCTTACATTAAAATCTTCGGCAAATTATACCGGTGAAATTTCTGCAAAAAAATTAATTATTGAACCCGGAGCTATTTTTAACGGTTCGTGTAAAATGAGTGAAGTGAAAAATGCAGAAACCTTTAAAATCGAAAAAAAGTAAAGACGATTTAAAAAACTCACTGAAAAATTATGCCAAATATTCCGGCATTGCTTTTCAAATGGCAGCCGTCATATTTCTCGGAACATGGGGAGGGTATAAACTTGATGCATTTTTTAAGTTTGAAAATCATATTCTTACTCTTATTCTGTCTTTGCTGTCAGTTATATTGGCAATTTATGTTGCCGTAAAAGATTTTATTAAAAAATAAATATCTGCAAATGAGCAAATTAACAAGAATTTTTATCATTAAAATTATCATATTATCTGTTATTATTGCTTTTATCGGCGGATTAATTTTCAGTTTCTTATTAAAATCCCGGTATTTTGATACATTTCCGTTTTTATTAATTCTGTTTCCGCTGGTATCAAGCCTTGTACACATTCAATTGTTAAAAGCTTCAAAAAAATCTTTGGCGAAATTTAATGTTGTATTTATGCTCAGTTTTATGTTTAAAATTATTATATATGCTGCATTTACCGGTATAATAATTTCTGCCGATGCAGTAAATAAAAACAGCTTTGTGATTACAATACTCTTAATGTATTTAATTTATACGGTTTTTGACACAAAAGTAATTCTTGAAGATATTAAAAAATTGAATCCCGATTCATAATTCTTTCCGAAACTTATTATTTTTGTCACACTGTTTTCCTTCATAAATAAATGATATTCGATTATATTTTTGTAAAAAAGTATAATAACTGCTTAAAAAATAATTCTGCTCTCAATCTCTTTCTTTTAAATTTTGAATTCGATAAATAAAATAATTTATCGATATAAAAAAGACTCTCAAATTGAGAGTCTTTTTTATATCGAACTCAAGTTAATATTTACATCTCAGTAGTAATATCTTCCGCATCCGTTACTAATTCGAATGTCGGAGGTGTTCCGGCAGATGCACATTTATATTCAATTTTATACCAATGATTGGTTCCGTCATAAACCTTAAAAGTTATAACATAATGAACTTCAAGTCCTTCAATTGAAGGCACTGCATTAGGATACTTTTGTTGCAACATAACAACAATGCCGTCTTTTATTCTTCCCCAGATATTAACAAGAGCATCCTCATCAGATAAATCAGTCAATAATTCGAGCGGGTCATATAATCTGCGTTTATATAAACTTACGTAAAAATTTGCATAATATGAATTTGCACCGTAATAATATTCAGTTGATTCCGGATGATAATCATCAAGATATCCGTTCGGAATATCGGGATTCCCTGTTACATAATCAACAATTAATTGATAATCAGATGAAGACAGTGTAAAAATTACGGTAGGATCAAAATACCATTTTTCCCCGTCATGTTTAAATTGAGAATTCATTTTTTCTCCGGGAAAATTTACTGACCAAACGGATCCGTCATAGTCACATGAAATAGCATAAACACTACTTTCATATTGATATAAGTGACAAAGAATAAGCATTTCATCACCTGCTTGAGCATACGGATATTCTATATTTAAAAACTGAGGCAAATAATTACCGGGCATAGCATCATCCGAAAAATTATCATGCGAGCCGGGGGCACCCATAGCATCGTAATCATCAGAAACCAACACTCTTGAATTTTCAACTAATGTCCATAAATAACCGTTAAATTTATAAAATCTTCCGGCAGTAACTGATACGTCAGGATATCTGAAAAATACTTCTGCATAATTATTTGTTTCTGCATCAGGAAATTTAGTTAATAAATATCCCGGCAAACTGTCTAATTCTGCTATATCAGTAAAACATAATGTGTCTGCAATTGTTCCTCCGAAATTAATATAATCATCATCAACCAATTCTGCAGATTTAATTTCTCCGTACATTTCACCGATGTATTGGTTAAAGTTAACAACAATGTTTGAACCTTCATTCAAAGCAGGAAATTGTTTTGTTAAAATTCCCGGAATGTATTTATATGCAGAAAATGTTTCGTTAAAACTGCTGTATTGTTCGATATAAGATGCCCATGAAGAATCTGTTTTATTTAAAGCATCGGCTTCGGCAAATGATTTTGCATCAGCATAATCACTTGATTTTAATGTATATTCCAATCCGGTTTCCGAATAGGGCTCTTCATTGTTTTTTATATCGTCATAAATGTCTTTATTCGGATTACATGCCGTAAACAGCAACCCGAGAATAAATGTGAATATTATATATTTTTTCATTGTTCTTTAGTTTAAAGTTTAAAATCTTATTTTTAATCCGATTGTCCAAGTTCTTCCGAATCCGTAAAATACCGGAGACGTAGCATAATCATGATTAACACCGTCGGTTGCATCTGCAATATATTCCGTATCAAGTATATTATTTATTTTTCCGTACAAAGTCGTATTTAAGTTTCCGATTTTAAATTTATATTTTGCGCTCATATCAGCCAATGTATAAGTCGGCATTTTCCATGCATCTACACCCTTATCATAGTCATTAACTCGAGTAGTAATATCAAAATATGAATATAAATTATCATAGTAATTAACATCTAAACCTAAAGTTAATTTAGGTAAAACTTCTGCATCAATACTCAAAGCTGCAGTTGTTTGGGCAGCATCGCCTACATGAATTCCGCCGGAATAAATAAAAACAGAATCAACAAAAACTTGATTTTGATCGTAAACGGCAGCAGCAACATCTTTTTGCCATGTCCAATTACCAACGGAAATCATTCCTTTTACAGTTAATTTTCTTGACGGTTTATAAGTTAATTCTGCTTCAATACCTTGATGTAATGCATCCAAACCGGTAATATTTGCCGTTTCTTGTCCCAAAGATCTGGTTAAGGATTTATCCATCCATTGAGTACGGTATAACGAAACATTTGCATTCACTTTAACCGAGCGATATCCGTAACCCAATTCTGTTGATAACACACGTTCATTTTTTGCATTTGAATTAAACTCATTCGTATAACCGATAAATGCATATTTAAAAAATGGGGCACGTGTAAAATAGCCGCCGTTTGCAAATACATTATGATGTTTGTTAATGTTATAGTTTACGCCGGCTTTACCGCTGTATCCCATAAAATTAATCCAATCGGTTGCTTGCCCTTCTTCGGGAGTATAAGCAAAATAATCAATTCTTCTGTATGAACTGTTGGAAAAAGATCCCGAAACAAATGCCGAGAAACTTTCTTTAACATATTCGCCTTGTGCAAAAACGCCTTCCCATAAAACTTCTCCGAGGTTATAATACGAAAATTTATCCCCTTTATATAAAGGAGTTCCTGCATCTCTGTTTATGTTTGCTCCGTCCAAAAAGTATTTCCCGCCGAGCAAATCATCTACAACTTGATAATGATAACCTTTATAATATCTTCCGTCCAAACCGGCTGTTATGTTAATGTCTCCTATTTTAGTATTCAAACTTGATAAAATACCGTACCAATCATGAGAGTTGTTGGACATTGAAACAATAGCTTGCGACCCTGTATTTGATTCTTGATTAATTCGCATCGCGGAATCATAATCCAGATGACCGTCAGGAGTTAACAATGTTGCATCTGTCGGCTCACCTGAAGGATAATTAAATGTTAATAAATTCGATTGTGCTCCGGAAATACGTCTTCCTCCCCCGGTTGATTTTGAAGCATATAATGCTGTTGACAAGCTTGTCAGAGAATTTATATTCCAATAATGATTTAAAGAAATTTGCGGTTTATGATACTTATTATAAGCATGTCCGCCGCCGTAAACATCTCCGTTTCTGTAGCCGTAATCCGAATTGTATAATACTCCGTCAGGGTTATTCTGATAAGTCTCGATGTAATGTTGAGAACTTCTTTGGTTGTGCCATTGCGGTGCACCAAAAGCAGTTAAAGCTATGGAATGATCTTTATTAAGCCGCTTTGATAAATTAAAGAAATATGAATAACCTTTGAAATTTGTTCCTTTCACATAACCGTCACCTTGCGTTTTACTTCCGCTGACCGTTACAGCCCAACCGTTATCTTGTAAACCGGTTGATAGTGTAAAAGCTGTTTTACTGTATCCGTTATTTCCGGTCATCAGATAAACCGACCCGCCTTTTTCAGCATCCGTAGTTTTGGTAATAATATTAATGGTTCCTCCCACAGAAGAGATGGCTAATTTAGAAGCACCTAAACCTCTTTGAACCTGCATGAGTCTGGTAACATCCGATAAACCTGCCCAATTACTCCAATAAACTTTACCGGTTTCCATATCATTTACCGGAACACCGTTTATCAGTACGCCTATGTTATTAGAATCAAAACCTCTTAAATTAATACGACTGTCTCCGTATCCGCCGCCTTCTTTTGTAACATACACACTCGGTGTAGATTTTAAAATTTCGGGATATTCTTGTGACCCGAGTTTTTCCGTTATAACTTCCGGTGAAATGGTTGAAAATGCAACCGGTGTATGTCGGTCTTTTGCAAATGAGGCAACAACCAAAATTTCTGCTATTTCTTCATTTTCCGAGACTAAAGAAACATTCATTTCCGAACCGGTAATTTTAAGTTCTTTTGTTTTCATCCCGATATAAGAGAAAACAAGATATTCATTACCTTTCGGAACTTCTATTTTATAATTGCCGTCCATATCGGTAATTGTTCCGATATCGGTTCCTTTAATAAGAACTGTAACTCCCGGAATCGAAGAATTATCATCGGCATCAGTAACAACACCCTTTACGGTTTGTTGTCCGAATGCATTGATACTGATTCCTCCCAGAATAACAATAAAGATGAAAGTAAATAAAATTTTTTTCATAAAACACGTATTTTAATAATTAAAAAATGGACAACAAACTTAATATAATTTAATTTAAAATTGATACATCTTTTATATTATTAAACATAATTATAATTTCAAAAAATCCGGATTAAGGATACCGGAAACTTGTTTGTTAAAAATTAATTATAAGTTAATGTGCTTTTTTTTTACTATTTAAAAAGTTTATCTTAAATTGCAGATGAATATTTTATTTGTTTATAAATTAAAACTAGTTGATTATGAGAAAATTAAACAAACTTTTAATGCTGGTTACATTTGTTTTTTTTACGGCATTTACTTTTGCCCAAACAAGTGTAAACGGAACGGTAACAGCTGATGACGGTTCGGCATTACCGGGTGTAACCGTTATGGTTAAAGGAACTACCGTTGGTACGGTAAGTGATGCAAACGGAAAATATAAAATTGAAGCCCCTGCCGGTGCACAATTTTTAGTATTTTCTTATGTCGGAATGGCCACACAAGAAGTTGCCGTTAAAGCAGGAACAGTTGATGTAACAATGTTGCCTGAAAATGCGGAATTGGTAGAAATCTTTGTCGTTGCCGACCGAGCAAAAGAAAGAGAAACGCCGGTGGCATTTTCTGATGTTGACAAAAAAGACATTGAACAACAACTCGGTTCCAGAGACTTACCTTTGGTAATGAATATGACTCCGAGTGTTTATTCTACGGCAGGCGGCGGCGGTGCCGGCGATGCACGTATTAATGTTCGCGGTTTTAATCAAAGAAATGTAGCTATTATGATTAACGGTGTTCCTGTTAATGATATGGAAAACGGTTGGGTCTATTGGTCAAACTGGGACGGTGTCGCTGACGCAACATCTTCCATCCAAATGCAAAGAGGTTTAAGTGCCGTTAATTTGGCAACACCTTCAATAGGAGGAACCATGAATATTATTACCAGCCCTGCCGATAAAAAAGCCGGCGGTACTGCTAAATTAGAATACGGTTCAGGGGACTTTATGAAAATGACCTTGTCAGGTAATACAGGATTGATTAATGATAAATTTGCTCTCAGTGCAAGCTTAGTAGGTAAACAAGGTTCCGGTCTGATTGATGCAACCTTTACCAAAGCTTTTGCATATTATTTGGGGTCTTCTTACAAAGTAAATAAAAATCATAAATTAGAATTATTTGTTGTAGGTGCCGCACAATTGCACGGTCAAAATCTTTACAAACAAAATGTAGCGGCATACAGCCATGATTATGCTACGGAACTCGGAGCTGACGACAGTACTTTATTGAAATTTCCTGAAGCTGATGCATCTGTATTATATCCCAATTATTCTGATGCAAAAGCCGGACGATTTTATAATGAAAATTGGAGTCCTATCACCGTTGATTATACCGGAAACCAATGGTGGAACGGTAAAGAACACAGCCGAAATAATGATAACTACATGAGTGAACGTGAAAATTTCTATCACAAACCCTTAGCAAACTTAAACTGGTATGCTACATGGTCTCCAAAAGTAAAACAATATACGACACTCTATTATTCCGGTGGTACAGGCGGCGGTTCAGGAACATACGGACATATGCAATATAACTATAATGCCGGAATTTATGACAGTCCTTCAAGATTTGTAAGTTGGGATGAAACTTATAACAATAATACGGCTTCAGATACGGCTTTCGGAATTTTAAGAAACAGTGTTAATAATCAATGGACAATCGGAGCTATTTCAAGAGCACAAATATTATTCAGTGATAAATTTAAAGCACAAATCGGTGTTGACTGGAGAACAGCTAAAATTGATCACTTCAGAGAAGTCAGAGACTTAGTGGGCGGCAAATTTTTCTATTATGACGGAAATGAATTTGATTCCGGAAGTGATTATAATAAAGTATTAGGTGATAAAATCGCTTATCACTTTACCAATACTGTAGATTGGATGGGATATTTTGCTCAAGCAGAATATAATACATCTAAATTTACTGCTTACGGCACCTTCGGTCATTCATTCATTAAATATACATATACAAATCATTTCAAAAAAGCTGAAGGCTCTGATAATGAA
>Ga0164318_10003520_pt1 | contig 14839 bp, 11 predicted proteins | sample GuaBasSedimGuay9_FD_113734 | JGI IMG/M metagenome (GOLD analysis project Ga0164318, IMG submission 113734) | Subseafloor sediment microbial communities from Guaymas Basin, Gulf of California, Mexico - Guay9, Core 4571-4, 0-3 cm | ecosystem: Environmental > Aquatic > Marine > Hydrothermal vents...
ACAGGCGAACTTAACTGCGTCTGGTTTCATGGTGCAAATTACATGAAAAATGTTTTCCAAATAGGCGAGGTACTGGCTGTCCATGGTAAGGTGCGTTTCTTCAGAGGGTATCAAATTTCGCATCCTGAATATGATCGTTTGGGAACAGGCAAGGAAAGCGAATCTTTACATACTGGCAAAATCATCCCACTTTATCCTTCTTCGAAACAATTAAGTGAGGTGAATCTGGACAGTCGTGGATTTCGTCGCTTACTTTGGTCGTTGTTAGGGGATTACTCTCGACAAATTGAGGAGAATTTACCCCCAAAGGTAATTGCCCAATACAAGCTGCTCAGTCGGCGGGCAGCACTTAATGCAGTACACTTTCCAGATTCGATGGAGCAGCTACAGGATGCACAACGACGGCTGAAATTTGAGGAGTTGTTCTTTCTGGAGCTTATGATGGCTTATCGGCGTTTGCGCTGGCGTCGACCAGAAAAAGGAATAGCTTTTGAACGGGTAGGAGAACGAACACGCCATTTAGTTGAACGATTGCCATTTCAGCTCACAGAGGGACAGAAACAAGTACTCCGAGAAATTGTGGCAGATATGAAGAAACCAATACCAATGAATCGGTTGCTGCAAGGGGATGTAGGTTCTGGCAAAACAGTGGTTGCCTTGGTAAGTATGCTTATTGCTGTCGAAAATGGCTATCAGGCTGCGTTAATGGCTCCCACGGAAATTTTGGCCGAGCAACACTATTTGACGTTCCATCATTTTCTGGAAGGATTAGGGGTACGGGTGGCTTTGCTTATAGGAAATCAAAGCAAAAAACAACGCCAGGAGATTTTAGAAGGTATTGCCCACGGGAAAATCGAAGTGGTAGTAGGTACCCATGCTCTTATTCAAGAAGGCGTAAATTTCCCTAAATTAGGACTGGTAGTTATTGACGAGCAACATCGCTTTGGGGTAATGCAACGAGCTGAATTGTGTCAGAAAGGTTACCATCCTAATGTACTGGTAATGACTGCCACGCCAATTCCGCGAACTCTCTCGTTGACTATCTACGGTGATCTCGATATCTCGATATTAGATGAGAAACCTGCCGAGCGAGCAACAATTCGCACTACCTGGCGTTTCGAAGATAAACGGGACGACATTTATCTTTTTGTACGTCAACAGGTATTACAAGGTCAACAGGCATATGTTGTTTTTCCCTTAGTGGAAAAATCAGAGAAAATGGACTTATTAGCTGCTACCGAATCTTTTGAAAAATTACGCACATCCATTTTCAAAGATATTCCTATGGCCCTGCTTCATGGACGATTGCGTAGCGACGAGAAAGAAAAGATTATGAACGAATTCAAGGCAGGGAATATCAAAATTCTGGTTAGTACTACCGTTATTGAAGTAGGTATTGATGTGCCCAACGCTACCATTATGGTGATTGAGCATGCAGAGCGTTTTGGCCTTACCCAGTTGCACCAGTTGCGGGGACGGGTGGGGCGTGGTCTGCAGAAATCGTATTGTATTTTAATTGCCAAAAAACCATTGGCTACCGAAGCCTGGAAACGGTTGGAGACAATGGTAAGGACAAATGACGGATTTAAGATTGCAGAGGTAGACTTGCAATTACGCGGACCAGGAGAATTCTTTGGAGTTCGCCAACATGGTCTGCCTAATTTAAAGATAGCTGATATTATCTCGGATAGCAAGATCTTGCTTGAAGCTCGTCGGGCTGCTTTCGAGTTAGTAGAAAGTGACCCAGCGCTTAAATCGGATGAACATCAAGCTGTTCGTAATTATTTTCTCGAACACTATCAGGAAAAAATGGAACTTGGTAAAGTAGCATAATAAAAAATTTGCTCTAACATTAAGGTAGGAAAAATAGCTTATTAATTGACTGAACGAGGAGGGAACTATGGCGGAAAATTTCGATCAAGAAAAGAAAAATGAGGTATTATTCCTTCAGTTAATAATGACATTTGAAACTGCAGCCTGGCAACAGATGGGGAAGTTAAAAAACCCCTTAACTAATAAAATTGAGAAGGATTTAGAGCAGGCTCGTTTATCCATCGACATGTTAGATATGATTAAAGCAAAAACCGAAGGTAGTCGGACTCCTAATGAAACCAAAGTTCTTGAAAGGATTCTTAGCCAGCTTAAAATAAACTTTGTGGAGGAGTTGGAAAAAGAACGCAAACAGAAAGCAGAATCTGAGAAAAAAACAGAGGAGAAGGGGGAAAAGAAGGAACAGAAATCACCTAATGAAAACTCAAAGGCCCAAAAATCGAAAGATAAGAAAGAAACCAATTAGTTTTTCAGTTATGATCCAGAAAACAGAAACGGAAATCTCAGCAAAAGAATCAACTCGACGACATTGGGAAGATTTTTGGCAACAGAAGGCTCAAATCGAGGAAGTATATTCCAATGTCGATCGGATATATTGTAATCTCAAGCAGGTTACTGACCTCAAACACAAGAAAATCTTGGAAGTTGGTGCAGGTAGTGGACGAGATAGTTTTAAATTGGCTAACGAAGGGGCTACTGTATATGTGTTAGATTTTTCACTGCATGCCCTGGATATTATTCAAAGATTGAATCAGAATAATTCTGTTCAAGTTTTTCCTATTCAAGCGGACGCCTTTTATACTCCGGTATCTGATGATACTTTTGATATTGTTTTTCATCAGGGGTTATTGGAACATTTTAAAAACCCTCTGCCACTACTGAAAGAAAATTACCGGATATTAAAAGACGGGGGATTTCTATTAGTTGATGTCCCCCAACGGTACCATATTTATACGTTGATTAAACACATTCTCATCTTTTTCAATAAGTGGTTTGCTGGATGGGAAACGGAATTCTCCATTAAGCAGTTAAAAGGATTGGTTCGACAAGCCGGTTTTGTGGTCCGACATTGCTATGGAAGTTGGATGCGTCCCAGTTTTTTCTATCGAGTGTGTCGCGAAATTCTAAAGAAAGCAAATATACGCCTACCCCTTTATCCGAGGGGGTTTAAACCCACAAGACGAATTCGAGATATATTAAGGGAACATTTGATTACGCACCGATGGGCTTTTTATACCTTTCTGGATATTGGGGTGATCGGTCAAAAAATAGTTAAAACCAAGTAACATCACTATGAATTTTGATTTGAAATCTCACCTGTTTGCGGGCCCCTGGCCGGGCAAGCAGGTTTTTGATATTTGATTTGTAGTTTACTGTGTTATGAGCTATCGAATACTTGTAATTAATTGGCAGGATATTCGTAATCCATTGAGCGGGGGCGCTGAAGTCCATTTGCATGAAATTTTTAAACGAGTAGCCCGGAGGGGACATCATATCACCTTACTCTGCTGCGGTCACCAGGAATTACCAGGGGAAGAAGTCATAGACAATATTCAGGTAATTCGTCGCGGGAATAGAAATATTTTTAATTATTTGGTTCCATTTTTGTATCATAATCTTTCCCGTCAAACAAAGTATGACGTTGTCATTGATGATATAAACAAAATTCCTTTTTATTCGCCGTTGTATGTGAAGCAGCCTCTGATTGGGATTGTTCATCATTTGTTCGGTTCGAGCATTTTTATTGAGTCGATATTACCTGTTGCTTTATATGTTTCGCTGGCAGAGAAGCTAATTCCGTCAATTTATCGAAACATCCCATTAGCAGTTGTTTCTAATAGCACTAAAAACGAGCTAATCAGAAAAGGAATCCCTGAGCAAAACATTCATCTAATTCCCAATGCAGTGGATCAATTTGCTTATCAGGTGATTCCAGATAAAAAGTCATCGACCCCATTAGTTGGTTATTTGGGCCGAGTCAAAAAATATAAAAGTATCGATCATCTCATTATGGCATTCGCTGAGGTTCACAGACAAATTCCTCAAGCTAAATTACTAATTGTTGGTGACGGGGACTATCTTGTTGATTTAAAAAAATTGGTGTCTCGGTTACAACTAAGTCAAGTTGTCACATTCGCAGGAGCAGCATTTCAGAAGCAAAAGGTTGATTTTCTCAATCAAATGTGGTTTATGGTAAATCCTTCGCCAAAAGAAGGTTGGGGACTTACTGTAATTGAAGCCAATGCTTGTGGCGTTCCAGTTATCGCCGCTGATTCTCCGGGTCTTAGAGACTCAGTAGTTGCCGGGGAAACAGGTCTATTTTATTCCTATGGTGATTATCATCGACTGGCCGAACTGATTATTCAACTTATCGAACAGCCGAAGTTGAGAAATTCATTAGCCCAAAAAAGTATTGAATGGGCGAGGCAATTTAATTGGGATGACTCAGCTACGAAAATGTTAACCTTAATCGAAAATGTGTTGTCACGGAGGAAAACAAATGTCCAATGACAGTCGTTTAAATCGTATTTTTGCTTTCTTAGTATTTGTTGTTTCTACTTCTATTTATCTGAAGACGGTTGCTCCTACTACTCCATTTTGGGATTGCGGAGAATTCATCACCTGTGCTTATATTTTGGGTATTCCTCATCCGCCAGGTGCCCCGTTTTATGTTCTTTTAGGACGAATTTTCTCCATGCTACCACTGGCCAAGGATATTGCAATGCGGGTAAATATTACTTCATCATTGATGAGCGGGATTACGGTTATGCTCACTTACCTGATTATTGTTCGGCTTATAACAATGTTTCGAGGAAGGCCGCGAGATGTTTATGATCAGATGATTCTATATGGAAGTGGTATTATTGGTGCATTAGCCTTTGCTTTTACTGATACTTTTTGGTTCAATGCTGAAGAAGCTGAAGTTTACGCAATTAGCATGTTTTTTACCTCCTTCGTAGTTTGGCTCATACTGGTTTGGCGTGAGAAGGCAGATGCTCCCTCAAGCGACAGATACATCTTGTTGATTGCGTACTGCGTTGGGTTGGCAATAGGTGTTCATTTGTTGAATATACTTGCGTTACCAACCATATTTTTGATCTTTTATTTTCGAAAACACAAATTAGAATTTTCCAGTTTTATTGTATTTATTTTTGTTTCGCTACTTATATTCTGGGCTATTTATCCCGGAATTGTAAAATGGCTTCCCAATATGTCTCTGGCGATTAAAAATGCTACCAGTCCCCAATTTACAGCAATACTTGTCATTGTTCTTGGTGGTTTACTATTTTACAGTCTCTACAAGGCAATCAAAAACAAAAACCGGATAGCCGCATTGGCGTTGATGTCCTTTTTGTTAATTATTGTTGGTGCTTCTACTTATACAGGGGTTTATATTCGTTCGAACTTAAACCCACCAATTGATGAAAACGATCCAGAAAATATGGAAAATATGGTTAACTATCTCAATCGAACCCAGTATGGTGATTGGAGTATTATTGAACGTCGAGCCCCACTTTGGGAATACCAAATCAAGAAAATGTATATTCGTTATTTTGGTTGGCAATTTATTGGCAAGGGTACTACTCTGGACGCAAATTTGCGCATAGCAGAAACAATTAGTTTCAACGGTTTGCTGGGATTACCATTTCTGGTGGGGATTATCGGAATGTTTCACCATTTCGAAAAAGATTGGAAACATGCGCTATCAATTATGTTGCTGTTTATTATGACCGGGATAGCTATTGTTATTTATCTTAATCAAGATGATCCCCAGCCCCGTGAGCGAGACTATGTTTATGTGGCATCGTTTTTTGCTTTTGCCCTCTGGATCGGGATAGGGGTTAGCGCTATAGCTGGTCGACTGAAAGACTTAATCTACAAATTCAAGCCTGGACAGAAAATAATTGCTTTGGCAACCTGTTTTATTATTCTTTTTGTAGCACTACCGGTCAATCTTTTTTCTTTCAATTATCATTCGCACGATCGCACTGGTAATTATGTAGCCTATGATTATTCCTATAATATTCTACAAAGCTGTGAAAAAGATGCTATTCTGTTTACCAATGGCGACAACGATACCTTTCCCCTGTGGTTCTTGCAATATGTAGAAAATATCCGGCCAGATGTTCGAGTCGTAAATCTTTCACTTTTGAATACTCCCTGGTACATTATGCAATTGAAACATCAACAACCAAAGGTTCCTATTAGCCTTACTGACGCGCAAATCAAAAATATTGGTGGTTTGATCCCCTGGGCAGAGAAGAAGACAATAGAAATTCCAGTACCAGATTCAGCATACGAGCGCGAAATGCAGGATATGAAATCACGAGGAGAGTGGGATAAGGAGCGATCACGTCCCGGATTCATTTCAATTGTGGTTGCCCCAACTGTTGTGGGGCGCGCTATCCGTGTTCAGGATTACATGGTTCTTAATATTATCTATACTAACAAATGGCGTAAACCAATCTATTTTGCTCTCACGGTTTCTGATGATAATAAGGTGGGATTACATCGTTATCTGCGTATGGATGGAATGGCTTTTAAACTATGTCCATATCCTGATCTTCAGATTTCGCCGACACGTTTGCACAAAAATCTTTTCCAGGTCTTTCTATTTCGCAACCTTAATAACCCTCAGGTCTATTTGGATAACAAAACCAAAGGATTATTGATCAATTATCGTTCTGAATTTTTACGCTTAGCAAACTATTACCTCCAGCGTGGCGAACGTGAAAAAATGCTACAAGTTTTAGACCGAATGGAACAGCTTATTCCAGAATCGCTGATTCCAATCGGCGACAGTCGTATTGTGCTTTCGATTGGTAGAATGTACGAAGCGGCTGGACGCTCTCAAGAATACGAACGCAGATTGAGAGCGGTCATTGAACGTGATCCTAATATGATGCAGGCTTATGCCTTGCTACTGGAATTTTTACGTCAGCATCATCGCTATCAGGACGCAGTAGAGCTGATGAAACAATGGTTACGTCTAAACCCGGGGGACCGTAATGCACAAAATATCCTGGCGGAGTTACAAAAGCAGTTAGCTGCTACTCAGAAAAGCACAACAGGTTCACAACCCAACACCAAGAAAAACATTAAGTAAGGATGTTAACGATATTTGATTTTACATAAAAGCAATTTATCGGATCTGAAGGGAGCTTTGCGTTGACTGAGGTGAGCACAGATACAAGTCCCTGTCCATTTTGTCAATCAACAAAAGTATCGCTATTTCTTAAGGTTTTTGATCGCTATGCACTATCAGAGGAAGAAAATTACACCTTAGTAAGATGTCAGAAATGCAAATTAGTTTATCTAAATCCATTTCCCAGTGAGCAACAACGCTGGCAGCATTACCCTCAGGAATCATTAAATCAGTTTCAGACATTTCAAGTTGCTCGTCGGGATTTATTGCAACGGCTCTGTACATTTTTTTTGCCTTATGGCATTCGCTGGAAACGTAAGTGTGCTGAAAAGCTGGTAGGGGTAGGACGCATATTAGACTATGGTTGTGGTCACGGTGATTTCCTGTTCAATATGCGACGTCACCAGTGGGAAGCTTATGGCATCGAAAAAAATCGCAAGGAAGCTGAGTTTGCACGTCAGACGTTGGGCCTTCGAGTTTTTCGCAACTGGAATGAGCTTCCTTCCAAGTTTAAGAACTATTTTGATGTGATTAGCTTTTGGCATACGTTTTCGTTGGATGATCTGCCGCGAGAGACTCTGGAACAGTCTCGATCCTTGCTGAAAGCAAATGGTTGGTTGATTATCGCGCTACCGAACCTCCTATCGCTCGATTTCGCTTTGTATCATAAATACTGGGTAGCATTGGATGTACCTCGACGAGTTTTTCATGTCACTCCAAAGCAACTGATTCAATTTGTACAAAAATCAGGATTCAAGCTGTCAAAAAAACATCATATTCCGACGGATGCATTTTACAATTGTCTTTATAGCGGGAAATTGCTTCTTAAAAAAGATAGATCCCTGAGGTGGATAAAACCATTGTTGTATTTCGGAGCTTCCAATCTTGCTGTGTTGTCGTACATCCTTGGTCTGATAGGTAATGGCTCTGGAATGGTTTTTTATTTTCAAAAGGATGTAGATGCAACCTAAATATAAGCGTATTTTATTATTGAGTCTGAAAATTGTTGTTAGCACATTTCTCTGTTATTTCTTAATTAAGAAAATAGGTTTAGGCAATTTTGCCAGGCAATTTCAGACGGCTAAAATAAGTTGGATTATTGTCGGCCTCGCAGTATTTTTGGTCAGTAATCTATTGGGCAGTTTGCAGTGGTATCTGTTGATGCGTCATAGTCAAATTTCTATTACTTTTAACAAAGCACTACAATATTATTTTATTGGTCTGTTTTTTAATAACTTTTTTGTTAGTAATATGGGGGGAGATGTTTTTCGTATTTACTATGCCTCAAAATACAGTCGAAACGGTACAGGTGCTATTTCGTCAGTTTTTCTGGATCGCTTTTTCGGATTTTCTGTATTGACTATGATGGCACTGGCAAGTGCTTTGTTCTGGTTGCAAAGCGTCTATGCGAAAACTATTCTACCGGTTACTGCTGCTATTTTAGGCTTCTGGATTTTATTGACAGCTTTCTTTTTGAATCGGCATTTGGCACAGGGAGTACAGTGGATTTTGCAGATTTTCTTACCTCAGAATATCATCCAGAAATTTCGAGAAATCTATGTACTCATCAGAAACCTTCGTCATCAGAAATTTTTAGTGTCAGTAGTGTTCGGAACAAGTGTACTGATACAATTTTTGCGTGTTTTTACTCATTACATTGCTGGTCGGTCTTTAGGTATTGATGTAGGCTTGCAGGTGTTTTTTGTTTTTATTCCTTTGATTGCGCTTCTGGCTACATTACCTGTTTCTGTGGGAGGCTTGGGAGTACGGGAACAAACCGGAGTGATATTGTTTTCAAAACTTGGGGTGGTAAGTGGAAAAGCCGCATCGATGGAGTTTATTGCTTATCTTATTGCTATTTTTAGCAGTTTACCAGGTGTAATCTTTTTTTTACTTACTAAGCATAATAGACATAAATACTTGGACCCAAAAGAATCTAATGAAGATAAAACTTAAAGTTGCACCTATTTTATTTCTATTTTTGGTATTAGTTGGCTGTTATCATCAGCCAACTGTCCGTGAGCCGGAGTATGATATTTTTGTCTTTGCCGAAACCGATGATTGGCAACACATCGAGCGTCCTTTGTGCCAAATTTTTGAGAAGGAAATTCGTACCCCTCAATTGGAAAAGCTCTTTACTATTCACTACGCGGATTTTTCCAAATTGGAAAAACTATCAGTGCGTAAAAATTTGCTCTTTGTGTCAACACTTGAATCTCAGGGGGAAATCGCCACTATCGTCAAAAATATGGTTCGGAGTCCTGAAATGGTTCGTAAAATTCAACAGGGCAAGTATTTTATATTTAAGAAAGAAAACCAGTGGGTTGAAAATCAACTGTTGATTGCTTTGATTGCAGCAAATAGGGATTCACTCGTGGCTAAATTACATAGAAACGCACAAAAACTTTACAATCTCTTCGACAAACATAATCGCAAGATTTTACTCCGAACAATGTACGCCCAATTAGAAAATAAAAAGTTAGAAAAGCAATTGTTGGATAAATACGGGTGGTCTTTACGGGTTCAACATGATTATTTCCTGGTTAAAGAAACATCCACAAACGGTGGATTTGTCTTCTTGCGACGTAGCTTTCCAGAACGTTGGCTTTTTGTTCACTGGGTTCAAACTGATGATGCTACCAAGCTAATGACTCCAGAGTGGTGTTTGAACAGACGGGATTGGATAGGAAAGAAATTTTACGAAAACGATCGAGTAAATCGGGAGTTTACTACCGTAAAACTTTCGGAGTTTAATGGACGTTTGGCTTATGAAGTGACCGGCTTGTGGGAAAATGAGGAAAAAATTGCTGGCGGACCGTACAAGGCTTACATTTTCTACGATGAACCGACTCATCGAGTCTATATGATTGATATTGCTGTCTTTGCACCTAATAAGAGAAAACTCCCTTATCTTGCTCAATTGGATGTTATGGCTCATACTTTTACTACTCGCCAAGAGTTTGAGAAAAAATAGAATTCAATTTTGCAGTGTTCTAAAATTCTAAAGAGGTTAGCCATGAGTAATAAAATTCAAACCTTCTTTCAGTTTGAAAACTATCAAACTAATTTGAAGCGAGAAATTATCGCCGGACTCACTACCTTTTTGACCATGTCTTACATCATCATTGTAAATCCGGCTATTCTTCAGGCTGCTGGAATACCAGCAGGGCCTTCGATGGTTGCTACTGTATTAGCTGCAGTTGTTGGAACCCTGGCAGTGGGACTTTATGCTAATCGCCCTTTTGCCATGGCTCCTTACATGGGGGAAAATGCTTTCATTGCTTTTACCGTAGTTCAGGTTTTGGGCTACTCGTGGCAAACTGCTCTGGGAGCGGTTTTTCTGGGCGGTTTGTTTTTCGTTATTTTAACTCTGCTGCGAGTGCGTCCCTGGTTAGCGGAGGCCATCCCTCAAAGTTTGAAGTATAGCTTTGCCGTAGGAATTGGCCTTTTTCTCACATTTATTGGATTGAACGAAACCGGTATCGTGATCTTAGGAACCCCTGGTGCACCAGTAAGAATAGGGCAAGTGACAAGCGTTCCAGTCTTATTGGCTATTTTTGGGTTTTTTATCATGAGTTACTTGATGATAAAAAAAATAAGAGGAGCTATTCTGATTGGTATTCTTGTTACCACGTTTCTATCTTTGGTACTCTACTTTGTGTTTAACTTGTCGGATTTGTTCAAACCAGAAGTAGCAGCGATCCTAAAAGATCCCAAGCAGTGGATCAGTCTGCAGCCCCTTGCTCATTGGGCTAAAGGTGATGAAGCTATTTTGTTCAAATTAAATCTACGCCAAGCACTAACCTGGGGACTTTTTGGAGTAGTTCTCACTTTGTTTATTATGGACTTTGTCGATACCATGGGTACTCTCATCGGTGTCTCTGCACGTGCTGGTCTATTAGATGAGCAAGGGAATCTACCTGAAATCGAAAAACCAATGCTGGTAGACGCGTTGGCTACTTCTATCGCCGCACTGTTCGGAACCACAACTACTGGTGTCTACCTTGAGTCTGCAGCAGGGGTAGAAGCCGGCGGTAGAACTGGGCTTACTGCTGTAGTAGTAGCGATTCTATTTCTATTGTCCCTGTTCTTCGCACCGTTCTTTACCGCTATTCCTCCACAGGCGTATGGCCCTGCCCTGATTATTGTGGGGCTGCTGATGTTAAGCTCAGTAAGTAAAATAAATTTTGAAGATTACACTGAGTCAATTCCAGCTTTCACCGTTATCATCTTGATGAGCTTCACCTACAATATCGGGGTTGGAATGACTGCCGGATTTATCCTTTATCCATTTTTTAAGCTGATTACTGGGCGGCACAGGGAGATTCATCCAGGATTATGGGTGTTATGTGGATTATCTTTGCTGTTTTTTATTTTCTATCCGTACAGTTAAAGGAGACGTTTTTAATGAGCAGAATTTTAAGACAAAAAATATCCGAATTGATTTTATCTTGAAAAGGTGTAGGCTGAATGTCTGGTCTTGGAACTTGGAGCAAAACGCGGTGGAACAGCAGGTAGTAGTATATGTGGAAAATTGCTATTATCGGGACTATTGTTCGAGACACGATTTTTCCCTTTAAGGGGCAACGAGTAGAAGGATGGGGAGGTATCTTCTATTCTATTAGCTATTTGTCAGAAATTCTTCGCCAGCAGGCTGTACTTTTTCCTATTTGTGATGTAGGAAAAGATCATTATGAGGAACTATTGACGCTGTTACAAAGCAAATTTAAAAATGTCCGCACCGAGGGTATCCGGCAAATTGAAGCTCCGACTAACCGGGTTACCTTGCGTTACACCTCGCGAGATCAGCGTATTGAGAAGTCGCAGCACATTCCGCAACCTATTGAGTTTCAACGTATTGTTCCCTTTCTGGATAGCAATGTGCTGTACGTAAACTTTATCTCTGGTTTTGATCTTTCACTATCGACTATGCAGTGCATTCAGCAGCAGAAAGAAGACCTGTTATTTATGGATTTTCACAGTTTAGCTTTAGGACGCCGACAGGGTGGTGTTCGCTTCTTCCGTCGACCTGCCAATTGGAAGCAGTGGGTCTGTTTGCCGGATATTTTGCAAATGAACGAAAAAGAAGCTGAAATTCTTTCAGGAAGTCCTCTACGGAAGATCTCCGATTACCAAACTTTTGCCTTACAGCTTTCACGAATAGGAACAAAATCCGGTTGCATAACCCTTGGCCAACGCGGCTGTCTAATCTTTAAAAACGCCAATGGAAAAACAGAAATTCATCATCTTCCTCCTTTGAAGGTGTCACCATTTGTAGATGCTACTGGTTGTGGCGACGCCTTTGCTGCTGGGATGATTGCCAAATATCTCGAAACCAGAGACCTGGTAACTGCAGCTCGATATGGAAACCTGGCAGGTGGACTTAATTGCACCTTCCCCAGTACCTCCCAGGTGGAACAAATTCACCTGTTATGGGAAAAAGCAGAAAGATGTTATCAAAAGGGTTTGATTTTTAAACATCAGGAATTGACAAACAATGGCTAAAAAGGTTATCATCGTTGGTTGCAACGGGTTATTAGGACAAAAATTAGTAGCACAGTTCCGTACAAAATACGACGTGTTAGGATGTGGCATCGAGCTACAGTTATTATTTAAAGCCGATATTCGTTATCAACAATTAGACATCACCAAACGCCCGCAAGTCAAACGAATTATTATGGGTGAAAAACCACACCTTGTGATTAATGCTGCAGCATACACTGATGTGGATCGTGCAGAGAAAGAGAAAGAATTGTGTTGGGCCGTGAATGTTTCAGGAGTGGAAAATCTCTCTTACTACACACATCTGGTCAATGCTAAGTTAATACATATTTCAACTGATTATGTTTTCGATGGTTACAAGGGTAACTATAGCGAAAACGATCGTCCTAATCCTTTAAGCTACTATGCTAAATCTAAACTTGCTGGCGAAAATGCAGTAATTGCCAGTGGGGTAGAGCATATTATTGCTCGTACCGCAGTGCTTTATGGACATGCAGAGAATGTTCGTCCTAATTTTGTTACTTGGCTGATTTCCCAACTAAAACAGCGTAAACAAGTAACAATTGTGGATGATCAGATTGGCAATCCTACTTTGGCAGACAATTTGTCCGAAGCTATTGCTACGGCTGTGCAGTTGGATGCGCAGGGGGTGTACCATTTAGCTGGTCGTGAAGCTATCGATCGTTTCCATTTTGCTATTAAAATAGCTGAAATATTTGAATTGGACACAAATTTGATTCAAAAAGGAAAATCGGATACTTTAAAGCAGTTAGCACAACGTCCATTGAATGCCAGTCTTAATGTCTCAAAAGCCATCACTGAACTGGGAGTAAATCTTTACAATGTGAAAGAAGGTTTGCAAGTGTTGAAGTCTCAAATTTAAGCCATAGTCTGGCATTCCCTCAAAAATGATGACGTTCACTTTGGTCAGGAAAAAGGAGTGACGGAATCTTGGAATTTGAAGCCTCGTTTCCATTTTATCAGGCTAATGCTCAAAAAATCCAAGTGGTGAATTCGCAGTTGGGTAACCGGAAAACACTGGTAATTATTCCTACTTACAACGAAGCTTCCAACATTGTTGGACTGTTGCCTCTGATTTTAGATTTAGGTATTCGGGGGTTGGAAGTTTTAGTAATAGATGATAACTCTCCCGACGGCACCGCCGATTGTGTACGAAGCTTTCAACAGAAAACTGACAAAGTTCACCTCATTGTGCGAGATAGAAAGGCAGGGTTAGGGACTGCTTATGTTAGAGGTTTTAAATACGCACTTGCTCGAGATTATGAATTTGTCCTGGAAATGGATGCCGATTTTTCCCATGATCCCAAGGAAATCCCTAACTTCCTGCTTTCAATGAACGATTATGATCTGGTTATAGGCTCGCGCTATGTCCAGGGAGTTAATGTAGTAAACTGGCCATTGTCACGTTTAATTCTTAGCTATGGGGCTAATCTGTACACCCGACTAATCACCGGGATGCCGATCCACGATTGCACCAGTGGCTATAAGTGTTTTCGCCGTAAGGTCTTAGAATCTATCAAGTTGGACAAAATCTCCTCGGATGGTTATTCATTTCAAATCGAGATAGACTTCAAAACCTGGAAGTTAGGATTTAAGCTCAAAGAGATTCCCATTGTTTTTGTGGATCGGCTAATAGGTAGTTCTAAAATGTCGAAGAAGATTGTGTACGAGGCTATATGGATGGTGTGGAAGTTAAAAATTCTCAGCCTTCTGGGAAAGCTGGAATAAATACAACTAACGAGCCTTTATTGTCAATTATTCTTGTTAGCTTTAATGTAAAAAATTTTTTAGAACAGGCGCTTCGTTCCATTCAAAAAGCTACCGGGCAGTTGTCTTGTGAAGTCATTGTAGTGGATAATGCTTCCCAGGATGGCAGTGTTGAATTAGTTCGTAGTAAATTTCCAGAAGTACAGCTAATAGCGAACGATACTAATCGCGGGTTCGCCCGAGCTAATAATCAAGCCTTTCGGATAGCCCGTGGTAAGTTTATCGCCTTGGTTAATCCTGATGTTTTAGTACAGGAAGATACTTTTCAAACCTTGCTGGATTTTTTGCGCTCGCATCCGGAAGCTGGGATGGTGGGTTGTAAAATTCTTAATCCGGATGGCACTTTGCAGTTGGCTTGTCGCCGTAGTATTCCTACCCCCTGGGTGGCGTTTACTAAACTAATAGGATTAAGCTATCTTTTTCCTAAAAGCAAAATTTTTGGACGCTACAATCTAACTTATTTGGACGCCGATGCAATTACCGAAGTAGAGGCCGTATCGGGGTCTTTTATGATTGTTCGCCGAAAAGTAGTTGAAGATGTCGGGTATCTGGATGACGCTTTTTTCCTCTATG
>Ga0164318_10003522_pt1 | contig 14829 bp, 15 predicted proteins | sample GuaBasSedimGuay9_FD_113734 | JGI IMG/M metagenome (GOLD analysis project Ga0164318, IMG submission 113734) | Subseafloor sediment microbial communities from Guaymas Basin, Gulf of California, Mexico - Guay9, Core 4571-4, 0-3 cm | ecosystem: Environmental > Aquatic > Marine > Hydrothermal vents...
CCATAATCATCACGAATATTCCATTGATTAAATCCTTTTGGAAGATGATCATACTTAGCAGCTTCATGAGCTACGCTCCAACCATTTTTATCTTTAATATTCCATTGATTAAAATCTTTAGGAAGATAACCATGATTTGCTGCTTCATGAGCTACGCTCCAGCCTATTTCATTACAAATCTCCCATCGATCGAAATCATTTGGAAGATGATCATGCTTAGCAGCTTCATGAGCTACACTCCATCCTTCTTTATCACATAATTCCCATTTGTCGAAATCTTTAGGAAGATGATTATATCTAGCAGCTTCATGAGCTATACTCCAACCATAATCATTATGAATCTCCCATCGATCAAAATCTTTAGGAAGATAACTATGATTTACTGTTTCATGAGCTACGGTCCAACCATAATCATCACATAATTCCCATTTATCAAAATCATTTGGAAGTGTTTTAAGAAATGCAGCTTCATGAGCTACACTCCAACCATAGTTATCATGAATTTCCCATCTATCAAAATCATTTGGAAGTGTTTTAAGAAATGCAGCTTCATGAGCTACACTCCAACCTTCTTTGTCTTTTATATCCCATTTATCGAAATCATCTGGAAGAGAATTTTTAGTAGCAGCTTCATGAGCTATGCTCCAGCCTTTTTCATCTTTTATATCCCATTTATTGAAATTTTTTGGAAGGTGATTATTACGTACAGCTATATGAGCTACAGTCCAACCACAATCATTATAAATTTCCCATTGATTAAAATCTTCAGGAAGATAATTATTCTTAACAACTATATGAGCTACACTTTGTCCATTTTTATCTTTAATATCCCATTGATCAAAATTAGAAGGAAGTTTATTATAAAATACAGCTTCATGAGCTACACTCCAATGATATTTATCTTTAATATCCCATTGATTAAATCCTTTTGGAAGATAATTATGACTTACAGCTTCATGAGCTATGCTCCAACCATTTTTATCTTTAATATCCCATTGATCAAAATTATCTGGAAGATGATTATTATATGCAGCTTCATGAGCCACACTCCAGCCTTTTTCATCATGAATCTCCCATCGATCGAAATCATTTGGAAGATGATCATACTTAGCAGCTTCATGAGCTACGCTCCAACCATAATTATCACAAATCTCCCATTTGTCGAAATCTTTAGGAAAATGATCATGCTTAGCAGCTTCATGAGCTATACTCCAACCATAATCATTATGAATCTCCCATCTATCAAAATCTTTAGGAAGATGATCATATTGTACAGCTGTATGAGCTACAGTCCACCCATAATCATCACGAATTTCCCATCTATCAAAATCATTTGGAAGATAATTATAAAATGCAGCTTCATGAGCTACGCTCCAATTTTCATCATCTTTAATTTCCCAATCTCTAAAATCTTTTGGAAGATTACCATTTTTTGCCATTTCAAATAATTTTTCTACATTTTCCATCTTAAATGATCCTTTCTTATTTGTTCAGCTTTAAATCTAGCTTTTGCTACATTAAGTATATTATCATATCTGCCTATTTAATATACTATTAATTTTAAAAGTATTTCTTATGTTGGTTTTTAAAATTTATATTATTGGAACTTTTGGTAATTTCTCTAAGATTTTTAATTCGACTATTATCTTTTTTTTATCTTTATATTTAATTTATCTAAAAGGCTTTTATAGCTCCTTATCATTCTTATCTAAAAAATCTCTAAAATAACTATATTTACGATATGTATGTAATTATACAGGTTAGATTAGAGAGTTTTATATAGCTATATGAAATAAGGTTATTTAAAATTATTCTAAAAAGAAATAAAGATAATAGAGATATAAAGCTAATGAAAGTTTCATATCTTCTATATATTTTATTTATATATCTTTTTTATTTAAATCGAATATATCTTTTACCGATATTTCATTATCATCTTTAATATTCCATTGATTAAAATCTTCTGGAAGATGATTATGTTTAGCGGCTTGATGAGCTACTGACCAACCTGATAAACTTTTAATTTTCCATTGATTAAAATCTTTAGGAAGATAACCATGATTTGCTGCTTCATGAGCCACACTCCATCTATCGAACGTGATCATTTCCCATCGATTAAATCCTTTTGGAAGATGATCATACTTAGCAGCTTCATGAGCTACGCTCCAACCATCGATATTAGAAAGTTCCCACTTATTAAAATCAGCAGGAAGATAATTATGTTTAACAGCTACATGAGCTACACTCCAACCTTGATTGTTAGAGATTTCCCATTGATTAAATCCTTTCGGAAGATGATTATAAAATGCAGCTTCATGAGCTATACTCCAATCCCATCCACTATTATCACAAATCTCCCAATCTCTAAAATCTTTTGGAAGATTACCATTTTTTGCCATTTCAAATAATTTTTCTACATTTTCCATCTTAAATGATCCTTTCTTATCTGTTAATGTTTATACTTACTTAAATATCTTAATTCTCTTGAAATTCCTATATAAGGTTATTATTTTCGATTTGAATTTATCATAAGAAACACTTCTAATTCTAGAAGTGTTTCTTATATTAGATTTTGGAATTTATCTTATTGCAACTTTGAATATTTTTTTTATTTCTTTTTATTCTCATTTATTTTATTTTTTTCTTCATTTACGGATACGGAAAAAGATTCAATTTGAGATGTGTTCTTATTATAAAGTTTAATATCTAATTTCACGATCAGATAACCCATACGTTCTAAGACGATTCGAAATAATCTAAAAGTAATAGTATCATTTGAAATACCTTTTAATAGATTATTTCGATCTGAATATCGTTCTAATTTACTTAGTCCAATACTATCAGCATATTTATTATGCATGGTAGTGAAATCTCGGAATGTAATTTTCTTAGAATAAAAGATTTTTCTTAATAACTTTGACAAAATATCTAATGTAATAAAAATATTTCTTTTTTCGAAAATTAAATTATCTGGTTTTTTCTCTATGATAACTTTCTTTTCTGTAAAAAGATTTATCATAATTTATTTTCTCCTTTTTTATTCTTTGACATATAAAATGATATTAATATCCTATCCACTAAATGGGAAATAATTCCACTTAAGTTAAAAATAAATATAGGATCATGTTTCTTAAGTTCTATATATTTAGCATAATCATTTAAAAAATCATTATATTTGGAGATCATATTAGATAATTTCATAAAGTCTAATTTGATTTTATTATGTGAATATAAATTAAATTTTAGATTTGCATGATTAAAATTATTTAAAGTGACAAATTTCTTATGTATCTCTTCATAAATGTAAGAATTTGATGCCAAAAATTTGCATAAAAATTCGAATCTATTTATATCAATATTTAAATATAAAAGAAGCATAGAATTTCCTATGATATAAGATAAAATATCTTTGGATTTAAAAAACTTTAAATTGGTTTGATTAGCTAATGTATTAATATATCTTTGAAACCAAACGGTAAATCTGGTTAGATTTATATTTGATTTTGAAGAATTTATGAGATTATATAAAGAATTATGACTCATAATAACACCTGGAGATAAATCAAGTACTTTATTTAAATGCTCTATTAGAAATAACTTATATGTAAATTTAGTCTGATATTCTAAAACTGGATATGTTTTTCTCATTATTTTATAAAAATCTTCATGATTATGTAGTGATTCAAATAAATCTGAAATTATCTCAATTGGATTTTGAGTCATCTCTAAATTATTAAAATCTATATTTGAAAAATCATTTGAAAATGATAAATTTAACATCTTAATTTCTCCTTTTGTTTTGTTTATTCGTTAATTAATACCATTTTTATATTTTCACGTATTCCAAAATTTCTACACATCTTTTTATTATTTAGGCAAATATCTATAGCATTAATAAATCTCTTGCTCATAACGTCTTTTATTACAAATACTCCAATAGATTCTAGATATATTTTTTTGTTTAATAGATAAATTAAATCACGAGATACAGCTGCATGATAACCTGGAATGATTTTTTGATTAAGAGCACCAATTGTTTCATCATCATCACATTCGTCTTTAGATAAAGAATAAGCAGAGACTCTGACATATTTAATAGTTAATTTTCTTTTTTCTTTAATGAGAAATTCTATAATTTTATCTTTTTTATTAATTTCACTCTCAAAGTGATTACATCTTTTTATTAATGTATCAAATCTTAATTCTATTAAATTAATAGTATAATAAATCATAAAAATAATGATACATTGAACAGATAGTATTAATAAAAATTCGATGATGTTAATTAGTTTTCTTAACATAAAATTTCTCCTTTTTTAATTTTATTTTATTGAGATATAATATATCTTAATAAAATAATATATATTTGAAATATTTTTAAAATACTTATCATTCATCTATAATTTTATAGATATTATTCTGAAATGTAATACATTTTTCATTATAGCTGTTAAAAGAAGGAATATAAAATTATGACAGAAGAATTAAATTATAAAACCATGATCCAAAAAGATTTTAATAGATTAGAAAAAGCTTCTTTAAAATCTGAAGATGTAAAAAAGAAATTAATTTCTAAATTAGAAGTTATCATAAATGAATTAAAAATAGATCCAAATAATTCGAAACCTAAAAAGATGGAAGCGCAAATGTCAATAATAAATTCATATGTATCTTTATTAGATAGTTATGAGAAACAAATTAGAGATACATTGAAATCGAAACAGAAACAACAAGAGATGATAAATGTAGATAATACTGGAGCTCTTATAACTAAACTTTTAACTAAAATATCAAATGGAACAAATGAAATTGAAAAAATTGATGAAAAGGTAAATGATGCTGCATTAGAAAAAGCGATTAAAGAGAAAAAGATAGAAGTGAATGATGGTGAGATTGACATAAATGCTAAAATAGAATCACTAGAGGAGATATTAAGTGAATCATGAAGAAATTGTAAACGATTTGATGGATAGACATGTTGAAATATATGATTATATAATTTCTATGAATTTCTTAAATTCCGTTGAAGAGGAATTCTCAGTTAATTATCCATTACTTCTAAATAGGTCAGTAGAAATATTACATTCATTATGTGAAGAAATTGGAATAATTGTTTTTAATGACGAATTGTTTGAAAATTCAATAAATATCATTACACTAAGTGATATATATCTTTTTTTACTTCCAGGTAATCTTTCTAGATTCCTCATTAATAATAAAGATGTATATGATCTATTAATTTCGTTATTGGATTCCGATCATGAACATTTATTAAAATCATTTTTTGAAAATTTACAAGTGATATTTATTAATGATGGAGGATATAAGAAGAAATACGATTTAATAAATTGGAATTTGGAAAATGACGAGAGATTTATTACATATATATCTGGTATTTTACGAATGATAGAAAGTAATATGGAAGAAGATTTAGATATAAAATATTCTATATCTTTCACCAATAGATTACGAGATATATCATTAGGATTAAAAGAAAGAAAAAATATGATTGATGATGAGTATAATCATAAATTAAAAATATGGTTAAACTCAATTTCCAATTCTTCTAATATTAATATATTTGGATGGTATTTAGAAAATAAAAATGAAATTGATATAAATAAAATATTATTAGAAGAGTTTAATGAGAAATATACATTATTGAAAAAAACGACCATAGGATATGAAGAATATTATAATACTTACGATATTTCGATATTAGAAAAAGAAATCAAATTAATCAATTTGGTAAAAATATATGATCCTTTTATATAAATTAAAGGAGATTTGAATGGATATATCTTCATTTGTAAAGATGTTTTATATGAATTTTAAATTAAAAGATTTTTGTATTAGCTTATTTACCGTAAACGATTTTCCAATATATCCAATTTCAGATAATATTTTAGCCATTGAGAATGAAACTATTCGACAATACGACGATATATATTATACTGGAAAAATATTTATGAATAAGAATAAATATTATTTTATTTCCAATATAGATAAAGATTATGTTTGCTATATAGAAGAATTAGAATCTCCAAAAGGGGATTTCTTCATTTCAAAATCAGATATTATAGAAATAGATTCATCTATTAAAAATGTAAAAGGAAAGATAAAAACTACGTATGGAAAATTATTACTTAATTCTGTATTATTGATCGATCCTTTTGGAGATATTATTCCATATATAAATGATTCTCCATTTGATATGTTGAAAATAAAAACCTTCATCATAGATAAAGTATTAGAAAAAAAAATAGATGCTTCTATGATATATCGTTTTTTTACTAATTATGATTATATATCTACTTTGTGTGAATTATTCGTTCCAAGTATATCTAAAAATCTACTTACATTAAATCAAAAAGTAGAAAAAAAGAAAAAGATGTTATTTAAAGAAAATAAAGATAATTTAAATGATTCCGTCACTATGGTAAAAATAGAAAATGAATTAATAAATCTTGATAAAGAATTAAATTCAGATGAAGATTCAAAAGGATTTGTTACAGATAAATCTTTCGATATCCATAGGAAAAGGATGTTTTCTACATTTGGAATAATCGAGCCATTTGGTGAAGAGAAAAAAGATTTTTATTTTGCCAAAGGAAATCTTGATGATGGATGGGATAAAGGTGATCTTCCTCATATCTTTAATGAAATTAGAAAAAGTATATATGGAAGAGGAATTGATACTGCAAAAGGTGGTGCCATCACAAATGATATGGCAAGAATATTTCAAGATACTTTAATTACTCAAGAAGATTGTAAGACTAAGAGAGGGATTTCTTTTAAAATAACAAATAATAATAAAAATCAATTAATAAATAGATATATCATTGAAGATAATAAAACGATCTTGGTAACAAAAGACATAATATCTAAATATATAAATAAAACGGTGACACTAAGAAGTCCAATGACATGTGCTGTTAAGGATGGTAATTATTGTTATAAATGCTGTGATTATTTATGGGAAATTAAAAAACTTAAATTATTAAATGTTATTCCTGTAAAAATATCATCTTCGATCATGATGTTATCTATGAAAAGTATGCATGGAACTAAAACTTCTTTTTATCAAATAGATAAATTAGATAAATTTTTACTTTAATCGTCTCATTATATGAAATAAAAAAATAGATTATTTATTAATAATAAAAGGAGTAATGAAACATATGGAATTAAAAGCTGGTGATGTATTTTGTTCTTCATATACTGGAGATTTAAGTAAAATGATAAGAAAATGGCAAAAGCTATTAGCTTCAGATAATAAAGCTAAATATTCTCATTCGGGAATTATTTTAAATCCAAAGGGAGATACTTTTGAAGCTTTAAGGAGAACGGGAAGGTTTAATTTATTTAAAAGATATAGAGGTTCTAAAGTAGTAATTGCTAGATATTTAAAAATTTCTGAAGAAGAATGGGAAAATATAATTGAAAAATTCATTCTAAAGTATGAAGATGAAATATACCCTTATTATAGATTTTTTTTAAATTTATTTCCACCATTAGCAAAATATATCAATTTTAGTAAAAAAAAATTAATATGTTCTGAATTAGTAGCTAAATTTTTATATGTAGGATTTTTGAAATATGGAACGACGGAAAATGGAGTACCATGGCCAAGACACGAACATTTTTATGGAACGAATCCAGATAGATTAAGTGACGAATGGCATAGATGGAAAAATTATAAGATAATTTTTGAAGGAATACTTTAAAGGAGGATTAATGAATATGACCATTGAATATCTTAATGATTTTGAAATTGATAAAGAAGAAAAAGAAATAAAAGAAGAAGTTAAAATAAAACCTACAGAAAATATCAAGGAAACTGAAATAGAAAGTACGGAATTTATAAAAGATATTAAAGAAAATGAGGTAGAATCTGTAGAGATTAAAAAACCTATTGAGAAAAAAGTATCTAAGGAAAAAGAGAAAGTTAATGAAAAAATTCCTCAAAATAATACACTTTTAATCATAGAGAATTATGCTAAACAATATGATAATTACATTAAACAAAATAAGCCTAAAGATGCTATTAAATCTTTTTCTAATATAGTATTACTTTTAGATAAAAAATTTGATACTAAAGCATGTAATTATATTATAGATAAATTTAAGAAAAACAAAGGTATTCTTTTGAATCGTAAATTAGCTTTACAAGGAATAGAAAATATCTCTGTAGTATCCAGGATCAAAGTAGAAACTTTTTATACTTTATTAAGTGGAATTATAAATAAAAAAAGAAAATCCATTTTAAAGATAGATTTTGATAAAGTAAGGAAGTTTTTTGATAATCAAGATATGACAAATTATTTTATTAAGAAATATAAATAAAGCCTCTTTAATAAAAGTAAATCAACTTACTTTTTTTAATATCTCCTGGCAGCATGACGCTAGAGTAATTCTCTTAATTGAGAATTACTCTGGCTATTGCTGTTATGTTTTTTTTAGGATAAAAAAATAAAGATAAATTAGATATAAAAAAGATACGAAGCTTTTATTAACTTCATATCTTTTTCCTTATCTTTCTCTTTCTATTTATCTTTTTCCTTATATATTCTTCTATTCCTTTTTCTATTTCTCTCTTTTTTCTCTTCCTTCTTTATTTCTATAAAAAGAGAGAGAATTTTCCTTTTTAATTTCATCAATTCTTTTTTCTTAATAACATTTTCTTTTTCTTTCATCTTAATGAACATAGAAATCGTTTTTTCCTTTAATTCTTCAGTTCCTTCATTGAATTCTATTATTTCCATTTTTAAATATTTCCTTTTGATTATTAGAATTAATATTTAATATATATATATATATATATATACTATCCACATAATATATATCTGAAATATTTTAATTATTTATCTTTATATCCAATTTATCTAAAAAGCTTTCATAGCTCCTTAATATTTATAGATAAAAAATCTCTAAAATGATCATATATACAACATGTGTATAATTATACAGATTAAATAGAAATTAATCTTAAAAATATATATAGAAGATAAGAAGATACGAAGCTTTCATTAGCTTCGTATCTTCTTATCTCTTTTGTTTAAAAATAAGAAAGTATCTTTGATAAAGTTTCAGCTATAGGACCATTATTATTGATAGTAAATATTTTTGTATTAATAAAGATATCGTGATTTAATAATTCTTTTTTTCCTAATAATTTTTCATACATTTCATTTATTTTTTTTCTATGATGTAATAGATTTTTTTTCAATACATCGTCATTTGAATTTTCTAAATCATATAAAGATTTATCTCTTTTTATATAAAAGATAACGTTAGTAGGTATGTTATATCGTTTGATTAAATCTATATTTTGATGAAATAAATTTTCAAACGTATTTACCTCAAAAGCATTTTGAATACAAAGATTAGATAAAAAAGATCTATCTGAAATAAATATATAAGGGAATTTAAATTTATTCATAGTGTTATATAGAATTTCTCTATCTAGAAAAAACAAACAATTTCTTGTTTCTTCTGAAATATTTTTATTATATTTGATCATATCTCTAATAATTTTTCTTGACGAATCTTGTATTGAATTTTTATCATTAATTGGTTCAGACGAATAATAAATTGGTCTACCTTTATATTTTTTTATCATATATTCATAAAGTAAATATGATAACGTTGTCTTTCCTGATTTGTCTTCTCCTTCAAAGATAAGTCGTTTATTATTACTGTCTAATAATATCAATTTTAATATCTCCTTTATCTATTAAGATTAATGTTTATTAAAAGCTTACTATATCTTTAATAGCTTTTAAGCATCGTTTAGTTTGTTCATCATTTGGATCATATTCTAAAACAAAAGATGGATCATGTTTCAAAATATGATGACATGCATCAGATAATTTAAATGAATGATCCTGATATCCATTTTTTTGCTCAGCAATAAATCTAGCTTTTACTACATCAAGCATATTATCATATTCACCTAAATATCTTTATTTTCCTAGAATTCATATATAAGCTTATTATTTTCGTTTTCTTTTATGATAAAAAATACTTTTGATTTTAGAAATATCATTTATTTGAGTTTTTGAATTTATCTTATTACAACTTCGAATAATTTTTCGAAAATTCTCAATTCGATTATTATCATTGATTCTATTTATATGATCATAATCTAATAATTTTTTTAATCTATTTTGAGTAAATTCAATGATTAATTATCTTTATTTCTTTAAGATTCTTAATACGATTATCGTCATTGATTTTATTCATATGATCAATACTGTATTTGGGAAAATATCCATAAACAAAGAGCCATGCTAATCTATGAACAAAATAGCTTTTACCGTCAATTCTTACATATACATATCCATCTTTTGCTTTATATCCAGCTTTAGATCCAACTTTCATATTGTCACATGCATATTTCCAAATAAAGATTCCAGTCTTAGGATCATAATCTAACAGTTCTTTTAATCTTTTCTGAGTAAGTTCCATGATTTATATTTCTTTATTTCTCCTTTTGAATTATTTGATTTAAAATTATGAAAAATTCTTTCCCATGTATAATTCGGATAATAAAAATCTCTCGTCCTTAGATAGATTTATTGGTCCAATGTTAAAACTTCTTAACATTAAATAAATTCCATAACATTGACTGTTGATGATCTTTTTATAATCTATAAGTGGGAGTATTTCTTTTGGTATTTTTATGTTAGGTGGGAATATTATCTGGGTGATATTTTTCTCTTTATATTTATAGATAAATTTCTTAAATGCATCATAGATCTTTTGATTTATATCTTTCATATATTTTATACTAAAGATATTATCAGGATTTAATTTTAGCTTTAGTGAAATGGCTTTACATTTTTGTGGAATTATTATATCTCCATAAGTTGAAGCAAATACAGATTGCCACAAATGGTAATAAAACCAATTAGAAGAATATGGTATTTTATATTCTGACTTATCTTTTATTGGTTTTTGTATTAAGAAATTAGTATTTCTGTTTCTTAAATTATTATAAATATATAACTCATGATCTATGACTATTTGAAGTATTTTACTAAAATCTAAATTAGGATTCTCTTCTATTGAATACAATATAGTTTTAATAAAATCTTTTAAGACCTTTCTTGTATCTAATGATAAATCTGAACCTTTGATATTTTTACCTTTTATCTCAAGTTTAGGTTTTGGTAAAACTACCCCTTCCTGTATTCTCATCAATGCACCATAATGTTTACTAATCCCAGTTCTTAAAAATGAACTAAAGAAAAATTCATTTTTTATATTTACTACTCTAAGATCTTTAGTTGCTACATTCGTCTCTCTGCAAAAAAGACAAAATGCATGATCCAGGAATTTAGAACAGAAGTAAATTAATAAACTATGAAAATTAATAGATTTTTGATTAACGACTATTTTATTCGTGAACCAGTATATCCATTTTATAGTCGTAAAGATGATACTATCTGTATCTGATAATATTACTGTTTTTCTAATCATATTAGTATGTTTAAATGGTTTATGAAGATTAATATCTATAAACATGAAAGTATTGAATAAATCAGTGAAATATTTTAATTTAGATTCTACTTTGTAATAAATGTATTTTATAATAGCTTTCACTTCTTTATCATTTTTATCTATTTCTTTTATCGTTTGTCCATTAAATGAATGATGAGAAAGAATAAATATAAAAGTTAATAGCTGATTATCAGGTAAAGAATATACAGATTCTTCATTATTATACTTCTTATCTTTCATAATTTCATTTATATCATATGAGATAGATAAAATATTTTCAAAAATTGGTTTAAATATATCTTCATTGGTCCAAATTAAATTTTGAAAACCTTGAGCATAATAAATGAAATTTTTTTCATATTCAGTTAATGAATCTAATAATTTATCTAAATGATCAAAATTCCTATTTTCTATATGTTGTATATGAATGCAATTACATAGATATTTTTTAATATCATTAGTTGAAATAGATTTTAATTTATATCGTTTACATATGGAAGAAATTTTTTCTTCACCAGGAAATATATTAAGATTATTTATTACATAATTAATTGCATCATCTTCATTTTCAAAATACATATTAGACATGATAATCTTTTCTATAAAAGCATATCCAAGCATGATATTATGTCTTACAGAACTTGTAATGCTATTATAACAATTTATACTTTTAAAAAAGATATTAGAACACATAGAACCGGAAATTGCATTGATACCTGTTTTGATGGTTAATTGTTCGTAAAATTTCAATAATGAATCATAAAAATTCCCATCTTCTTCAAATTGCATCATTTCGCTTTTAACTCTGGTGCGTTCTTCTTTTTTTGGCTTTATATAATCTGTAAAAAAACTAACTTCTTTTTCAGGTTTACAAAATATACTTCCAGATGACGTTGTTATATTATCTTTTATTAAGTTTGTAAATTCGATTAATGGCATATGATCTAATTCAGTATCTACGGTATCTAATTTTTTTGTAAAATAAACTGTAGGAGATTTTATATTAGACGATATTATTTCTTTTAATTTAGATTTTATATTTTCTTCAGAAAGATTAGGATATAATTTCTTTATATAAGTAGTCATATTAGTTATATATTCATATATGAATTTTTTTGGATTTCTATTTTTTGTATAAGCTTCATTTGGGAAATCAAACATAGTTTCCTCCAAGTGATTAATTTAAATCTGATATAAGATATACTAAGTAATAATATATATTTATAAATATCTATAAATCTTTAAAAGATAAAAATGTAAAGGAGAAATTTTAAAAATGGGATCTATTTCAAAACAACTGTTTGATATAAGTAATGTTACAAAAAGTGAATTAAATTATGATAAAGAAATACAAGCTTCCTCAATGGAAATTGATACCAAACTTATGGTAAAATCACTAAAAGAATATGCTAAATTCTTAAGAAATTCTGGCAATACGAAATATAAAGTAAAGAAAGATATCGAATCTATTGTAAATAGTTTGGTAGAGAAAGATTTTTTCTTTAGTGCATTTAATGTAGTAAAATCATTAAAGTTATATGTGGAGGATATTTATAAGACTGAAAATTTAGATAATACCCTAATAGATTATTTAAGAAAAGAATATAAGGTTAGCAATATAGTTGCTGAAAATGCAATTAAATTTTTTTATAATATAAGAGAAAAAGATGTTGATGAAAATTTCAAATCTTTTTTATCTAAATATATAAAATAATGAATATCTATAATCTTCTTAAATTTGCTACTTTAGTTTCATCTGAAGAAAAATCTACAGTTAAGATTGTAACTAATCCTTCCGTATGTGGACCTGATATTGGAGTAGTAAATTCTAATGTTACATTTATAAGCTTTGGATCCATAAGTGCTTTTGAAGATGCGGTAATAGATTATTATGAATGGACTCTTCCAGATAATTCAAGATATCAAGGAAATATATTAGATTATCATATTCCAGCTGAGATAGATATTGGAGATACTTTAATTATTTCCTGTATAGCGATTGATACGTTAGGAAATAGAAGTTCTGATGTAATAAAAATTATAGAGATAGTAGATTCAGTACAATATCCAGTCACAAACAGTCTTACTTGGAATGATGATAATCATAAAGAGAAAAATACTTATGATCTTACGATAGATGCAATGGATCCTCAAGAGCAAGAATTAGATTATAAATTATTTTGTAATCATGATGATGTAGAAATAATACAAGATGGAATAGATAAAAATATCTTTCATGTTACATATCCGATATATAAGAAAAATATGACAGTAGAATTTAATGCAATAGTTTATAATGAAGATGGATTATTAATATATGAGAATATTGAAAAAGATATATTATATATTCATCCAGAAATTTTTCATATATTATGGAATAATAATATTCATGAAGAAAATAAATCTTATAATCTTACTATACTTGCAAGTGATCCTCAAAGGCAAAATCTTACATATGAAGTGGAGTGTGATGATGATGATATAATCATAATTTCAGATGGATCTAATAAAACATTATTTCATATCACATATCCAGAATACGATGAAAATACAATAGTAACATATACCATTACTGTAACTAATGAAGAATTATTATCAGATATAGAAACATGTATAAAGATAGTTGTAAATATACCATGTGGAAATAGGGGAATATTTGGTGGTGGATATGATGAATCTAATATTTTAGATACAATAGAATATATTACTATATCCATTTCTGGAAATGCAACGGATTTTGGAGATTTGACAATTACTAGAAGTAATTTAGCTTCAACTTCTAACGGAACTGATGAACGAGGAGTATTTGGTGGTGGATATGATGGATCTAGTAGATTAGATATAATAGATTATATTACTATATCTAGTCCTGGAAATGCAATAGACTTTGGAGATTTAATAATTGCTAGAAGTAATTTAGCTTCAACTTCTAATGGAATTAATGATAGAGGAATATTTGCTGGTGGATATGGTGGATCTTATTTAAATACAATAGATTATATCATTATTTCTAATATTGGAAATGTAACAGGCTTTGGAAATTTAACATTTGCTAGATATGGTCTAACTGCATGTTCTAATGGAACTAATGATAGAGGAATTTTTGGTGGTGGATATAATAGTAATAATTTAAATATAATAGATTATATCACTATATCTACTCCTGGAAATGCAACAGATTTTGGAGATTTAACAGTTAGCAGACGTAGTTTAACTTCGTGTTCTAATGGAACTAATGATAGAGGAATATTTGGTGGTGGATATAATGGATCTAATTATTTTAATACAATAGAATATATCACTATATCTAATATTGGAAATGCA
>Ga0164318_10003523_pt1 | contig 14827 bp, 13 predicted proteins | sample GuaBasSedimGuay9_FD_113734 | JGI IMG/M metagenome (GOLD analysis project Ga0164318, IMG submission 113734) | Subseafloor sediment microbial communities from Guaymas Basin, Gulf of California, Mexico - Guay9, Core 4571-4, 0-3 cm | ecosystem: Environmental > Aquatic > Marine > Hydrothermal vents...
CATCATCTGCCCCAAAGGGCCAAATGGGGCGGAAATTATTAACCCGATACCAAAAGCAATGAAAATCATAACGCTATCCTATAATTTGATATTTGTAAAAACATTTCTAATAATGCCAAAAATGAGAACGTAATTAACAAACACGGTCTGTACAATTTGAGAAGTTGCTTTGGCATAGTTTATTGCTGCTTTTGGGCGGCTGTATTTTTTGTATTTTCTTATATGAACAAGCCCTTTTAAATCAACAATAATTGTTTGTTTATTCAAGTCGGTTTTACTTTTAAAATAAAGATTGAGTAGTGTTTCAACACCGAATTTGGTTTCTCTCATTTTATCGAGGATGGGCAAAATATCTTTTCGATAAACAGCTCTTTCTCCTCCGAGCCAATCATCCATGGAACCGGTTATATCCGTTTTGGGATTTTCGGCCGGCCTGCGTCCGATTACCATTTTAGCCTGATTTGTAACCAGCGGAAGTGTCAGTACTTTTATGTGTTCGCAGTTAAAACCGATAAGGTCGGCATCCACAAAAACAATGATGTCGCCCGTTGCATGTTCAACGCCGGTGGTCATGGCATACGATTTTCCCTTGTTTTTTTCAAATGCTATATTTTGAAAAGAATACGACGCGCTTATTTCGTTTAACACCTTTGAAGTATTGTCGGTAGAGCCGTCATTTACCACGATGAGTTCGTCAACGAAATTACAGTTTATCAGGCTGTTGACAACATTTTTTACGGTTTTTTCTTCGTTGTAAACCGAAACTACTGCTGATATTTTTTTCTTATCCATCATTTTTTTGCTGATTTAAATAATAATTGTTAATGGCCAGGTTAGTGGCATCTTCCCCTAATTGGATTAGTTCGTCTGCTTTAAAAAAATCGAACGTGCCGGCAGCATCTGCCGAAATGTTAACCACAATATCGGGTTGATGTTTTTCGATACTTAATTTGGCAAGGCGATGAATCATTGTTGAAGTTGTCTCATTTAGCAAGCTAAAATAGCCGCTATTTCTCTTGTCACCGGAATAGATAAGGTTGATCAATTTGTTAATTAGTGTTACCGATTTTGAGTTTTCTTCTTTCTGAATATGCTTCTCAATTTTATCACCATATAAATTAACAACAACCAGAAGGTCATCTTCCGATCGTTTTACATAATCGATAGGCACCGGATTTAAAACACCGCCATCTACCAATATGGTATCCTGATATTTTACAGGTGTAAATACTGTAGGGATGGCAACCGAAGCCCGTACGGCTTCATAAAAACTACCCTGATTAAAAACAACTTCTTTTTCATTGATTAAATCGGTGGCAATGGCAGAAAAAGGGATATTCATCTCTTCAATATTCCGGTCGGGAATAAATGTTTTCATTTTGTTAAAAACAGTTTCTCCTTTAAGCAAACCCTGGGTAGAGATGGCAAAATCCATCAGCCCCCAAATGGCCTTTTTATTTAAGGTTCTTACCCATTCCGTATATCTTGGCAATTCTCCCATGGCATACAAACCTCCCATAACCGAACCGATAGAAGAGCCTGAAACGGACGTGATTTGAAATCCGTTTTTTTCGAGGACATTTATTGCCCCGATATGGGCAAGCCCTTTTGATCCGCCACTGGACAATACTAAAGCTACTTTATTTTTCATCGCCTTTAAAGTTTATATTAGGGAAGGTGTTTAAATATTGAACCTTCCCTAAAAAAGTGCCTTTTTTACTGTTTTAATTTTCGTACAGTAAATTCATCATCTGACAATCCCTGATCGTATTTCACATCTGACATCATCATTTTAGTAACATGATGTTTCTTGAGATCGGTCATTTTTATTTCTTTGGCATTCCAGTATTTGCCAATCTTTTCAAATTGATAAACGGCTTCTTTAATTTTATGATTTCCTTTATCATAAAATTCCATTGCTTCGGGATAATAATTGGTTTTGTTAATTTTTACAATCAGCTTTGAATAGGCCGATTTCTTGGATTTTGGCTGAAGTTCCAATACAAAAGCATCTCCTTCGGTTTTCAGCAATTTTGGCGTGTATTTGTCAGTATAGGGTTTTGATTCCATATCATCATAGGAAAAATCCGTTCCGGCAAATTTTTGGCTTTTAACACTCGATGAAATTCTCCTTTCTTTACCAAAGGCGGGTAAATACATGTACATTACATCATTTGGTAACGATAGCACGGAAATACCTGCCTGCGAAGCCGGTGCAGTAAACCTGAAAATCCGTTTATCAGTTCCTTTCTGCATAATGGTTGCTTCTCTTTCTTTTTGTTTTCCCGCTTTGTCAATTAAAACAATCTTGTTTTTTCCTGTCATGTCTTTGGGAGAATACATAACATCATCCATTTTCTTTAAAATGGTGTTTGCATCTTGCGCGTTAGCACTATATCCGATTAAAAGGAATAATGCACTTACTAATACTGAAATTTTTACTGTTTTCATTTTACTAAATTTTAAAGGTTCAAAAATTAATTACATTTATTATTTTACTGTTATTTGTTTTTTTCTATTGGCCAATATCAATATAACCGGCAGTAGAGTTAAGGCTCCAAGCCCTGAACCTATCATACTTAAAGCTACCAACAACCCGAAATTCTGCAAGGGAACCATTTGTGAAAATACAAGTACCAAAAAACCGGCGGCCACGGAAATCACATTAATAACAATGGCTTTTCCGCTTATCATGATGGTTTCATTTAGTGCTTTGCTAACATCTCCGGTTTCTTTGAAAGCATGGTTAAAATGCGTAATGATGTGAATAGAATAATCTATTCCTATTCCAAGCGCGATACTTGCTACCAGTACTGTGGCAATATCAAGAGATATGCCTGCAAAACCCATAAAACCAAACAGGATGATGATAGTAACTATAATAGGAATGGTCGCATAAATTCCTTTGGAAAAAGATTTCATCATTAAGCCAACTATTACCAGTACCATCATAATTGCAATTAGCAGACTACTAAATTGGCTTTTCAATAAGCTGTCGTTGAGCCTAACATAAACAGAAGGCATACCAGTCAGTTCTATTTGACAATCTTCCGTTGAGTTTTCTTTGATAAATTTTTGCATTTTTGCATTAAAGCTATTAATATCAGAAGTGGTAACAGACGCAAATTTCGACTGAATTATACCTTCATCCAGATCATCGCTTACAAGTTGTGGCATAATATCCTGTCCGTCCAATAAGAACCACAATTGCTCAATTTTATCTTTATCGTCAGGGACTCTTTTTCCTTCACCCATTACATCATTCATCTCTTCAATGAGGTCGGCAACCGATTGGGTAGTAGAAATATTTGGATCTTGTTTCATAAAATCCTCCGTTTTAATCATCATTTTTAAAACTTCCGGACTTTGCATGTCGCCTTTAAAGATTACAAAAACAGGCATTGAGCCCCCAAATTTTTCCCGCATCAAATCATCGGAGACTCTGGTCGGATTATCTTTTTTAAAATAATCGGCCATATTGACACTTGTTTTGATGGAAAACATTCCGGCAATACTTAACATGAGCAGTATTCCCCACCCTGATAAAATATATTTAGGGTGTTGAAACAGCAGCGTGGAAATCGGACGAAGTATTTTATCGGATAAAAAGTTTTTCTTTTCTGATAAAAGTTCAGCTTTACTTCTTTTCTTTTCTTTTCTGTACATTGAAAAAGCGGAAATAACTGCCGGTACAAAAAATATCGACAACAGAAGTGCTATAAGCGTTCCAACTGAGGTGAAAATTCCAAAGTCCTTAATCATTGTAAGATAAGCACCAAAAACAAAGGAAATAAACCCGATTGCCGTGGTTACAGCCGCAAGCGTTACCGGCACAACAATGTAAGTTAAAGCCTTAATAATTGCTTTTTTACGGTTTTTTTTATGCGTTTGATTAATGCGATTAATCACATGGATGGTATAGGCACTTCCAACGGCAAGCAGGATGATAGGAATAATATCGGAAACAATAGTAATTTGATAACCTGTCACTACCATGATGCCAAGTGTCCAGATAACGGCAAGTCCGGCTGTAAGTATCGGTAAAATAACGCCTCTTGCCGAACGGAAACTCAACAAAAGTATAAATGCAATCAGAAAAAACACGATGGGTATTAACCAAGCCATATCGGTTACAATTAAGTCGGTTACATCATTCATCATCATGGGTAAACCGCCGAAGTATAATTTCTCAGGCAGGTGCAGTGCTTCAACTTTATCTCTTACCTCTTTGGCGACCGCTTGTTTATCTGCATCGGGAAGTAAAGTAAACATGATAAGCGTGGCAGTTCCGTCATCTGAAACAATGGTGCCTTTATACATCTCTTTCGAAAAAACATAGTTTTTCAAACTATCTAATTTCGATTGCGTTCTCGGTATATCATATTCATCAATCAGTTTGCCGATTTCTATACCACCATCTACATTTTTAATGTCAATAATATCGGTAAGACTGGATACCGTTGAAATACCCTTAGTGATTTTCAAACTGTCTGTTATCTGCTTTACATGTTCCAACACCTCGGTTTTGAAAACATTATCGGTTTCCAGAGCGATCATTCCCATATCGTTACCACCATATTTTTTCCCAATATCTTTATACAATTTGGCAGCAGGGTCGTCGTTAGGCAATGAACTTAATACATCGGAATTGATGGTGATGTTTTTAAGCTGAATCCCGAAAAATATGGTTAATGCTGTTACTATCAATATAATTGGCCATCTTAACTTTACGGTTAATTTTGCTAATTTTTTCATATTTAAAAATTAATTTATTTTATAATTTGTAATCAGTTTATCTTATCGTATTATTAAACTCTTTCTACTGTAAAATTATCTGGAAATTTTGCTTGTATGTCTTTATAAATACTGCTCAGTTCCATCATTGTGCTTTCAATCGTGCTGGTATCGCTAAGAACTCCAATTATACCAACTTCTTTTTTCTTATAGTCAATAAAGCTTGCTACAATAGGGACTTCAGCTTTTTTAGCAATGTGGTAGAAGCCTTTTTTCCAATTGGTATTCCTTTTTCTTGTCCCTTCAGCAGCAATAAAAATATTGCATTTATCACGTTTTTCAATTATTGATGCAACTTGTTGTACCATATTATTTTTTTTGTTTGTTCTGTCAACCGGTATGGCACCAAGTGAACTCATTAATAAATTTAATGGAAAAACGAACATCTCTTTTTTCATAAGTGTATTATTACTTATTCCCATTGCACTTAAATATAGCTTTCCTATTACGAAGTCCCAATTACTTGTATGAGGTGCCATGATAACAATACTCTTTTTTATGTCGGGGAATTCTCCTTTAAGCTTCCAGCCAAATATTTTTAATATCGCTTTAGATAATTGTTTCATATACTAATTAATGTCTTGTTTATATTTATCATGTTTGTAAGTCTATTTAATTCCTGTAAATATGATAGCCGGCGGAATATTTAAAACGGCTGCCATAACACGGGTTTGATGAAATTTCTGTTTTATAAGTTGATAAATTAACCATGTATATTGATAGGTGATAAATTTTCCGTTTTCATTAAGTAAATGATGTGTTTTTGAAATAACTCTCATTCTTTTCTTACGGTCGAAAAATGTAAACGGAATGGTAGAGATGACATAATCCACTTCACTGATTTTATATCTGTTTTTTAATATTGTTCGTGCGTGTTCAGCATCTTCATTAATTATCACCAAACGTTTATCCTTAATGTTTGACAGTTCTTTTATAAATATCTCATTTGTTTCAAAAACAAAAAGGACAGCATCTTTTCGCATCCGCTCCAAAAGGTGTGTTGTTATCACTCCTTTGCCGGGGCCGTATTCAACCAATGATTTGGCTTTGTCAAAATCTATACTTCCAAGCATCTTCTTGATAACATGCTTGCTGGTGGAAAAAGCGGCACCTACCTTTTTATCCTTTATAAATTCTCTAATCAATATTTTTTCTGTCATCTTTTTCTTTATTATCATTCTAATAAATCATACCGACTATATTAGTCCTTTAGTCGAATTAATGTTAAAAAATTTTTTATCCTTCTGTTTTTTTACAGGCCAAACCGTATATTATAATATTAAGCATGCTATCTAAACGATTACTTATTTCAGAATATCTGTTTTCCAGAAAAAATGGTATTTCCAACCCCTTTAAAGCTGTTGCTAATCCATAAGCATACATTTTCGTTTCTTCCTCGTTAATATTAAATTCTTTTTTGTTAATGCCGTCTTGTAGTATTTGTTCTAATAACAATATTTCGTATTCATCATATTTTACCCTGTATTTTTGAATAAAACCGAAATGATTAAGATAATCTGATTTAATGGCTAAATACAGGTTTGAAAGCTCATTAATCATTTCCATTCTTTTAATAATGTATTTTTTTATCTTTAATTTACTATCGATATTTGCCGTAATTATTTTATTCAACTCTCTAAACATTGTATTGCCTTCTTTTTCTACTACTGCAGCAAATACTTCATCTTTGCTTTTAAAATAGTAATACAAAGTGCTTTTACCTTTTCCAGCAGCAACTGCAATCTCATCCATAGTGGATTTTTTAAAGCCAAACCTCTTAAAAATACCTTGTGCAACTTTAATAATTCTGTTTCTAATATCAATGTCTTCCATAATCATCTTGTTAAAATACTGTTCGACTAAATATGTATTTCAGTCTGCAAAGAAATTTATTATTTTTGTCATATACAAGAATTTTAAGAATTTTAACATATTGAATTTGTCGGAAACTTCCTTATTCAGTTAGATTCTTAAAAACCATGACATCTTATTACCTTAACCAATTGTTTTTTTGCGTTGGTTAGCTCTTTTTTATAGCTTGCTGCCAACAAAGGTTATTCAACCAATAAAACTGTTCTGTTTTACCTGACAATCATTTTTTTGGTTATCGAACTATTTCCTGCGGTTACCTTATAAAAATAAACTCCTGTATTTAATGCTGAGACATCAACTTTAAAACTTAAAACACCGGCGGAGTTAGCAACTTTTCTTTCGGTATAAACCTGCTGTCCAAGTAAGTTTACAACAGAAAGTTCAAGTGTACCTGACAGCATGGTATTAACATCAATAATTGTCTGGGCGATAGCCGGATTAGGCCGGTTTTGCGATACTTCAAAAGCAGGGCTGTGGTTATCGGTAATTCCAACGGCAGGAGGATAAATTTCTAAGTGTACTATATTATTGCTTACCGGTGCATGATTGCCGCCTGTTGGCTGAATACTGTTTCCTGGCAAGTTATCAGTTTGATAAAGCGTGTGAATGGTATCAGGTGTTGAGGTGTTGTTATGGTTAACCGGAAATGCCGAAGGATAAACACACTCACTAAAAAGGTGCAAAACATCACCGGTCCAGTCGGTAAAAAGCCCCCATGTGTTTTGTCCGTCAAGTTCGATGCCGTGCTCCCAAATATGGCGGTAGTTTTGATTCAGTTCAGCATTGGAAAAGCCTACGGCCAATCCCGAATAAACAACCGTAACAATGTTAACCCCGTTAATATCTCTTTTAACCGATATCTGTGGCATGGAAGTTAGCGAGGCAAAATAGGGGGCAACACCAATAATGGTATCGTTGTTATGAGGCTGCGTAAATGCGGCCAGCTCTCCTTTTATATAAAGAGGGTGGTTTTCCCAGTTATCGGGAATAATATCATTGGTTATAACAGCGGTGTCTAACGGGTCCATGTCCTCATTCCAATAGACAAGACCATCGGAATAGGGGTAATAGCTATATCCGTCAGCAGGATCATCATCAATGTGAATTTGTCGGCCAAAAACAACATGTACTTTTCCCTGATCATCCAGAGCAACCGCATTGTAGCCATCTCCTCCGCCTGTTCGGGGAAGCGTTCCTTCATTACCGGTAAAAAAGGGCATGGGGCTGTTATAGAAAATAATTTTCTCCCAGCTGTCGCCGTCATCATACGACTTCATGACGTAACCGTCTTTAATGCCATCAAAAGCCACAAAAGCGATGGTGTCGCCACGAGGAATGGCAAAGGCATAATCGTCACCGCCAATTCCGCTGGTTTCGTCAGATGACATGCCGGGCAGAATTTCGTTTTCCGGATCCCAGGTCTGACCACCGTCGGAAGAACGTGAATAAACCAATGCTTCATTTAATCCTTCATAGGTTTTGTTAAAACCTGCACAGGCGATGATGTGAATAACATCGTGGTTAGCTCCGGTGGTAATCATACGAGCCCAGGTTAAATCCATGTTATCGGGAGCCGGTCCTGCCAGTGTAAAATGTTGCCACTCACCGGTACCTTTGTGCTCGCGCCACGAAAACACAAGTCCCGTGTTGTTCAACGTGTGTGCTACCACAATTTCGCCATCGGCACCATAAGGGGCAATTGAAGGCCAGCCTGTTCTTACATCTTCGATGCGCGCAGTAGGGTCGGGACCCCAGCTGGTTCCGTCAAAGTAGTTGTAGCCTGTTCCTCTGCCTGCAAAGTTGGGAACACCGGTTTCCGCTCCTCTGGTCCAAACGGCTGCTGCCGTACCATCATCAAAAACCCAAATACGGTGCGATATACTTGAGTTCGATTGTAAATCGTACCAGGTGGTGCCAACAACCACATCAACCCCACGATTTGTTACATAAGGATTGGCTGGCAGGGCGGGCAGTGCATCGACTGATTGAACTCCGGCTTTCGCGATGGTGTTAAAAAGTGTTTGTTGCTTTAACTGAGCAAGTTGTGCGTTAGAAACAAAACCCGTTGCTAAAGCAAAAAAGAGAAGTAAATATTTTTTCATAGCGCTGATAAATTAAATTTTAAAAAGAGAATTGATTTATTGAACGGATAAAGGTACAAGAAAATCAATTAATGTATCTTTGAAATCAAAAAAGAAATTGATTATGCGATATCAACCCATCCATCCAAAGTTATTTGAATACAACAGGCAGAACCTGGCTAAGTTGATGAAACCTAAATCGGTAGCTGTTTTGCAACCGGCCGACCAGTATCCCCGTAACGGCGATCAGTACTTTACTTACCGGCAGCAGTCGGATCTGTTTTACCTCACAGGAATTGAGCAGGAGAAAACGGTATTACTGATGGCTCCCGGATTTAGTAACGAGAAGTTTCAGGAAGCCCTCTTTATTTTAAAACCCGATAAAAAACTGGAGACCTGGGAAGGCCACAAACTCACCCGGGAAGAAGCCCGCGAAATTTCGGGTATTGATAATGTTTTTTGGCTCGACGATTTTGAAACTACCCTGCGGGAGGTATTACTCGATAGTGAAAATTTCTATTTAAACAGCAATGAATCTGTCAAATTCGTGACCGATGTTCCCGAGCGAAATCACAGGGTTGCTGTTGAATTAAGAGAGAAATTTCCATTGCACAACTACCAACGGCTGGCACCACTAATGAAGCAGCTGCGTCAAATTAAATCGGAACCCGAAATCGACCTGATACGTCAGGCTTGTAAAATTACCAACAAGGCTTTCGACAGGGTGATGAAAACCATCAAACCCGGTATGAAGGAGTACGAAGTGGAAGCCGAAATTATTGGCGAATTTATTAGAAATGGTGCCAACGGCCACGGGTATGCTCCCATTATTGCATCCGGCAGAAATGCCTGCATGCTTCACTACGTTGACAATGACAAAACCTGCGAAGAGGGTGATTTGGTGCTGATGGACTTTGGCGCCGAATATGCCAACTACACGGCTGACATGTCGAGAACCATTCCGGTAAACGGCAAATTTACCCCCCGCCAAAAAGCCTGTTACGATGCCGTGTTGGATGTTTTTAAACAAGCCCGCGAGATGATGGTTCCCGGAAATACCATCGATAAAGTAAACAAGGCGGTGGAAAAAATGATGGAGAAAAAGATGATAACGTTGGGGCTGTTTACTGCCGAAGAGGTAGAAAAACAGGACAAGAAAAATCCACTCTATTTTAACTATTACATGCATGGCGTGTCGCACCCTTTAGGCCTTGATGTACACGATGTGGGTTCTAAATACGAGCCTTTTAAAGCCGGCATGGTAGTAACCTGCGAACCGGGATTATACATCGAAGAGGAGAACCTCGGCATCCGTATCGAAAACGATATTTTAATAACCAACGACGGTCCGGTTGATTTAATGATTGATATCCCAATCGAAACCGACGAGATAGAAGCTGCCATGCGCCATGCCTGAGACTTTCGAATATCGAAATAAAACTCAAAAGTACTACAGCCTCGGTGAACTTACCGGGAGCATACGCAAGGTTATTGCCAAAGCCTATACTTCGGCTTACTGGGTTAAAACCGAAATTGCCAAACTTAATTTCTATCCATACAGTGGCCATTGCTATCCCGATTTGGTAGAGAAACAGAACAACAAAGTGGTGGCGCAAATACGCTCAACCATTTGGTCGGGAACTTTCGATGCCATTACGAAAAAGTTCAGACAAGCTACCGGCGAAAACCTCTCGGAGGGCATGACCGTTCTGTTTTTGGTTCGGGTTGTTTACCACGAACAACACGGCCTTTCGTTGAACATACTGGATGTTGAGCCCTCGTTTACCCTGGGAGAGATGGCTCGCGAAAAACAGCAAGCCATCCAACGGCTTAAAAAGGAGGGATTATTCGATTTAAACAAACAGCTCGCTTTTCCACTACTGCCAAAAAACATTGCTGTTATTTCGGTGGAAACCTCCAAAGGCTACCACGATTTTTTAAACATCCTGCAAAACAACCGTTACGGCTACCATTTTGAACAAACCCTGTTTCCGGCCTTATTGCAGGGTGAGGGTGCCGTAAAGTCAATAGTACAGCAACTAAAAGCCATTGCTCATTATACCGGCCGGTTTGATGTGGTAGTTATTATCCGTGGTGGCGGTGGCGATGTGGGGTTGAGTGCCTATAACAACTACACCCTGGCCAAAGAGGTAGCTGGTTTCCCGTTACCGGTGATAACAGGAATCGGACATGCCACCAACGAAACAGTAACCGAGATGATAACTTTTGCCAATAAAATCACTCCCACGGATGTGGCCTATTTTCTTATTGAGAAGTTCGAGCATTTTCATGCGCTGGTGTACAATTTAGAAGAGAAACTGAAAAAGGGAAGCTCCCGTTTTTTGGCAAAACAAACAGAAGCTCTAAACAGTTTTACCGGTGTTTTTAACCAACAGGTCAGGTTTTTGGTTGAGCAAAACAAGGGAAGGCTGCAACTTTATCAATCGGTTATTGCCAGTCTTTCGCGACGATTTCTTGCCACTGAAAAAAACAACCTGTTGGAGTTGATTACCCATCTGCAATACAAACCTGTAGGAGTAATTTTACACGAAAAAGAAAAAATCTCCCGTCTGAATGAGATGCTGCTACTGCTATCGAAACAGAATCTGAAAAACCAGGCCATGATGCTGCAACATCTTGAATCCAGACTAAAGCTGTTAAAACCCGAAAACGTTTTGAAGCGGGGATATAGCATCACACGTCTTAATAAAAAAGCCTTAAAACATGCCGGAGAAGCCAAACCCGGTGACACGATAATTACCGTTTTAAGCGGAGGAAAAATTGAAAGCACCATCACAAAAATCAATAAAAATGAGTAAAAATCAAACCTATCGGCAAGCCATCGATGAGCTGGAAGCCATTGTTAACGAAATTGAAAACGAAGAGATTTCGGTGGACGAGCTCTCTGAAAAAGTAAAAAGGGCTTCGCAGCTAATTGTGCTTTGTAAAACCAAACTCACCAAAACCGAGGAAGAGGTGTCGAAAGTGTTGGAAGAGATGAAAAAGGTGGAAAATGAAAAGGAATAAAAGGAGGATTAATTAAAAAGATATTTGTTTTCTGATTTGCAATGTGTTCCATAATTATTTAGTTGACCAACTTTAAACAAGCTGTTTATGTAAAAAAAGAATAGTAATAATCATTATTGAAAATTCGCGAATTCGCGGCTAATTAAATGAGCGGAGCAAAAACAAACACCTGTAATTGGAAACAGTATTAATAGGCGAAAGTTAAATTAATAATATCTTTACTGAAAATTTTAACAACAATGAATCAACTATATCCATTAAAATTTACGCCCGTGTTTAAGGATAAAATATGGGGAGGACAAAAAATAAAAACCTCGTTGGGTATCGATTATGGAAACCTGCCCAACTGTGGCGAAGCCTGGATGGTTTCAGGGGTAGAAGGAAACCCCACCCTGGTCTCCAACGGCTTTTTAGCCGGCAACGAACTCAACGAGCTGGTAGAGATTTACATGGGCGACCTGGTAGGCGATAAGGTTTATGACGAATACGGTATTGAATTTCCGTTGCTGATAAAATTTATTGATGCCAACGACTGGCTCTCCATCCAGGTGCACCCCGACGATGAGTTGGCTGCCAAACGTAAAATCGGTCGCGGGAAAACCGAAATGTGGTACATCCTCGAAGCGGATGAAGAGGCTCAGCTTATTGCCGGATTCAATCAAAAAATGAATAAAGAGAAATACCTGAACCATCTCGAAGACAAAACCCTCAAAGAGATTTTAAACTTTGAACCGGTGAAAAAAGGCGACGTGTTTTACATCCCTTCCGGAAGAGTGCATGCTTTGGGTCCAGGTATTCTGCTTACCGAAATTCAACAAACTTCCGATACTACGTACCGCATTTACGACTGGGATAGAATTGATGCTGCCGGCCTGCAGCGTGAACTTCACACCGAAGAAGCACTGGATGCCATTGATTTTGAATTTCATAAAAAGTATCGCACCGACTACACCCCGGTAATTAATAAAACGGTTCCGGTAGTTAAAAGCCCATACTTTGTTACAGGATTAATAACGCTCAAAAACCCCCTTAAAAAAGATTACGAAGAGCTCGACTCCTTTGTTATTTACATCTTACTGGAAGGTTCGCTAACGGTAAAATGGGAACATGGTGAAATACAAATGAAAAAAGGAGAAACCGTTGTTATTCCTAATGCACTTGATACACTGGAGTTAATACCGACCGGATTGGTTAAATTATTGGAAGTTTACATTCCTTAACTCAATTTAATTCGCCATTTTGTTTAGTGCAACTTTACCATTAACGCTGTTGTCAAGAGAGGCATATTTGGATATACGAGTATATCCGGTTAAATTATCTTTATCAAAAATCTGTTTATGAAAAGAATTGTAGTTATTATATTTGTTGTCTTGCTGGGATTGAGTGCCACGGCACAATCTAAAACCGGCAACAAACTACCATCAGTCAATGTTAAAACACTGGACGGGAAAACATTTAATACTTCCGAGATTTCCAACGACGGAAAACCTATTTTAATTGCCTTTTGGGCTTTGTGGTGTAAACCCTGTAAAAAGGAGCTTGATGCTTACAACGAACTTTACGAGGACTGGCAGGACGAAACCGGCGTAAAAATTATTGCCGTTTCTATTGATGATGCCCGTTCAACGGCAAAAGTTAAACCTTTTGTTATGGGTAAAGACTGGCAGTTTGATGTTTTGCTCGACCCCAACCAGGAGTTTAAACGTGCCATGAGTGTTAACATGGTTCCTCATACTTTTTTATTGGATGGCAACGGAGAAATTGTTTATCAGCACACCTCTTATTACGAAGGGCTGGAAGACGAACTTTTTGAACTGGTAAAAAAGGTAGCCAAGGGCGAAGATATCTCCAATCATTAACCGTACAACCCCTTTGACATGAAAAAAATCCTGTTTCTTTTCCTGTTGCTCTCATCAACCATGCTATTGCAGGCTCAGGTTAACGATTTGTTAAAAAAGTCGGAAGTTCACGGCAGCTTCGAGTACGATGGCATGTATTACCATCCTGATATCCCCATGGGCATTACCGATTCGCTGATTGCCGGACGCCATTTTGCCTTCAACGGTTTTGCCGAGGTTATTTACACGTTAGGAGACTTTTCAGCAGGCGTTCGCTACGAAAGCTATCTGCCTCCCATTGCCGGATTCGACAACAGGCTTGAAGGAAGCGGCATACCTTACATGTGGGCCTCCTACAACACTAAAAAGTTCAGCTTTACCATTGGTAATTTTTACGACCAGTTTGGAAACGGCCTTTTATTTAGAACCTATCAGGAGTGGACATTGGGATACGACAACTCCATGAACGGAGCCAGAATAACCTACGAACCGGTAAAAGGAATTATCCTGAAAGGAGTTTATGGTACACAACGATTCTTTTGGAATAAATACACCAAAAACAGCCGCGGGATTGTTAAAGGTATTGATGCAGAATTTTCTGTTAACGATTTGATTAAGTCGATGGAGGAATCTAAATTTCGAGTTACTTTGGGGGGTAGTTTTGTTAGTAAATACCAGGTTGACAACGATCCTATTTACAAGCTTCCACGCGATGTAGGTGGAGGCGCTGCCCGTATTAATATCGGTTTGGGCAAGTTTAACTTCAGTTCGGAGTACGCGCACAAAATCAACGACCCATCCGCCATTAACAACTTCATTTACAAACCGGGCGATGCCTTTATTTTTAACGCATCATACTCCACCCGCGGATTGGGTATTTTGGCCGTATTCAAGCGTATCGATAACTTTTCCTTTAAATCCGACAGAGCCGAAACGGCCAACGCGCTCGACATTAGCTACCTGCCCCCCATCACCGAAGCGCACACCTATATGCTGGCCTCCATGTACCCTTACGCAACACAACCTAACGGCGAAATGGGATTCCAACTCCAAATTAATTACAAGGTGCCCCGAAAAAGTAAACTGGGTGGAAAATACGGTATGGACATCTCGGTTAACTTTTCGCAAATTAACGATATTGTTCGTCAGCCTGCCGGCGATACTACCGCTATTAATGTTCCCGGAACACTTGGTTACACCTCTGACTTTTTTGCG
>Ga0164318_10003524_pt1 | contig 14823 bp, 10 predicted proteins | sample GuaBasSedimGuay9_FD_113734 | JGI IMG/M metagenome (GOLD analysis project Ga0164318, IMG submission 113734) | Subseafloor sediment microbial communities from Guaymas Basin, Gulf of California, Mexico - Guay9, Core 4571-4, 0-3 cm | ecosystem: Environmental > Aquatic > Marine > Hydrothermal vents...
CCATCGTGCGCCGTCCGTAGTTCAAGGTTCATCTTCATTGATTCCATCACGGCCACCACGTCCCCTTTAGCGATTGTTTCCCCTTCTTCGACTGGGACCGCGATCAGCATCCCCGGCAATGGGGCTACCACATCTCCCGTACCATTAGTAGAGGGGAAGTTTGGCTCCTCTCCCTCCTGGCTTCCTGCTGTTCGGAGCGATACTTGATATGGACGCCCCACCACCACCATCCGACGTTCCGTGCCCACCTTGCCCACAGGTTTCCCGGCGAGTGTCTCGACGAACGCTTCATAGGAGCGGTTGTCGAGTAAGAGTGAGTAGCCTGCTCCTCCCTCCAGCCCTCGGAAATCGATCCAATACGGACGGTGATTGACCCATACCTGGCCCTTAGAGCCAAATTCGATCTCGAATTCCTCACCGTCTACCACTACCGTGTATCTTTTTTCCACCTCCCTATCTCCTCGTCAGGTTCCACCGCTTCTATTTCATCAGCTCCCAACGCCCCAACATCTTCCAGCGGCTGATGGTCGGCCGTCCTCGAGTCGAGCAAATTTCAGGCCGATTCTCTTGGTACTCCAACAAGGCCGCAGTCAGCGCGGCGGCCAGCCGATCCGTCTCGCCGACGGCGTGCATCTCATCGGGCAACGAGAATTGTTCTTCGAGAAAATTGGTGTGGAACTGCCCACCGAAGAATCGGTGACTGTTCAACAGAGCGCGGTGCAAGTCGAGGTTGGTCTGGATCCCCAGGATACGGTACTCGTCCAGCGCTCGACGCATACGCACGATGGCGACGGCACGGGTTTCCCCCCAGGCGATCAGTTTGGCCAATAGAGAATCGTAGAGCGGGGTGATGGTCAACCCCTCACAGATACCGCCATCCACCCGGATGCCCGGTCCTCCTGGTTCCCGCAGGAAAGTGATGCGGCCTGCAGTCGGGAGGAAATCCCGCCAAGGATCCTCAGCCAGGATACGGCATTCCAACGCCCATCCACGGGGATGGATCTCCCCTTGAGTGTAGCGCAACTCCCGCCCGGCCGCGATGCGCAACTGCTCTTTGACTATGTCCACGCCGGTAATGGCTTCCGTCACCGTGTGTTCTACCTGCAGGCGGGGGTTCACTTCCAGAAAGTAGAATTGTCCATCGGGCAAGAGCAGGAATTCGACCGTGCCGGCCCCGACGTATCCGACGGTCTGTCCGATTTCCACCGCCATATGGCACAGCGTTTCCCGCAATTCTGCGTCCACTGCCCGTGAAGGAGCCTCCTCGATCAATTTCTGTTGACGGCGCTGGATGGAACACTCCCGCTCACCTAGATGGATGACGTGCCCGTGGCTATCCCCCAGGATCTGGACTTCGATGTGGCGGGCCTCGCGGACCAATCGCTCCACATATACCTCGTCGTGGCCAAAGGTAGCATGCGCCTCTCGACGGGCCAACGGGATAGCGGCTTCTAGTTCGGCCCGGTCATTGGCTGCCCGGATGCCCATCCCTCCTCCGCCCCACACGGCTTTGAGCATCACTGGATAGCCGATTTGATCCGCCATCTCCAGGATAGTCTGGTCGTTCATGGCCTGATCGGAACCCTCCACAATGGGGATGCCTGTGCGCTGGGCGATCTGTCGGGCGGCCACCTTGTCGCCCAACAACGTCAACACTTCTGGGCCAGGGCCAACGAACGTCAGGCCGGCCTCCGCGCAAGACCGGGCAAAGTCGGGCGATTCGGCCAGAAAGCCATACCCAGGATGGATGAACTGGGCACCGGATTCGAGAGCGATTTCGATGATCCGCTCAGCACAGAGATAGCTTTCTTTAGACGGCGGGGGACCGATGAGATAGGCCTCATCGGCATAGCGGACGTGGGGGGCTTCTCGATCAGCCTCGGAGAAGATAGCCACGGTCTCCAGCCCCAGCTCGCGGCAGGTGCGCAGCACCCGTACGGCGATCTCTCCTCGATTGGCGACCAATACTTTCAGCATATCCGGCTTCCTCCACCCTATAGGGGAATGTTGCCATGCTTGCGAGGCGGACGGTGCACCCGTTTGTCGTTCAACATACGCAACGCACGGATGATCTGGAAGCGGGTCTCGTGTGGAAATATGACCCCATCGAGGTATCCACGAGCGGCAGCGACGTATGGCGTGGCGAATTTCTGGCGGTACTCGTCTACCAACTGCTCCCTCAAACGGTCAGGATCATCGCTTTCCCGCAACTCGCGGCGGAAGACGACGTTGACCGCTCCCTGTGGCCCCATCACGGCGATCTCAGCCCCAGGCCATGCCAGACAGATATCACCGCGCAGATGCTTGGAACTCATCACGATGTATGCCCCGCCATACGCCTTCCGGGTGATGACGGATACCTTGGGGACACTGGCCTCGGCGTAGGCGTAAAGCAGCTTAGCCCCGTGCCGGATGATACCCCCATGCTCCTGGGCCACTCCGGGAAGGAACCCAGGTGTATCCACCAGCGTGACGAGGGGAATATTGAAGCAGTCGCAAAAGCGAATGAAACGCGCTCCTTTGTCTGCCGCGTCTATGTCCAGCACACCGGCCAATACCGGTGGCTGTTGAGCCACAATCCCGACGACGTAGCCCCCCATCCGAGCGAACCCCACGATCAAGTTGCACGCAAAGTAGGGTTGTACCTCCAGAAAACGGCCATCGTCCACGATGTAGCGAATGACCGCATGCATATCGTACCCTTGGGCTGGGTCTATCGGCACCAGTGTGTCCAGTTCTTCCACCATTCTGTCCGGCGGGTCAGTAGTCGAGCGGTAGGGCGGGTCTTCGGCGTTGTTGGCCGGCAGGAAGGAGAGCAATTTCCGCACCAAGTCGAGGGTCTCTTCTTCTGTAGAGGCCATGAAGTGGGCCACGCCGCTGGTGTGGTTGTGGACATCCGCACCGCCTAATTCTTCGGCCGTCACTTCCTCGCGGGTGACTGCCTTGATCACATTGGGGCCGGTGATGAACATCCGCCCATTGCCGGCCGTCATCAGAATGAAGTCGGTGATGGCCGGGGAATATACCGCTCCGCCAGCGCATGGCCCCATGATGACCGATATTTGGGGAATCACACCGGAGGCCATGACGTTGCGGTAGAAAATCTCTCCATAGGCCGCCAGAGCATCCACGCCTTCTTGGATGCGTGCTCCACCGGAGTCATTCAGTCCCACAAGAGGTGCGCCGTTTTCCAGCGCCAGGTCCATCACCTTGCAGACCTTTTGGCCATGGGCCTCTCCAACCGAGCCGCCCAACACGGTGAAGTCCTGGGCAAAGACGTAGACCAGGCGGCCATCTATCTCACCCCATCCGGTGACGACGCTATCGCCGGGCGTGCGCCGGTCGGCCAGGCCGAAATCGGTCGCCCGGTGGGTGACGAATTCGTCCAGTTCGCAGAATGTACCGGGGTCGAGGAGATATTCCAATCGCTCGCGAGCGGTCTTCTTCCCCTGGGCGTGTTGACGTTCGATCCGCTTGACTCCGCCGCCCAGATGGGCCTGAGTGCGCATGCTCTCCAACTGCTCCCAATGGAGACATGATTCCGACGCACTCGTCGGGTTGCCGGAATTGGGGACAGAGGGTGTCACCATTCGTCCTCCTTGATCCACAGGGCCAGAACCCGTCGCGCGGCCCGCCGCACCAGAGAACGCACAGCGGCATACCGGTAGCGTGTCTCCTGACGGAGCTTCTCCCAACGGGAAAGTGGAGCAGTCGGCAGCGGCATACTCCAGCGCAGGGCAACAGCTCCCCAGGTCAAACCTGCCCCAAACCCGACGCATACGACCACATCATCCCGCTGGATGCGGCCCTCTTCCACCGCTTCGCACAACGCGATGGGGATAGAAGCAGACGACGTGTTGCCGTAGTGCTCCAGGTTGCTGTATACCTTCTCTGGCGACAGTCCCAGAGCCCGTATAGAAGCTTCCAGGATCCGTTGGTTGGCCTGATGTGGAATGATCAAGCTCAAATCGTCCATCGTCAACCCGGCTTTCTCTAGCACTTGTTGAACGGCGGCTGGCATTGTACGAACGGCAAAGCGGAAGACCTCTCGTCCACGCATTTTCAGATAATGCAGTTTCGCATCCAGGGTATGCTGGGAAGGGGGATTGCGGCTGCCGCCGGCCGGCAGGATCAACAACTCTCCACCGGAACCATCGGCCCCCAAGACGGTGGATAGTACTCCTCCATCAACGCCGTTGGCCTGGAGAACCACCGCGCCGGCCCCATCGCCGAAGAGCACGCAAGTAGCGCGATCCTCCCAATCGGTGATACGGGAAAGGGTTTCAGCACCGATGATGAGCGCATTCTGATACACCTCCCCGGCAATCAGGTGTGCGGCGATACTCAGGCCATAAATGAACCCGGTACAGCCGGCGGAAAGGTCAAAGGCGGCCGCCTTGTCGGCCCCCAGGGCGTCCTGCAACAAGCAGGCTGTGGAGGGGAAACTGTAATCGGAGGTAACGGTCGCCACGATGATCAATTCCAGTTGAGTAGGGGGAAGGCCGGCTACCTCCAGGGCCTGTTGAGCAGCCTGACGGGCAAGGGTGAAAGTCGTCTCATCCTCGGCCACGATGTGACGTTCGCGGATCCCGGTGCGCGTGCGGATCCACTCGTCGGAGGTATCCACCATATTCACCAGATCGTCGTTAGTCAACACACGGCTGGGGACCGCCTTGCCCCATCCGCAGACGTGGGCTCGAACGGTCATCACTTTTCCTCCCAGCGCTGGAAGATGAGACAACCATTGTGCCCACCAAAGCCAAAGGAATTGGAAAGTGCCACTTTAGGCCTCAATTGACGGGCCTGGTTAGGCACATAATCCAGATCACATTCAGGGTCGGGATGTTCGTAGTTGATGGTGGGATGCACCCAGCCGGTCTCCAGGCTCTTGACGCATGCGACGGCCTCGACAGCTCCAGCCGCGCCCATCAGGTGCCCCAGCATGGACTTGGTCGAGCTGACAGCCAGACGATCTGCATGGGAGCCAAAGACCTTCCGAATGGCACGGGTTTCCATTCGGTCGTTAAGCAACGTGCTGGTGCCATGGGCATTGATGTAATCCACGGCCTCCGGCGGCACACCGGCATCTTGAAGCGCCATGGACATTGCCCGGGCCGCGCCATGTCCTTCCTCATCCGGGGCGGTGATGTGGGAAGCGTCAGATGTAGCTCCGTAGCCGATCAGTTCGGCGTAGATGTGTGCGCCCCGTCGGCGGGCATGCTCCAGGCTTTCCAGGACCACAATGGCGGCCCCCTCTCCGATCACGAATCCGTCTCGTTGGGCGTCGAACGGGCGGCAAGCACGAGCAGGGTCATCGTTACGTTTAGAAAGCGCTCCCATGTTCCGAAAGCCAGCTACGGAAATGAGCGTGATAGCGGCCTCGCTGCCTCCACACAGCATGACCTCGCTCTGCCCTCGCCGGATGATGTCGCCGGCCTCTCCAATGGCGTGAGAGCCGGTAGCGCAAGCTGAGACCACCGAGAGGTTCGGCCCGGTCAGGCCATAGGAGATAGCAACAGCGGCCGAGGCGGCATTGGGCATCATCATCGGAATCATGAAGGGGCTGACGCGACGGGGGCCGGACCGCTTGAGCGTCTCGTAGTTTGCCAACAAGGTGTTCACGCCCCCGATCCCCGTCCCCACAATGACGCCGGTCCGGCTACCCAAGCCGTTCTCGAAATTCAGGTCGGCATCTACAATCGCCTGCCGAGCGGCTTCCATCGCAAAAAGGGTAAAGCGGTCATTGCGACGGGCCTCGCGGCGTCCAAAGAGCGCGACCGGATCAAAATCTCTCACTTCCGCCGCGATCTGCACGTCCAAGTCCGATGGATCAAACCGGGTAATGCGCTCCACACCGCTCTGCCCGGCCAGCATGGCTTCCCACATCGTCATCACATCGTTACCCAAGGGTGAGACCACACCCATCCCGGTGACGACCACACGTTTCGAGCTGTTCATTGATTACACCTCCTCCGGTTTTGTAACACACTGTCATAGATAACACCGAAAGAGGCAAAAAGTAACAGTTAGTGTTTATCCGTGTTCATCCGTGTTCATCCGTGTCCAAAGTGGGGCTTTTCACTATTGCACAACACACCTAAGGAAGAGTAACTTTCGGGGTCGCCCTGGGGCAGGGGCAATCCCCAGGGACAGAAGCAGGGGCAGGAGCAGGAGCAAAAGCAGAGACAAGCCCTGCCCCTACTTGGTGCGCAACAGGATAACGACTCGTTCTAACACCTGGTCGGCCACGGCCGATTTGCTCATCAACGGCAGGGCCTCTACGTTGCCATCTCGTCCGATCAGGATCACGCGATTGGTGGAAGCCACAAAACCGGCATCGGCAGCGGTGATGTCGTTGGCCACGATCAGATCCAGGTTTTTGGCCGCTAGCTTGGCCTGGGCGTTTTCCACAACGTGCTCACTTTCGGCGGCAAAACCGACCACGACGCGCGGATACCCCGTCTCTGCCCAACGTACCGCCACGGCGGACAGAATGTCGGTTGTGCGCACCAGCGGGAGGTTCAATTCCGGCGTGCCTTTCTTTATCTTTTGAGAAGCAATCGTCGCCGGGCGGTAATCGGCCACGGCTGCCGCCATCAACAACACGTCCGCCTGGGCGACGTTATCCAGCACGGCAGTGTGCATCTCCTGAGCCGAGGTAACATCCACCCGCTCCGCTCCCACTGGCGTGGGTAAGCCCGTCGGCCCAGTGATGAGGGTTACGGCCGCGCCGCGATCCAGGGCGGCTTGTGCCAGGGCGAATCCCTGCCGGCCGGTAGCCGGATTGCTGAGGAAACGCACCGGGTCGAGGTACTCGCGGGTCGGCCCGGCGGTCACGACTACTTTCCGGCCTGCCAGAGGGCCGGTCTCTCCCAGCACCCGCCGGATATACCCGACGATCTCCTCCGGTTCAACCATCCGCCCTGGCCCCTCTAGCCCAGAAGCCATCCGACCACGTGCCGGCCCGGCAAAATGGACGCCCCGCGCCCGCAACATGGCGGCGTTCGCCCGCGTTGCCGGATGGGTCCACATACCGGCGTCCATCGCCGGCACAACCAGCAATGGACAAGTGGCAGCCAACACCAATGTCGTGAGTAGGTCATCGGCCAGGCCGTGAGCCAAGCGGGCCAGGGTGTGCGCTGTGGCGGGAGCGATCACCACCAGATTGGCCTCATGGGCCAATCCGATGTGCGCGATGTGAGTGGGGAGCGCACCGCCGCCGGCCGTCTGCCACATGGTGGTATATGCCGGCCGGCCGGTGAGCGCCTCGAAAGTCAACGGGGCGACGAATCGTGTGGCGGATTCCGTCATCACCACGTCCACCAATGCTCCGACCTGGGTCAGGCGGCTGGCCAGAGTACAAGCTTTGTAGGCCGCGATGCCGCCGGTGACCCCCAGAAGGATCCGTTTCTGATATAAGAAAGAAGAAATGGGCCGCTCTGTCATATCACTTACTCCTGGTACTCTTGTGAGGATGCCCCCTGCCTATGCACTTCCTGCTCAGGCTCTCGGTTCAGTTCATAGATGATGCGCAGGCCGTGTAGCGTCAACCACGGATCAACGACGTCTATGGCCTGGGTCTCCCGGGCCACCAGTTCCGCCAGCCCCCCTGTCGCTACGACGGACATGTCGGCCCCCAGCTCTGCACGGAATCGGGTCACCATGCCCTCGACCAGAGCGACATAGCCAAACAGCAGGCCGGATTGCATACTGTGGACTGTGTTTCGTCCAATGACCGACGGAGGACGGACCAACTCCACGCGGGGCAGCTTGGCGGTGCGCTCAAAGAGCGCCTGAGCGGCGATGCCGATGCCGGGCGCGATGGCACCTCCCAGGTAATCCCCCTCAGCCGAGATGGCGTCGAACGTGGTAGCCGTGCCAAAATCCACGACACAGGCCGGAACGCCGTACAACACACGCACGGCGGCGGCGTCCACCACCCGATCGGCGCCCACCTCGCGGGGGTGGGCATAGCGGATACGGACACCGGTACGCACCCCGGCATCCACCACCAGCGGCCTTTGTCCCAGGTAGTCTCGACAAACCTGCTCGAACGTCAGAGTCAGGGGCGGCACGACGCTGGCGATGGCGACGCCTGTCACCTGGTCAGGGCGATACCCTCGATGGTGGAAAAGTTGATGCAGCAAAATCCCATACTCGTCGGGCATTTTATCGTGAATCGTGCGAATGCGCCAACGGGGGCCGAGTTGTTGGTCCACATACAGCCCCAGGGTGATGTTGGTATTACCGATGTCTATGGTCAATAACATATCGCTCTCCTGCGAAACTCAGAGGGGGATAGAGGTCCGAACGGGGTCAGACCGATGAGCCGCCTCGCCGACTCGCAATCTGACGCCAAGCCACGACGACGGCCAGGGTGATAACGACAGCCACGACGATCTCCGGCAGACCATGCGTGACGGCAATGGTCGCGGCCAGGTCTGGTGCCAGGTAGCCACGCCAGACGGCGATCCCCAGCACCAGGATGGTGTTGGTCGCCGTCCCCACGCCGGCCGCGACGCCAATCGCCAGCCGCTCTTCAAAACGCTGCAGCCCTTTGTAGGCCAGATAGGCTGTGATGCCGATGAAGATGCGCGGCAGGATGGCCACCAACGGATCCTTGAAAAGCGGCGTGCTGGCTCGCAGGAAACTGAACAAGCCAAAACACAGCCCGATTATACCCCCAACTTGCCATCCTTCCAATATCCCCCCGATGATCGCCGGGATGTGAAGGGTCGTCGCGTTGACGCCGGTGGGAAAGGGAATGAATCCACCGACAGGCAACATACCCAACAGCACGGTGACAGCCACCATAATGCCGGATATGACCACACGGCGCACGCCAACGGTCGTGGATTGCACAGAAGTCTCCATCAATACCTCCTTAAGCACAAGATTTTTTCGAGATCGGTCAAGCCTTGAAATCCAGGACAAACATCAACACACAAAAAGCTCCAGCTATGCCCAGCGCCAGATAGTCAGCGGGCCGTACCCGCTGACGGATGCGGTGAGAGCGACGCGCATTGCCGGTGTACCCACGTGCGGCCATCGCCACGACCAGGGTTTCCGAGCGACGCAGACTAACCAAGAATAGAGGAACAAGCAACGGCAGCAGACGGCGGATCATACGGATGAATCGCCAACGCCCATCCAAGCCAAAGTCGGCCCCTCGTGCGGTCTGTGCCTTGACGATCCGCTCCATTTGTAACGCCAGGGTAGGGACAAAGCGGAGCGCAATCGTCACCACCATCGCCAGTTGATGAGCGGGCAACCCTAATCGCCGACAGGGCGAAAGCAAGGCCTCCGTTCCATAGGCCAGTTCGGTCGTGGTGGTCGAGGAAGTGAGCAACGTGGTCAACACAATCAACTCAATCAAGCGGGCCACCGAAACGACTACCAGTCGAAGTGAGCAATCGGTCACAACGAAGCGCTGCCACGCCCAGAGGGATAGGCAAGCGCCATCCGAGCCGGCCATAGTCACCATTTTGGGAGGCAACAGCACCTGAAAGACGGCCATCACGAGCAGGGCCGGCAGCGCCAGACGCACCCCCTCTAGTGCATGGCGCACAGGAACCCGCGCGAGCCGCACCAGCACGACCATCGTCACCAGCAAGATGAGATTGACTGTGATCGTCTGGCTAAAGGTCACCGCCGCCACGAGCAGCCCGAACACCAGCAGCTTGAAGGCCGGATGCATCCGATGGATGAAGGAGCCGGTCGGCAGGTACTGACCAAGAGTCACGTACCGCAGGAACTCCCATTCCGGGGTGCGTTTTCTCCGACTCACAGCGCATCCCCCCTTCGTTTCATGCTGACTTGAAGCACCGCTTCCAACTCGTCGAGCGTCAACACGTCCATAGGGACAGGCAAGCCACGCTTACGCAGCGCCTGCGCGATGACCGTTGCCGCCGGAGATTCCAACCCCAGGCTGACCAGTGAGTCCTGCTGGCAGAAGACACGGCGCGTGGGGCCGCCCATTATCACTTCCCCCTCGGCTATCACATAGACCCGGTGCGCCAGCTCGGCTGCATCCTCCATATTATGCGTGGCAATCATAATGGTCTGGCCGGCATCCTGATTCAAGCGTTCGAGGACAACCAGGATGTCCCGACGGGTCTGGGGGTCCAGGCCAGCGGTTGGCTCGTCCAACAACAGCAGGCGTGGACGCAGGGCGAGCACACCGGCCAGGGCTGCCTTACGTTGTTCCCCTCCAGAAAGGCTCTGGGTAAAGCGGTCCTTGTAGTCTGCAAACGGCAGCCCCACCATCTCCATCGCCCAACGAACCCGCTCCCGCACGGCATCTCGGTCTAGACCAAGCTGACGTGGCCCAAAGGCCACATCATCCCCCACGTACGTCTCGAACAGTTGCTCTTCCGGTCGCTGAAAGAGCATCCCCACCCACTGACGCAGTGTGTGGTGATCGGCACGCAATTCTTCCAGATCGCGGCCAAAGAGCGTGATACGTCCCATCTGTGGAGATGCCAGTCCGGCTATCTGTTGGAGCAATGTTGTCTTTCCCGCGCCGGTCGGGCCGAGCAATGCGACGACCTCTCCCGTGTGTATCTCCATCTGAGCGTCCATCAAGGCAGTGGTCGCCAGGGGCGTGTTGGACATGTAGGTATATTGGATTCCCTCCACAGTCACGGCCGGCGGACAATCACCAGCGATGGTCTTACACAGGAGTGACGATGATGGAGAAGAGAAGTCCGTCGGCTCGCCCGGCCACATCCGCGCCAGCGCCGTTGCGATCTCTTCCACAGTGAGGATATCGGTCGGTAAATCAGGAAAATACCGCCGCAAGTGGATGGCCAGGGCCACGGCGGGCGGGGGCGCTAAGCGCAACTCAGCCAGACGGTCAGCGTCGGCAAAGAAGCAGCGCGGCGTTCCATTAAAAGCAACCCGTCCCGCCGCCAACGCAATCACTCGGTCAGCCGGAACAACCGCCTCCATGCGGTGGGTAATTGAGACAATCGTCATACCCTGGGCGTGAAGGCGTTGCAACAAGGCTTCTACCTCCTGCCTGCCTGCCGGGTCGAGCATCGCGGTAGCCTCATCCAGGAGGAGATAAGTGGGATGGAGTGCCAATGCACCGGCGATGGCGACCCGCTGTTGTTGGCCGACCGACAGGAGGTGAGGAAGACGATGGCGACACGACCACATGTGGACTGTCTCCAAGGCCTGGCGGACCCGGCGCTCGATCTCCTCGCTCGGCAGGCCAACGTTTTCCGGCCCAAAGGCGACGTCATCGGCCACCGTGGTCGCCACGATCTGGTCCTCTGGACGCTGGAAAACCAACGCGACCTGGGCGCGGATGTGTGGCCAGGCTGTCCGATCGCGGGTATCCCACCCATTCACCTGCACCTGACCATGCGTGGGCAGAAGCAACCCATTGATATGCCGGGCCAGGGTCGTCTTGCCGGACCCATTGGCACCGACCAAGGCAACGAATTGACCGGCAGGCAGGGTAAGATCAATGCCTCGTAGAGCGGCAATTGAATCCCCCCCACCTGGTCCTGCATACACGTGGTGGAGTTCACGGATCTCGATCGCGTGGTGATTCCCGGTCATCATACGGCATATACGCCCCCGGCAGGGGGCAGGGTTGCCCTGGGTAAGGCAACCGCAAGGGTTACCCTGGGTAAGGCAACCGCAAGGGTTGCCCCTACTAAGGGCATGGGGGAAACGCAACGCGCGAGAACGAGCGGAAACGAGCGAGGAAAAGGCGGCCCATAGGAAATAGGGGACTCTCCATCCCACAGACCAGTTTTCTCTGACCGTCTCGGTCGCGCCCGGCGATCCCAGCGGCAAATACAGACATCATTTCGTACTCAATCGGCCCCAACATCTATGGAGATCATGGCTCATCAAAGTCCACGTCCCCTAATCAGAAAAGACGGTGATATTTTAACCTGCTTTGGTCACATGTCAAGCGGAGATGATCGCACCTGGACCCAACTCATCCCTCCGGGGTCACTTGCGTTTCCAGCGTCAGCCGGAGCGAATGGGTCGGAGCGCCGGGCCAAGCCTCCATCGTGGGAGGGCTGTCGTCGAACCAGGCGGTGTACAGTGCATCGAATTCCCCATCAGCTTTCATCGCCAGCAGTGTCAGGTTCACCAAATCGCGGAAGTCAGAGTCACCCGGCGGCAGCCCAACGGCCATCGGGATATACGCCAGCCGCATAGGGAGCACGCCCATACCGGGGGTCGCATAGGCTCGCCCCAACATATCGGCCCGATCCGCAACGACGGCCACGACATACCCACCTTCCAATAGCGATACAGCGGCATCCAATGTCGGTTGGGGCATCACCGTGCTCCGTGCCCCGGTTTCGTCCATCGCTTGTTGGAATACCGATTGGCTGGTTTCAAGCACGGCCACCGGCTGACCGTTCAACGCCATCAGATTAGTGATCGGCGTACCGGCCCATACCAACAACCCTTCACCGCCCCAGTAGGTTGTCAAACTGAAATCCAACTCTCGTTCCAGGGCGCGGGTGTGCCGCAACCCGCCGATGACGATATCCGCTTGGCCGTTGTGCACCATCTCTCGTCCGCCCTCGATAGTCGTGGTGACGAAGGAAACGGCTGCCGGATCGCCCAACCAGCGCCCGGCCAACCGTTGGACCAGGTTGACTTCGTAGCCGACCGGAACGCCGGCGGCGTCCAGGTAGGCAAATGGTGAACGGTCGGTGGGCATCGCTACGACCAGGTAACCTCGTTGCTGAATGGCAGCGATGGTGTCCGGTGCGTTGAAGGTTTGTGGGGTCTCCGCCAGGGATGGCACACTGCCGGACCCTGGCCAGTGCTCGACGGTCGGTGGGTATTCCAACGGGAACCAACGGGTGTAGATCTCCGCATACGTACCATCGCTGACGATCTCCTGGAAGGTCAAGTTGACCAGATCGGCAAAAAAGGCATTGTCCTCTGGAAATGCAAAGGCGACCGAGGCAGAGGTGTGTTGCCCCACGATGGTCGTCTCTGGGAGAAGTCGGTTTCCCCAAAAGAGCCGGGAGCGCAACTCGGTGACAGCGTCCACCTCCCCCTGTCCCAGGGCTGCGACGGCAGCATCGAAGCGGTCGAAGGTCCGAAAGGTGAGCGTAAAGGGGACGCTTGCCTGTAATACATCGGCCGCATCGGTCCAGGACAGCGCCGCGATGGGGCGGCCCTGGAGGTCCCCCGGCTCAGTGATACTGACGGCGTCAGAAGTACGGATCAACAGCGCATGCCCATCTATGAAGAAGGGCAGAGTGAAGTCTACCAGCTCCTCTCGCTCTTGCGTGTGGACGAGGTTGGTGATCACGATGTCCACATTGCCGGCTTGGAGATGTTCGATTGCCGTGTCCGTGCGTATTTGTTGGAACTCGACGGCCTGGGGGTTCCCCAACCAGCGACGGGCCAGTTCATGGCCCATATCCACACCAAATCCAGCCACCCCTCCCTCATCGGTGATATAGCCGAAAGGGGGGATATCGTATCGAATGCCCACCCGCAGATATCCCCTGGCCAGGATACGTGCGCCCACAGTCGCGTTTTCCGGGAGCGGGAGGGGAGTGGGAGAAGGAATGGTCTGGTTGGATGGTACTGTCGGCGTGGGGGAGAGGTTGGAGACGAATTCGCTGCATCCGTTCAATAAAAGGGAAAGTGCAGCAACAGCCACCATTCCCACAACCACAGCCAGTCCCCTGGGAGCAGGACGTTGCGCGGGAAAAACACAGTCAACTAATCGCCGCTCCTGATTTGTTTCTGCCTGATTTGTTTCTGAACTAGCCATTGTTGATTTCATCTGCTACTCCGGCATCTGGTAACTCCACAGTTAATCGTGGTCATACCGGTATCCTTCCATTTCACTACCCGACATATTGATCGGTAACCCTCCCGCAGGTTTGAAATTATGTCAGTTGCACGTGTATAGCCCCACATCAGGGCACAAAATGCCCCTAAACCGCTTCTGAACCTGCGGGAGGGTCAAAATGTCGGGTAGTGAGTCCTTCCATACCTGATTTTGGGTGCAGGGAGTTTCCTCCACTAGCGGGCTGATTATATCTCATGATAGCCGGAGTCGCAACTTGTCCATCGTGAAGCTGCGATCAAGGGCGATTTGACAGAGTGCTTGTATAGTGCATACTAACACTCTAGCGGTTGAAACTGCGCCTGAGAAGCTAAAGTTGGCTGTCCACTTGCGTGGGCAGGCGCGTCCACGCAGTTGGACGCTCGGCCGTCAGCCCTCTAGAGGCGATTTCAATCGCTCAGGGTAGCCGAGGGCATTGCCCTCGGCTACCCTGAAGACGAAGACGGCCTGGGGGCTTCGGTCGGAGACCTCGCCCAACGGGTGAGAGGCCTCGCCCAACGGGTGGGGGGAGACTCTTCGGTTCGGCAAGGTCTCTGACCGCAGCCGGGGGCCGCAATGGCCCTCCACCGCTCGAGCCGAATCCGCGATTCGGCGGCCATTCCGAAAGCCCGTCGAAGTCGCCAAAAGGTCGAAGTTTTGGTATGGTCAGGCTTGATCGTAGCTTTCGGGAAGGCCCTCTAAGGTGCGGATATGACCAAACAGTTCGTGTTGGCTGCTTGTATCTCCTTGTGACTGTGCTATAATGTGAAATGGGTGTATTTCAACTGAGTTGGAGACCCTCCCGCAGGTTCGGGTGGGTTTTGGGGCGCTTTGCGCTCCGATGCGGCAACACGTACAATTAACCTGCGAGAAGGTGGGATGGTTCATTTTCTCCTGGGAATTGGTTTACACTTTGGGCTGCCTCAAGAAATCAGCTGCCTGCAGCGCTGACTGAAAGTCAGCCTGTAGGGCCTGCGGCCAGTGGTCGGCCTGCG
>Ga0164318_10003525_pt1 | contig 14822 bp, 10 predicted proteins | sample GuaBasSedimGuay9_FD_113734 | JGI IMG/M metagenome (GOLD analysis project Ga0164318, IMG submission 113734) | Subseafloor sediment microbial communities from Guaymas Basin, Gulf of California, Mexico - Guay9, Core 4571-4, 0-3 cm | ecosystem: Environmental > Aquatic > Marine > Hydrothermal vents...
AATCCTAAGAAACAGAAATCAGTTGCTGGAAAACCGAAATCCGTATAGAAAACAGAAAATAGAGAACCGATGACAACTAAACTATTTTCCGTTTTCTGATTTCGCTACTGTTTTCTGATTTCTATTTTCAATTATTTGGTGTTTAGGGTTTTGGATTTTGGATTTACTTTGAATTACCTATTTCGTAATTCAAGGATATTATAACAAAAAAACAGGGTACAGCAATTTTTACCCTGTTAGAAATCAAAGATTTCTAATGGGCTTGCTGTACCCTTTACCTTTTAAAAATTATCTTTTCCATTCTAGTTTTGTCCCACAATAGGGACAAAACTCCACATCAGCAGGAAAACTTCTTCCACAACTTGGACAGAACTTCTGCGCTGTTTGTTCTCCGATTAAAGCTCCACCCAATCCTCCTACCGCAGCGCCAATTCCTGCTCCTTCAGCAGTATGACCGGACTGATGACCAATAATAGCGCCTACTGCAGATCCTATCCCAGATCCCAATAATGCGCCTTTTTGAGTGGTAGTGCACCCACTTAAAACCACTACTGCCAATACTAAAGTTAAAACCCAAAACTTTTTCATTTCCCCTCCTCCTTTCTAAAAGTTTTTTTCTTTTTATTCAATCCTTTTTTATTTTTTAATGAATCTCCTTAAAGGAGGGATACCATAAATAGAACTTTATGTCAATAGTTTGCATTAGGATAACTAACATTTTAAAATTCCAATAAATTAAGAAGAGCACAGCCGCTCTTTTAATCTTTCTTTCTTTCTTGACCTCTTCCTTTTTGAAGAAGAAAAAAGAGGAGGAGGATTTATTTCTTCCCTCTTTCCTTTCCCTCTATTTTTCCCCTCTTTTGAGAAAAAGGATTAAGGTGAGGAAGGTTTAAAAAGGTTTAAAAGAGGAGAAGAATCAAAGAAGAAGGGGATTAAAGGAAAAGGAGGGAGAAATAAAAAGGAGAAAAAAATAAACAGGAGAGAAAAAAAGAAAACTAATAAGAGTATTTTTTATTAATCAAATTATGTAATCTTTGCCAAGTTTATCAGGTTTTGGATTATACTATCTTTATCAATTTGACAAAAAAATCTAAATATGATATAGTAAATTTTAAGAATCGAGATCTTTGAAAAATCTTGTTAAAAAAATTTAACAAACAAATAAGGAAAAGGAGGTAAGGAAAATGATATTTATAGGAATGATTGTTGGGTTAATAATATTAGTAGGATTGGTTTTTTGGCTAGCTTCCAAAAATATTTTTTTCACTTTTGTTAAAGAAGGAACCGCGAAAAATGTAATGAAAGCAGGAGAGTTCAATAGAACATTGATGAGGTGGAGGGGATATGGCCTTGATAATGACTGGAATGTGGTAAATCAAAGCAAAGGCAGATTCGTCTGGGGAAGAATATTCGGAGGCTTGTATTTTTACGGACTCTCGCCATTTTATAAAATAGATACTTATTATTTTCAATGGACCGGAGTAAAAGAGAATGGCGAGCTTCAGCCTCATCCAAAAGAAAAACTCGATTATATTATATTGAAAGATGATGTCTACTGGGCCAAGATAGAAAATGCAGAGGACTCCAAATTACTTAACTTAACTGTAGAAATATTTTTCACTATCAGAGTGGTGAATCCTCATAAAGCAAGGTTTAATGTGCAAAATTGGCTTGAAACAGTGATTAATCGGTCCAAACCAGCAGTTAGAGATGCAATTACCACCGCTGATTATGAGAACTTAATTAAAAAAACTGATGCAATAGGAACGATAGTTTATCAAAGAATAAGAGAGAGAGGATTATTTGCAGAGTTTAAAGAACGATATGGTATAGAAATAAGAAAAATAGAAACAAGAAAAATTGATCCTCCACCAGAATATCGGGGAATTACACTCAGGGAGTATATTGCTACGCAAGAGAAGAAAAAAATCACTATAGAAGCAGAAGCGCAAGCAATCCGATTAGCTAGTATCGCAAAAGGCGCGGGGAAAGCATTGGAAGAAGCCTCGCCTGAGGAGAGGAAAAAAGCTGTCGAGAAAGCGTATTCTCGACAGCAAAGTATTGATGGTGATGCTTTTCTGAAAATAGAAGCAGGCGGAGGGAATTTAGATAATGGATTAGCAAAATTAATCGGATTACTTAAATTTCCTTGGCCGCCTCAAAAAAGACAACAAAAAACAGCAAAAAAAGTCCGTGTTCCGGGAGGAACACGGGAGCTTTCAGAAGAAGAGAGAAAAAGGTTAAAAATACCTTAATTTTCTCTCTTCTAAGAGGGTGGTATAATAAATGCCACCCTTTATTATTAACGCGATAGCAAGAGAGAATGTTATTCTTTTCCTTCCCTATTTTTTTTATTTAATCGGTTCCCGATAAATATCTTTTTGTTTTGTTTTTTTCTCTGAAATTTCTTTTTTAAATTTCTCCGGAATTTTTTGACTGGATTTTATAGTTTTAGAAAATTTAGGGGTTTTTGGTTTCTTTATCGGTTCTTTGGGCGCAGGTTTTATCATTTTAGTGAGAGAAAATTCTTCTTCAGCTTCAATAGGAACCTCTTTGGCAAAAATTAAAATTTTTCTTCTTAATTCTCCTGCTAATTTCTTTGCTTGTTCTTGAGAAAGTGATAATTGTTTTTTAAATATATCTATCATTTCTTCATTTGAAATTTTCTCTTCCGCAACATTTCTCACCGTGTCTGCCATCAATCTTCCGGGCAAGCTATTAAAAATTTTTTTTCTTTGTTCATAAGTATCTGCTTCGCTCATCTGTTTTATTTTTTGTTTCTGTAATTCTTCTAAGTTATATTTCTTAACTAATTCATAAATAACCGAAGAGCTTTCTTTAGGGAAAACTATATTTTGTTTTTTAGGATTAAAAATCATAATGAGTTTGAATTATAAAATATAAAATAGAACCTTGAAAATTATTATACAATCGTTCAGTTCTTGTTTAATATTTAAATACAATCCTCTTGCGAATTTATCCTGTTAAATGTCGCTTCGCAGTACCCCACTTTGACGGGGTGTTTAATAGAGGTAAACATGAATACAAGCACAGATTACCTCTCATTATTATTATATTTTATAATTCAAGACAATAAGATATTTTTAGACCTCGGGATAGTTAGGAGAGTTAGCAATGTGAATCCAGTTATTTTCTATCTTTTCTGCCTTTGTCCTATCTTCTGGTCTTCCAGTGGCTCGTAATCTGTTTATTTCATTCGTGATCTCCGGTTCTTTGTCCATAATAAGATTTCTAAGAACTTTTTTCTTGTTTGGTTTTCCTTTTTCTCCTAATTCAGATGTTTTTTGCAGGTCTAAGGCATAAAATACATCAAGATTTTTTAAAGCGTCAGGATGAATGTTTTTTCTAAAATCTTCTGGATTCATTTTGTCCACTGTTTCTTGTATTGCCTGCGCTTGTCGTTTTTTGTACTCCTCATCAGATTCTCCGGGTATCTGTTCAACAAAATCAGCCGCCCAATGTGGATAATTTTTAAGTACCTTGCCTTTATCTATTATTCCGGAAGCTACTGCTTCAGGAAAGTATTTTCTATCTTCTTCTGAAATTTCTTCTTCTTTAAGTAATTTTTCAAATGCTAAAGATTTTTCTATAGCCGGTCCTCTTTTTAATCTTGCTCGGAGTTCATCTGGACTTAAATGCGTCAGTTCTTTTCGGATAGCTTCTCTTCTTTTTGCGCTGTAAGTACCTGGTTTCATTCTCAGCATCTTACCCATCCTTGTTCTTGCTATCCCTTCTTTTACCCCTGTTTCTATTTTTTGCGCGGTTTCACTTCTTCTTATCGCTCCTCCTATCTTTTTAGGCGCAGTTTTTAAAAATCCTGTGACTCCTTTTGCACCTCCTGCGCTGGTAGACAGGGTGGCTAAAAAGCCAATGATTAGAAATATACCAGCCACACAAATATAGATAGAATTTTTAAGAACGTCAATAGGTGTAAAGCCTGCGTCCATTGGGGGAGCGGCACTACGCATTACCAATAAACTTTGACAAGCCAACCATAGAAAAAACGCTCCGGTGACTCCTATAAAACACCATTGAATGAATTGGTCCCACCATTTTTTAAAAATACCTCTAGTTGCTGGCAGAATATAACAAACAAAAGCAATAGGAGATAGAATTACTAAAAGCCAAATCGCTACATATCTTAACAGAAATAAAATTGCATAGCCGAGCAGAATAAAGGTGGCTATTAAATTAAAAGCTATAAGCAGTAAACCACTAATTACTAAATCTAAATTTTGAGATATTTCTCCTTTAGCGGCGCTGTTTAAACGATTCCAAGTGCCGCTAAACGCCTCTTTAAGATATCCGCTAAAGAAATTCCCGCCTCCTGCTACTTTTAAAAAATAATTCATCACAATATTTGAAGCATCTACAATTAAACCGCAAATCATTGGAGTAAAGTTTATTAAAAGAGCAATCCCAATCAATATAGGCAGAGTCTTTTTTGCCTGATAACCAGCGATTCTTAAAATAGTAGCAAGAGCAATAACTACCAAAAAGAGAACAAGAACAATATTGGCAAAATCTCTAACCAACGGCCAGGCAATTTTAATTATTCCTTCAGAAGCAGAAGTATATTTAAAAGGGACAAGAGCTCCATACAAAATCCAATCTAAAAGTTTTGCTGCCAATTCTAAAAGCCCGCCAGTAATTCCGGCTATTAATATAAATATGTGGCCAATTATAAACAAAAGTGCAGATAAAAACATCTTTCTATAAAATATTATAGCAAATATAAAAAAAGAAATATAGTATTTGCACAGGACACTAATTTTTGAAAAAAATTAATAGATAAAAAGAAAACTATAATCACTGCTTTTCTAATCTTCTTTTCTTTTTTTAATTTTCTTTTCTTGAACTCCCTCTTCTCTCCCCCTCCTCCTCTGGAAAAAGAAGATTAAAATGGAGGTTCTATTCTTTTCACTTTTCTTTTCTCTCTTCTCTCCTCCCCCTCTTTTAAACGGGAAGGATTAAAGTAGGGGAGGTTCTTTCTATTCCTTATTTCAAAAGGAAAAGGAAAAAGGATCAAAAAAAGAGGAAATTCTATTCTTTTCTACCGTTCTCTCGGCAAAGAAAAAAATAAAAAAACTTTTCAATTTTCCTTCTTCTTATCTTCTTAAAAAAGAAAAAATAAAGAAAGAATTTATTTTTTTTCTTCTATAAACTGGTTATAAGTTTTTGTTAAATTTATCCAATCCTTAATACTTAAAGTTTCTGCTCTTTGGGTTGGCTGGATTTTATTTTTCAAGAGCCAAATTTTTATCTTCTTACGGCTGATTTTTAAATCCTTGAGCTTTCTGTTTTTCAACCCCGGCTTTTTTAAAAAGATAAGGTCTAAACGAGATAAATTGTTTATAAGCTGTTTCCTAGGATATTTAAATCCTGCTTTTACTATATTAAAAAATAAATCCTTATCTATTGTTTCCCCCTTCCACAAAAGTGTCCGATCGGACACTTTTGTGGAAGGGGTGATTTTGATAATTGCTGAGTCAACTTTTGGCTGAGGAAAAAAAGATTTTCTTGAAACATAAGTTATAATTTCCGGTTTGGCGTAAAATTGAACAGAAGTTGACAGAATACTCATTTTAGGCGGTTTTGCGCAAATTCTCTGAGCAACTTCTTTCTGAACCATTAAAATCATTACTTGAGGAGGATTCTTTTTCTCTAACAATTTTCTTATAACTGGGGAGACGATATAATAAGGCAAATTAGCAACTACTTTATAATTTATAACTGAGAATTGAGAATTGAGAACTTTCAGGATATCTTTGTTAATAATTTCAATATTTTTAAAATCTTTCAGGGTTTCTTTTAAAATTTCACACATTTTTGCGTCTTTTTCTACGGCTATTACCCTTTTTACTTTTTTTGCTAATTCCATAGTTAAATTTCCAATTCCCGAGCCAATCTCTAAAATAATATCTTTGGGTTTTAAGTCAGCAGTAATGATAATTTTTTCTAATATTTTTTTATCAACCAAAAAATTCTGCCCCAATTTTTTTGAAAGATGAATTTGATATTTTTTTAGCAAATTTTTAATTGATATCTTTGAGTATAATTCCATTATTTTCCATAATAACATAATATATTTCTTAATAAATAATTTCTTAAAAACTGCATAAAACTAACATTTAATAGGCAAAATAATAAAATGTTAAAAAAATTTTCCAAAATATTATTAACAAAGGATAATCTTTTGATTTAGTTATGTGGAAAAGTATCTTGACTTGGTAAAAACTTTTAATATAATTAAATTAAGCAACTGAAAAGGTTGTTTTTTTAATTATAAAGGAACCGTCTTGCTTTTTAGTTCAAAAGACAAAGCAAGACAAATTTATTTATAGTTTGTTAAGAAAATTTTTTTTAGGAGCAAAGGAATTTAAAGAAAGAGCTAAAAGAAATGCTAAGAAATTTTTGAATTGGAGTGGTTTTTTATATAACAAAAAAACAAAAATTAATAAAATTTATAAAATTTTAAAAACTATAGTCTGTCAATTTAAATTACAGACTATATTTTGTTTAGGAGTGATTTTAGCTATAGCATCAGGAATAATTCTTTTTGGAATTAATTTAAAAAATAACAATTCCTCTCTTTTTATAAAAAATAGAGAAATTAGTTTTGATGATCAATTTCTCTTTGCTGGATTAAACAATACGAGCCAGTTTTCGCCTAATTTATGTTTAGTTCAAGAAAACAGTCTTATTGGAGTTTCCGCCCCAATTACAGTAACTCCTAAAGTGTTAGGCAGTTTAATTGGAACCGCTTCTATCCCAGAAACTAATAAAGAAATTGTGGAATATATTGTTGAAGACAAAGATACGCTTTGGTCTATTGCTATTAACTTTGGTGTTTCATTGAATACGGTTTTATGGGCCAATAATTTAACCAAAAATTCTGTGATTAAACCAGGGCAAAAATTGATTATTCCCCCAGTAACCGGAGTAATTCATTATGTTAAAAAGGGAGACACAATAAGCTCTATTGCTAAAAAATATAAAGTAAAAAAAGATGAAATTATTGCTTTTAATGAGATTTCAAAACCGGGAAAAATTTTTATTGGTGACATCTTAATTATTCCTAACGGCAAAATACCTGCTAATAAATTAAATTATTCTCAAATTGCTCAAGTTCCAGTAGGTTCGAATTATTTTATTTGTCCAATATTTCCTCCTTGTCGGATTACTCAAGGGCTTCATTGGTACAATGCAATAGATTTTTCTCATAAAGGAATTAGTTGCGGAGAACCAGTTTTGGCTTCAGCAGGAGGGATAATCCAAAAAATCGGTTACCATAGAATTGCCGGCAATTACATTAGAATTCTTCATCCGAATGGAGTAGTTACTTTTTATGGACATCTATCAAAAATCATAGTTTCGGTAGGACAAAAAGTTTCCCAAGGTCAGATTATTGGTTATATAGGACACACTGGTTATACAATACCAACAGGACCTGCTGGCTGCCACCTTCATTTTGAAGTTAGAGGCGCAAAAAATCCTTTTGCAAAATAAATAATCACGTAATAAACGAATAAACTGAATGAAATAAAAAAATCGTTTTTAAAAACGATTTTTTATTTTATTCATAGTTTTGTCATAAATCATATTTCATTTCTAATTCTATACATTAATGCCTCTGACACGCATTCATATGAAATATAATCTAAATTACTTAAATCAGCAATAGTTCTCGCCACTTTTAATACTCGGTGGTAGCCTCTAACAGAAAGATCACCAGAATTAACATACTTTCTTAAAAGCATTTGAGATTTTGAATTAATTTGGCAATATTTTTTAATTTGAGGAACTTGCATTTCTGAATTGAGATAAAATTTTTCTTGAAAAAATCTTGTCCTTTGTTTTTTGCGGGCGTTTTCTACTCTTTCTCTAACCCTAAAACTGGAATTTTCTTCCTTTCCTTCTATCAACTCCTCATATTCTACTGAAGGCACATTAATAAATAAATCAAATCTATCCATTAAAGGACCGGAAAGTTTCCTTTTATATTTATAAATCTGCGAAGAAGTACAGGTGCATTCTTTTTCAGGATGATTTAAAAATCCGCAAGGGCAAGGATTGGCTGCGGCAATTAAGATAAAGTTTGCAGGAAGGGTTAGATGGTATTTTGACCTTAATATAGTGATTTTTCCTTCTTCAATAGGTTGCCTGAGACTTTCCAATACATCACGATGAAATTCTGGAAATTCATCTAAAAATAATACTCCCCTGTGGGCTAAAGTGATTTCTCCCACTGCTGGAGGATTCCCTCCGCCGATTAGAGCTACTTCAGAGGAGCTGTGATGAGGGGAACGAAATGGTCTGAAATCAATCAATGGTTTTGCTTCTGGTAAAAGTCCGGCTGTGCTGTAAATTTTAGTAACCTCTAAACATTCTTTGAAAGAAAGAGGAGGCAGGAGAGAAGGAATAGCTTTTGCTAAAAGAGTTTTTCCTGCGCCGGGAGGACCAATCATTAAAACATTATGACCTCCTGCCGCAGCGATTTCTAAAGCTCTTTTAGCGTATAATTGTCCTTTAATCCATCCTAAATTAATTGGGTAACTTGGTTTTTCTAAAAATTTATTAACATTAATTTTATAAGGAGGTATATAAATTTTTCCTTCTAAATAAGCAATAGCTTGTTTTAAGGATTCCACTCCGATTATTTTTAATTTTTTTTGGTCAGATTGATCCAAATTAACCAAATCTGCTTCAGCTGCATTTGCTTCTGGTAAAATTAATTCTCTCCATTTTTTTTGTTTTGCCATTAAAGCAATGGATATAACTCCCTTAATTGGTTTCAATTTACCATCTAAAGATAATTCTCCGATACAAATTCGATTATCAGGATTAAAGTTAATCTGTCTTGAGGCAGACAAAATTCCTAATGCAATTGGAAAATCATATATAGATCCTTCTTTTTTTAAGTCGGCAGGAGCTAAATTGACTAAAATTCGGAGAGGTTGCCGGTGAAGAGAAGGAAGGTTAATGCTTTTTATTGCTGTTTCCACTCTTTCTTTTGATTCTTGAACCGCTTTATCGGGCAATCCAACAATATTAAAATAACGGAGCCCATATGTAGCATCTGTTTCTACTTCTACAATTTTGGCATCAAGTCCTACAATAGCTGCTGAAAATACCTTGGAAGGCATATTCGCTTAAAAAGCATTAAAGTAATAAATAATTTCTTAATAACATTTAAATACTTCTGAGCGGACCCAATAGATGGGATGTATTCTAAAATTAACAAACTTAATAAAGGTTGTAATCAGTAAAAAAACAATCTAACAGTCCCTTGTCTTCTTTCTCTCTTCTTTCTCTCTTCTTTCTCTCTTCTTTCTCTCTTCTTTTTCTCTTTAAAAGGAAGAAAAAAGAAGGGGGGAGACCCCTCCTTCTCCCTCCTCTGGGAGATAGGATAGGAGATAAGATTTGGCGCTTTAAGGTTGTTGCCAAATTATCCTTATTTTCTGCAGAACTAAGAATCAAATTTATTAAGACGTTAAAAAATGTTAAAAGGCTAAAGTATATTCTATCTTTTGCATTTCATACAAAATCTTGCTTCAGGATAAGCTTTTAATCTTTCTTTTGAAATTGCTTTTTTGCATTTTTCACATTTTCCATACGTTCCTTTTTTTATTTTCTTCAGAGCCAGGTTAATGTCTCGCAGAAGAAGTTCTAAGCTGTGCTCAATTGGCAAAAGGTCGGTGTACTCCTCTACCTCGTCTGCCGCCTCCTCTATCCTCCGTCGCTCTATTCTATCGGTAAATTGAGGATATTTTGTGTTCCAATTTTCTTTTAGTTTTACATCTTTATTGGCAAAACTTTTCAATTCTTTTTCAATTAATTTTTTCTCTTCTTCTAATTTTGCCTTTATTTCTTCAAGAAATTTTTTGTCCATATTTTTACAGAAGCTGGGTAGCTGTAAATTTCGGCAACATTGTTCGAGTTAAGCTCGACAAGGCAGAAATAGAGCTAGTCTGCTTCTATTGGAGGAAATAATTTATCAATAGTTCTTGTCATACTGGTAGATGAAACAGTGAAGATAAAGTAATCTTCATACAAGCAGTAATAGATGCCTAAGTTTTTAAATTTGAAATCTTGATAACGAATGGGAAACATTTCTCTGTAAAACAGGGATTTAAAAACCGGCTTATAAGATATGGTTTCTTTATTAAACAACTTAAAGAACATTAGTTGAAGGTCCCTTTCCATATTATCTTCCCAATTTTTCAAAAGTTCGGAAAAAATTTTTTCTTCTTTTGCCTCTTTTTCTTCTTTTTTTTCTTTCTGTTCCTCTTTTTTAATTTTCGTAACAAAACCAAAATAATTTCCTCTAGCTTCCGGATAAATAAATAAGGTAAATTCTTCAGTTAAATTTTGATAAAAGCCCTCTGGAGTTTTAATCTCAAAACTATCAAAAAATTCCTTTAAGCCGAGAATTTTATTTTTTTCTGAATCCTTAATCAAAAGCCTGATAAATTGTCCTTCTTTATACCCTTGTTTTAAAGTTTTATGAAACAAATCAGGAAATTCATTAAGGTTAGAAATCTCTAAATTTTTAGTTAAATCCACTGGAATCAGAGAAGGAGGAGTAATAATGATAGTAGGCGGAGGCGGTGGAGCTGGAGCAGGAGCAGGCGGTCTAAGATTAAAATACCAATACCAGAAACTGAAAATGCCACCGGCAAACAATAAAATTAAACTCAAAAGCAAAAATCGAATCCAGAACTTTGCTGCAAAGGAAGGTTTTTCAGGAACAGGCCTGAATAATTGAGATGGTTTTTGCTCTGACTTCAATGAAACAGCTTCCTTTGGCTTTTGTTGAAATGTTTCTTTAATCTCTCCGCGAGCAATCTCTTCTTTTTGTTCAATTTTTTGTAAAAATCTTTTTCTTTCTTTTTCTTCCCTTGCCTGCATTTCTTTCATTTTTTCTTTTAATCTTTCTATTTTTGTCTTCCTTTCCTTTTCTTCTTTTTTCTCTTCTTTCTCCTCTTTTTCTTCTTTTTGTTCTTTTTGTTCTTTTTCTTCTTTTTGTGCTTTTTGTGCTTCTGTTCTTATTTTTTCTGCTATTCTTTTTTCTTCTTCAAGTTTTTGTTTTTTTCTTTCTTCCTCTTCTTGTCTTCTTTTTTGTTCCTCTTTTCTTTCTTCTTCTTGTTTTTCTTCCTCTCTCTTTTTTTCCTTAAACTCTTTTTCTTTTCTCCTTTCTCTCAGCGCCTTTTCAGAAATTTCTTCTTTTTCTTTTCCCTCTGATTCTGCCTCTGTTTCTGTCTCTATCTCTGCTTCTGCTTCTGCTTCTGTTTCTGTTTCTGTTTCTGCCTCTGCCTCCTCTCTTGTTTCTATTTCCTGTTCAGGTTTAAATCCTTTTTTTAACAAAAATTGATCTATTTCTTTTATTTTTTCTTTTATTCTTTTTTCCCTATTCAAAACGCCCTGATATTCTAAATTGGTATCTTTTAATTCAAGTTCTAATTTACTCTTTTCTTCCTCCCAAAACCATCTTTCATTTTGTATTTCTTGATAATTCTTGTCTATTTGCCATCTTCTTTTTTCTATGGCTCTTTTTTCTTCTGGGCTCTTGGCTAATTTTTCTTCTTCCTCAGCAATTCTCTTTCTTTCTTTAACTCTCTCCTCTTCTTGTTTAACTTCGTCAAGAGTTTTTTCTGTTTGAGCAATTTTTCTAAAAAGATTAATTTTTTTCTTCTCTAATGGCTTTTTTTCTTCAGATATTTTTTTAAGTTTTTCTTCTATTTTTAATCTCTCTGTTCTTAGTTTTATTTTTTCTTCTTTTTTTAGTATTTCGTTTTCTATTTTTTTAATCTTTTTCTCTTTTTCTAAAATTCTATTATATTCTAAATTAAGCTCTTCCAATTCAACTTTTATTTTGCGCTGTTTTTCTTCCCAAGACCATCTTTGTTTCTCGGTTTCTCTCCGTTGCTCTTCTAATCGCCATTTCTGCTCGGATAAATTCTTTCTCTCTCTTAAAGATTTAATTGATTCTTCTTTCGCCTCAATGTCTTTTATTTTTCCCTCAATCTCTGCTTCTTTTTCAGAAATGTTATTTAAGATTTTTTCTGTTTGAGATAGCTTTTCTGCAAGTTGACTTTTATCAGATTCTAGTAATTTTTTCTTTTCCTGGTCCACTCTCAGTTCCTCTTTAAGTATAGACACCTCTTTCTCTAATTGCTCTTTTTCTCTTAATGCCTTTTTAAGAGCCTCTTCTTTTTCTTCTTTTTCTTCTTTTAATTTTGTTTCCTTTTCTTTCTCTTTTTTTTCTATTTCTTTTAATATAATTTTTTGTTCTTTTTTTAACTTTGGGACAGCTTTTCTTTTCTCTTTTTCCTTTTCTTCCTTTATTTTTTTCTCCTTTGTTTTAATCTCTGCCTTCTTTCTTTCCTCTTCTTTTATCTTTTTTTCCTGCTCTTTTTTTACTTCTTCATCAGTTTTAATTCCAGCTATCTCTTGTCTTTTTCTTATAGCCTCCTTTTCTCGAAGCATAGCAATATCTTTCTGCATTGTTCTTATATTCTCTCTATTTATAAATTCTCTTAGAGCCATATTTTTAGTTAAAAGTTAAATAAAAATTAAGAAACAAATTAAAAATTATTAGGTTAATTAAGTTAATCTCTATTTAAAGTCGCTTTTTACTTCTTTTATTGATAGATTTATTCTTCCTTGCTCATCAATAGAAATCACTTTTACAGGAACAATGTCCCCAATTTTTAGCACATCTTTTACTTTATTAACATGATGCGGAGAAATTTGAGAAATATGAACCAATCCTTCTTGGCCAGGCAAAATTTCAACAAACGCGCCGAAATCTAAAATTCTTTTTACCTTTCCTTGAAAAATTTCTCCAACCTCAACTTCTTTAGTTATGCTCTGAATCCAATCCGCCGCTTTTTGAGCAGATTCTTTTTTCTCCGAAGTTATGTATATAAGGCCTGATTGTTCAATATCTATAGTTGCTCCGGTTTCATTAATAATTTTATTTATTATTCTTCCGCCAGGACCTATTACTTCTCTAATTTTTTCAGGATCAATTTGAATGGTTAAAATTTTAGGAGCATAGGGAGAAAGTTGCTTTCTTGGTTCGGGAAGAACATTTTTTATTGAATTTAAAATTTGCAATCGGGCTTTTTTCCCTTGTTTTAAAGCTCGCTCCAAGATTTCTTCAGTTATCCCTTTAATTTTTACATCCATTTGAATTGCGGTAACTCCTTCTTCTGTCCCCGCCACCTTGAAATCCATATCTCCATGATGGTCCTCCGGTCCTTGAATATCAGTTAAAATTTGATAATTTCCTTTGTTGTCTTGCATTAATCCAACTGCAATCCCAGCCGCCGGCCTCTTCAACGGCACCCCTGCATCCATTAAAGCTAAACAAGAAGAAGAAATAGAAGCCATAGAAGTTGAACCATTGGAGGAAAGAATTTCAGAAACCACTCTAATTGTGTAAGGAAATTGTTTAACATCAGGAATCAAAGGTAAAATAGCTTTTTCTGCCAGCATTCCATGACCTATTTCTCTTCTTCCAGGCCCCCTCATAGGTTTGATTTCTCCGGCAGAATAAGGAGGAAAATTATAATGATGCATAAAGCGCTTCCTCCCAACAATTTCCATACCTTCCAATAACTGCTGATCTCCCGGTCCCCCTAAGGTTAGAATTGATAATGCTTTGGTTTGCCCTCTGCAAAACAATCCCGAACCATGAGTTCTTGGCAACACGCCCGCCTTGCAATAAATTTTTCTTATTTGGTCTAGTTTTCTGCCATCAGGTCTTTTTTTGTGCTTTATAATATTCTGATGTATAATTCTCTCAATTTCTTTTTCAAAAAAATCTAAAGCATAATTCGTTTTCTCAATTGCTTGATATTTTCCTTCAATAAAATAAAAAAGTTCTTGTTTAAGTTTATTCACTTCTTCTATATCATTATCTTGATAAAGAGTTTTTTCCAACCTATCTTTTAAAAAGTTTTTAATTTCCTTTTCTAATTCAGGGTCAGAAGAAGCTGGCTCAATTGAAATTTTCTCTTTTCCAATTTCTTTAGAAATTTCTTCTTGAAAAGAAATAATTTTTTTTAGGTATGGCTCTCCGATTTTTAATGCCTTTAAAATTATTTCTTCTTTAATCTCATCAAAATCTCCTTCTATCATATTGATTAAAAATTCATTATTTTCCCGGCAACCAGCAAAAACAATATCTAATTTATTTTCTTCTCTTTCCTTATAAGTTGGATTCAAAACTAACTTTCCATTAATCATTCCGACTCTTACTACTCCTAATGGCCCATCCCAAGGAATATCAGAGACAGAGAGAGCCAAGGAGGCAGCCAATAATCCTAAAATATCAGGGTCGTTTTGACCATCCCAAGATAGGACTGTTACAATTAGTTGAACTTCCCTGTTAAGCTCTTTTGGAAAAAGAGGTCTGATGCTTCGGTCAATTAACCTTGCATTGATAATTGCTTCATCTGAAGGGCGACCCTCTCTTCTAATATAACGAGAGCCGTAAATCTTCCCAGAGGCATAATATCTCTCTTGGTAATCAACAGTTAAAGGAAAAAAATTCATTCCTTCTTTTGCTTGTTTTGACATTACACAAGTAGCTAATACCGATGTATCTCCATAACGAACTAATGCTTCTCCATTAGCTCTTTCTGCCCAATTTTTAATTTCAGCAATAATTTCTCTTCCTTCAATGTTTAATTTAAAAGTTTTAGTATCCATAATTATAATGCGGATATGCGAATTAATATGCTAATTATGCGAACTGCTAATAAAAAAGAGAAATCGGAAATCAGTTGTTG
>Ga0164318_10003527_pt1 | contig 14818 bp, 15 predicted proteins | sample GuaBasSedimGuay9_FD_113734 | JGI IMG/M metagenome (GOLD analysis project Ga0164318, IMG submission 113734) | Subseafloor sediment microbial communities from Guaymas Basin, Gulf of California, Mexico - Guay9, Core 4571-4, 0-3 cm | ecosystem: Environmental > Aquatic > Marine > Hydrothermal vents...
CAAGCCAGTCCTTTTCTTTTATAGGAACGAGTGAGATGAGTGTATCGAATTTCAGAGATAATGAAGATACTATATCACCGGTTCTTTCAATCTCGGTGCATGCATGGTCGAAATCCTCAAGGATAATAGCTATATCTATATCCGAGTCTTCTGTTTCTTCGCCCCCCGCATACGAGCCAAATAGTAGTATACTTTTAAGCTGGCTTCCATATTTCTTTTCCAGTCCGCTCTTCAGTTCTTTGATGGTGTCTTTGATAGGCTCGGATGTCGGCGGTTTCCCGGGATATATTGGTCACTCTATAAGCACCTGCCCACACTTTTATCATTTCTTGAAATACCTGCTCAAAAACGCAAGATCGACCGCGTCAGCGATCTCCCCCCCCTCAAGCACCGCATACCCCTCGCGGGCTTCCTTGCGCAACTGTTTCCCAAGCGCGCGGGAATGAAGTTCGGACATAAGTAGGTCTTTTGCTGATCGGTACGTCCGGCAGAGATCGACAACATACCGACCGTCCTTGATGTACACATTAGAAAATGTATCTTCGTCCGCAAGCTTCATCTTGAACCGTTCTGCATGTTTCCGCATATACACAGGCGGACCAGCGTGTTTCCGAAGCGGCGGGAGCTTCCCGGATACAAGTTCGATTAACAGCACCACAGTATCTGTGGTCTCGCTCGCAGGCAGAACGGTTGCAGCACTTCCGTGTACCGCAAATTCGTGCTCTGATAGCAGAGCGAGCACCGACTCTTGCATCTTGTATAGCTGCGGATATACGATGTCCTCGACCATATCAGGGATCTCAAAGACGATTGCAAGCAGATCAGTTCCCCTCGCATCCATTGCCGCCACTATCTCCGGTTTATCTATGCGGGGGGCAGGTTCTGCAAAGAAGAATTCGATCGACGGCTCTGCCAGAAACCCGCGTGCCGCATCAACAAAGGCATAGAACTGGTCGAGCGAGAGCGCGGCTGCAACGTTGCGGTTCGGGTCGGTCGGATCGATCACGCAGAGCGGCTCCCAGACCCCACCGTAACCGATCCCGGCATCCGGAGAACGCTGGGACGTGCCATCACCTTCTGGCTCGATCAGCAGACCGTCCCTCCAGTCGCAGGCAGCATCGAGTACTCCCTGAAACGAGCCGTAATGGAGGACTAATAACTCGCAGAGGAGTCCTGAGAATCCGCACACCCGAAGTTCGGATCCGTAAACGTTAGCACGCTTCATAAATTGCTTGAGCAGCAGCACATCATCCTCCAATCCGCCAATCTTAGATAAGATGTACTTATTGTGAAAAGGGGTTCGATCTACCGCTGATTTAAGTTCACTCGCGCTGGATAACCGGTAACACGGCACAAGATCGACCCGATAGCCCTCAAATCTGCCATGAACGTAAGGATGCTCTGCATACCGTATTTCATAACTGTCTGAACGCTCTGCTACTGATTTTGCGATACGTAACCCCTCGTCCTCCAGCTCATCTCTATTTAACGTGGTCGGGAACATCAGGAAGAGGTCCAGATCATGTTCTCCGGAGATCCACGTATTTCGTGCCGCAGATCCGACCAATTCGCAGGGCACACCCTCTTCCTCGACATATCCAGCAATCCTGCGTGCGAGTTTCGCAAGTTCATCGCGCTCTACGGGAGTGGGTTTGATCCTGTCAAGGACGGTAGCAAGGATTGTCCGGATTTCACTTTGCATGATTTTGCACCATTCCCATACGTTGTTATGGGTCTCATTGGTGTTTATTATTCTTTAATGCTTCATCACGATGGAACAGAGGCACCTCTTGTATTGGTCGGATTTATTGTAACTCCAGTCAACACTCGCCTGTAACATGAAAAAAACTGTAGGGACTCACCACCGGATCGCGGTCGTCTCTATGATTATGATCGCGCTTGGCGAACTGCTCATATTCACAGGAAATGTCACTCTTGGCGTGACGGTTCACATCCTCAATCTGCAGATGATCATCGTCTCGATGTTCATAAAAGGCGGAGAAACCGATCAGATAGTGCTGGACAAGCAGATTCTTCAAGCATTGCTGCTGTTGTTACAACTCAGGATCATCAATATCGTGATGCCATTTTTCTTCACGATGACGCTGTACTGGTATCCATTAATCTACAGCCCATTGTTCATATCGATTTACCTGATTCTAAGGTATCAGAATGCGTCATTTGATGATATCGGGATGGATATGAGGAATTTGTATCGTTACATCCCTCTCGCACTGATTATTGGTGCAATACTGGCATGGGTCGAGTACCAGATCATCCATCCCGAACCGCTGATACCGAAACTTGGAATCGCAGACATGTTGACGCTTGTAATCATCATGTTCGTATTCGTGGGGCTGGTTGAGGAACTGATCTTCAGATCGATACTCCAGACGAAACTTCAGCAATCGGTAGGGGCATGTAACGGGCTTCTTATGACAAGTGTCTTATTCGGAGTAATGCATTCCGGCTATGGCTCGGTGTATGAACTGTTGTTCGCAACTGCCGCAGGGCTTATCATAGGATATTTATACCAGAAAACAGGAAGTCTGCCGTTTGTAACGGCGATACACGGCATGGTCAATGTTCTTCTCTTCGGATTGCTACCCCATACACTATAGTACTTAATAGATAGATGTGCGGCGGAAAACCCCGCTATTTATAACTGGGGTGTCACAGCACCTTAAACGCAACAATCGCCGCGAAAACCACGAGCAGCGGGGTATTGCAGATCTCAAGCGTGTTTGATGCCCACTTGTTCCACCACTTCGATTCAACAAGGACTTCAGCCATGGATAACGATATGATCAAGGAGATCGTTGCAAGCATCCCGCCTATCACTACCTGCTCGACTGAAGATGTGTTCTGCGCGTTTACAAGGGTGGTTACTGTTAGCATGATCATTTGTCACTTTCGTGTGACTTTAGTTCTACTCGTTCTTCAACCTATTAAGACTGGTGATGCAGAGATCAAATCCGACAGTCAGCATGCAAATGCAACAATCATATTTATACACCCGCGGTCACATAATAAGTCACGATGATCGATACCGAGTTCTTCAACCAACTGAATCGATTCTCGCTCATGGTGCGCAAGCGTGTATCAAGCGTGTACGCGGGCAGCAGGCGGGCCGTGTTACAGGGGAAGGGAATCGAGATCGTAGGGTATCGCGAGTATATTCCCGGTGATGATGTCCGGACCATCGACTGGCGGGTGTATGGGCGGACCGAGAAACTCTACATCCGCAAATTCGAGGAAGAGAAGAATATAACAACACACATACTCCTTGATTCGAGCATGAGCATGGATTATTCGAGCAATGGGATGACAAAGTTTGACTATGCCGCGATGCTTGCGTGCGGATTCGGTTACATGGTGACAAGAGAGAACGAGAAGTTCGCAATATCGACGTTTGGAGAGAATATCGATATCACGCCTCCGAAACGAGGGCGCGGGTACCTGCTTCATACGATCGACAGACTGAACCAGACACCGTTGGAAGGTGAAACGAAATTCGACCACTGCACCCAGCAGTACGGAAAGATGATACGATCAAAATCGCTTGTCATAGTCATATCAGACTTCTTAACAGATCTCGACTCGATACGTGCCGGATTATACCGGCTTGCACCGAATGATCTAATCGTGATCTCGATCTTCGATCCTGCCGAACATGACCTTACCATCGCAGGAGACGTGAAATTGCATGATATGGAGACGAATACGGTCAGAAAGACCTACATCAGTCCGAAGATGAAAGAAGAGTACAGAAAGCTGCTTGACGATCATTTTGAAGGAGTACGATCGACCTGCATGCACATCGGGGCAGATTACTTATCTTTCGGGACGAACGTTCCGATATTTGATGCGTTCTTTGAGGCAGTGAGGGCGAAATAGGATAAATAAGGGATATGGGGAGATTGGGATGGCATTTGCAAATCCACTGGCACTTCTTGGCTTTTTGAGTCTTATACCGATTGTAATCCTGTATCTGATCAAACCAAAGCCCCGTGATATAAAGATCCCGTCGCTGATGTTTATCCTGGATGCGGAGCGAAAAGAGCATCGATACGAGACGATGCTCAGGAAGATCATCAGGGATCCGCTGATGCTCATGCAACTGCTCTTCCTGATCCTGCTGACGCTTGCGATGGCGGCTCCATTCTACACTGCAAACGAGACCGTGCGCGCTGACCACACTGTGATTATCATCGACGCATCCGCATCGATGCAGGCAGAGAACCCGAGCAGGTTCGATCGTGCAAAGGATGCCGCAGAGAAGTTCGTCAGCGGAAGGACGAGTATCATCATGGCAAAGAATATCCCGGTCGTTGTGCTCCAGCGCGGGGGCAGATCAGGTGCGAAGGATACGCTGAACCGTCTTGCACCGGCTGCTACCACTGCAAGCATTGGGGATGCGATCCTCCTTGCGACTAACATGATCGAAGACGAGAAGGGGGCAATCGTTGTGATCTCTGACTTCTCGAATACTGATAGCGACTCGATAGCCGCCGCAAAGATGCTTGCGAATGCGGATGGCATCGATGTGACCTACAAGCAGGTCGGAAATGATGCCGAAAACATCGGGATCACGTATGGCAAACTGGAGCGGAAGGGGAATTCGTACGAATATATTTGCAATATCAAAAATTACATGGATGATAAAAAAACGGTACCGATCGAGATATTCCGAAACGGCAAAAAGACCCTCACGGATAGCGTAACCGTGCCCGCTTACTCAAGCGAACTCTTCGCACTCACCGATGTTAAGCCGGGTGCCACGGAAGTCTCCATAAAACAGAAGGACTCGCTTGAGGTCGATAACCGTGCCTACATCGCAATTCCCGCGGTAGATAAACGGAAGATTCTCGTTGTAAGCGAGACTAAAAATCCTCCTGCGAAGATTGCGCTTAATTCGCTTCCCGATACCGAATGTTCAATCGCAAAACCACCGGTTCTCCCGTCTTTCGATGACTATGATCTCGTCGTGATTGGAAACATCACAAAGACTTCGCTTCTTCCGGGGACTTTTGAGGATCTTGCGTCGTTTGTGCAGTCCGGTGGAAGTCTCGTGATCCTTGCATCAAGCGACCTCGGTGAGATCGAGACTGAAGGACTGCTGCCTGTGCAGATATCCGAAAAAGCAGGGGCTGCCGCGCCGGAAACAAGTATGCCCACTGAATTCACAAAGGATATCGCATTCGAGGACGTTTCAGTCATCACGCATCTCATATCCGAGCCAGCCGATGGCGCGATCGTGACCGTGATCACAGACGACGACTCTCCAATGCTTGCATACCAGAAACACGGGTCTGGCACTGTATTTTATTCGGGATTTGGCGAAGGCGACTCGACATGGAACGATTTCCATACGAGAGTCGATTATCCAATATTCTGGAGGCAGATTGTGGACTGGATGAGCGGGGTTCATGGAATAGAGGAATATAATGTCAGAACAGGGCGGATGATGTCGCTTGGTGAGGTGCAGAAGGTAACCACGCCTTCCGGTAAGGTGGAGACTGATAACCTGCTCTTTGACGAGGTCGGCGGGTATCAGGTCAGAGATGATGACATTGCTGCGAATCTGTACGACGCTCTGGAGTCTGATCTCTCAATCCATCCGATGTCGGAGGAGGTGCGTACACTGACGCCTGATCTTGTCAAAGCAGATGTCGAAAAGGAGTTGTGGACTTACCTGATCATTCTTGTGATGTTTATTGCCGGCTTCGAGCTGTATTATCTCCGGGCGAGAGGCGAGTTATGAGATGGCAGATGGCGGAATCGAGGATAAACGGAAGATTATCGATGAATACAACATTAAAGCCACAGAAGAGATAGTAAAGGCAGTTGGAGATATCGCAAGGAGTGAGGAGGGTCTTGTATTATGCCTGATTCCAAAAAGGTTGAAGGATGGATACAAGAGGATGTACATGGATCGGGTGAAAAAGGAGACCCTGGAAGTGGAGAGAGACATCCTGAATATAGCAGAGAGCGTGGTACGCAAGGAAAATGAGATCTCGGATTATGTGGAGGATATCAGTGACGCAGCAAAGAAGGTTGTGAGGGCAATGCTCCTCTTTCTATCCCGGAATGATTTCGATCGGGCGTATAACGAAGAGATGGAGGGTGTGGCTCTGAAAGGTGTCAGGGTGAATGTGAGATTTTATCTGAAACTTTTGAGGGCATCCGGAACTAGCTATGAGGAACTGGTCAGAGACGGATTTGATGCAGAAGAGTACTATGATTCGCTGGAAACTATTTCAAGGACCAACTGGCTGGTCTTGATGAGATCGAAGGATGTAATACGTGAAAATTCCCTCGAATACCGGGTATTGCAGGGTACTGTTGTGTATATAAGATCGATGCACGAGAACGAGGTAAGGAGATTCTTTGCTGACGAGTTGGATGAATCTAAGGAAATTCAATGCTGTATCCGGGCGCATCCGACATAAGGGACCGTCACAAACCCAAATAGTGGTATTGTGACGCGGACACTATGTGACCTGACCGCCTCAACAGAAACTCTTAACTAAAACCTCATGACATTACCACATCAAGAGGTTACAGCCATGAAGAAAGCAATTATCGAGACCAAAAAGGGCGAGATCGTCCTCGAACTATTCGAAGACGACGCACCGAACACCGTAGCGAACTTTGAGAAACTGATCAACAAGGGGTTCTACAACGGGCTTAAGTTCCACCGGGTCATCCCGAACTTTATGATACAGGGCGGATGTCCGAAAGGCGACGGCACAGGTGGACCCGGATACAGCATAAAATGCGAGATAAACCCGCGAAAGCATGCGAAAGGCGCGCTCTCGATGGCACACGCCGGAAAGAACACAGGCGGCAGCCAGTTCTTTATCACGCACTCGCCGCAGCCTCATCTTGACGGAGTGCACACGGTCTTTGGCCAGGTGGTCGAGGGCATGAATGTTGTGAACAAGATCAAGCAGGGCGATGTTATGACGCAGGTGAGGGTGGTTTGAGGGGTGAAAGCCCCCGCCACTACCATTCATCTTTTCTGCAGATCTCCCTCAGTCTCGTGATAAATTATGCTGCCGCAGTGCTTGCAGTGTGTGGCATCGATATCATGCTGACTGAGGCCGCATTTCTTACACGTTATACTTCTTTTTTTGGAAGTCGAAAGCATAAACTCCTTTATCAATAAACCCAACTGCCAGGGTACCAAAACAATGCTGACAAGTATCATAAGAACGGTTATAAGGCGTCCAATAGGGGTTACAGGAACAATATCTCCAAATCCAACCGTAGTAAGTGTTACTATCGAAAAATAGATCGCAGAACCCAGATCACTAATGTCCGGATTCGCAACACACTCAACTTCATAGATAAAGGATGAAAATACAAAGATGATCGAGATAATTGTAAATATAATTTTTATAATTCTTATTTCATGCATCTTCAAATCTTCAGACAGAAACGCACCAGTATCTACAAATCTCATAAACCTGAAGATACGAAATACCCTGAAGATGCGCACAAACCGGAGGTCAAGGAACGTTACGAATGTGGGTATTATCGCAACGAGGTCTATTATGCTGTAGACTTCAAGAACGTGTTTTATCTTTTTTTCGGAAACCCAGAACCGTAGGATATACTCCAGTATAAATATAGAGACTGTGACAACCTCGATAGTCCAGAAAAGACTGGGATTTGCGTCGTGGAAATAACTCTCTGTGATGAAGACGAGTACTGTAAAAAGATTGAGACATATTATGAATAAATCGATAAACCTACCTGTAAATGTCGTGGTGTCGTTGAGATAGAATGCGACCTCTTCTTTGACGGTTCCACGTTGGGGGTGCATAAAATAAATATTGGTCGATATGTTAATATAAACTCGCCTGAAATAGTATAAGCCATGATTCCACTGCATCCTACACAAGCAAGTTATACGAAGACCTGCCAAACGAAAAGAAAGTAAAATACACGGAAAACATAGTCCCTCCCAAATCCTTAAACAAAATCCATTGCAAGTCATCCGAATCGGTGGACGAACTGATAGATAGTAGCATCCGCCTGATAGTCACCCCCACTTGACGGGGTGCACACGGCCTTTGGTCAGGTGGTCGAGGGTGTGGATGTGGTGAACAAGATCAGCAAGCGGTGTTATGAGGCAGGTGCGGGTGGTTTCAGGGGTGAAAAGGGGGTGGTTACGCCGGACAAAGCGTCTGGCACCGCACCATTCTACTGCCAGGGAATTGAGCAGCCTGGGTTGCAACGATAAGGACGAACAGCTGTTCACGTTGGCTATGATGTCGATTGCATATATGCGAAGCTCGCGGATAAGCGAGTTAATGAGTTTCGGGTGAACTGTAACTCCCGAAGCTCTCTTAATTTCACGGAGTGATGGCATCCTGCAATCGGTTGCCGCCATCAGGAAAAATATTTAAGGTTCTAAATCCAATTGTGCTTGAGTGATCCCAATGGATGCAGTAGATTTTCCATCAAATATGGACGAGGAACTCAACATTCTCGTGAAAAAAGGGTATTACCCCTCGAAGTCCGATCTATTAAGGGACGCTTTCAGGGTGTTATTGAACACAAGATCAGAATTGAAGATCTCTCTGGCTATTGAACTATACCTGGTGGGGAAAATATCGATTTCAAGAGCGGCTGAATTTGCAGGCACCACCACAATCGAATTTAAGGAGATTATGGCTGGAAGGGGTATTGTCAGGGAAACTGAAGGCAAATCTGCTAAAGAAATGGACACGAAACTTGAAAAACTTGGGATAGTTTGATGTTTTTCGCAGATACAGATATTCTGAGCGCATTTGCCAAAGCGGATGCGGTGAAGTATCTGAAGCAACTCTTTGCAGACCTGAAGATATCCCCTACCGTCTACGAGGAATTGATGCGTGCGAAACGGGCAGGATATTCGTTTGTAGACACCGTTCTTGATGCGGTTGAGATTGTTCTTCTTTCGGACGAAGAATTCAGAGATTTTAGGAGTCTGCTGGAGTGTGTCAATAACTTGCATGAAGGTGAATGCCAGTTGATTGCATTGTGCAAATCCAGAGATGGGATTCTACTCACCAATGACGCATCCGTAAAAAGATATTGTAATAGAAATAATATAAATTATTTAGATTTGGAAGAAATATTGAGAAGCCTGAAACGAAGGAATGTTCTACAATACAGTGAACTAAAAAAACTTATTGCGGACATTGAAGAGAAGGACTGGACAATAATACGATCAAAAGAAGATATTCTTGGAAATTGAGTCTTTTACGGTATCCGGATACGTGGCATCCATTTGGCACAACAAGAAGCGGAAAAATTTCTTGGATTGGTAAGGAGGGGTGATAAATCTGAACACTTCCAATAATCGACGCGGCACAAAGACGAGTTCTTTCGGAACATCGGGTAGAACAAACCATGATTCTACCGCATTTTATACGAGCAAGCTGTACGAAAGTTTGCCGAAGGAAGAGAAGGTCGAATACGTGGAAAATCCGATCCCACCAGAATCCTTAAACAGAATCCTCCAAAAATCATCCGAATCGATGGATGACCTGCCAGATAACAGCGTTCACCTGATGGTAACCTCCCCCCCCTACAATGTCGGAAAGGACTATGACGATGACTTAACTCTCGAAAACTACCGCGAATTCCTGAAGCGGGTATGGAAAGAAGTCTTTAGAGTCCTTGTACCCGGAGGACGCGCCTGCATAAACGTTGCAAACCTCGGCAGGAAGCCTTACATCCCGCTTCACGCATTCATCGTCGAAGACATGATCGAACTCGGATTTCTGATGCGAGGTGAGGTCATCTGGGATAAGGCATCCAGCGCAGGTTCCTCAACCGCATGGGGGAGCTGGCAGTCCGCTTCCAACCCGACGCTCCGGGACGTGCATGAATATATCATGATCTTCTCTAAAGTCGATGACGTTATAGATCATCCCCGCTCTGTTCCGATGCACGAATACATTCTGATATTCTCCAAAAACACTTTCGGCAGGAAGAACCCTCTGAAACGAGAGAACACGATATCGAGGGATGAATTCCTCGAACTTACCAAGAGCATCTGGACATTCCCGTCAGAATCTGCAAGGAAAATCGGGCATCCGGCACCGTTTCCGGTGGAACTGCCTTACCGGACGATTCAGCTATACACGTTCGAGGGTGAGGTCGTTCTCGACCCGTTTATGGGGAGCGGACAGACCGCGATTGCAGCGATAAAGTCGAAGCGTCACTATATTGGCTACGAGCTTGACCGCGAGTATGCGAAGCTCGCAGATAAGCGGGCTAAGGAGTTTCGATTGGAATTTGACTCTCCGAAGCTCTCTGATTTTACAGATACTTAAGAACCGCCATCCCGCGGATCAGCAATCTCCCCTGCAAGCGCAGTTGCCGCCGCTGTCTCGGGCGACGCAAGATAAATGAATCCACCTGTACCCATCCGCCCTTTGAAGTTGCGGTTGGCTGTCGAGAGGCAGACCTCGCCCTCACCGAGCACGCCCTGATGCGCACCAAGGCAGGGTCCGCATCCGGGCGGGAGTATCACAGTGCCCGCTGAAAGAAGCGTTTCCACAACGCCCGTGTGAACTGCCTGCAGGAGTACTGATCTGGATGCGGGCGCAACGACTGTACGCACGCAGACCTTCTTTCCGTCAAGGATATCTGCCGCCGCCTTAAGATCTTCGAACCTGCCGTTCGTGCACGATCCGATAAAGACCTGGTCAATATGCGTCCCCTCGACCTCGTCTACCGGATGCACGTTATCGACGGCATGAGGGGTTGCTACCTGCGGAGGAAGATCAGACACATCGAAGAATAACTCATCAGCATAAGCTGCATCAGAGTCAGCGTAAACCGGTGAATAACCATTGCCACTGCCATTGCCTTTGCTTTCACCTTCGCGTTCGCTTCCGCGCCTTCCAATGAAATCGAATGTCGCATCATCAGGGGGTACGATGCTCGCCTTTGCACCCATCTCAACACCCATGTTACATAGTGTCATCCGCCCTGAAATCGAGAGATCAGCGATCGTTTCGCCGTAGTACTCGATCGCTTTGTATGTTGCGCCTCCTGCTCCGATCTTGCCGATGAAATGCAGTGTCATGTCCTTTGCGCTCACCATATCAGGAAGCATACCGTCCACCGTGATCCTGATCGACTGTGGCACCTTGAACCAGAGCTTTCCTGATGCAAAGACCTCAGCCATCTCGGTTGCGCCAACCCCGGTCCCAAAAGCCCCAAGCGCGCCGTACGTGCAGGAGTGTGAGTCTGCGCCGGTGATCAGCATCCCCGGGCGTGCGAACCGTTCCGAGACGATCTGATGGCAGATTCCATCACCGATATCAAAGAAATTTTTGATGCCCTGCCTTCGCACCCACTTCCGTATCTTACGGTGGAGAACTGAAGTGGTCTCCTTGTTCGACGGGACTATGTGATCGAAAGGTATCACGATCCTGTTTGGATCCCAGACCTGGCTTGCGCCCATCTCTGTAAACGCTTTAACCGCAAGCACGCTCGTTCCGTCGTGCGCCATTGCACAGTCGATATTTGCAAGCACGAAGTCGCCAGCCCGCGCATCGGTGCCTGCTGCCCTGCTCATTATCTTTTCGCTAATTGTCAGCATTTTATAGTCCTCCAGGCTAAACAACCTCACCATCCTGCATCCGGATGGTCCGTTCAGTCTTCCCTGCGAGATTCGGGTCGTGTGTGATCAGCACAATTGTCTTCCCCTGATCGCGCAAGGAATTTAAGATATCAAAGACCATCGCACCTGATTTCGTATCGAGGTTACCGGTCGGCTCGTCGGCGAGTATGATTCCCGGATTGTTCACAAGCGCTCTTGCAATCGCAACCCGCTGCTGCTGACCGCCAGAGAGTTGGCTTGGATAATAATTGAGTCTGTGCCCGAGTTCCAGCGAATCAAGGATCGAGCTTGCCTTCTCTCTTCGCTCATCCATCTCCACCTCCCGAAGCACCATCGGCACCTCAACATTTTCAAGCACGGTGAACGTCGGTATCAGGTTGAACTGCTGAAAGACAAATCCGAGTTCCACTCTTCTGACTCTTGCCCGCTCGTTCTCGCTCATATCAGAAACTTTGTGACGGTTGATGAAAACATCACCTCTCGTCGGTGTGTCAAGTATTCCGATCTGGTTCATGAGCGTCGATTTGCCAGACCCGGATGTGCCAATGATCGCTGCGAATTCACCCTTTTCAATCGTTAAACTTACATCGCGAACCGCAACGGTCTCTGCCTCGCCCTCTCCAAAGATCTTCCAGACATGCGCAAGTTCGATCAATGCTTCGGTCATCGGCATCTCCTGCGCACTCGATTATAACACGATATCTCCAACTGCGGGACTTTTGCAAGGCGCACTGCGTGTTGCATGCATGATGCGCCCATGACCCCGATCACAAGTTTCATGTACCGGTATTCGATGGACAGGGTGTAAAGTTTTTTGGTTTGCAGTAGTGGTCTCAGCATCCTGTGCTGTGCGGCCCCATTCACGGGTTTTATATCGGATGAGTTTCGATTTACCCAGCATGGAACCAGGAGACATCTGTCGTGATTGGTGCGTATGGTTGCTGCTGGCTAATCTCATGCGAGACACAGGTGCAGCCAGACCAAATGCGGGGGGGGCGATGTGGAGGACTTGGTAAGGGAAGGGGTTTGGTGACTGAGATAGTCAAGTAATATAACAAATCAGGAAAAGGGTAAATAGGCATGAATAAGAACATCGGATCTACTTTAGTCATCATTATAATTGCTTACGTTGTGTTTTTCACAGGATGTGTTGAGGAAGAAACCACTGTTTCAATGGAAACGCCAACCATAACTACATCATCTACGCCCATACCAGAGCAGACCAATATGTCAAACCCATCACTTATTTCAGTGGTGCCAAAAACAACAAAGTCAACCCAAAGTGATAATTCAGTGGCTATTGTAAGGATTGGAGCGATCATCACAGATCCGGATTCGTATGAAGGAAAAGATGTCATTCTCAAAGGGAAGTATGGTGGTTGGGGACATTGCGAAGGTGCAAAAATGGGGATAACAGGTCATCCATTGGCAATATCTGATAGTGCGGCCGTTATATTTGATGAAACCGGATGCATATATTTTGAGGGAGTAGAGTGGATTTCCAAAAGACCGATTTCAGATCCTTATAATCCCGCATACGAAACAATTGCTATCAAAGGAAAAGTATATTTAGATAAAGTAGGGACACCATATATAGGTAGATCAAATACAGAAATACATATATTAGATAACAGTGGCGGCCAGGATTATGCAAGCATACAAGCTGCTATAAATGCAGCAAAAAATGGTGACACGGTAGTTGTAGCTGCTGGAACATATATTGAGAATGTGGTTGTCAATAAATCGATAAATCTTATAGGGGCCGGAGCTGGAGTTACGATTGTAAGAGGTTCCAATCCCCATGATCATGTGTTTAACGTCACTATAAATAACGTAAATATCAGTGGATTCACAGTAAAACGTGCAAAATCAGAATATGATTATTATTTTGCTGGCATATACCTAAATGGAGTAAAATATGCCACGATTTCGAACAATGCTGCTATGTACAACGAGTATGGAATCTATCTTCAAGCTTCCAGCAACAACACCTTAACCAATAATACCGCATCGAACAATAAATTGCAGGGCATCCATCTGAACTCTTCTAACAACAACATGCTGAGTGGTAACAATGCAAGTTCGAATATTTGGGCCGGCATCCTTCTGGGACATTCAAGCAACAATACACTGATCGGTAACAACGCATTGGACAATCAGGACGGTATTAATATTGTACAATCTTCCAACTACAACGTGCTGAATGGCAACAACGCAACATTGAACAGTTACGGCATCGATATGGACTCTTGCAACAACAACGTGCTCTGTGACAACATTGTATCAAACAACAGTGGCCGCGGAATCCATCTGTACAATTCTAGCAATAATACATTGTGCGACAACAATGTTTTATATAATGGCGACTGCGGCATGGCTTTACACGCTTCAACCAACAATACGCTGATTGGCAACAAAGCAAGCTCAAATAAGAACCAAGGCATCATTCTACTATATGGCAGTAATAAAAACACACTGATTGGAAACAATGCATCGGACAATAACTACGGCATCTATCTAATCTCTTCCAGCAATAACCATATTTATAGCAACTATTTCAACAACCGGAAAAATTTTTATTTTGACGATCCCATCCACAACAACTACTGGAACATTACCAAAACATGCAACAAAAAAATCATCGTCGACTCATATCTTAGCGGTAATTTCTGGGCTTATCCGAATGGCACAGGCTTTAGCCAGACCTGTGCTGATGAAGATCGTGATGGTATGTGCGATTCATCCTATGCACTTGATATTAACAATATCGATTACCTACCACTTGCACATAAACCTGAAACTTTCAGCAATACGATTGAAATGCAAACACTAAGTATCCCTCTCAATTCTTCCAGACTTTAGAGGCTGTCTCACAATTCAAAATCACAACAAAAAGAAGGATGGACAAGACGTTATATCGAAAAACAAGCATCCGATTTCGCGAAATATCTAATTATGGGACAGACTCTTCAGAGCGAGGTGGCGCGGACGGGCTTCATGTTTGAACATCTGAAAACACACGAGTCATGACCAGCGCACCAGATAAACCAACAGTCCCTCGAGATGGATTAACTATATGATACATGCTTCTGCTAATTACGAAAGGTAACCACCAGCTATGACCCAAAACTACAAAGACTGGTTTCCGTATCCATCCTTCCGCCCGCATCAGGACACGATGCTTGA
>Ga0164318_10003528_pt1 | contig 14817 bp, 15 predicted proteins | sample GuaBasSedimGuay9_FD_113734 | JGI IMG/M metagenome (GOLD analysis project Ga0164318, IMG submission 113734) | Subseafloor sediment microbial communities from Guaymas Basin, Gulf of California, Mexico - Guay9, Core 4571-4, 0-3 cm | ecosystem: Environmental > Aquatic > Marine > Hydrothermal vents...
ACATGGAACTGATCGTAATGGAGCCGGGTAAGCTTCTCATCGGAAAGAAAATAAAAGAGCTTGGTATCCGGAGATCCCACGGTATCAACATTGCTTTCATTGGGGTACTGCGGGAAAACAAGGAATACGACTATGTAATTCCCGACCCGGGTTATGTTCTGAACGAAGGCGACCTGATGTGGCTCATCGGTTCAACAGAACACATCCGCGACTTTCTGGGCCGATAGAATCTGTACTACAGAAGCTCAATCAGACCAGTAGACTTAAGTGCTTCAGTCCTGTCTTTGTTTATACGTGTGAACAGCTTGAGGGCAGTGGCAGGAGAGGGATGCTTCTTGCACAGTGATTTGATAAGGAGAGCCATAGCTTTCGGAAAATCAGATGAATCCGCAATAAAACTGCCGAGTACAAGAAAATCTTCGCTGCTGTAACTGAGAGATTCCAGCAGAGGGTATCTGGTTCGGATCTTCTCGACAAAGGCAGGTACAATTGCTCTGCTCTGGGGCCACACCGGACCCAGAGACTCAAGCCACACATTGATAGCTGTGAGGATAAGGTTTATCTCCCCGATACCCAGCGTGGAAGGTTCTGCGACCTCACCATCTACAAATTCCGCCAGTCCCGAGCCTTCGGGTGATTTCAGGAAATCAACAAGTGCTTTCCCCTTGATAGTTCTGCCTGGCAGAAAGCCCCTGGATATCTTTCCTTCCCTTATGGGAATCAAAGCTACACCGGATTCGGTCTGAAGACTTATCATACCTGACTCACCGGATTTTCTTAGAGATTTCAACAGTTGAATCAACTCACCGCTTGAATTGTCAAGCTCTGTGAGCACAGGCTCTTCACACAGGTACTTTATTACCGGACCCAGAGCTCCAGGCTCAAGGAAGTGAAGGGAGAGAAACAGCTCCCTCTTGTCTCTTCTGATGGTGTTTATGAAAGATGTGGCATCCAGGCAGTCAAGACCGTGTATGAAATAGGGTTTTCCCTGACGAAAGATAAGTCTGGCGAACACGGACTTACTGTCTGAAATCGCCCAGTAGCAGTCTTTCTTGAAATCACGGAACTCCGACCCGCCTCTAACAAGTTTATCCAGATTCAGGAACACCAGAGGAACCTTCTTAAAGAAACAGCTGCTGTAGGGCAATGACAAATTCATATCAGCGAACCAGCCTCGCAATTCTATCTATTTTCGGGAGCCCGTTACCAGGCTGCCAGGACCAGTAGGTAACAACCGCCTGACCCTTTACGAGCTCAACATCCATTGGACCCCATATTCTGCTGTCTTTGGAGTGATCACGGTTGTCACCCATCATAAACACATTTCCTTCGGGAACAATGTACACCGAATCACCGTTGTTGTCCAGAACCACGCCCTCAAGAATCTTGTTGTACGCCAGATCGGCAATCCCGTAGTTTGAATTCAGATACGGCAGACAATCCGGCCACTGGTCATCAATTATGCTGGGATTCAACACATCCTGGTGCGCTGAAGGGTAAGGTGATGGTTCTCCGTTTACGTACAGAGTGTCGTTGTGTACCCTGACCGAATCTCCTGCCACGGCAACCAGCCTTTTTATAAATGTAACTTCCTGGTCAGCAGGGTAACGGAACACAATGCTCTCTCCTACCTCAATAGAGCCTGTTGCAGGCATAAGAAGCCACCTTGTTCCGCCTCGGAAATTGTGAAGAAGAGGCTGCAACCTGTCTGAAAAAGGTATCTGCTGGCCGTTTTCAGCCTTCAACACCAGCAGATGGTCCCCCACTGGAAGAGTAGGTGACATGCTGGGAGTTGGAATTCTGTATGCTTCAATAACGTAAGGACGGAGAAAACCAAAAAATACAAGAAGGGCTAACGCAAGCTGCAAAAACCAGTTACCATACTTTTCAAGTTTCGGATTCAAAACGCCTCCCGTAATAGTGGTGAAAGCGATAATGCCCAACAAAATCACTTTCGTCAACCAGCAGCGCAGCCGGAAAATGATTAATTACATTACGATGTACACAGTGCCCATTGACAGCACTCTGAAAACAGAGCAAAATTGCCTTCTGAAACACAAAGAGGCGAAAGGAAATTATGTCTATCTTTACCACCGTTATTGATTTCACTCCCGGTTCGATACCTGTAGGCAGAATCGGGCTCTTCATAGCAGGTATCGCATTGTCACTTCTCCTGAGGAAGATTGTCAGCTCTATGCTGAAAAAAGCCAGAAAGAAAACCGAAAACTTCTTCACAATACTGCTGGACGGGCTTGCCGGTCCAATGAGCTTTCTTGTAGTTTTCACCGGATTCTACTTCTCTCTGCTGTTCCTGGATCTGCACGGAGCTGTGAATCTTGTTGCGCTGAACATCATTCAGGTTCTTCTTACTTTTACGGTGATCAGAGTTCTGTTCGTGGTTATCGACGATGTTGCTATTCAGATGGGCTCCATGGCCGATGAAACGGAATCCCAGCTGGATGACCAGCTTATTCCAGTGCTGCGAAAACTTGCAAAAGTAACAATCACAGCCATCGGAATAGTGTTCTTCATGCAGCTCAAGAACTACCCCGTTTCCGGTATTATCGCCGGGCTGGGTATAGGAGGTCTGGCTTTTGCCTTCGCCGCCCAGGATTCCATAGCGGGAATCTTCGCTTCCGTTGCACTGTTTCTCGACCGTCCGTTCATGGTGGGAGACTTCGTTCAGGTTGGAGATGTCAGCGGAACCATTGAAGAAGTGGGGCTTCGGTCTACAAGAATAAGAACTGTTGCTAAAACGCTGGTTACAATTCCCAACAAAGAGATTGTAGACTCTACAATCGACAACCTCTCTAAAAGACCCATGCGTCAGTGCACAATTAATATCGGTGTAACCTATGATGCCTCAGCGGAAAAAATGCAGCAGCTGGTAACCGATCTGCGAAAGATGCTTGAAGAGGATGATATGGCAGAGCACAACGGAGCCAATGTTCACTTTACAACTTTCGGCGACTCTTCTCTGAATGTTAAAATGATATTCTTTATCCGAACAACAGATTACCCGAAATTCCTCCAGAGCAGACAGGATATAAACCTGAAGATCATGCATGTTGTGGAAAACCTCGGGCTTGATTTCGCATTCCCGTCGACCACGGTGTATCTGGAGAAGTAATGGAAGGTCACAGAGAAAGACTTCGGAAGCGTTTTCTTAGAGCCGGCATAAAGGGCTTCACAGACCGTGAAGCCCTGGAGCTTCTTCTTACCTACGCTATACACAGAAAAGATACACGCAGCCTCTCTGAAGAACTTCTTGGAAAATTCGGCAGTCTGAAGAACATTCTGCGGCAGTCTCCTGCAAACCTGATGACAGTTAAAGGTACAGGTGAATCAGTGGCCACGCTGCTGTCTCTGTTCTCACAGTTAAATGCCCTGTCGGAAACCCCTGCGGCAAAAACAAAGATCACAGGCCCCGATGACGTTGCAGACTTTTTGAAAAAGAGACTGGGCACACTGAGAAAAGAGAGGTTTTCAGCCATACTGCTTAACTCGGCAAACACCCTTCTCGCGGAAGTTGATCTTGAGTACGGAACGGTAAACCGCACGCAGGTTTACCCCAGAAATCTGGTTGAAAAGGTAATTGCACACGGCGCCGCAGGTGTTATTCTGGTCCACAACCACCCCGGCGGTAAAACAGACCCCAGCCTGGAAGACACGGCTTTAACAAGAAAGCTGATAAAGCTCGCTGAAGACATGGACTTCAAAATACTGGATCACTTCATTGTAACGGATTCAGACATCGTCAGTCTGAAAGCCATGGGACTGTTCGACAGATAGTTATCTCAGGTAAACCAGTTTCACAGCCACATCAGTATCTGTTTCAACGGCAAAGTACACGCCGTCAGGCAGATTTGCCGGTATCCATACTGCTGAACCGGAACCTGTAACCGTATCTATAAGCCTTCCGGTGAAATCAAAGATCAGAACCTCGGTTTCACCAGCTGCAGCAAAGACAAAGCAAAATGACGAACAGGGATTCTGAACCACTCTGAACAGGTCGGTGCTGTTTTCTTCCACACCTGTGGGCGGAACCAGCTTTATCGCATCAGCAACCATCACACCAGGCGAACTCTCTGCACCCAGTAGTTGAACTGTACAGTCTCCGTCAAAACTGAAGTTTCCCAGTGAAAACCACTCGCCACCTCCCTGAGAACACTGGTTCACCATTACATCCGTGTACCCTCCAGAATGGAATACTCGGTAACACACAGACTGGGAGCGATCGCTGCCCGAGGTCCACCAGCTTTCAACTGAAAACACACCGTTAACAGCAACCATGGAACTCCAGGAAGCAGTTCTCTCAGCACAGGCCTCTGCGGTAAAGCAGTTCATCATCCAGGGAGCACCAGAGGCTTCCACAGCCCATTCAAGCGAATCGTCAACGGTAAACCCCGGCGAAAGGTTATCCATCAACACCACACCGTTGCCGTAAGACGGTACAGACAAACCCAGGAATTCACAGATACCGTGTGTGTATGCCCACGCCTGCACCCCGTTGTGATCGTCCACATTGAATGCATAAAGGTAGGATTCGTTCCACTGCTGAGTGTAGTCAAGAAAACTGCCCTCCCCAAGTATTGCAGGCATCTGCGTTTCACGGATAACATGCAGATATGCCCCGGCTTTAACTCCTCTGTCTGTGTAACCGTAGCCGCTTACAATGCTGCTCTGTACAGGAACAGCCAGCTGGTATGACACATCACCGGGGTCCAGGGAGTAACAAAATGTTTCCGTTCCCTGGACAGCGCCGTTGAAGGCGTTTTCATGTATGGAAACAAAGTAGTCAAAACCCCACGAATTGGCGTAGTCGGTTCTTGCCTGCAGAGAAACATTGTAGTCTCCGTCACGGGTCAACCCCACAAAAGAGATACCAGGCACCTGGCTAAGCCAGTTCTGCAGCTCAAGGGCAACCTCAAGAACAACATCCTTCTCAAGGATGTAGTCTCCCACAGCGCCTGTGCTGGTTCCACCGTGCCCGGGGTCAAGACAGATTGTAATACCTGCTGTAACAAGAACAGCCACAGATTTAAAGAGCAGAAACATCTGTTCTCATGCAATTGGGAGAATCAGCGACAGCATCAAGAAACCACACAAGATCACCGGAACATGCTGGTTTTGTCTCTAAAATGTCCTCAGTAAAAGTTACCTGAACAGGCTCTTCCCCCGGCTTTACAAACCACAGGTCAGCAGCTGTGAGATCGTGCCCGTCATCTGAAGACACACAGAAAAACACACCGCCACTGCGGTAGCTCCAGCATGGCTGTTCTCCGGAGGCCACAACAACAGGCTCGCCGCCTGCGGGAACAAATACTATCTCCCCGGTGAGGGAAGAAACAACCACATCACCACCTGCAAGCACAACAGGAGAAAAATACCTTAAGCCCTGAATAACACGGCCTTCACCGCTTATAAGTGACACAATGTGCAGGCGATCACTTCTGTCTGTAAACACCGCAACACCGTTTTCAACTGATACATAGAAAGCGGGGACTTCAACACCTGTGGAAACTCCGTTTTTGTACAGGAAACCGTCAAAGGTATACCACAGATCACCGTCAGAGGAGAACCATGGAGCACCTGTGCGCTCAGCAGACAGAACTGCGGATTCTCCGGAAATTATATCTTCTTCCACCAGCCCTCTGGTTGAGGAGACATACACAAGCCTGAGCTCACTCAAAGCCGGGTAGCTCAGTCTTTCACCAATTTCCGCATCGACAGCAGACACTGTTTCCCCGCCACCGTCAACAACGCACACAGACTCACCGCCTGCAGTAACAAAAGCCGCAAACCCTCCGGATGACACAGGAGAGGAGACAGCAGCAAGAAAAACAAGCGCAAAGCTTACAATCATATTACCTCCATTCTCATACTCAAATATGCCTTCCTTGCCGCAGAATAACAAAGTGTGTTATTCTTCGGCCTGGAAACATATTATAAGGAGACTGAAGTGAGATCTATACTGCTGTCTGCATCGTTGATTCTTTTGATTCTATTGACACTTTCGTGCTCCGGCAACCCTGCCAAAACCAGTGTTGTTCTGATTCTTATTGACACTCTTAGCGCCGATCATCTAGGATGTTACGGGTACACACGCGAGACTTCACCCGCCATAGACAGCCTTGCTGCCTCGGGTATCGTGTTTGAACACTGCCAGGCTCAGGGACCGTGGACACTTCCGGGAATGGCCTCGATCTTCACCGGTCTAACAGAAAGAAGCCATGGTTGCAGCTATTACAACGGCTTTTCCCACGGACTTGATCCGGAGGTTCCCACGATTACCTCTGTGCTGAAAGACAACGGATACTCAACTGCTGCGCTGGTTAATGTGGGCTACCTTGGTGAACCATTCGGTATAACAAGGGGAAATGACTACTTCTGGATAAATGAAGACGGCAGCGACAATGCGGATGTCACTGTTGACTCTCTGCTCAGTTACTTTGAACACACGGATCCTGGAGAACCGTTTTTTGTGACAATTCACTTTTTTGATGCTCACCTTCCCTATGAACCTCCTGCACCGTGGGATACTCTTTTTCAGCTTTCAGGCACAAGTGGCGGAACTGAATGGCCTGCAATGGAGTATTGCTCTAACCAAGCTGTTATCCAGCACATGACTGCAATGTACGACTCTGAAATAAGATGGACCGACAGCCAGCTCTCCCGGCTGTTTGCCGGTCTACGGCAGACGGGCAGAGCAGACAACACATTGTTTATTCTTGTTGCAGACCACGGCGAAGAGTTCATGGAACACGGTGACTGGGGACACGCGCACAACCTCTATCAGCAGGCACTTCATATTCCTTTGATCATGTCCGGTCCTGGAATAGAACCAGGTTCATCAGTCTCCCGCAATGTCGGCCAGTATGACATACTGCCTACACTTCTTACATACCTCAACATCCCTGTACCGGATCATGTAGAGGGGATCGACATCTTTGGGGTGATCCCGGAAAACCGTGTAATTCCTTCCAGCGGAGTCATGGTAGACACAGTTTCGGTCGCAGGTATCAGTGGAGACAGCAAAGTAATATGGTTTGTTGAGCCGGACTCTTCCGAGACCTTTAATCTTGCCGAGGATCCAGGTGAAACCACTCTGTTGCCAACAGACAGCCTTCTTTTTGAAGAAGTTCTAAGCTACTGGGCATGGCCCTGTATCTGCACTCCAACGGAGAATGAAGCCGCACTTATTGACAGACACAGGCTTGAAGCTCTTGGATATATCAGGTAACTTCACCCGCTGACATTTTAAGGTTTTGCTTCCAGGTTTCTGACGGCTTGTTCCAGAGAAATATTTCTGCTTGAGAAAACCAGCTCCTGCGAGTTTTTAGCCAAAAGAACAACTCCGTCTGATGCAAGCCACACAGGCTCAGCTGCAAGGTTGTACACCGCCTCTCCACCTGAAATTTCCGGGAATACAGTAACTACCGAATCGGGATAAGTAGATGAAACAAGATAAAGTGGGTCGGGTTCTCCCTGCTTCGTGCACGATGGATACCGGATCAGTTCGCCTGCCACCACAGGACCGGAAATAGCTATAGCAGTGTCCGGCAGCCCCTCGTACATGTCGACGGAAACAGGTGCCCACCTGTAGCTGATTCCATTCTCATCCATGAATACCAGATATCCTTCTCCTTCAGTTATCAATCCTTCCCACATCCTGTCTGTTCCCGTTACAAACCTGCCTGGGTCAATCCCGAGCATCTGCATGGGAACCATATACTCTCCCGGCCAGAATGTACCGTAAACCCCGACAGAACTGTTAACGCCCTCAACAAACAAAGGACCGCTGCCCGGCAGTTCGCCTGCGATCTCTGCAAGCCTCTGTGTGGTATTCTCCACATAGTCTGATGCTGCAATCAGTGTTTTAATTTCGTCTCTGGAGAAAAGGATAACACCGGCAAAGAATACTGTACCCAGAGGATAGAGAAACACTTTCCTCTGCAATCTCTGTGCTAGAAATCCCAGGAAGAGTGCTGAACCCGGAAGAGCCGCAACAGACAGATCCGGTCTGAGAGTCAGATTACTTACAGGAAGAATCATGAAGACACCCATGGTGAACACCAGAATACGGTACTTCCACAGGGGAATCACGAAGTAGACTGCTGCAGGAAACAGCAGAAACAGTACTCGGGCTGAAATGGAGGAGAGCCATGGTGCCCAGACAACAGCGTTCTGAAGTATGAGATTTTTAACCATGAACAGCCCGAAGGAAGTACTTGCCGAATAATTTACACCAAACCCCATGGCACGATATCTCAGCAGTGCGTAGATGAGCAGTGGCACCATGGCGATAACAACTGCCTTCAGCGTTTTCTTCCACCTTGAATCAGCTGGTGCAGAACAGTATGCGACAACTGCAATCACCGGAAGAGCGGAAACTGCAGTCTCCTTCACCAGGAGGGATACAAGGAAAAAAAATGCAGCGGCGAAAGCCAGCCACTTTTTGTTTGAACCACTGCTCCAGACAGAAACCAGAATTAAGGAAACAAGAAATGGGATCAGAGCAAGAACAGTTGTACGCCACGAAACACGGGCAACCGCCACCGCCATTGGGAAAGAAAATGCAAACAGTGCTGTACCGGCAATAACTCCGCTTTTCCTTTTCAGGAACCGGCCCAGGAAAAAGTAAACACACAGCGAAGAGACGAGAAGAAGAAACAGGTTAACCGCATGCCAGCCTGTCTGGTTCTCCACACTCCACAGCTTGTTGTCCAGTGCCCAGCTTAAAATCATCAGCGGCCTGTAGCCGCCTCCATACTGAGAAGAAAAGGCAGCCGGGACCTCACTTAGGGTGTGGTTGCAGTCGAGGAAGTCATCTGTTAGAAACCCTGTGTGCAAGGTAGGAATATACAGCACTGCTGCCAGGAGCAGAACCAGACCTACTGGAATAAAACTCTTCATTCAACCACCCTTACAAAAGTGTAAGCAGTGTACAGTTATGTTCCGAACAGGAGGTTACCTTCCCCGGCCTCCACCACCACCGCGGCCGCCGCCTCTGCCGTCACGCGGGCCTCTACCAAGACCACGGCCACCTCCTCTGCCCATACCGCGGCCGGAACTCTGAAACGGGTTCTGGCCGGGTTGAGCACTTCCCAGCCCCGTCCGTGAAGACTGGTATATCGCCCCGGGTCTGCAGACCTGGACGCATCTTGCGCAGTTGATGCATTTGCTTTCATCTATAACAGCTTTGCCGCCAGCCATTGAGATTGCATCTGCAGGGCAAACACTGATGCAGGCTCTGCAACCTGTACATTTGTTTTTATCTACGTGAAACACGGTGTTTCCTTCTTTCCAGCTACTTATTCTGTAACGTGCTAATCAATTCTCTGCAGTAATACGGGATGTCTTTAACTACCCGTCCCCAGACAAGATTACCTTCACTGAAAGCGGGCTCATCCACCCACACCGCTCCGGCATTCTCCAGATCGTCTTTTATTCCCAGCGAACCTGTAGCCTTTTTTCCATCGACTATTCCAGCGGAAATGCCAACCAGCCCTGCGTGGCAGATCATCCCCACCACAGCTCCTCTATCGTACACACCTCTCACCAGATCAAGAACAGCCCTGTCTCTTCTGAGTTTGTCCGGAGCCCACCCGCCTGGTATCAGAACGGCATCTGTTTCCTCAGGCCGGATTTCAGAGGGGCTGAACTCCGCCTGCGCCGTTAGCCCTCCGCTTTTACTGGTGTACTCTTTCCCTTTTTCGGTACCGGCTATAAGCACTTCAAACCCGGCTTCAACCATCCTCATGTATACAACCCAGAACTCAAGGTCTTCAAAGCCGGGGCCTGCCAGCATCACGATCTTTTTCTTCACCGACACACCTGATCACCTTCTCTCAACTGCACTATTTCTTCAAAGTTTCAGCGTACTGAAACAGACCTCCCGCAAAGAATATGTCCTTCTGAACTCCACTCATCGGTTCCACTTTCCTGTCTCTCAGAAGCCCCTTTTCCATGTCCAGCACAACTGTTTCCAGATGGCTGAAATCGGAGGCTTTTGCGTCGGGCATGGTAATTACAGGAAAAGCACTGTTGATCGCATTTCTCTTGTAGATCGCTCCGTAGGAGCGGGCGATCACTGCCTTTACACCGAGACTTGTAAAACAGTCCACAGCCTGCTGTCGTGAGCTGCCGCTGCCGAAGTTATCTCCGGCAAGAACGATATCACCGGGCTTTGCAAGCTTTGCGAAATCTTTGAAACCTTCAAGATTGTCAAAAGCGTACTGACCCATCTTTGCTATGTCTGTTATTGCAAGATACTGGTTGTGGAAGATCATATCTGTATCGATGTCGCTGATAAGCTCTCCATTACGCTGAAGAACCCAGAGCCTGCCCTGTATTTTAAGTGATGCCACCTTAAACCTCCTCCAGTTCGTTCACCGAGGCTATTCTTCCAAGAACAGCACTGGCTGCGGCGGTTCCAATACCTGCCAGGTATGTGTCGCCCTTTCCCTGCTTCCCTGTGAAGTTTCTGTTGGAAGTGCTTATCTGCACCTCTCCGGAACCGGTCATACCGATCTGACCTGAAGCACAGCCTCCACACCCGGCGTTGCTTACAATAGCACCTGCGTCAAACAGGTCTGCAAGAAGCCCTTCGTGAAGAAGCCTCATCCATGTGGTTCTTGTGGCAGGAACAACTTTAAGCATAACACCATCGGCTACTTTTCTTCCCTTGAGCAGCTTTGCAGCATAGGCCATGTCAGCGTAAGAACCGTTGGTGCAGCTGCCTATAAACACACCGTCTACCTTTGTGTCTGCATACTCGGAAACCGCGTGTACATTGTGGGGATTGGGCGGAGCAGCCAGCAGTGGTGTAAGCCCTGTGATGTCCAGTGTGTATTCCTTCTCGTACACTGCATCATCATCGGCATAAACGGCCTCTTCCCTCTTCATGCTGAATGCGTCAAGCACTTTCTGATTCGGGGGGAGCAGAATGATGATAGCACCCAGTTCAGTTCCCAGACTGGCAAAGGTAATACAATCCGACAACTCAGCCTGATCCAGCCATTCCCCCTGCACCTCAACTGATTTGCCAAGCAGAGTGTGACTGCCGAATTCCCTGAGCATTGCCAGAGCAACATCTTTTGCTTCTGTTCCCGGTGCAGGCATACCCTTAAGAGTTACTTTCACAGATTCCGGAACCTGGAACCATATCTTCCCGGATTTGAAGGCGAAAGCGGTATCCACATCACCCATACCCTGACCGAAGGCCCCTACAGCACCCATTATGTTCAGGTGGCTGTCTGTTCCTATGGTTGTGGTTCCGGGTTTTGCAAGCCCTTCCTCAATAACAACGTGGCTTCCTATTCCCGCATTTACATCCCATACCTTGAGATGCTGCTCTCTGGCATACAGCCTAATTCTGTGCTGGTTGGTGGCATAAGGAATTGTGTTGGCCGGTACATTGCAGTCAAAGGTAAAGAATGTTTTCTCTGGATCTGCTATAGGGGAGTCTCCACCGTATTTTTCAAGATTTCCGACAACATTCGCCCCGGCAAAGTCCCTTGCGGAACGGTTGTCTATGTCCATCCATACAACATCGCCTCCGGCACATTCACCGCCTCCATGTTTACTGATTATTTTCTGTATCAGAGTTCTGCCCATTGCTGCCTCCATTCAGGATCGTCAGTGTGCCAGTTGCCTCTCTGGTCACGACCCAGTTCCAGACATTTAAGAAAAACACTTCCCAGCTCTATCTCATTGTAACGATCTTTTGCTGCCTTTAATGAATAGGTGTATTCCAGGGTTTCCACCTCCGGCTCTCCCTCTTCGGGAAATGACAGAATCATTGCCGTTCCTCCTGAAGGAACAGAACCTCCACCAACGGAACCGGGGTTGATAATAAGCCCCCCGGGTCTTCTGACAATTGACGGAGTGTGGGTAAACCCGCAGACGACTACAGAAGTATCCGCCTTAGAGAGAATTTCATCGTATATCTCTGCCGCAGCCTCCATAGGAAGCCCTGCTGCATGATGGCCCGGGAGACCGTGCACGCACAGGACAGACCTCTTCCCCACCTGATACCTGAGTTCTTCAGGCAGATTCTTCAGCCACTTTCTCTGCCCGGCTGTTACCTGACTTGTTGTCCACTTAAGAAAATCCGCTGCAATATTCCTCCAGTGGGGGTTCTCGAACTCCTCACCGGTACTCTCACGGCGTCTGGCCACTGCTCTGTCGCAGTTGCCCTGAACACACTCAATCCCGCTGCCGCGAACAAAACTGATTACTTCAGAAGGTTCAGGCCCGTATTGAACAAGGTCGCCAAGGCTGACAACAAGGTCAACGCCGTGACTGGTTACGGCCTTCAGCGCGGCTTTCACAGCAGCAAGATTACCGTGGACATCAGAGATAAAAGCAATTTTCAAAATGATTTTCCCTTCAGTGAAACTGGTAACACGGGAATATACAACAGGGGGGAATCATCTGAACAAGAATCTGTCCGGCCGGTCTACCACGCCATTTACAGTCTTCTTCCACACTTCAGACGGAGTTTCAGAAAGCTTGATCAGGGTACCGGCATCCCCGGCATCAACTGCAAACCTCACATGGCTGCCGCCTGCAAGAATATCCACCGGCATCTTTTTGTATTCGTATTCGTACGGAGGGTTGTTCCAGGTTGTCTCCCCTTTTCTGAAACAGTAATTCAGAATACCCAGAACTGCCTTGAACGGTCTGTACCTGTCTGTGTCTGTTACATGTATCTGTGCTCCGGCACACTTGACTCCTGCATGCTTGTTGAAGGTTGGGATAAAGAAGTGCGGCCTCAAAACTGCTCCATCGACAAACGGAGAGTTGTTCAACTCATCGCACAGTTCCCACGGGTTGAGCCAGGGTGCACCGAAAATTTCAAAAGGACGGGTGGTACCTCGTCCCTCTGAAAGGTTTGTGGCTTCAAGAAGACACATTCCCGGATACACCAGAGCCGTGTCTGCGGTGGGCATGTTTGGTGAAGGCATAACCCAGGGTTGATTGCCCTTCATGAATAGAATTACCGGCTCTGGAAGCCCGTCAATCTGTGCAAACAGCAGGGCGAGCTCGCCAATGGTTAAACCATGCCTCACAGGGATGGGATAAAGCCCCACAAATGATCTGAATTCCATGTCAAGGATCGGCCCCTCCACAAGGGAAGTACCCAGAGGGTTTGACCTGTCAATCACCGCAACGGGAATGCCAAGTTCAGCACACCTGCGCATTGTGAAAGCCATTGAGTAGATGTAGGTGTAGTATCTGCTGCCGATGTCTGCCAGATCGATGAGCACGCAGTCTGCCCCTGCCAGCATTTTGTCTGTGGGAATCCGTGTTTTCCCGTAGAGGCTGTTAACTGGTACACCGTATCTTTCGTGAATGTAGCCTTCCCATTCTATCATGTTGTCCTGGGTCTCTCCCCAGAATCCATGCTGCGGGCCCAGGACAGAATGCAGAACAGACCAGTTGTGTATTATCTTCAGTGTAGAGGTGAACGCACTGTCCACAGCAGCATAGTGCGAAAGAAGGCACACACTGCTGCCCGGGAGATTTTCTGCGGTAAAAGGTTTCGCTGTTCTCATACGCAGAGAATACGAAACCCTGGCGCTGTCAGCAATGGAGAGGTGTACTTGAATGAATGTAATATCACAGACTCTTGACGCAGTTCAGAAAAGCTGGAAAATACTCATGGCCGACAAAGAACTCATGGTTTTTCCCATTCTGTCTGGAATTCTGTGCCTGCTTGTAAGTGCAAGTTTTTACTTCCCCCTGTCCGCAGGCGGAGACAGCATAGAGAACATCTATACCAGCAACAGGGCGGGATTTATTGTTCTTGCTTTCCTGTTCTACTTTTTTAACTACTTTGTGATAACATTTTTTAACTGTGCGGTTATTGCCGGAGCTGAAATACGGATGGCAGGTGGCGATCCCACCCTTGCCGACGGTTTCAAAGCTTCATGGGCAGTCGTCACCTACATTGCGGCATGGGCAATGGTGGAAGCCACAGTCGGGCTTGCTCTGAAGATGCTTCAAGGCAGGGGAGGTAGAAGAAACCTGCTTACAGGAAGCCTTGGAACCATGTGGACCATGGCCTCTTTTTTTGTTGCGCCCAGAATGGTGATTGACAGAACCGACCCATTCACTGCACTGAAGAGTGCCTGGAAAGATGTAAAGGGGAACTGGGGCCACCAGATCACCGGAAGCATCAGCTTCGGATTGCTTGGTTTTCTGGCGGTTCTGCCGGTAATCCTTTTGCTGTTTGCTTCCCCGGGGACTGCAACCTTTGTCGCCGCCACCGTCTGGGTTCTTGCTGTACTGCTGATAGTTTCCACTCTAAAATCGATATTCCAGGCTTCTCTCTACCTGCGTATGAACGCGGGGAACGACTGACACAAAACTGCAGCTCAGGAAAATTCGATCCGGCTTCCAGGTTTGAGCAGGCTCACACTTTTTCCTGGAAGGTGAAGTTCTTTCTCTATCTCGCCTGCGAACCACGGCTTCATGTGAAAAACGAAAATTGAAGCGTCATCTGCTCCCAGCTTCTTCAATTCATCTACAGCAAGAGAAGGACACAGATGGTCAGATGTCATGGAAATGTTGCGTTTTGAGTCGGGGAACGATACTTCAATCACCACGGCTACAGCTTCCCCGTTGCTTCTTGCCAGTTTCCATATCTTGTCTGTCGGCCCTGTGTCACCTGAATAGACAAGTAGTTTCCCCTGGTAACGAAAAAGAAATCCCCTTGCGCCGGCAGGGTGGTTAACGGGTACAGCCATGCATTCAACCCCTCCGGGAAGATCTGTCCAGACCTCGTCGGAGAGAATTCTGTACTCTAAA
>Ga0164318_10003529_pt1 | contig 14817 bp, 16 predicted proteins | sample GuaBasSedimGuay9_FD_113734 | JGI IMG/M metagenome (GOLD analysis project Ga0164318, IMG submission 113734) | Subseafloor sediment microbial communities from Guaymas Basin, Gulf of California, Mexico - Guay9, Core 4571-4, 0-3 cm | ecosystem: Environmental > Aquatic > Marine > Hydrothermal vents...
CACCAGATACGGCATAAAACTCTCGGGTATTGCATTTGATACTATGATTGCTGCTTATCTTATTAATCCTTCAAAGTTAAATAACAATCTTGATGACATTTCATTAGAGTATTTAAATATAAATAAAATTAAGTATACAGACATTGTAGGTACGGGCAGGAATCAAGTAACAATTGATAAAGTTGATGCGAAAAGGGTTTCAGAATATGCTTGCGAAGATGCTGACTGTGTTTTTCGGCTTGTTCCGATTCTTCTAAAGGAATTAAAGAAACAAAAAGTCGATTCATTATTTTTTAATATTGAAATGCCTCTTGTTTCAGTATTAAGCGTTATGGAGATGAACGGAGTAAAAATCGATGTTTCATTATTAAAGAAATTGTCAAAGGAGGCCGAAAAAGAAATAGCTCGGTTAACGGCCAAGATTTATAAAACCGCCGGTGAGGAATTTAATATAAATTCGCCTAAACAATTAAGCGTCATATTATTTGAAAAGCTTAAGCTCCCGGTAGTTAAAAAGACAAAGACCGGTTATTCAACGGATGTCAGCGTTCTTGAGAAGCTTTCAGAGGAGCATGATCTTCCGCGTTATCTTCTCGAATATCGTGAATATGCTAAATTAAGATCGACGTATCTTGATGCTTTGCCTGCTTTAATCAATCCTGAAACAGGTATGATTCATACGTCATTTAACCAGACAATTACCTCAACCGGACGTTTGAGCAGTTCTGACCCTAATTTGCAGAACATTCCTGTTAAAACAACGGTCGGACGAGAAATCAGGAAAGCTTTTATTCCGCGAGGTAAGGGGAGAAAAATATTTTCTGCTGATTATTCTCAAATTGAATTACGGCTGCTTGCTCATTTTTCCGGAGATGAAAAATTAATTGATGCATTTTGTCATAACCTTGATATTCATAAATTTACTGCCACTTTACTTTATGGGGTAAAGGGGAAAAATGTTACCCCCGAGATGCGTCATTTTGCTAAAACAATTAATTTCAGTATTATTTATGGAAAAACGCCGTACGGCCTATCGCGTGATTTAAATATTCCTGTCGGAGAAGCAAGCTCTTTTATTAATTCATATTTTGAACGTTACGCCAAGATAAAAGACTATCTTGAGTCCCTAAAGCAGACAGCACGGGATCAGGGATATCTGAGGACTATCTTAGGGCGTCTTTCATATTTTCCTGATATTAACAGTAAAAATGCTAATGTTCGGCAGTTTGCTGAACGTGCCGCTATGAACGCACCTCTTCAAGGATCTGCTGCGGATATTATTAAAAAAGCTATGATTGAGATTCAGAGCGAAATCGAAAAGCATAGGCTTGATGCAATTATGATATTGCAAGTTCACGATGAACTCGTTTTTGACATTGCGAGGCGTGATCAAGACGCAATTTTTTCCCTTGTAAAGAAAAGCATGGAAAATACTCTGAAGCTAAGCGTTCCCCTTAATGTTGATATTACCGTAAGTGATAACTGGTATGGCAAAACCGAAGCACACTCATAAAAAATTAATTATCGGCCTTACAGGCGGGATAGCTACCGGAAAGACAACCATTTTATGCCTATTTAAACAGTTTGGAGCACAGACGGTGTGTTGTGATGAGCTTGCACACCGGGCTTTAAGGCAAAATACTCATACTTATCGCCAAATTATAAAACTGTTTAGTAAAAAGATTCTCGATCGTAATAAAAAAATAGATCGGAAGAGACTCGGGGAAATAATTTTTAAAAATAAAAGTAAACGAAAAGCCTTGGAACAAATCGTTCATCCTTTTGTTTTCAGTAAGATTTTTGAAAATATTAGTAAAGCACGAGGCATTTTAGTTATTGACATTCCGCTTCTTTTTGAGACGGGATTTCAAAGGTATGTTGATCGAACTATTGTCGTATGGTGCAATGAGCGGGAACAAGTCCGTCGTTTGATAAAACGGGATAATATTTCGCGCAAACAGGCGCTTGCACGAATTAAAACCCAGATGCCATTGGCTAGAAAGAAAAAAATGGCTGACTGGGCAATAGATACTATTAATTTAAGCAAGGGGATATTGCAGGCGAACACAATTTGGAAAGAGATTGTTAGAATAATTCAAAACAAACAATAAAGAAACAGGAGAGAAGTAAATGGCTACTGACAAATTAGCTGAAAGTTTGGATGTTGCGGCTTTAAAGAAAATGAAGATTGCTGAGCTTCATGATCTTGCGAAAAAGTTTAAGGTCACTGGCGTAACCGGCCTTAAAAAACAGGAACTTATTTTTCGGATTTTACAGTCGAGAACCGAGAAAAACGGACTTATGTTTGGAGAAGGAGTGTTGGAAATATTACAGGACGGTTTCGGTTTCCTTCGTTCTCCAAATTATAATTACCTGCCTTGTCCGGATGATATTTATGTTTCACCTTCTCAGATACGGAAGTTTAGCCTGCGAACCGGGGATACGGTCGGCGGGCAAATACGTCCTCCCAAAGAAAACGAACGTTATTTTGCATTGCTTAAAGTTGAGGAGGTAAATTTTGAAGATCCTGAGAAGGCTCGTGATAAAATTCTTTTCGACAACCTGACTCCATTATATCCGGATGAACGCCTTTTGCTTGAAAATAAACCCGATGATGTTTCCATGCGTATTATGGATTTACTGTCTCCACTCGGCAAGGGACAGCGTGGCCTTATTGTTGCTTCTCCCTATAGCGGTAAGACAATATTACTGCAAAAATTAGCAAATAGTATTACGGCAAACTATCCAGAGGTTGTTCTTATAGTGCTTTTAATTGATGAACGCCCCGAAGAGGTCACTGATATGCAACGCTCGGTGAAAGGGGAAGTAATTTCCTCCACTTTTGATGAACCAGCAGAACGCCATGTGCAGGTTGCTGAAATGGTTTTAGAGAAGGCAAAACGTTTGGTTGAACATAAGAAAGACGTTATGATTTTATTAGACAGTATTACACGTCTTGCTAGAGCATATAATACTGTGGTTCCCCATTCTGGAAAGATATTGTCTGGTGGAGTTGACTCAAGCGCGCTTCATCGTCCTAAACGTTTTTTCGGAGCTGCGCGTAATATTGAAGAAGGAGGCTCTCTTACAATAATAGCTACAGCCCTCGTTGATACCGGTTCACGTATGGATGAAGTAATTTTTGAAGAGTTTAAAGGAACGGGCAATATGGAAATTCAACTTGACAGGAATCTGTTCCAGAGAAGGATTTATCCTGCTATTGATGTTAAAAAGACTAATACCCGTAAAGAAGAGATGCTTATGCATCCTGATGAGTTAAACAGGGTATGGATTTTACGAAAGGTTCTTAATGAACTTAATCCCGTGGAAGCAATGGAACTTTTAATAGACCGGATTAAGAAGACCAAAACAAATGCTGAATTTTTGATGAGTCTAAATAGAGTTACTTAAGCTTTTTTGAAATTTAATGATTGTTAAAAAAGTATAAAAAATAACAAGGAGTTTATTAAATGAAAAAGAAAATTCATCCGAAGTATCAGCCAGTGACAATACGCTGCGCGTGCGGTAACGTTATTGAGACCCGGAGCACCAAAGGAGATATTCACATCGATATTTGTTCTGAATGTCATCCTTTTTTTACCGGTAAACAGAAGTTTGTTGATTCTGACGGCAGAATTGAAAAGTTTAAGAAAAAATACAGAAAAGAGAAAAAGGCGGAATCTTCTGATGTGCCGGAAGAAAACAACTCGGAGAATGCTTAATAATTTGCTGTTGTTATTTGGTGTGATATATGTTTAAAAGATTAGATAAAATTGAAGAACGCTATGATGAGCTCGAGGGGTTACTTTCTGATCCTGTGATTGTAAAAAATCAAAATAAGTTCCAGCCTCTAGCAAAAGAAATGTCTGGTATATCTGAGTTGGTAAAAAAATACCGGCAATATAAAAAAATCCACGAAGAGCTTCTGAATGCCGAAGTGCTCCTCAGGAATGAAAAAAACGATAAAGATCTCTTAAGTTTGTATAAGGACGAAATCAATTCTTGTAAAGAAAAATTGCAAGATATTAAAAAAGATCTGGAGGACCTGCTCTTAGAAGAAGATGATGTTAATAAAAATAAAAATATAATCGTTGAAATAAGAGCAGGCACGGGCGGGGAAGAGGCGGCTCTTTTTGTAGGTGACCTTTTTCGTATGTATTCGAAGTATGCATCGAGCAAAAGATTGAAAGTAGAAGTAATGAATACAAATCCTACCGGAATAGGAGGTTTTAAGGAAGTTATTTTTGGGATTTCCGGTAAAAGTGTATATAAATATTTTCAGTTCGAGTGCGGTACACATAGGGTGCAGCGAGTCCCTGTAACCGAAGGCAGCGGAAGGATTCATACTTCTGCGGTAACCGTTGCGGTTTTGCCTGAGGCAGAAGAGGTTGAAGTTGAGATAAATTCAAATGATTTACGGATTGATGTATATCGTTCCTCTGGACCGGGCGGGCAAAGCGTAAACACGACTGATTCGGCCGTACGTATTACACATATCCCGACCGGCCTTGTGGTAACTTGTCAGGACGAGAAAAGTCAGCATAAAAACAAGGCTAAAGCAATGCGCGTTTTGCGAGCTCGTTTGCTTGATAAAATACAGCGGGATAAAGCAGAGGAAATCGCTCAGGATAGAAAGAAACAGGTGGGCAGCGGGGATAGAAGCGAGCGTATTAGGACATACAATTTTCCTGATAAACGGGTGACGGATCATCGGATTAATTTAACCCTTTATTCTTTAGAAGATATTCTTGAAGGTAAGCTTGATGCCTTTGTTGAAGCATTAGAGAAAGATTATCGTGATAAAAAGCTGGCAGGCATTGGAGATAAAGACGTTAAAAAAAAGAGTAGAAGTTAAAATTGGCCAAAAAAGTCCTGTTCAGTTTATAAAACTATAAGAAATTTAATGACAGATCGGTTAGATACGAAATATTATATGGTTTGATTGTTATGAAACTAAATACTTTTAAATTACTTTCACTCGGCGAGCGCTATTTGACTAAACGAGATGTTGCTTCTCCTCGTGTAAATAGCGAAAAACTTCTTCAGCATGTATTATGCCGTGAAAAACGTTCCGACCTTTATCTACGTCATAACATAGATACTTTTAGCCGGCAAAACATAAAAGGTTACTTTTCTCTTTTACGTAAACGTGGCGATGGATATCCTCTTCAGTATATTACCCGAAGAGTTGATTTCTTAGATTGTAACCTCAAGGTGCATGAAGGTGTGTTTATTCCCCGTCCCGAGACCGAGCTTCTTGTTTTGGAAGCATTAAAACGATTAGGTGGAGAAAATGTCCGCACTGTTTTAGATATAGGAACGGGATCTGGAAATATTGCGATTAGTCTTGCTTACTATCTACCTCAGGTTGAAGTCCTGGCTGTTGATGTTTCAGATAAAGCCCTGGCCTTGGCTCGAGACAATGCAGTTAGTAACGGTGTTTATGAAAGGATTGAGTTTCTAAAGAGTGATGGTTTTTCTAATATTAGTAATGATAGAAAGTTTGATTTGATTATATCAAACCCGCCTTACATTGCTTCTTGTGAATTATATTCGTTGGATAAAGAAATACACGCTGAACCCGTGGAGGCTTTGAGTGACGGCTATGATGGATTAAGTTTTTATCGTAAGATAATTTATAATGCGGCTCCTTTTTTGTCCAAGCGTGGATTAATTGCTTTTGAAATTGGTTCAAATCAGGCCGCTGCGGTTTGGGACATTCTTGAAGAAAATGGTTTTGTTGATATAGAGGTATATAAGGATTATTGTGGATTTGATAGAGTAATTATTGCTGAGAGGGGTTAATTTGTAACTGTTACACCCCCCCTTACCCCCCTTGATAGGGGGGATGTACAAAGCTCGGAAGTCCCCCTTACTAAAGGGGGTGCCCGGAGGGCGGGGGATGTTTAGGTTAGCATAAATAATTAATAATACGAGTTAATACTTATGGATAAAATAGTTATTGAGGGCGGAAAACGCCTACGGGGCGAAGTCCAAGTTTCTGGGGCTAAAAATTCAGTTTTGCCTATTTTAGCGGCGTCATTGCTGGCAGAAGGGGAGACTGTAATTGAGAATGTTCCTGACCTTCGTGATGTTGCTACAATGATAAAGATATTACGTACCCTCGGTATGCAGGTTACCAAGGGGAAGAATAGTATTACTCTTAAATCATCTAGGTCTTTGAAAACTGTGGCTCCTTATAAGTTGGTTAGCACTATGCGTGCTTCATTTTGTGTTTTAGGCCCTCTTCTAGCACGCTTTGGTAAGGCTGAAGTTTCTTTGCCTGGAGGGTGCATTATCGGTGCTCGTCCCATTGATCTTCATTTAAAAGGGTTAGAAGTTTTAGGTGCAAAGATAAAGATAAAACACGGATATGTTGTAGCAACTGCTCCCCGTTTAAGGGGGGCTGATATTTATTTAGGAGGAGCTTTTGGTTCGTCTGTTTTGGGAACAATTAATGTATTGATGGCTGCTACCTGTGCTCAAGGTACGACCCGTATTGAAAACGCAGCTTGTGAGCCGGAGGTTGTTGACTTAGTCCACTTTTTAACAAAAATGGGGGCTAAGATAAAAGGAGCAGGCAGTCATATGATAGAAGTACAGGGAGTAAAAAAATTAAAAGGTGTGCATCATGTTGTGATACCTGATAGAATCGAAACCGGCACGTATATGATTGCTGCAGCTGTTACTGCAGGGGAACTCCTTCTTAAGAACGTTTTTCCAGCACATAATAATGTACTGATTGACAAATTGAAGAGATGCGGAATTTCGATTAAGACATTTAATAATAAAATCCGTGTTAAAGGAAAGAGGCGGCTTAAACCGGTTGACGTAACTACTCTTCCTTACCCTGGTTTTCCCACTGATTTACAGGCACAGATGATGGCACTTATGGCCATAACTCCCGGCATTAGTGTTATAACGGAGAAGATTTATCCGGACCGTTTTATCCATATTAGTGAGTTAAACCGTATGGGTGCTAAAATATTCCTTGAAGGTTCAAGTGCCATTATTACCGGAGTTAAAAAACTTTCCGGTGCTCCTGTTATGGCATCTGATTTACGCGCAAGTGCCGCTTTAGTCTTAGCCGGATTAGTTGCGGATGATTATACGGAAATCCATCGTGTTTATCATCTTGACCGTGGATATGAACGAATAGAAGAGAAACTATCGAATGTAGGAGCTGTTATACGAAGAGAAAGGGAATAATTGCCTCTTGTGTCCACGGTGCAGGTTAAAAAATACTCGGTTGACAGCGGTTAGAAAATTGTTTACTATTTGAGCCTTAATTAAATACTTTTATTGTGGTTTTTAAGTGATTATGAATTAAGTAATAAGATAGATTGAATATAAAAAATTAGGAGGTGTAAAATTGGCAGTTAGATTACGGCTTAAAAGAATAGGGACAAAGAACAATCCGTGCTGGCGTGTTGTTGCAGCAGATTCACGTTCACCTAGGGACGGACGGCATATTGAAGAGCTAGGTTTTTATAATCCGACTTCAGATCCTGCTGAACTTGACATTAATGAGGAGCGTATAAAATATTGGTTATCGGTTGGCGCTCAACCCACGCAACAAGTTGAATCTTTGTTGAAGAAAGTGAATATACAGTAAAATTTACGATTTCTTACCCCATTTGTGTGCGGGGTATGTCGTGGTTAGTTCTAAGGCGTGAATCATGAAACGTAAGTCGTTAAATATAGATGTTGTAACATTATTCCCTCAATTTTTTACAAGCCCATTGAGTGAGTCAATTGTTAAAATTGCGCAGAATAAAAGGTTTGTTAAAATTAATATACATAATTTGCGTGATTATACGCATGATTTGCATAAAACTTGTGACGATAAGCCATTTGGCGGCGGTCCGGGTATGGTAATGAAACCTGAACCGATTTTTGAATGTATTGAAAAAATATTAATCAAACACCCTAGGCGGCGGGTTATTTATCTTACGCCACAGGGAAAGCCGCTTTATCAAAAAAAACTTAAAGAACTTTCCCGGTTGAATGGCTTTATTCTTCTTTGCGGTCATTATGAAGGTATGGATCAACGCGTCAGGGAACATCTTGTTGATGAAGAGATATCCATAGGAGATTATGTATTAACTGGAGGTGAAGCAGCAGCTCTTTGTTTGATTGACGGGGTCGTACGGCTTATTCCTGGTGTTTTGGGAAATAAAGAGTCCCTACGACATGAGTCATTCCAGGGTCATTATCTGGATTATCCTCATTATACAAGGCCGAGAAAATTCAGGACGTATACTGTACCGGAAGTTCTTGCCTCGGGCAACCATAGAGCCGTTGATGAATGGCGGCGCACTAAAGCAATTGAAAATACGAGGAAGAAAAGGAAGGATTTATTGCTTAAGATTAAGAAAAAGAAAGGGTAAAAATTATGAAGGCTATTGAGATTGTTGAGAAGGATTATCTTAAGAAAAATATACCGAATTTTAAAGTCGGTGATATTGTTAAGGTGTTTCAAAAAGTTTCTGAGGGTGATAAAATCAGGACACAGGTTTTTGAAGGCAGAGTTATCCGGCGCAGGGGAAAAGGAATGGGCGAAACATTTACCGTGCTTAAAGAATCAAAAGGAAGCACAGATAAGGTTGAAAAGGTTTTTCCCTTACATTCTCCCATGGTAGAGAAGATTAAAGTCTTGAAACATACTAAAGTACGGCGGTCTAAACTTTATTATTTGCGTGATAAAAAGTAAATTGTTAAAAAATTTGGTTTTTTACTTAAATGAAAAATAAGTTTTATTTTCCTGATGTGCATGCAGCCATGAGTTACATTTTATGAGTATGTACATAATTGAAAAAAGACTTCTTCGCCAAGGATTAAAAAGTATTGCCGGTGTCGATGAAGCAGGACGCGGTCCTCTTGCCGGTCCGGTTGTTGCAGCTGCTGTTATTCTTCCCAGACATAGGATCATTGATGGGATTAATGATTCTAAAAAACTTTCTCCTAAAAAAAGAAAAAAAATTTATCACGAAATACTTATACATTCGAAAGTCGGTGTAGGTATTATAGGTGAAAAAATTATAGATAAAATAAATATTTATGAAGCAACCCGCCTTGCAATGAAGCGGGCCGTTCAGGACCTTCCTATCCAGCCTGAGTATGTATTAATTGATGGTCCTATGAAAATTGATGTTTCTATAGATATGCACTGTATTAAAGGTGGAGACGGCATATGCGCTTCTATAGCTGCAGCATCTATTATTGCAAAAGTTACACGTGATGAACTTATGATTAAGCTTCATGCCGAATATCCTCAATATTTCTTTAATAAGCATAAGGGATATCCCACTAAAGAACATAAGCGGTTATTGGCTCGTTTTGGAGCTTCCCCTGTACATCGAATGAGTTTTAGGCCTGTGAGAGGAACCCTCTCTCATAATGGCAGAAAACGTACTGCATATCGTGGGTAAAGACATATCTTGAATGAGATAATCAATGGAGAAAAGTTTTCATTATATTTTAGGAAAAGAAGGTGAAGCCAAAGCAATAGAATATTTAATTGCACACGGGTATGATATAATTACAACAAATTATAGTTGTCACTTTGGCGAAATTGATGTCATTGCACGTGAGGGAAAATCGTTATGTTTCATTGAGATAAAAACACGAGCCGGCTCTCAGTTTGGATTTCCGGCAGAGGCAATCAGCAGAAGAAAACAAAAGAAACTCATTACTACGGCGCGCTTTTATATGCATGAGTACAGGACTAAATTTGATGAACATCGTTTTGATATTGTAGAAGTATTATACAGAAAAGAAAGCGACTATTTTGATTTTTCATTAATTAAAGATGCTTTTGAAGTGTTTTAGTATTTGGGGAAAAGCACGCTTTTCCTATGCTGTTACATACCTCAGCCATGCCTCCTCGAAACTTGAATAGCCTGCATAATAATCTGCTAGAAATGTTTCCTTAATAGTCGAAAGGAGTATTTTACGCACCTTTTTCACTGTAAGCTTATCAGGATGTTTTTCTTCCTCATAGTATTTTTGTATTAAAGTAGTTATAAATTTATTAAACCTTTTGCGTCCATGAGTTGTGAGCATAAAATCGACCAAACTTGCTGCCTCTGCGTAGAAAAGTTTTCTTTTATGGTTATCTTTGGGAAGTATATAGAGACATAGAAGCTCGTCAAGTTTAATATAGTAATTTTTATAAATAGCGTTGATAAGGTCTTTCTTGGGTAAAGAATAATCAAATAAAGCTCCCTCGTAATTTGCAAACCCTTTATTAAGCCAGAGGGGTATAAAATGTTTTTTTGAAAAGTTTGTTATTGTGAACTCTTTTAAAAATATATGACTTAATTCGTGGGCAAAATTCGGGATAAAATGTTCTTCTTTTATGGTTATATCAAGGAAAATTTCTCGCTTGTAATGATTAGAAAAGGCAAAAATATTTTTTTCTTGAGAGGTTTCTTTTAACATTTTTTCCCAAAGTTGATTGTCTTGTATGAGATATACCTCAATTTTTTCATCGAATGAAAAATATTTTTTTAAATTTAAATCACCACGCAGCTTATCAAAGAAAAGTTCGCTCACTTTCTCTATTTTTTTTAATGAAGGTGGTATTTTATCTTCATTGAAAAAGAGTATAAAATTTGTACTTTGTGAAATCAGCCACTCGTCTCCATCAAGAATTTCGTTAGCCACTTTAGAGCGTCTTTTGCGGCCTTGTTCTATAGTTTCGATAGTTTCTTCCTTAAGACGAACACGTTCTTTCTGAAGTAGTTGTTCTTGAAATTCTTCTTCCTTCATCCTAAGATGCTCCTCTTTTTTCTCTCGTAATTTTTCCTTTATTTTCGTATATTCTTCCATAGTCAGCCATTTGGATTTATAATGGATAAGATGCTCCCCCTCCTTTGGCCTAATATAAGTTGATTCTCTAGTAGCTTTTTGTTTGTGTGCAATTTTTGCCTTTCTCCATTTTTCTATAAGTGCATCATTTTTTCCCTTTGAATAACGAGAAATTTTGGCAACTGTATTTTTTGGTATACTAATTTTACCAATAGGCACCTCAACTTTCATATCGCTCATGCTTTCTAAAACAATAACACATTCAATTATTTCTCCGTTTTTCATCTCAAGCATATCAGCCCATGAGAGGAAGGCGTGGACCGAGGTTAGGGAAAAAGCTAAGAGGGATAAGATTATAAGTTTTATTGGGAACATAAGTATATCGTTTATATTTTTTTAAAAAATCTTTATATTTAACACTCTCAACAGATTAGTTTAATTGTATCTGGAGAGCAAAAAAATGGCAAGAAATAAAGTTGTATATAGATATTGTCACAATAGCATGGGATTAAGAATTATTTAAGATTTTTGGTAAAAATATAGAGAAGGCGAGAGGAATAATTTTATGAAGCGCCACGTATCAATTATAACGGTTGAGCGTACCGATTTTTTATGATAAATAGTTTTAATAGGTACTTCTTTAATAATGAATCCTAATTTGCCTGCTTTGATAAGCTGCTCGGTTTCCGCCTCATAATGATTATGTTTTAAAGATACTTTTTTTAGGACAGAAGATTTAATTAGGCGTAAACCTGACTGGCTGTCGTAGATTTTTTGTTTTGCAAAAAAGGATGTGAGGGATGATAAAAAAATATTTGTTAATAACATTGGCTTTGGCATTAGACGTGTATCACCCATTCTTGAGCCTATGATAATATCTGCTTCGGATGAAAGAGAAAGGAGTTTATGTATATCCTCTGCATCATGTTGTCCGTCACCGTCCAAAGTAATGACTGCATCATAATGATTATTAATTGCGTAGAGAAAGCCGTCTTTTAATGCCGCTCCTTTACCCAGATTGTTTTTGTGGGTTATTACTTTAACATCGGTTCCTTTTGCGATATCTGCTGTTTTATCTTTCGAACCATCATCAATAACAATGATACTTGGTGTAATCTTTTTCGCAGAAATAATTACATCGTATATTGTACGTGCTACATTAAAAGCTGGAATAATTACACAAGTCTTCATACTTCTAATTAGTATATACCTTTACACATTGTCATTACAAGAGATTCTATGTTATACTCATATAAAACTTAGATAGATACTTAATATTTTTGCTTTATTTGGGGTTTTATTATGTCGGAGGATTATTTTAAAAAAAATTGTGAGAGCCTGGATTTTTATTTTAGTTCATTGGTCCAGAGGCTTAATTTTATACCAAATGAAGATAGTTCTTTCCATATTGTTCGTGCTAAGGACGGCTCATCTACCATAAAGGTAATTTCTAATCAAGGTAGAGAAAAATATCTTCATAGTTTTTATAATCCCTCGAAAGAAGGGGATGTTTTAGCCAAAAGAGTATATTTCAAGAATATTAATCTTTTTATTTTATTTGGATTTGGGTTAGGGTATCAGGGGATAAATCTATTTAATAGATTAGGGCCAGAGCAGAAAATGCTCATCATAGAGCCACACCCTTTTATTTTCAAGAAGGCTCTTTCACTTATGGATTTTAGTTTTTTATTTAATGATAAAAGGGTATTTATTATTGTTGATGAGAGAGCATTATGTGTTAAACAGAAGATCAAGACATTCCTCAATGACTTTATACCGTACGATGCTACAACAATTAGATACGATTTTCTTTCATTATATGAACGGTGGGATCGCTATAAGTCTTTTGAAGAGGATATCAAATTGCATTTAAAGACCACTTTAAATGATTTATACGAGGTAAAGAAGAATGTAATCTCTCAGATTGATTATCTCAGAACGAGCGGGCTAGGGAAAAGTTTTTTTGGCAACTATAAGGAATGTATTTCTTTTTTTCGTGAGAGGTTCATTAAAGGAATTTCATTAAATGACGCTGAATTAGGCATGCTTATTACGTACTTTCTTTTCAGCTATGAATCATATGCAGAAACATTTGAGAAGGGAAGCAGGTTGTGAATTTTAAGAAAGTCCTTTTTATTAATCTTGATCGTATAGGAGATGTAATCCGTTCTACATTTCTTTTTCGCATTTTTAAAGAAAGATATCCCAAATGTTTTCTCGCATGTCTTACGCTTTCTCCCGCGAATGAAATTCTCTCTAAAGATCCTCATATTGATACTGTTATGACGCTTCCTCATAAGGAGATTCGGGATTTTATGAGCAGTAAAAAAACTATACTTCATATGTGTTTGCCTGTTTTTGACTTATTGAATTCGCTTAAAATACAACAATTTGATCTTGTGATTAATCCATTTTCTGAATTTGGGGCTTTGGCCATTCGTTATATTAAGCCTAAATATGTTTTGGGACGCGTCCTGGATAGAGAATGTAAATTTGTAATTCACGGCAAGGAGACAGCAAAATTTTCATATATAATGTCAAATCAAGAAGGCTTAAGGTCAAAATTTAAATATAATTTTGCTGATATTTATTCTAGAATTTTGCAGGATATCGGCATAAAAGCGGAAGCTAAAGATTTATATCCTAAGATATATATTGGGCCTCGTGACGAGAGTTTTGCCCGTGATTTTTTAAGCAAGGAAAGTATTGCTGAAGATGACATTAAGATAGGTATGCAGGTAGGCGCGTTTTCTAAAGATAAAAGATGGCCAATTGAAAAATTCAGGAAATTAGTGCGGAGATTACAGGATGAGTTAAATGTGAAAATTATTATTACAGGCTCCTGCCATGAAGCTAAGACTATTGTAGCGGATATGATTGACCCAATGAAAAGAAAACCTGCAATTGCAGCCGGCAAGACTACTGTGACAGAGGCATCAGCGGTTATTAATAAGTGTGATTTATTTATTTCTAATGATACTGGTCCTATGCATATTGCAGCTGCGTGCGGTATTCCTGTGATCGCACTTTTCGGGAAAGAGCGCTCAATTCCCGAGGAATCAAGACCGTGGGGAGAGGGACATACTGTAATTGCAAAAGAAAGAATAGGAAATATAAGGGTTGAAGAAGTTTTTGATGCTGTTAAAGACAAAATCGAATCTTTCCAAATATTTTCCTCATCCTAACTATTAAACGCCATTTTTATTTTCCACCATATTGTAAACTTCAATATCTCTTACTAAAGAAGTTTAAATCAAGAGACGTTATATTAAATGAAGAGTATAGAGTGATAAAAAACTTATATAAAGGAATATTTTTATGATTGGTCCTGTTTCTTCATTTGAGCAAGCATTAGCATTTGAAAATTCTGTTCAGATGAAAATGAAACGTCAAATTCAATATTCGTTAAGTGAATTAAGTAATGACCCCATCGAAACATCTCAATCTGTAAAAGCCAAATCGTCCCTTAGCACAACAGGCGGTTCAGTACAAACTTCAAACAATAATAAAGTTAAAAGCAGTGGAAGCAGAAGTACTAGAGTGCAGTCAACAAATACTCAAACCGTAAAAACTCAAACGAGTTCTAATATTACAATAAATACAAAACAGAGGGCAAGAAATCTGACATCAGCAGGGGGAAGTAATCGTGTTGTAACGAGGACTAAAAGAAACAGAAAAGCAATTGCTAATACACAGGCAGATAAAAGAGGAAGAGATTCCGGAGGTTTGACTACCTTAGCAACATCTGGTATTGACGGAAAAGGATTAAGTATAAATCAGATCCGCTAAATTGCCTCAAATTTTTTAATTCAGCCAACCTATATAAATACTACGGACATTTTTTTATAACATAATAAAAATCAAATACTTAAAATAAAATAAGGAAAGGATTGAAATTTATGCATTAATATGTTAATATTACATATTATTTTTAGCTAAAAAGGATATATTGTTGAAAAAATACTGAATATTTTTTATATTATTTTCGTAAGAACTTAATTATTA
>Ga0164318_10003531_pt1 | contig 14815 bp, 11 predicted proteins | sample GuaBasSedimGuay9_FD_113734 | JGI IMG/M metagenome (GOLD analysis project Ga0164318, IMG submission 113734) | Subseafloor sediment microbial communities from Guaymas Basin, Gulf of California, Mexico - Guay9, Core 4571-4, 0-3 cm | ecosystem: Environmental > Aquatic > Marine > Hydrothermal vents...
AATTTGAATCTCTACTGTATAATTAGTAGGTGGCATATTGGGATCGATGCAGAAAGACCCGATATAAACTTTTCTATCCAGGTCGAAGGTTATGTTCGCTTTTCCCCAAGTCTTATTAGTCCTTTTAATATTTAAGGCAATCGTTGCGTTCTCAACTTTGCAGTGAATATGTTGTCTTATGTGTGGTGGGCCAGATATATTTGCAATGTGAACAAGATAGAATGATAAATTATACGTTTCGCCGATGTAAAATATTGGTTCTTCCAGCAGAGAGGTTTTATTATCTTTTATCTCATAAAAGCTTACGTTAGATAAATAAAATCTCTCAATCTTAAGTGTTGCATTTAGTAGCGACAAAAGTTTAGTTCCATCAGCAGTATCGTCCCACGTGATTTCTAGCTGTATTGTTACGTTTATATCGTTTGGAATAACTTTGGGTGCCATTAGTGTTATATTAACATTTACAAAGGATCCATTGTAAAACCAAGAAGCATTGCCAGTTGATAGAATATCTCCCTCAATCGTAACGATACTAGGAGTCAAATTTGCGTTTGTTGATATTGGATACTGTGAGGAACTATAGGTCAAATTATGGAGTGAAATTGTTATATTTTCGCATATGTAATATTCGGTCTTGCTATATTTGATGTTATAGTTAACGTTATCGCTTACATAGATGCTAACATATCTGAAAGTATGGTTAAAACCGTAGGTATCATTTATTATCAACGTCAATATATATTTTCCCAAGCTGGCGTTTGGCGGTATTGTGCAGTTCTCTACTAGGACGGATGCATTGAGATTTCTTGTTCTATTTATCAAAGGTTTTTCTGATCCATGCTGTAGCATAATAGATATGATGCTATTATTAACGTATGACCCATTATGGAACTTTACGTGAATGCTTAGTGAAATATTATCTGAAGGTTTCACAAAAGTTTCGCTGATATCGACACTGATAGAGTATCCAATGCGAAAGGATGCTTGAGAAGTGAATGTTATATTGTTTAGTCCTATAGTTCTGAATAATGTGATATTGACATAGTATCTCCCGAAAGTAATGTTTATAAGTGTGCTTATGTTGCATATGTACTTAGAATTTTCTTCCTGTACTTTCCCGAGATATACATCTCCATTAAACGTATTTTGTACGGTAAAAAATCCCGTTAAATTGTGCATTTTTTCGCCCATAATTTCGATTTCCGTCTCTGTCGTTATAGTACCATTGTAGTCTATCGCAATCTGGTCGCTAGGTTTAATGTTGGTTGATATTCGGGTATATTCTTTAAGGAGATTACGTGAAAGATATACCGATATGGCTCCATAGGCATGGAATATACTCTTAATCTTGGATTTAGGAGAAGAAAGTATCCCACCATCGGCGTCTTGGCTTTTATTAACAAATAACGTAACATTTGACCAAAATTCATCGTTAGATATTAACGTCGCAGTTTCTTCGTCTAAAAGTTTATTTTTTAAGAACCATACTAACATCTCTGTAGCAAGCCCTGTTTCGAATACGTTCGGCTCTTCATTATCACTATGAAATCCTCCTATCATGTCATCAAGTTCTTGTCCTATATGTTGATGTTTTATTAACGAATTAGCGATGTTTTGTGCCATTGTTGGACTTATCTTACTTTTATTTGCAGTTGATAACGCGCTTATACAAAAGTAGGTCTGTATGATTTCTCCTATGTTGACTTTGGGATCATAGAAAAATCCTATTTGCTGGTCATAGAAATTAAATAGATGTTCTTCTAGCGCTTCTATGAGGCTTGATATGTATCTTTCAGATAACCTGTAGTGGAACAAGTATAAAACTTTCAAGAGAAGAGATGTTGATATAAGATCTAGTTCGTCGGTAGATATTGATCTCAGTGTTAAATTTAAGTATTCAATTGTGGAATTGAAGCTAAATCCTGTTGGCTTTATTCCTGTGAAGTTAAATATAAGAAGACCCCACAATGTTGCTGTAAATGAAGCGTTATTTCCGATCCAGTCTCTGAAGCCGTATATTTCTTCATCATAAGAGTAGTTAAGCCAGTTCTTAAGTCTGTTGGTGTACTCTGACATGCCTCCTAGCGCATAAACTGTGAGAATACCGAAGTAAGTTGCATTAATATAGCCATCTCCCTCAGTAAATAATGGAAAACCTCCTATTTCAGTGATAAGCTTATTGAGTACGTAATTTCTTAGCTTACCTAGGTCTAATTTTGTTGCGTTAGATGTTGTTGCAGTATCTGTGTGAATTGATGTATTCTTACCGCTGAAATATGTCTCGGGTAGAACAGTTTTTTTTGTGGTATTAGATCTTTTCAATCTAAAAGTAGCAAGACTTATTAGCGAAGTGTTGATAATTAACAGTATTATTAGAGCAGATATTTTAATTATTCGTCTAGTCTCTCTCATGTTTAATCCCTAAATATGCTCTTTAATATTTTTGCTTAACTCACTTATTTAATAAAATTGGTTATAGATAGGGATAGTGATGGTCAAAAAACAATTAAAATTAGTAGTACTAGACTCACTAGCTCGGGACGTTGGAAGGTTTAGAGTCAGGACTACTAAGGTCGTCATGAACGAGCTTGGGATAGCTACTGGAGAAATTGTAGCTATAAAGGGCCCTCGTGGCCTAATAGCGGCTTATGTGTGGCCAGACAGAGAATCCAGTCAAGGGAACTCTTACTATATAAAGATGGATAAGTACCTAAGAGATAATGTGGGAATACAAATTGGGGGATACGTATATGTATACAGATTGCCTAAATATCCTCTTCCTAAAGCTATTAAGATTAATTTGGTTCCAAAGGCTGGAAGCGCTGTTATAAAATATATGCCGATAAAAATTGAAGAAGTTAAAATGCATCTGAATAATGCTCCGTTAATGGAGGGAAATATTGTTTATTTGGATGTTTTAGGTAAAAAAATGCCGTTCTTGGTTGTCAGAACAGAGCCAAAAGGTGTTGTAGTTATTACTGATGATACGGAAATCGAGATCACAAAAGAAACATCGCAGCAGATGAAGCTAAAGCTAGTAAGATATGATGATATTGGTGGGCTAGAATATGCGATTGAAAAAATAAGAGAGCTCGTTGAGTTGCCCTTAAAGCATCCAGAATTATTTGAGCGTTTGAACTTAGATCCGCCTAAGGGAATTCTTTTATATGGTCCGCCTGGTACAGGGAAAACATTGCTTGCTAGAGCCGTTGCAAATGAATCTGATGCATATTTTATATCGATTTCGGGCCCGGCGGTGGTATCTAAGTTTTATGGAGAAAGCGAAGAGAGACTGAGAAGAATATTTGATGAGGCTCGGAGGAATTCTCCAGCGATAATTTTTATCGATGAGATAGATGCAATAGCTCCAAAAAGAAGTGAGGTTGTTGGGGAGGTAGAGAAAAGAATTGTTTCTCAATTGTTAGCACTAATGGATGGACTTCAGCCAAGAGAAAGTGTTATCATTCTAGCTGCTACAAATAGAATTGATGCAATAGACCCCGCTCTAAGAAGACCTGGTCGCTTTGACAGAGAGATAGAGCTAAGAGTTCCTGATGAGCGTGGTAGATACGAAATACTTAAGATTCATACAAGAGGCACACCATTAGCAGACGATGTAGATCTTAAAAAAATTGCAAATGAAACGCATGGTTATGTCGGTGCCGACTTGGCGGCGCTAGTAAGAGAAGCAGCGATGCATTCGCTAAGAAGATTTATCAGGGAAAACAATATAGATATTAGGTCTCCCGATCCGATTTCTCATGAAGTTCTCAGAAAGCTGGAAATAAAAATGGAGGATTTTAGGGAGGCTTTAAAAGAAGTTAGGCCATCAGCGCTTAGAGAGGTACTAATTGAGATACCAAATATAAGATGGGACGATGTTGGGGGTCTCAAAAATGTAAAGCAAGCTCTTAGGGAGATGGTCGAATGGCCGCTTAGATATCCCGATGCATTTGAAAGAATGGGGATCGATCCACCTAAAGGTTTATTGCTTTATGGGCCACCAGGCTGTGGAAAAACATTGCTAGCGAAAGCAGTCGCTACGGAGAGTGAAGCAAATTTTATAGGGGTGAAGGGACCAGAGCTACTAAGCAAGTGGTATGGTGAAAGCGAGAAGCGAATACGAGAGGTTTTTGCTAAGGCGAGACAAGTATCTCCATGCATAATATTCTTTGATGAGATCGACTCGATAGCTCCGAGGAGAGGACTATATTCGGGAGATTCAGGCGCAACAGAACGTGTGATATCGCAACTATTGACCGAACTTGATGGGCTTGTTGGACGAGGCGAGGTATTCATAATAGCAGCAACGAATAGGCCGGATCTTCTTGATCCAGCGTTGCTTAGACCTGGACGTATAGATAGAGTCTTGTATGTTCCGCCGCCAGATTATCGAGCTAGGTTGGAAATTTTTAAGGTTCATACGCGTAGGATGCCTTTGGCTGATGATGTTGATTTAGAAGAATTAGCTAAGCAAACGGAGAATTTCTCAGGGGCGGATATAGCAGCTGTGTGTAGGGAAGCGGCTCTGGAATCTCTTAGAAGGTCAGGTTTAAAGGCAAGTAAGGTAACTATGGATGATTTTGAGAAGGCTATTTTGATAACTAGGCCATCAATATCGCAGGATTTATTGAACTATTACAGGGAATTTGAGAAATCAATGAAGAAGCAAACAGTACATGTTATTAGAGGAACAGAATTTTATGATTTGACTTGAGCATTTTTAATAACGCTAGTCATTGGAGATTCGGTTTCATCTTTTTTATTTTTAAGAATAGTAGATAAATATAGAGCTTCTGGTAAAAAAAATTCCTCGAAGTACTGGAAATAATCGACCAATGCCCACAAATTATGGCTTTTTGGTTTAAGAAGCGTTACAAATTTTTCTTCGGGTCTTGTGTCGTAAGACATATCTTCTGTACGTGGTGAGTTGACTTCAATGATTTTAATAGCCTTCTTTGAAAGTTGTTCAGATATCGTACTCAATAGATAGTAGCAATTTTTATCACTTTGCTTGCTTGGTACAGTAGTTAATTCGGAACTTATATTTTCTGACAAAATTTTGTGTTGAATATATGTATCTGAGAAATCAATAAGGAACGTATCGAGATCCTTTTTGTTTTTTATTTTTGAGGCGAATCCTTTTATAGCCCCTGCGAGAATAATCTTAAGGATTATGTTTTTGATGAAAGCTCTATTTATAAAATCGATCTGGATGGAATGACTGTTGCTGTAAATGGACATTAAGGGATTTATTACACTTGAGATTATACTCGTTTTTTCTTTTGTGATTGGTAGAATGATTAGCCCAAAATGATTCTTTTTCTGTAAAAATAATAAAAAAGTTTCAGCAAGATTTTTATCGGAGATATGCATAAGAAAGTCATATAAGCTCTTATCAATGGTACCTAGAGGTTTTATATTAATGGCGCAAGCATAATATCGGCGTCTATTTATAATGAACTTAGCGATTGTACTGTCTAAAGTGTAATTGTTTTTAGATGAGATATTTCTCATTAGGTTTTTTTCTATTTGAAATAAAATGTTGAGAAGTCTTCTGATAGGATACTTGTCGCCGTCTATTTTGTCCCGAAATGTACCAATTATTTCTTTCTTGTTTTTCTTTTTTGGGGGATATATAATGGAGAAGGAACGCTTTTTGTTTATCGTTGAGTGATAATATATAATGACTATAGGTGTTTTGTATGATTCGATAGTGGCCTCTTTTACGATCGTCGAAATTCTTTTAGTGAAAAATGTTTTTTTCTCTATCATCATGAATTGTCCTTGTATCCATATTTATTACTTTCAATGGGATATAAGAGTAGCAATAGAAATTAGGAAAAATGTAGAGTAGGCCCGGCCGGATTCGAACCGGCGTCAGGGGCTTTCCTCAGAGCTCCAAAGGCCCCCATGCTTGACCTCTACACTACGGGCCTATATCGATGGGGGGTGTGGGATTCGAACCCACGACCACTGGCGCCCCAGGCCAGCATCCTACCAGGCTAGACTAACCCCCCATCTCTGAGCCCGGGGCGGGATTCGAACCCGCGACCTCTCCCTTACCAGGGGAGCGCGCATAACCGCTGCGCTACCCGGGCAGCTATGAATCTATTATGTGGTTTTTGAATCTATCAAGATATAATATACCTATAATTTTGGAATTTTTAAAATTTATTTTGAACAGTAGAATCAGCTATGTTGCTAGGTGTTGTTGATATTGAAGATTGATGTTCTATTTTATTTTTGTAGAGGGCGGGTAATATGATTGTTTTTAGGCCTTCTATCATTGTTACTATGGATGATAGCATGGGGGTAATAACCAATGGTTATTTGGGTATAGAAGATGGGAAAATAGAGTATATTGGTAAGTCGAAGCCAGAGCATGCTGAAGAGATAGTAGAATTACCAAAGAAAATTATTATGCCAGGATTTATCAATTCTCATACGCACATAGCAATGACTTTACTAAGAGGTCTAAAAGATGATGCTGACCTACAGACTTGGCTAATGAGATATATTCTACCAGTAGAAAAACTTTTAAGGCCTAGTGATGTTTACTATGGGGCATTATACGGCTCATTAGAGATGATCAGAAATGGGATAACTTGCTTTTTAGATATGTATTATCATGAGATAGAAGTAGCAAAAGCTGTGGCCGATGTTGGTTGCCGAGCTATGCTGACATATGGGTCAGCAGATGTTTTTTTTAATAGAGACCCGCAAGAAGAGTTCAGAATAGCGGAACAGTTTAGGATTGATATTGAAAGCTTGATTGATGAAAAAAAATGTGAAGATAAAATATTCTTTGCTTATGGGCCACACTCGGTATATGGATGTACAGAAGAACTGCTTAAAATTTTTAGGGATGCTTCTGAAGAGAGAAAAATAAGGATACATATACATCTATCAGAAACGAGAGTAGAAGTTGAAGAAACAAGAAAAAGATTGAGAATGACACCTATAGAATACTTGGATAAAATAGGTTTGCTTTCAAGCAGAGTTATGGCCGCCCATGTTGTTTGGCCAACTGACAGCGATATAGAAATACTGGCAAGGAAGGGAGTCCATGTTTTGCATAATCCATCGTCCAATCTAAAATTGGCTTCTGGAGTTTGTCCAGTAGAGAAAATGTTAAAGAGCGGCATAAATGTAGCATTAGCTACAGACGGGCCGGCCTCTAATAACAGACTAGATTTATGGAAAGAGGCGTATATCGCGGCGATATTGCAGAAGGGGATAACATATGATCCAAAAGCTTTGCCAGCTAAAGAAGTGCTTAAAATGGCAACAATAAATAGCGCTAAGGCTTTGGGCTTGGATAGTATTATTGGTTCGCTTTCTGTGGGCAAGTATGCAGATTTTGTAATAATTGATACAGAAAAGGCTATGGAATCTGTTCCCAGTCATGATATTTTCTCAATGATTATCTATGCGTTGGATTCTAGATACATAGATTCGGTTTGGATAGGCGGAAATAAATTATATGATGCTAAATATGGGTTCTCATTCATAGATGTAAAAGATGTAAAAAACAAAGTGGAAAGCATTCGTAGACGACTTATAGAAGAAGCAGGCATATATGAAAACCCATAAGAAAATTTAAGACTCAGAAATGCATAATATATAGAAAATAACCTAAAACATCATTTACACAAAAGATTGTGGTGAGATCAGTTGAAAAAATTTAAGCCGTCGAAAAAAGCATCAGAAATAAGATACGTCATAAGAGAAATAGTACTAGAAGCAGAAAAATATGAATCAAAAACAGGAAAAAAGACTATAAGACTTAACATAGGCGATCCATGCAAGTTTGATTTCTCTCCTCCAAAGCATGCGATAGATGCCTACATTGATGCACTAAGAGAAAGAAAAAATTTTTATGGTGATTCAAGAGGAGAGTATTATCTAAGAGATGCTATTTCTAAATATGAAAAAAGAAAAAATGGGATAGCGTTAGATGTGGATGATATTCTGGTAACTCAAGGAGCGGCAGAAGCGGTTAATACAATATTGGCGGTTGCTTTTGAAAACGGCGAGGAAGTACTAATACCGTCTCCCACATATCCTCCATATTTAACGGCCGCAAAATTTTTTGGTGTCGAACCTGTCGAATATAGGTGTATAGAGAACGAAAATTGGTTGCCTGATGTGGATCATATGAGAAAATTAGTTTCAAGCAAGACGAAGGCTGTTCTAATTATAAATCCAAATAATCCGACGGGGGCCGTATACAGTAAAAAAGTGATAAGAGAAATAATAGATTTCGCTGGTGAACATGATCTATTTATTATTAGTGACGAGATCTACGATTTGATTGTTTACAATGGTATGAATAAGGCTCCTAGCACTGCATCTCTCTCTTCAGACGTACCTGTTATAACGTTATACTCCTTATCTAAAGCATATCTCGCTACTGGGTGGCGAGTTGGGTACATGTATAAATATGACCCAGAAGACCGTCTAGGCGATATATGGGATGCGATGATGAGATTTTTAATGGTACGTTTATCGGCCAATACACCTGCTCAATATGCGGCAGTGGCGGCATTACTCGGCTCTCAAGAGCATATTAAGAACATGATAGAAAAGCTACGCATTAGGCGTGATATTGTGCATAGAAGAATAAATGAAATTGATGGTTTATCAGTTACTAAACCAGAAGGAGCTTTTTATGCATTCCCTAAGATCGAGAAAGAGAAATATAGCGACGATAAAAAATTTTGCGTAGACCTTCTTTGGGAAACTGGTGTTGTTGTGCCTCCGGGTTCAGGTTTTGGGACTTTTGGTCGTGGACATTTCAGGATGGTATTTCTTTCTCCAGAGAATATTCTGAACGAAGCTATAAATAGGATAGAAAAATTTATGAAAAAGTGATAGCCCAGAAATTTTTTGATAAAACTTTATTATTCTATTATCCTTTTATTCTAAGATATTTTTCGGGGTGTAGTTATTGGATTATATGCGATGCCCAAAGTGCAAGAACGATGTGCCAGTAACTTATCTCTTTTGCCCTTATTGTGGATATGATCTTCGCTTTATTATAAAAGAACGTCTCATAGCTCGCCTTTCCTTTCGTGAAAGAATACTTCGAATTATGATGTTAATAAGAAATCCCTTTAAAACAATCGAACACATTGCGAGTGCACCTGACTTGATGGGAGGATTTATCGTGGCTTTGATTTGGGGATTATTATTATTTGGTAAGGTAGCGGTACTTTTTCTTAAGAATGGAGTAGGTCTAAATCTTACGGCAGTCGCATATTTAATTATGGGTGCGGTTTTTTTTCAGATAGTTTTGTGGTTGTTTTTATCTATAGCTATCCATATTGCGATGAAAATTGTGGGTGGTGTGGGAGTTTTTCGGGATGTTATGAGTTTGGTGGGGTATAATCAGATTTTTATTGCGATTGCCCATGTAGTAAGTATAGTTGTAGTTTCAGCATCATCGCCAAGTACGGTTAATGGGGTAGCTGTATTTATGGGAACATCCTTTTTATATGTCCCATTCTGGTTGGGAGTTGCGTTCTTAGTAGGTTATGGATTAGCATACACACACATGTTAAAGAAAATAACAGCAATATTGGCCTCGATAATATCTGTTTTCGTATTCGTCTTTTTCTTCTATTTAATATAGCAGGTGAAAAAAATGAATAAGAGTCCTGTTATGAAAGCGATACTAAATAATGTTGCAGAGCCACTAGATGAATTTGTTATTACTATGAATGATCTCGAAAAATTAATTGAATCAAAAGAGAAAATAGTATCGTACTGCGGCTATGAACCGAGCGGACCAATACATATAGGTTACTTCCCAACACTATTCAAAGCAAAAGAAATAGGTAAAATAGGCATAGTCAAGATTTTATTGGCGGATTATCACGCATATCTAAACAATAAGGGGCCATTAGACATAATACAAGACCTATCGACGAACTATTGGATTCCTGTATTTAAGGCCCTTGGGGTAAACGCGAAGTATATTTTGGGCTCAGAATTTCAGGGAACAAAAGAGTATATTACAGATCTCTTTACTCTGTCTAGAAGGATGTCTATGAAGCGAGCAATACGAGCAGTAACCATAATTTTGCGACAAAAAGAAGAAATACAAGTCGGCGCGGCGATATATCCTATAATGCAAGTTTTAGACATAATATATCTTGATCTTAACTTAGCTTTTGGGGGTACTGACCAAAGAAAAATACATGCGTTAATACGTGATCTCTTAACACATGAAGCTGTAAAAGAGCTAAAAAGAAAGCCTAGAATGCCTGTATGTATTCATTTACCAATGATACTCGGCCTTAAACCGGGGGAAAAAATGTCTTCATCAAAACCAGAAACACACATAGCAATCCACGATACGCCCGAAGCGATAAAAAGAAAACTAAGAAAAGCATACTGCCCTCCAGAAACAGCAGATCCGAATAAGAATCCAATATTCTCGATATTAAAACATGTAATTATGCCATATTCGGATGATTTTACTGTAAACAGACCAGAAAAATATGGTGGACCGATAACATATACAAAGTTTGAGGACATAGCTAGGGACTATATCGATAAGAATCTTCATCCATTAGACCTAAAGAATGCAGTAGCAGATTGGATAATATCGCAATTACGGTCAGTTCATAAACTATTAGAGAAAGACCCAGAAATACTTCGCCCAGTATATAACTTACAGAAATGGAACTATGATAGGGGATACATAAGCAAAGATTCATGGAAAATGCTTAAAGATGCCTATGACAAATGGCTTAGATAATGGAGTAGTTTGGCTTAGTGGCGATGACTCCTTGGGCTCTATGAATATATGCGACACTAGAAAATTTAGCATCACGTAGGCGCTCTAAAATACCTCTGATAGTTCTTTTTCCTCGTTTTCTTCCGGGTTCTCCAGCATAGTGAAATAATCTTCCACCCGGCTTTAATATCCTCCAGAATTCGTGATATATGTCTGTTGAGTATAACTCTGGCGCTATAGAAATACGAGGAGGATCATGCAGTAGGTAATCAACGGAGCAGCTATCGAAGTGTCTAAGTACATCCTCCGCAGCACCAATTATGATTGGTGCGTTCTCAAGATGAGAGCTCCAAGGATTATATTCTGCTATCTGCAGAGTGGGCTCATTTTTTTCTATTGTAGCAATGATTTTACATTTTTTTCGCATCAGCCAATATGTTGTATAACCAAGTCCAGTGCATATCTCAAGAACACGCGAATGCGGCCGTGGTTTGAGTGTTGAGACTTTAATCTTAGCGTCTCGAAACAGTGGATCTATGAGGACTCTGTGCATATGTATGCCCGATATTTCCAACGTTGGGGTTATGCATTTCTCAAATAAAACAAGCTGAAATAAAGACCCAGAAAAATTTAAGGACACAGGAGACAGCAAGCTGTGGTCTATCGTATATATTAATCGTGTATTTTTAATTTTGAGTCTAAGAGCATCTAGATCTATTGAAAAGTCACCGATTTTGAGAGAATTTTTTGTTTTTTCGATAGTGACAAAAAGAGTTTTTTTGCCCAAAGATGCATCTATTTTATATTTTCTAGGCTGTATATCGATGAGAGACCTCAGTGTTTTTCCATGAAAAACTGGGACTTTCTTTGGAGAAAAAATGAATTTTATCATAGCTGCTCGCTAATTGTTTTTGCTTCGAAATAATGATTTAATAATATCAGGATCGTTGCGAGTATTCCAAGCGCGAAGAGGATAAACTCTACAACATCCCAATTCACAGCCATTCCTATTACCCATCAATCTATAGTGAATATTATACAAAAAGCATAAAAATAGTTAAATAAATAAAATCAAATGTTTGGGACTATTTAAGAAACTCCAATGAGTTTCTATATTGTGATTGTTAAAAATTGAGCATGAAGCAAAGTTGAACCAGTGGTGGTATGGTGGATTTCAATGGAGTTAAAATCACCGATTGTTACGGTGTTGGGGCACGTAGATCATGGAAAAACTACGATATTGGATTGGATCAGAAAAACGAGCGTCCAAGCAAAAGAGGTACATGGAAAAACCCAGCATATTGGTGCAAGTTTTATTCCTACAGATACCATATTTGAAATAGCGCATTCAGCCATTAAGCAAGGAATAATAAAAATAAGAAGAGAGGAAATTCCGATTCCTGGCCTACTATTTATTGATACTCCCGGACATGAGGCATTTGTTAATCTTAGAGCTCGTGGTGCATCATTGGCGGATATAGCGGTTCTTGTTGTTGATGTTAGGTCGGGCTTTCAAGCGCAGAGTTTTGAATCACTAGATTTGTTGAAAACATATAAGGTTCCATTTGTGGTGGCGGCAAATAAGATTGATAGGTTGCCGGGATGGAGATCATTTCCAGAAACACCATTTATAGTTTCGTTGCGCAAGCAATCGCCCTCAGCAATAAGAGAGCTTGAATTTGCGTTAGACAGACTCATAGAAGATCTGTATAAATATGGTTTTCTTGCCGATAGATACGATCGTGTATCTGATTTTCGTAAAACTGTAGCAATAATACCTACATGCGCATTGAATGGCGAGGGTTTAGCAGATTTGTTGTTATTACTTGCTGGGCTTGCTGGAAAGTTTCTTAGAGATAGATTGAAGCTTCATCTTAGTGAGCCTAGAGGTAATGTTTTGGAGGTTAGGAAAGTTCCCGGAGCTGGTACAGTTATAGATGTCATTTTGGTGGATGGAAAATTATCGGAGGGAGATTGGATAGTAGTTGGAGCGGCGAGTGATATAATCGTAACTAAAATAAGGTCTTTGTTTGTTCCAAAGCCCTTAGATGAGATAAGGGATCCTCGTGATAGATTTGATGTTGTGAATGAAATAAAAGCAGCAGCGGGAGTTAGAATAGTTGCACCTAATCTAGATGATGTATTGGCAGGTTCGCCGTTTTATGGAATATCTGAAAATGTATCAAATTTTAATGAACTTGTTGAGAAGTATAGGAGAGAGATTCTTGAGGACATATCAACGGTTATATTTGAGACAGATCAGGTTGGTATAGTTCTTTTTGCTGATACTCTAGGAACTCTTGAGGCAATACTAAAAAAGTTTAGAGAATATAACATTCCTGTTTCAAAAACGTATGTGGGTCCCGTCGATAAGGAAGGAGTTTTCCATGCTTTAGCAGTTAAAGAAATGGATCCTAAATGGGCCGTCGTAGTAGCATTTAACGTTCCGGTTTTGGATGAGGCAAGAGACCTAATAGAAAAAGAGAAAGTACCGTTAATATGGGACAATCTTATTTTTAGGTTGTTCGAGAAATTTAATGCTTATTTAGATGAATATGAGCGGAAGGTAAGGGAAAAAATTTTAGAGGAAATAGTACTTCCCGCGAAGCTCCAATTTTTATCGGGTTATGTTTTTAGAAGATCAAAACCAGCAATAATAGGGGTTAGAGTGTTGGCAGGAAAAATCAAACCAGGCATGCCGATAATGAATTCTAAGGGGAAATCGTTGGGTGTAATTAAATCTATTCAATCTGAAGGAAAATCGCTAAGTGAAGCCGTTGTAGGAATGGATGTGGCTGTTTCGATTACTAATTGTGTTGTGGGAAGAGATGTAGAAGAAGGTGAAATTTTATATTCAGATATTCCGGAATCTGTTGCGCGAAGAATAAATAGGGATAAAAATCTTAAAAAATTGTTATCTCCAGATGTTTTAGAGGCGTTTAAGGAGATTATTCAGATAAAAAGGAAAATACATGGGTTTACGTGGGGTCTGTAGGGTATCCACATATTTTTGATTATTGTTTTTCGTGGTATAATGATGTTTTTCGCAACAGAACATAGATATATTGTTTGCATTTGCGAGTGAATATAAATATAAATATAAATATTTATACTAAAAAATAGAATATTTTGTAAAGGCTTAATTCTAGGTGATGTTAATGTCTACGGAGGAAGGTACTCTCGAACAGGCGATGAATATTCTGAAATCCGTAGCAAATAATCCTGGGATTCCTAGAAATATAAGGAGAGCTGCGAGGGAGGCATATTCTGAGCTTAGAAAGGAGGAATATAACATAGCATTAAGGTCTGCAAATGCTATTGAAAAATTAACATCAATCCTTGATGAACCTCAGATACCCCTATTTGCGAGGACGTCTCTTTTACAAGCAATAGAATTGCTCGATAAACTTACACGGCTGAAGGAGGAGGAGTAATATGGGCTCTGGTAATATGGTGATAAGGAAAATAAGAGATCAAGAAAATCCTCTCTTGTATCGAAAAGAATATATCTTCGCTGTTATACATGATGCACAATCGACTCCAGCCAGAAAAAAACTTAGAGAAGAAATAGCTAAACTTCTCGGAGTAGACCAGAATATGGTGGTTGTGAGAAGAATAAAAACAGATTTTGGTACTAATACATCGAAAGTAGAAGTTCACGTGTATAGCGATCAAAGAAGAATGATAGAAATAGAGCCTAGGTATATCTTAAAAAGAAATGAAATAATTAAGGAGTAGGGGGAGAGAAATTGTCTGGTAAGGCTAAAAAAGGCAAAAAAGAAATAAAGACAAGAATACATAAATATTACAAGGTTACAGGAGAAAAATTAGAAAGACTTAGAAAATTCTGTCCTATATGCGGACCAGGGGTCTTTATGGCTAAACATAAGGATAGATGGTCTTGTGGAAAATGTGGCTATACTGAGTGGATAAAAAAAGGTAGGTGAGAGAAAAAGTGAGAATAAAATATAAAAAGAAGAAGCGAAAAACGAGAAGGCTTTATGGACAAAAATATAGGGGCTTTGGACAGGTGGGTAGACATAGGCATCATCCTGGCGGTAGAGGGAT
>Ga0164318_10003533_pt1 | contig 14808 bp, 7 predicted proteins | sample GuaBasSedimGuay9_FD_113734 | JGI IMG/M metagenome (GOLD analysis project Ga0164318, IMG submission 113734) | Subseafloor sediment microbial communities from Guaymas Basin, Gulf of California, Mexico - Guay9, Core 4571-4, 0-3 cm | ecosystem: Environmental > Aquatic > Marine > Hydrothermal vents >...
CGGCGACGAGGCCGACATCGCCCCGCGCATCATGGCCCGCGTCGTGGATGTGAAGGTCCGCGAAGGCGCCGCCGTGACCAAGGGCCAGGTCCTGACGCTGCTGGATGGGCGCGAGCAACAGGACGCAGTGGATGCGGCCACAGACGGCCTGGATGCCGCCAAGATAGCCGCCGAAACCCAACACGATGCCACTGCCCGCGACAAGGTCCTGTACGAAGCCAAGGCCATCTCCCAGGAACAGTGGGATCGGTCCCGTTCCCTGGCAGCAGCCATGGATGCCAAGCTGGCCGCGGCCCGCAAGAATCTCAAGGTGGCCCGGACACGCCTGAGTTACACCATACTGACGGCGCCGGTCTCCGGTGTCGTGGCCCGGCGCCTGATCGATCCCGGCGACCTGGTCGTGCCCGGCAAACCGGTCCTCGAAGTCGTCCGTCAGACCGACGTCCGCGTGCGGGGCAAGCTGCCCCAGGAGGACCTGGCCCACCTGCAGGTCGGCCAACCGGTGACCATGACCGTGGGCGGCGATGAGATCTCCGCCCCGGTCAGCCGCATCTTCCCCGCCGCGGACCGCAACCACCTGGTGACCTTCGAGGTCGATCTGGCCTCTCCCCCCTCCTCCTTCGTGGCCGGCGCCACCGTGGGCATGGACATCGCCTTTACCGCCGCCGAGGGGATCTCGGTGCCGGTGGCGGCCCTGCTCGAGGGTGAGCATGGGGACTGGGTCTTCAAGGTGACCGATGGGACCGTGCATCCGGTCAAGGTGCAGATCCTGTCCACGAGCAGCGAATTCGCGGCCGTCAGCGGCGATCTGAACAGCGGCGACATGGTCGTGGTCGCCCGCCCTTCCCGTCTGATGATGCTCAGTGAAGGCCAGCCGGTGCAGCTGGCCCAGCAGGGAGGCCAGCGATGAGAATCGTCGATGCATACCTGCGGAAACCCCACCTTCTGATCTCCCTGGTCCTGCTGGCCGCAGTGGTCGGGCTGGTGGGGTTCCAGAAAATGCCCGTGAACCTGTTCCCGGATTCGGAACGTCCCCAGATCGCCGTGGTCACGGTGTACCCCGGCGCATCTTCGGCCGACGTGGAAAGCGAGGTCTCACGAACCATCGAAAAGGAAGTGAACACCATCGACCTCGTACGGCGGGTGACCTCGGTGAGCAAGGATGAGATCTCCGCAGTAACGGTCGAATTCGAGTACCAGAAGGGGCTGGACGCCGCGGCCACCGACGTGGCCAACGCACTGCAGAAGATCAAGGCCAAATTGCCCGGCAACATCCGGCCTCCCATGCTGTTCAAGGTCTCGTCGGCGACTCCTGCGGTGATGACCCTGGCCCTGCGACCCAAGGAGGGTTCCCCCCTCGATCTGTCCATGGTCCGACAGCTGGCGGACAACCAGATCAAGGAAGAGCTGTTGCAGCTGAAGGAAGTGGCCAACGTCGAGGTCTTCGGCGCCCACCAGCCGGTGATCCGGGTCAACCTGGATCGCGACAAGCTGCAGCGCAACCACCTGACGGCCCTGCAGGTGCGGCGGGCCCTGACCGCCTACAACGCCAACCAGCCCATCGGGCTCTTGATCACCAAGGAGAGCCAGTTCCTCGTCAAACGCACAGGCGAGTTCCAGCGCATCGAGGAAGTCGGTGCCATCACCGTGGCCCACCGCCTGGGCGGAGCCATCCACCTCCAGGATGTGGCCACCATCACCCGTGATGTCCTGGAACCCCAGAGCGCCTACCACGGCAACGGCACCCCGGCCATCGCCGTGAACATCCAGCGCGCCTCGTCCGGCCACGCGCTGAATTCCATCGCCGACGTGACGGCTTTCCTGCCACAACTCGAGAAGCAGTTCCCCAACATCGACTTTTCGATCCCCGACACCCAGGGCACCCTGATCGAGCTCTCGGTGGGCAACATGATCGACGCCCTGCGCGACGCGGTGATCATGACCATCATCGTCATCTTCCTGTTCCTGGCCGATCTTAGGGGGATGCTGCTGGCAGCCATCAGCATCCCGTTCACCTACCTGCTGACCTTCGCCATCATGTGGCTGATCGGCTACGAGTTCAACATGGTGACCCTGACGGCGGTGATCATCGCCGTGGGCATGCTGCTCGATGACGCCATCGTGGTGCTGGAAAATATCGAGCGGCACTACCGGGAAGCGGCCAAGGATGTGCGTGAGGCGGTGGTCGGCGGCACCGAGGAAGTCATGCTGGCCATCTTCTCCGGTACCTACGCCACCGCCATGGTGCTGGTTCCCATCATCTTCATCGGCGGTTATGTGCAGACCGTGCTGCGGCCGTTGTCCATCAGCCTGATCATCGCCCTGGCCGCCTCGTACATCGTCTCGGTGACGGTGATACCGCTGCTGGCGCCCCTGTTGCTCAAGCGCGGCCATGGGGCCGAACGCAACCTCGTGGAGCGTATCGTGGGCCGGTTCGGGACCTACGTCGTCGATCCGGTGCGTGAGTTCTACGTGCGGTTGACCACCTTCGCCCTGGACCACCGCCTGCCGTTCATGATCGCCGGCATCATGATGACCATGGTGGCCGGTCGCCAGATGCCCCTGGTAGGCAGGGACCTCATGCCTCCCATGGATGCGGGTATCATCAAGGTTAACTTCGAGACCGACGCCAACACTTCGCTGGCCGAGACCGAAGCGACCATGACAAAGATGGAAGACATCATCCGGGCCCGGCCCGAGGTGGTATCAGTCTCCTCGGTCATCGGTTCGGAGCCGGCGGTGATCTCCTTCGGGGCCGGACGGCTGGCCCAGCAGGGGACCATCACCGTCAACCTGGTGGACCGTTTCCAGCGCAAAGCGACCATCTGGGACATCGAGAACGACCTGCGTGAACAGTTCCACAAGTTGCCGGGCCTGAAGACCGCCGACGTGTTCGACTTCGGCGCCACGGCCCTGTCCACCATCCGCTCCCCGGTGGATGTGATGATCTCAGGACCGGATACCGAGGTCCTGGACCGCATCGGCAAGGACGTGGAACAGCGCCTGCGCGAGCACCTGCACGACGTGACTTCCATCTCCCGCAGCTGGTCCCTGGATGACCAGGAGATCACGTTCACAGCCGATCCGGAGCAGTTGGCCCTTTATCAACTTTCACCGGCGGTGCTGGCGGCCCAGCTCTCAGGGGCCGTGCGAGGCATGCCCGGTTCGGTGTTCCGCATCCCCAATCAGGACGGCCTGGCCGTGTGGCTGCAGTTCCCGGCCGCACAAAGGCAAAGCATGAGCCAGGTGGCGGCCTACAACATCGCCACTCCCCGGGGCGAAGTGCCCCTGGGCCAGCTTGGTACCGTCGGCAAGCACTGGACCAGCTCGGTGATCACCCGCCAGGGCCTGCAGCGCACCCTGGACATCCAGGCCTACCGCGCCAAGCGTCCCATCAGCCACATGCAGGAAGACGTGATGGCGGCCCTCAAGGGCCTGGAACTGCCCCCCGGCTACACCATCAGCCATGAGGGCGACATCAAGCAGATGACCGAGTCCTTCGGCCGTCTGGGCTCAGCTTTGGTTCTGGGCATGGTTCTGCTGTACTTCTCCCTGGTGCCGGCTTTCAAATCCTGGATCCATCCGCTGACCATCATGTCGGCCATTCCTCTGGCCCTGATCGGCGCCTCGTGGAGCATGCTGATCATGAACAAGCACGGTTGCATGCCGTCGATGATGGGTATGATCCTGCTGGCCGGCATCGTGGTGAAAAACTCGATCCTGCTCATCGATTTCATCGCCGCGGCACGGGAGAGGGGCGACAGTGTGCACGACGCCCTGATCGGTTCGGTCCGCGTGCGTACGCGGCCCATCCTGATGACCGCCGTCGGCACTTCCGTCGGCATGATTCCCATCGCCGCCGAATGGGCCATCGGCCTGGAACGCCTTTCGCCCCTGGCGGTGGTGGCCATCGGCGGGCTCATGGTCTCGACCTTCCTGACCATGGTGTACGTGCCGATCATCTACTCGCTGTTCGAGGATCTCGAGAACAAGGTGAAGGGCTGGATCCGGAATCTCCGGGGTCATGCTGCTCCTGAAACCATGAACTGAGGTATGCTTATGCCCCGGGCGCTTGGCAGCGTCCGGGGCAACTCCTGCCAACCGGGCGGAACAGGAACTGCGATGGTGTATCCTGCATGTGGATGAGGATACCTGTTTTCTCCTCGAATTCGGGAGTTGGACTTCAGCTTTTACGGTATTTTTCTTGACACGGTCTATTTTTTGCGTAAAATTGGGAGTGAAGCTCCCAAAAACGAGGTTTTTATGGTCCCGCGTGATTTGCTGCCCGAACTCCTCAATTGCGCTCGGGAATATCCCGTGATCACCCTGACCGGTCCCCGCCAGTCCGGCAAGACAACCCTGGCGAAGGCGGCTTTTCCTCATCTTGGATATGCCAATTTCGAACGACCTGACTTGCGAGCCCAGTTCGCTGAAGACCCCAGGGGATTCCTGGCGGGGTTCGCACAGGGCGCGATTTTCGATGAAATCCAGCATGTGCCGGAAATCTGTTCCTGGCTGCAGGATCTTGTGGACCAGGCCCCCGCTCCCGGCCGCTTCGTACTGACCGGCTCCCAGCATTTCGGACTGACCAACCAGGTCACCCAGAGCCTGGCCGGCCGCACGGCCATCCTGGAATTGTTGCCGTTCAGCCGACATGAGTTGGAGACGGGAGGATTCCTTGCACACGATCTGGATACAGCCCTGTGGTCAGGTGCCTACCCGCCCGTGCACGACCGCCGTTTGCGCCCCGAGAGGTGGTATGCCGATTACCTGGCGACCTACCTGGAACGGGATCTGCGGCAGCTGGCCGCCATCAGGGATCTCTCTCTTTTCCAGCGCTTCCTGAAACTGGCGGCTGGCAATGTGGGCCAGTTGTTCGTCGCCTCCCGGTTGGCCGGCGATCTCGGCGTCAGCAACAAGACCATCGAGCACTGGACATCCCTGCTTGAAGCCAGCTACCTGGCGGTCCGCATCCCCCCGTATCATCGCAATCTTCGCAAGCGACTGACCCGTTCCTCGAAATTCTACTTTCTCGACACGGGGCTGGCCTGCCATCTGCTTGACATCAAGGAGCCTGGCCAACTGACCGCCCATCCCCTGCGGGGGGCGATCTTCGAGAATTGGGTCGCTGCCGAGTTCCTCAAGGAGGATGCCAACCGGGGATGGCGCTCCAGGCTCATGTTCTGGCGCACCTACGACGGCCAGAAAATCGATTTCCTGCGGGAGGACGGCAATAAGCTGGAACTCATCGAATGCAAGGCGGGTCAGACCATCATTCCACGCTTCCTGTCTCCATTGAAGCGAGTGTCCTCCCTCATGACCGACCGTGAGATTCATCCTTATCTGGTCTACGGGGGAACCGAGGAACGTACCCTGAATCAGACCAGGATCCTGCCCTGGAATCGGTTATGACGCAGAGGGATATTCGACGTGAAACCGTCATAAATCTTTCTTTCCCCTGATCCACCACCCCTTGTATAGTCCTCGCTGTTCGCCCCCAACATTCTGTGTGAACAGGAGGTTCACCATGCTCTCGCCACGTTCCCGATTCCTGCTCCTTTTCCTGGTCCTGATCCTGACGCTGACGGTCGGCTGCTCCAACCAGCAGGATCTGACCCGGCCCTCCACCGACAGCCCCGTGACCTGGGACAAGGCCGCCCCCGCCGGGTACTACGACACCGTGGATACCTCGACACCGGCAGCCATGCGCTCCTCGCTGCACGCCATCATCGGCGACGGCATCAAGATCCCCTACACATCATCTTCCACCGATACCTGGGACGTGGAGGAGGCCGCCTGCGAGGACCCGTACGACGAGAACCGGATCCTCGACATCTACCTCAACGCCGTGTATCCCAAGTACGGCGGCGGCAACACCGACTACAACCGGGAGCACGTCTGGCCCAAAAGCTACGGCTTTCCCAACGACAGCTCGAGCAACTATCCCTACACCGACTGCCATCACCTCTTCCTGTGCAACGACAGCTACAATTCCTCCCGCAGCAACAAGCCCTACGGTACCGTGGGCGCCTCGGGCACCGAGAAGACCACCCTGGTCTATGACGGCGTCGGCGGCGGCAGCGGGACCTACCCCGGCTGGTCCAACTGGTACGATGCCACCTACTGGGAGACCTGGCAGGACCGACGCGGCGACGTGGCCCGCGCCCTGTTCTACATGGACGTGCGCTACGAGGGCGGCGTCCACCCCGGCACCAGCAACCCCGAACCCGATCTGATCCTGACGGACGACCTGAATCTGATCGAGGCCTCCAACACCGGCAGCAACGAATCGGTGGCCTACATGGGCATGCTCTCGGTGCTGCTGCAGTGGAGCCAGGAGGATCCCGTGGACGCCAAGGAGATGGCCCACAACGACGTGGTCTACTCCTACCAGGGCAACCGCAACCCCTTCATCGACCATCCCGAGTGGATCGACTGCGTCTTCGGCGGCGACTGCGGAGGCGGGGGCGGCTCGGGCGAAAGCACGGCCTGGATCAACGAGTTCCACTATGACAACCAGAGCACCGACACCGGCGAGTTCTTCGAAATCGCCGGCACCGCGGGCCTGGACCTGTCCGGCTGGGCCGTGTACGGCTACAACGGCAACGGCGGGACCGTCTACGCCACGGTGAACCTGTCCGGCACCCTGCCCGACCAGCAAGCAGGGTTCGGCACCCTGGCCTTCGACATGGCCGGCATGCAGAACGGCAGCCCCGACGGTCTGGCCCTGGTGGACGACACCGGTGCCGTTGTGCTGTTCATAAGCTACGAGGGAACCCTGACCGCCACCGACGGCCCCGCCGACGGGATGACGACCGAGGATATCGGTGTCTCCGAGACAACGACCACGCCTGTCGGCTACTCCCTGCAGCTGTCCGGCAGCGGCACGACGTACGCGGACTTCACCTGGCAGTCACCCCAGGCAGCCACTTCCGGCGCGGTAAATACCGGCCAGAGCTTCAGCGGCGCCCCAGCCAACGAGCCCCCCACCGCCGAAGCCAACGGCCCCTACAGCGGAGAGACGGACACGGCCGTCGACTTCTCCTCGGTCGGTTCCAACGATCCGGACGGGACCATCACCGATTATCAATGGGACTTCGGCGACGGTGCCGGCAACACAGCCGCCAACCCTTCCCACACGTACACTTCTGCAGGGACCTACACCGTGACCCTGACCGTCACCGACGACCAGGGCGCCACCGATACGGACACCGCCAGCGTCGAGATCACCGATCCGGCGCCACCGGCAGGTACGGCCTGGATCAACGAGTTGCACTACGACAACGACGGCACCGACACCGGCGAGTTCTTCGAGATCGCCGGCACCGCGGGCCTGGACCTGTCCGACTGGGCCGTGTACGGCTACAACGGCAACGGCGGAACGGTCTACGCCACCGTGAACCTCTCCGGCACCCTGTCCGACCAGATGGGTGGTTACGGCACACTGGCCTTCGACATGGCCGGCATGCAGAACGGCAGCCCCGACGGTCTGGCCCTGGTGGACGACACCGGTGCCGTCGTGCTGTTCATCAGCTACGAGGGCGCCCTGACCGCCACCGACGGTCCCGCCGACGGGATGACCTCCGACGACATCGGCGTCAGCGAACCCTCGACCACGTCGGTGGGTTTCAGCCTGCAGCTCGGCGGCACGGGCACCGCGTACGATGATTTCACCTGGCAGGCAGCCCAGGCCAACACCTCAGGCGCGGTGAACACGGGCCAGACTCTCGGCGACGGTTCCACTGCCGGCGCCTGGCAAGTCATCACCTACGATGACTTCGAAAGCGGGATGGGCAGCTACCGGGACGGCGGCGGCGACATGAAACGCGCCTCTACCGGTTATTCGCACCAGGGTAGCTACAGCGCGGACATCCAGGACAACAGCGGCACATCGTCGTCCTTCTACCACTCCTCCGGCCACGACGTATCCGGCTACACCGACCTGGAAGTGGAGTTCTGGTACAAGCCCATCAGCATGGATAAGCCCGGAGAGGACTTCTGGGTCCAGTACTGGGATGGTTCGGGGTGGGAGACCGTGGCGGTGTTCGACAAGGGCACCGACTTCGAGAACGGCAACTTCTACCACGTCGTCGTTTCGATTCCCGCCGCCGACTACGACTATCCGGCGGACGCCAAGCTGAAGTTCGTCTGCGACGCCAGCGGCAACGCGGACGATGTCTACATCGACGAGATCGAATTCCGCGGGTACAACTGATAGTCCGCTGGTTGGTCAGAGGGGGCCCCCGACCGGGGGCCCCTCATTCATCCCTGCCGTAGGGGCAGATCCTGTCGATATCCTGCAGGGCGCACACCCCCGCGGTCGTCACCCCGTAGACCAGGTACGGCTTGCGGTCGGCCAGGATCCTTCGCCAAATATGGTCGAAGGTGCCGTTGACCAGGGTAGTCCCGGTCAGGATGACGAAATCCGACCGGTCGATGAGCTCGTCGGTGCGCCGCCGGCCGTCCATGACTTCCACCCCGAAGCGCTTCCTGCCGATGTTGTCGGCGTTGAGATCCGTCATCAGGACGTTTTCCGAGCCGAAGGTATGCACCAGATGCTCGGCGATGGCGGGGTTCAGGCCGATGAGCCCCACCCTGACCCGTCCGTGCTTCTCCAGGATATGGGCGGCGATCTCCCGGGCGCACTGCTCCGGGTCCTCGTCCTTGCAGTGCACGGTTCCCCCGGCCAGGCCGAGATGCCGCAGGGTGGCGTTGAGGGTGGCCAGAAAGACGGCCCGGTTGCGGTTGCCGTCCAGGTCCAGATCCGCCACCTCCTGCAACGTCCCGCGGAAATGCGAGGGCGTATCGGTGAAGGAGTGGCCCTTGGCTCCGGACAGCACCGCCTCCATGACGCGTTCGCGGCCCACGATGATGGGGTAATCCCGGCGTTCGGGGTTGCCGATGGCCTCCTCGGCCGTCAGCGGCTTGGCGGTGACGGAAATCTCCGCCTCCAGCAGATCATGGGCGGTCAGGATCTCCTTGAATCTGCGTCTGGTCTCCTCCAGGACCGCCGGTTCCCCGGTGTGTTTCACGGCAGGACCTCCCGGGCCTCGCGGCGGGCACAGCCCAGCATGAATGAGAAGACCAGCCCCAGCGCCACCACCGCCGTGGTGATCACGAAGGCCGCCTGGTAACCCCAGGTATCCACCACGAAACCGCCGGCGATGGGCAGGAGGAAGGCGATGCCCGCCACCGTGCCGGCCACGGCGATGTAGGCGGGCCTCAGCTCCGCCGGCGCGATCTCCAGCAGGTAGTTCCTGAACCCGATGCCCGTGCCGCTGGCGCTGCAGCCCAGCAGGGCGAAGACCGGGACCAGCAGCCGGGGGCCGACGACCACCGAGGAGACCAGTGCCAGCACGGGAATCAGGATGCCGATGACCGCCACCAGCCGGATGACCACCCGGTTGCCGATGCGGTCGCTCAGCTCGGCCCACACCACGTTGGACACGATTGCGCCGGCCACCTGGGCGCCCACCAGCAGGCCGATCTGCTGATCCTCCATGCCCAGCACGCTGCGGCCGTACAGCACGTAGAACGGCAGGGCGAAACCCCCGAAGCCGATGGTGACCCGGCTGAGCAGCAGCCGTCCGAAGTTGCGGTCGTCGCGGATCATCTGCACCGACTGGCGCAGGAACTGCCCGGTGCTGCGCCGGGCGGGAACGGCCCGGCCCTCGGGCTCGCGCACGCTGCCCAGGGCCAGGTAGGAAACCACCAGGAAGATGAACGACAGCAGGAACAGGATCCCGTAGTTGTTGGGAAACTGCAGGTCCGGATCGCCCAGCACGCGCTTGACCACGTACGCCGCACCCAGGGCCATCAGGCCGCCCCAGAGCTGCCGGTGGCCGAAGAAGCGGCCCCGCAGGGTGGCCGGCAGGGTCTTGGCCCAGATGTCGTTGAAGGGGATGGAGGCCACCCCGCCGGCGAACGAGAAGATGAACAGTAGGACCACCAGGGCCACCAGGATGAGGGTGGGATCGCTGCCGCTCCAGAAGAAGGTGAGCAGCCCCAGTACCCCCCAGGCCGCCGCCCGGGTCCAGATGGCCGCCACCATGACGGGTTTCTTGCGCGGCTTGCCCTCCAGGCGGTGGGCCACGAAGAGCAGGGGCAGGATGCCGCCGCCCTGCATCAGGGCCGAGAACACGCCGATGAGGGTCAGGGAACCGGTGAACTGGTTCAGGAAGACCGGCAGCACGCTCGACGGCTCGGAGAACGCGATCCCCGCCCGGTAGAAGATCCCGTGCAGCAGACCCATGGTGAAGTTGAACCTGACGTTGTCGCGCTCGGCCGCCATGTCACCGACCCCATCCGGGCGTTACAGCCCTTTCATCGACCCGGGTCAACCAAGGAACTCCTCGTCGTCCTCGTAGGAGTTGGCCCTGTGTCCGGTGAGCGCCACGATCCGACCCGTGATCAGGCCCGCGACCACGGCAAGGACCATCGTCACCACGATTCCCTTGAGCTGGGCTCCGCCGTCGATGCCGCCGACGGTCACCAGGGCCGCCAGACCGCCCAGCAACCCCGGGATCCCGTGGAGGTTGGACACCCCGCAGGTATCGACCAGCCTGAGACCCTTCTGCAGCCGCTCCTGGATCACGGCGAACCCGAAGGTGGAGGCGAACCCGGCCACCGCGCCGATGATCAGGGCCGTGGGCAGGGAGACCTTGTCGCAGGTCGAGCCGATGGCCACGCCGCCGGCCAGGGTGGCGTTGGCGATGTCGGCCGCGGCGATGCCGCGCCTCAGCATCATGGTGGCCAGGTAGGTCACCAGGGTCGATCCGCACAGGGCCATCACCACGTTCATGGCCGTCTGGGGCACCAGGGCCGCGGGCACCAGGGCGGCGCAGAAGCTCGGCCAGAAGACCCACAGCGCCATGCTGCCCAGCAGGGAGAAACGGTCGCTGGTGTAGTCCGACTCCACGGGCAGACCGCGTTCCCCGGCGGTGGTCATGGCCATGGCCACGCCCAGCCCGAACAGGGCGCCGAACATGTGGATGACGATGGAACCGCCCGTGTCGACGAAGGCTCCGCCCGAGACCAGGCCCAGGCCGCCTTCCAGGACCATCCACTCGTTGAACATGTAGACCGGGATGAACAGGACGCCCAGCAGGAGATACTGGGGCATCTTCAGCCGCCCCAGCACCGCGCCGGCGCAGATCAGCAGGCTGGCCGCCCCGAATTCCCCGGTGATCAGAGCGTGGATGCCCGTGACCGGCTCACCGAAAACCCCGGAGCCCTTCAACCAGATGTAAAGCGGCAGGGAAACGACGGTCAGCAGGTAGGTGGCCGTCAGGGCCGAGAGTCCGTAGCCCCGCACGAAGACCATCAGGAACCCGAAACCCAGCAACAGCATGACCATGACGTGGATGGCGCGGTTGTACTCCTGGACCGCCGTGACCGCCGCCAGATCCGCGCCGCCGACGGTCGCGCTCTGGCTGACGGCAACCGCCTCGGAAACATCGGGAGTCGCCGATCCGGTGGCAGGGATCATCACGCCTGCGACCAGAATCATCACCAACAGGGAAGCAAGCAGCAGGGTACCGTTTCTCATGGTCGTTTCTCCCGGTGGAGCCGGTTGCGGAGCGGATCGGTGGACATCCGGAAATATCACCGGTGGCGGTAGCGGGGTCAAAATATTGTCAACGCGTTAACATCCCACCAAATCGGTGCGCATTCGAGTTTTCTTCCCTCCCTACCACAGGAATGATATGCTGCCCGGACGATTCCCCGACCATTCTTCAACCCGGAGTACCTGCCGTGCACAAATCCCTGCGTGTCCCCTTGTTGCTGGTCGTTGCCCTGCTCTGCGCAGCCCCCGTCCTCGCCGCCTCGGACCTGCCGCCGGGCGACAAGCCCGCACCGACCCCCATCTCGCGTATCGCCGACGCCGGCACCTCCGCCGACCACGACGGCGCCGACCTGGTGGTGGTCCTGGACAAGGCGGTCAACAGGGTCAAGCCCAGCGGCGTGACCTACGTGGACCATTACCGCCTGACCAAGGTGCTGACTCCCGCCGGCTGCCGCGACCAATCGGTGCTGAGCTGGCACTACGACCCCCAGAGCAGCAAGGTCGAGGTGCGCAAGGTCACGCTCATCCGCGACGGCAAGTACATCCCGGTGGACATCACGGGAATCCATGACCTGCCCGCCCCCCAGTCCTGGATCTACTGGAAGGACCGGGTCAAGACCCTGCAGCTTCCGCGCCTGCAGGTGAACGACGGCATCGAGGTCATCACCTTCCGCAAGGGGTTCACCTACGCCCTGCTGGACGGCCCCGGCGAGGAGCCGGCGCCCGGCGGCGGACCCGCACAGGAAGCCTACCAGGACAACGAGGAAGAGGACGCCCGCTACGTCCCGCCCATGCCCGGCGAGTACTTCGACATCGTGCTGTTCCAGGAGGACTCGCCGATCATCGAGAAGCGCTACGAGCTGCAGCTGCCGCCGGACAAGAAGCTCCAGTCGCAGATCTACAACGGCTCCCTGTACGCGAGCACCGGGTACGACAAGGACCGCAACACCTACACCTGGTGGGGGCTGGACCTGCCCGCCCGGACCCACGAGCCGCACCAGCCCGATGCCAGCGACATCGTCCCCAAGGTCGTCATGACCACCGTGAGCAGCTGGCAGGCCAAGAGCAGCTGGTTCTTCGATGTGAACAGGGACCAGTTCCAGGTCACCCCGGAGATCAGGACCAAGGTGCAGCAGATCCTGGCGGCCGCCGGGGTGGAGGACGGCTCCGACGAGGCCAAGGCCCGCGTGCTGGTGCACTGGGTGGCGCAGAACATCCGCTATTCGGGCCAGACCATGGGCGAGGGCGAGGGCTTCACCCTGCACCCGGGCAGCATGATCTTCGCCCAGCGCAGCGGCGTGTGCAAGGACATCGCCGGCATGCTGATCACCATGATGCGCGCCGCGGGTCTGGACTCCTACGCCGCCATGACCATGGCCGGCAGCCGCATCGACCAGGTGCCCGCCGACCAGTTCAACCACTGCGTGACGGCCCTGCGCCTGCCCGACGGCAGCTTCCACATGTACGACCCCACCTGGGTGCCCTACAACAACGACGACTGGTCCCTGCTGGAATGCGAGCAGCAGTACCTGGTGGGCACCCCCGAGGGTCGGCCCCTGGCGACCATCCCCTACAGTCCGCCGTCCGAATCGCCCTTGCAGGCGGTGCACAAGGCCACCCTGGACAAGGACGGCACCCTGCGCGGCACCCTGCGCCTGGACGGCACCGGGGCCATGGACGGCCGCCTGCGCCGCCTGGTCAACGGGCAGCGCAAGAGCGAGCTGACGGACCGCTGCGCGCGGCTGCTGTCGGCGATCAGCCCGCGGGTGGAGATCGACAAGGTGGCCAGCCTCGATCCGGCCGACTTCAGCGGCGACATGTGGCTGGAGATCCGCTACCACATCCCCCACTTCGCCGCTCCCGACGACGGCGTGCTGGAATTTCCCAGCCCTCTGGCCCAGGTCATGCTCCACGAGCACAACCTGCTGGGGGTGGCCGACGAGAAGTGGGCCGAGTCGCGCGACACCGTGCTGTTCCTGTGGTACACGCGGCGGCTCGACGGCAGCGAGACCATCAAGCTGCCGCGCGGGTTCAAGCTCGCCACTGCGGTCAAACCCGTGGCCGTGGATGAGACCTACGCCGGGTTCACCGGCGAGGTGGAGCTGAGCGGCCGCACCCTCGCCATCACCTCGCGCGCCGAGATCCGCCGCCGCCAGATCCCGCCCGACGGCTACCCGGGCTTCCGCCAGGCCATGACCGCCGCCAAGGACTTCTGCAACCGGACCTACCATCTGACCAGGGAGGGCAAGTGATGAAGACGCTGAAAATCGTTTCCCTCCTGGCCTTGATGCTGTGCGCGGTAGGCGCGGTGGCTGCCGACATGGGCACCTCCTACGGATTCGACCTGGACGCCCTGTGGACCACCGCCCGGCAGACCTACGACCTGGACACCGAGGATGCCGTCGTGCTGCTGGAAGACCGCGAGGTGACCCTGACCGACGGGGGCGGCCTGGCCACCACCGTGCACCGGGTGGTCTGGATCAACTCATCCACCGCCATCCACGAATACGCCGACCTGCGCGTGCCCTGGAACAAGGAGAACTCCCGGCTGGACGTTGAGGTCCTGCGCACCTGGCGGGACAGTCGGTGGTGGCCCGATCCGACCGCCATCAGCGAGACGGCCGTGGTCGAGACCCTGCCCTACGCCGTGGATCACGCCGACGACTACACGACCCTGCGCGAGACCATGCTCCTGCACGACGGCATCGAGCTGCCGTGCATCCTGGAAACCCGCTACACCATCACTCGCCACGGCGTGCCGGCGGCCGAGGGCGTGTTCGTGTTTCCCCAGCCGGATCCGGCCGTGCAGGTACGGCTGGCCGTGACCGTGTCCGCATTGGCGCCCTGGCACGCCCAGGCGGTCAACGGCGCCCCGGAGCCGACGGTATCGGCCGACAACGGCCTGCGCCGCACCGTGTGGAACATGGAACCGGTGGCTCGTCTGGGCCAACCCGTGACCGACGAACCGGAGGCCTACGAACCGACGGTCGTCTACTCCACCTGGGAAAGCTGGGCCTCCCTGGGCAAGGCCTTCACCGACGCCTTCGACCTGGCCGCCCACGTGGACGGCGCTCTGGCCGACTCGGTGGCCACACGGACCGTCCACCTGACCGATACGGTGGAGATCGTCCAGGCCGTGCTGGATTTCGTCACGGAGTCCACCCGCAACATCCATAGCGATTTTCGCCTCTGGGACAAACCTCGATCCGCCGACCGCACCTGGGAGACAGGATACGGAAACG
>Ga0164318_10003534_pt1 | contig 14805 bp, 11 predicted proteins | sample GuaBasSedimGuay9_FD_113734 | JGI IMG/M metagenome (GOLD analysis project Ga0164318, IMG submission 113734) | Subseafloor sediment microbial communities from Guaymas Basin, Gulf of California, Mexico - Guay9, Core 4571-4, 0-3 cm | ecosystem: Environmental > Aquatic > Marine > Hydrothermal vents...
AATCTAGCTTGGTTAGGATTTACTGCAAGAAAAGAACCGTATATACAAGGACTTTTTGATAAAGGAGGTCAATTTACAGAAGATGAGAAATTATATCTTCTAAAATATCATTTTACAGTAATGGGAAAAACATTGAGTTTATACAAAAAGTTGTACAATGAGAATAAAATAGAATTGTGTACGAGTCCTTTTTATCATCCTATTCTGCCATTATTGATAGATACTGATTGTGCAAAGAGAGCATTGCCAGATATTTCTTTACCAAAACATAGATTCAATTTCCCTATGGATGCAGAATTACAAATAAAAAAAGGTGTGGATTATTTTACTAAAATTATAGGTAAAGAGCCATCTGGATTTTGGCCATCAGAGGGGTCAGTATCGCCAGAGATAGCAGAATTGCTTACTAAATGTAATATTCATTGGTTCGCTTCTGATGAAGATGTGCTTGCTCATTCCACAGTAGATGGAAATTCCAATAAATATACAAATTATCGTCTGGATTTTGGCAATAGTTCAATCAATGCAATATTTCGTGACAAAACTTTATCTGATTTGATAAGTTTCCATTATTCGCAAGTTCCGCCAGAACAAAGTGTAAATGATTTCATTTCACATTTGGAAAATATTGCTCATAATATACAAGCTCAACAAGAGCCAAAATTGATATCTATAATATTAGATGGTGAGAATGTGTGGGAGTATTTTCCTGACAGTGGCGAGAATTTCCTGCGTATGCTTTATCAGTCATTATCAGAGCATCCTTATCTTGAAACAATTGGGATAGGTGATTTTAATAGACGATTTTCTCCACAAAGGAGGATAGTCGTATTACATACTGGTTCATGGATAAACCATAATTTTCGTATATGGATTGGGGATGATGAGAAAAATCAGGCATGGGAACTTATGACAAAAGTCAGGAAAAGATTTCAAAGATACTTGAACAATAACACGCTATCAGAAAATACGATAGAAAAAATAAGAGAAGAGATTTTGAATGCACAAGGAAGTGATTGGTTCTGGTGGTATGGTGAGCCGTTCTCTTCTGAAAATGATGAATTATTTGATCAGTTATTTCGTAATCATCTCACTATGGCTTATCAATTGATGAGACATTACAAATCTATGGCTGTGTAAAGTTAATAAAGATTGAAAGATTATAAAGATTAAAAAGATTGAAAGATTATTTTGATATATATTTTTTTTAGTTGATAGAGACACACGATTTTAATCGTTGGTATGAAAATCAAGAACTGATGTATTTTAATATTGTAAAACCGTTAAAAGGTTTTAATTTATCCTCTGTGCCTTCCGTGTCTCTGTGGCGAATTTACGCACTACGCCTTATTTTACATTCTTACTTTCTTATGTCTTTCATACTAAGTTGTACTTTACCATCATCATCTATACGAATGATTTTAACCATTACCTCATCTCCTTCTTTGACAACATCTCGTACATTTTTTGTCCGTTTTTGTTCTAGATTAGATACATGTACAAGTCCTTCCTTTTTGGGCAGGAATTCTACAAAAGCACCAAAATCACGAACATTTTTTACTTTCCCTATATATGTTTTTCCAACTTTTGGTTCTTCTATCAGCATTTCTATCATTTGCATTGCTTTTCTAATTGATGCTTTATTTGGAGATGCAATTTTAGTGGTTCCATCATCATCAATATCAATCTTTACATCTGTTTGCTCAATGATTTTTTTTATAGTTTTTCCAGATGGACCGATAACTTCGGCGATTTTTTCGTGTGGTATTTTAAGAGTTTCAATTCTTGGAGCGTAAGTGGAAATATCAGAGCGAGGCTGTGGTATTGTTTCTAATATTTTATTCAATATAAATAGGCGAGCATCTTTAGCCTTGTATAGTGCTTTCTTCATAATTTCAGTAGTAATACCATCTATTTTTATGTCCATTTGAAGAGCAGTAATACCATGTTTAGTCCCAGTAACCTTGAAATCCATATCACCATAATGGTCTTCCATCCCAATAATATCAGTAAGGATTATATAGTTATCACCATCTTTAATCAAACCATTTGCTATTCCAGCAACTGGTTTTTTTATTGGTACTCCACCAGCCATTAAAGCCAAAGTTGCACTACACACAGTAGCCATTGATGATGAACCATTAGATTCTAATATTTCAGATACAATTCTGATAGTATAAGGGAATTTGTCCTGTTCTGGTAATATAGGCAATAAAGCTTTTTCTGCTAAATTGCCATGCCCTAGTTCTCTTCTGCCTGGCGCTCGTAAAAATCTTACTTCACCAACACTAAAAGGTGGGAAATTATAATGAAGATAGAATTGCTTTTTGTATTCCTCTTGCAAACCATCAACAATTTGTTCATCAGAGGTACTACCTAATGTTAAAGTGCCTAACGACTGTGTTTCGCCACGAGTAAATAATGAAGAGCCATGAGCTCTTGGAAGCACATCTATCTCACAAGAAATTTCTCGTATCTCATCAAGACCACGCGCATCAACCCGTTTATGATCATACAAAAGATATCTCCTTATCAGTTCTCTTTTTATATTCTCATACGCGGATACAAGAAATTTTTCCTTTTCAGCATATTCCTCATCAGTAAGTGATGACTCATATTCAGTTAACAGCTCTTCTTTTATTTCATTAAATTTTTCATTTCGTGCTTTTTTATTCTTTATAAAATATGCTAAACTTAATTTATCCTGTATTTTTTCTTTAACTTCTGTAAGTAATTCTTCTTGTATAATTTCTTGTTCTATTTCCATTTTTTCTTGTGCGATACCTTCTGCAAATTTTTCCTGAAATTCAACAATATTTCTAATTACTGGCAGTGCTTTTTCAATAGCTTGCAGAATGGCATCTTCAGATACTTCTTTTGCAGATGCCTCAACCATAACTACATCATTTTTAGTACCAGCAATATCTAACTCCAACTTTGACTTTTTCAATTGTGATACAGTAGGATTAATAACAAATTCGTTGTCAATAAGCCCAACTGTAACCCCTGCAATTGGTCCATTGAAAGGGATATCAGATATTGTCAATGCTGCTGATGCTGCTATCATTCCTATCATATCAGGACTGTTTTGTTCATCGTAGGATAATACAGTAACCACGATTTGGACTTCATTATGAAATCCATCTGGGAATAGTGGACGAAGTGGACGGTCAATTAAACGTGCGGATAATATTGCTTCTGTGGATGGTCTCGCTTCTCTTTTATAAAAGCCACCTGGAACTTTTCCAGCTGCATACATTTTTTCAACAAAATCAACAACTAATGGAAAATAATCAATATCTTCACTAGGCTTCCTAGAAGCTGTAGCTGTAGCTAATACCATACTATCACCATATTTAGCAACTACCGAGGCATTAGCTTGTTTTGCCATTTTGCCTGTTTGTAGAACTAACTTTCTACCAGCTAATTCCATTTCCATTTCTTTGAATGGCTGATGTAACATCTTTCCTCCAATATATTACAGGATAATGGCCAATAACATCTTAATAAATAGCAGTTAACTATCTCCTATTATGTGTTTCGGTATTTTTCTGTATGCTATCAGTCAAATATTATGATATATTTTTATAATCCTGATTTTTTATTATGCCTCTGACCAATAGAGAAATGCTGAAATCAGAGGACATTCCTTAAATTTTTAGCCACAAAAACACACAAGGTGTAATGCGTAGTGCGTAAATTCGCCACAGAGAACACAACGTAATGCGTAAAACACAAAAAATATCAGATATTATCTACGAAGACCTAATTTTTTTATCAATTCACGATATCTATTAATGTCTTTATAACTAAGATAATTAAGCAATCTTCTTCTCTGACCAACTAGTTTCAATAATCCTCTTCTGGAATGATGATCTTTAGAATGTGCTTTCAGATGTTGTGTAATATTTCCGATTCTTTGGGTCAATAAAGCAATTTGCACTTCTGGTGAACCTGTATCCGTACTATGTAATCTAAATTCTTCCATAATAGGGGTTCTATTTTTTTTGGTTATTGACATTTTACCTCCATAATAATTTATTGTATTATGAGTTATGCAAAATAGGTGAAAACGGTGTTATTGCGAGGAACGAAATGACAAAGCAATCTATAATGGTTTAATCATCATTCGCAATGACAGAAAAACTCTATTTCTCAAAACTCATATTTATTATATTGTAAAAAATTAGCAATGAAGAACACACAAGGCATAGGGCGTAGTGCGTAATGCGTAGGGCGTAGGGCGTAAAAATATACAAGAAATAATATACTGTGCTTGGATATGCCAAGCTATATTGTTTTCTATACTATATAGATAATTTTGGGTTAGCCACGAAGCACAAAGAGAGAAAGGAACAGAAAAAACTCTTTGTAACTCCGTGGCTATGAGACAGTTTAACTATTGTTCTGTAATGCTAAACTCTCTCTAAAATAATTACAGGTACATTCGCTAATTCTTTAAATAAAATGGCATCTTCTTCACTACCAACAACATCACCCCAGTGGAATGGAATGGCTAATTTGGGCTTGAATATATTAACGATCTTTGCGGCTTCTTTTGCTGTCATTGTATAAGTTCCACCTACTGGAACAAACGCAATATCAATATGTTCAAGTGTTTTTAATTCTGGTACAGCATCTGTATCGCCAGTATGAAGAATTCTAATATCACCAACTGTTACTATATAACCTAACCAATTATTATTTCGCGGATGATATTCTTTATTCAGATTATATGCAGGAATAGCTTTTATCTTAATATTATCGTATTCATTTTCATCTCCAGGATCCATAGTAATCACAGGCATAGGCACCTCATTTTTTAATGAGGAAGGTATAATAACTTTTGTTGTATCATCTTTAATTTTATTTATATCTTCCAAAGAGAGATGGTCAAAATGAGAGTGAGTAACAAGTATAAAATCTGCTTTTGGTTGATTAGATGGAACTTTCCATGGATCAATATAGATATTTTTACCTTGATATTGAATAAGAATAGAGCTCTGACAATACCATTTAATATTTTTTAGAAACTCTTGCAGATTATTATTAAGTGATCGCATAGTAAAAATTCCTTTCTATAATTTATTATACCAAAAGATAATATCCATCTATTCATTTGTAAAGAAATTTATTTTTGTCGGATAAGCATTCCTAATCTGTGCAGTAAGGACATTACTTAAGTTTAGGAATATCAACAGGCAAGCCAACTCTCATAAAAAATCTGGCAAAAGCTTGAGATAAATGCTCGCTATAAGCTTCTCAATTGGACAGAAGAATCATTCTAATTTATCAAATTCATTTAAAAATTCTTTCCATTTACCAAAGTCTCTTGCACTAAAATGTTGCCTATCTTGATCTTTGAAAAAGGAAATACCTTTTAAAGAATCACCCATAACTCTTTTAAAATCATTTACAGACATAACTAAAAAGTGAGGTTTGTCGTCATCATCAATCAAACACCAAATATAAAAATGATATTTATCTTTGATTAAATCTCGTGGTTTCATATCTACCGCATAAGTATTTTTTGATTTTCCATTCTTATATTCAATTCTTGAACTTTTTACCTGAATTGTGCGAAATTTTGTTACATAATTTTTACTGCCACATTTACAAGAATGGTCAATCATTTCTATTTCTCCACCACATATATCACAAGTGGGGCGATTAATCAAATTTTTACTGCCACATTTCTCGCATTTTCTTTTATTACCGACCATTTCATATTTACAATTAGCACATATTTTTTTAGCAATTATTTTATTTTTCTGAGTCTTGGAAAAATCTTTACCACATTTTTTACATACTAATACAGGTGTTAAATTCCAGTTTTTCCCACAATCTTCGCAAACATGTTTGTGAATTATAAGGTCTATATATTCATCGTAAACAGGATTATATACATTCCAACCATATTTAGATAATTCAAAAGAGACCAAAAATTCCCCATAACGAGAAAAATGTCTTGCACTCAAATCAGTTGTAGTTCTCTTATTGTTCATATCAATTTTCACTATAATCAAACTCTGATATATCTATAACTTTATTATTAAGCAAATCAGGTTGAAAGTTCTTTGCTATATTTTTCAAACTCGCTTCACGAAACATCTTTTTATTTATCTCAATCCCGATACCAATTCTATTTAATCTTTTGGCTACAATTACAGAAGTAAAACTTCCCCCAAAAGGATCTAGAACCTTTTCGCCTTTATAGCTAAACATCCTTACTGCAAATTCTGGTATTTCTTCTGGAAATGGAGCAGTATGTCCAAGAACATTTTTACCTTTACTATTTATTTTTATAACCGGAGAAAATTTCACAATATCTCTACGCCATTTTTTGATAAATTCTTTTGGGATTTCATGCTCTTTTGATTGATGAGATTGTGTCATTATTGTCTTTAATGAGAACCTTTTGCCACGATTACTTTTACTTCTTTGAAAGCAATCTAAATTTTTACATTCCCAACTCATTAAACCGATTTCCGATTGTGTGTTTCCATTAACTTTCAGTGTCCCACAAATTGGGCAAGGATAACGAGTTCTATCTAATCTATGCTTATGAAAAATCAAAATATGTTCATAACAATTTGCTGGATATTGATAAAATGGATATGGTTTGTTGCCGTGTTTATGCCTTTCTGTTTGGACTTCGCCTTTATCCCAGATAAAATCATCAACAAAAGTAAAACCTTCTTCCTCAAAAATCTTTGTAAAATATGAGCCAAGAGGTAATCTTCTTTTGCCCCAAACAGATTTGGTTGTTAAATTATCATTATCAAAAACATCACCAACATTAAAAACAAATACACGGTGATTATCTAATACTCTGTAAGATTCCCGAATGATTTTACGCATATCTTCTAAATACTCATTTAGATTTTTCCATTGAGAGTAATCACGGGCATTATAATATGGTGGGGAAGTAACCATAATATGAATTGATTCAGATTTCATTCCTTGCAGAACTTTTAAACAATCCCCCCAGATTATTTTTATTCCATCATCTTCTTTCTCTATAAACTTTGATAATTTGTCATTGACACATTGATATTGTCTTTGATAATCTTCTTTAACGAATCGTATGTAAGTTTCAGAAAAATTTTTTATTATTTCATTACGGTTCTCTAATTTTCTCAAACATTCAATATCTTTTAGGAATTCATCTAAACGGACTTTAGAAAAAGTTTCCAATAAATATGGTTCACTTATTTCTAAAATTTTATCTATGTAATGCATACTTTTGTCATAAATGATTATCGTAAGAAACCTAAGAAACCCGACTCGAGTTCGGGAAGACCGAGTCGGGTTTCTTGAGTCATACTTCAAAAATCTTTCAGCACATCAGCAATAGTTGGTCTGCCAATCTCCTGCAATTCATATTGAACACGAGTGCATGGTTTATTTATGTCTATTATTCTTCTTAAATCAATAGGAGTCGCAATAATCACAGCATCACATTCTGTATGATTGATTGTGCATTCTAAATCCTCAATTTGCTGTTTGCCATATCCCATCGCAGGTAAAATAGTGCCTATCTCCGGATATTTCTTAAATGTATCCGTAATTGTGCCAACTGTATAAGGTCTGGGGTCAACTAAATTCTTGCAATTGTATTTGTAAGCTGCAACAACACCAGCACCGTATGTCATTTCGCCATGCGTTAAAGTTGGACCATCCTCAATTACCAAAACTCTTTTTCCAGTAATAAGGTCAGGATTTTCAACCTTCAAAGGAGATGCTCCATCAATTACTTTTGCATACGGATTTCTCATTTTGATATTATGACGGACTGTCAATTTATCCTTAAAATCAGCAGTATCAATCTTATTTATCACAACTACATCTGCTAAATATAGATTTGTCTCACCTGGATAATAAGTAAGTTCATGTCCAGGTCTGAGAGGATCTACAACAGTTATTTGCAAGTCAGGTTTATAAAATGGTAAATCATTGTTTCCACCATCCCAAACAATAATATCAGCTTCTTTTTCCGCCTCTTCTAAAATTGCACAATAGTCAACACCAGCATAAACAATATTTCCACGATCAATATGTGGTTCGTATTCCTCTCGCTCTTCAATAGTGCAATTATATCTTTCTAAATCTTCGTAACTTGCAAATCGTTGAACTTTTTGCTTTACTAAATCCCCATAAGGCATTGGATGTCTTATTACAACAATTTTTCTACCTTTTGCATTTAGAACCTCACATACTTTGCGTGTCGTTTGACTTTTTCCACAGCCAGTTCTTACAGCACATATGGCTATCACCGGCCTTAATGATTTTAACTGCGTATTTTTAGTACCCATTATAATGAAGTCAGCACCGCAGGCATTTACTAATGATGCCTTATGCATTATTGTTTCATGTGATACATCACTATAAGCGAAAACAACTAAATCTATATTTTCTTTTTTAATTAATTCTGGTAATTCCTCTTCTGAATAGATAGGGATGCCATCTGGATATAATTTGCCTGATAATTCCGCAGGATACTTTCTTCCATCAATGTTGGGAATTTGATTTGCTGTGAAAGCAACAATTTCATACTGCTCTTTATCTCTGAAGAATACATTAAAATTATGAAAATCTCTACCAGCTGCACCCATAATTATAGTTCGTTGTCTCATTATCAGTTCTCCTTAATCTTTCTTAATCTTAGTAAGGCAAAAAATGAAACTAGCCCTTTTAGTGTCAAATATATTTAACTAAACCAATTATGATAATATTCAAAATACTAATTATTCATTTTTTTGACTGAAGCGATATGTTGATAATTCGCTATATAAATCAGTTCGTCTATCCTTAAAAAGATGATTATATTCATTTATATTTTTATTTCGTGCTTCTTGTGGGTCAATATCAACGATTCTTATCTCTTCCTTATCTATACTGGCTGATGCTAATATTTCACCTTTTGGAGACATTATTTGACTTGCACCAGTAAAATATAGTTCTGAACTTCTATTCTTATCTGAACCAATACGATTAGCAGTAATAATAAACACATTATTTTCAATGGCTCGCGCATACATTGCTTTTTGACAGTATGGCATAACCAAATTCGCTGAATGACATATAACATCTGCTCCTTTTAGTGCTAAAATCCGTGCTGATTCAGGAAATATCCAGTCAAAACATATCATTAAACCAAGTTTTACTTCTTGATAATTAAACACATTAAAACCGGTATTCCCTGGTGCAAAAAGCAATTTCTCCTTATAAAATAAATGTGTTTTCCTATACAATTCTATTTTCCCATCAGGATATACCAAAATAGAAGAGTTATAATAAATCTCTTTATCCTGTTCTAAAATACCAACAACAATTGCAATATTTTCTCTTTTAGCAATATTACGAAAGAAATCAGCAATGCGTGATTGCTTTGCAGAAGCAGATAAGTATTTCATCTCATCCTTATTAGCAAATAAATATCCAGAAGTTGCTAATTCTGGTAAAACTATTAAATCAGCATTAACGTCGGTTAGTAATTTATCAATTCTATGTAAATTCTTTTGCTCTTCAAAGAGACGAGGATAAAATTGCAAAAATCCTACACGCATACAAACTCCAATAAGAAAAATGGACTATATTGATAATATCAATAACTCTTATCTTCTTGAACTCTTGTCTTCTTGAACTCTTGAACTCTTGTCTTCTTGTCTCTACCCGCTTACAGATAATGCAGAAATCAATATGCAGGGCGAACCAACAGCATTGAAGTTAAATTCCAAATCATTTCCAATAGCAACAATATCATTTAATAATTGTAGAAAATTCCCTGAAATAGTGAAGTTATGGACTGGATATTTCAATTTTCCATTTTGATAGAAGAAGCCTTGTGCTGATAATGAGAAATCACCGGAAACAGGATTACATCCACTATGCATTCCTTGTAATTCTACAATCTCTATGCAATTATTAGGTATATTTAAAATTTGCTCTCGTGTTTTATCACATTTCTCAAGATAGAAATTCGTATGAGATACAGTTAAAGTCCCTTTATAGCTACGAGATGCATTTCCAGTAGAACTTGTATTATCCTTATTTGCAGTAATTGTATTATGCAAAAATGATGTTAATGTCCCATTAGTTACAAGTTTAGTCATTTGTGAGGGATAGCCCTCATCGTCAAATGGACGAGTTGAAAAACCATGTTTTAATAAAGCATTATCAATGATATTCACTTTTTCATTAGCGATTTTTTCCCCTAATTTTCCTTTTAACAAAGAATAGTTCTCTTGAACTGCTTTGGCAGAAAATATATTTGCAAAAGTATCCAAAAGTGTGGATGCCATTTTATTATTGAAAACTATTGGATATTTTCCAGGTTTTACCTCTTTTGCACCTAAAAGATTTACAGCTCTTTCAGCAGATTCCATACCAATTTTATCTGCCTTAATATCTTCAAATGAATGACTTATTTTATATGCCCTTCCTGATTTTATTTCTGTTTCTTTCTTTGCTAATGTCATTACAAAAGCATATCCTCTATTTGTAATATATTCTCTGTCCAAACCTTGACTATTCGCAACTTTGATCTTAGATACAAAATCTCCAAATGATGAATGTGGCACATTTATAATCTTATTATCAAATTCCCTTGCTGATTTTTCTAATAGTTTAGCCTTATCTATTTTATCTTCAACTTTTATATCTTCCCATTCCGGATAATATGTCTGTATTTTCTGTTCTATTTCAGCATAATTAGCGAACATTATTTTATCAGGATTATCAACATATTTAGCGTTTTCTAACGCAGATTTAATAATCATCTCAAAAGCATCATCAGACATTTTTTCTGTAAAAGCATAGCCAATATGGCCATTTTGAAGAACACGCACTCCTAATCCTAATCCATCTGAATAATCAAAACTCTCAACCTCTTGCTGAAATATTTTCACGGAGAATGATTTATTAGCAGAAAGGTAAATTTCAATATCATCAATTTTTTTCTGTTTTGCTATTGAGAATATTTTTTCAAATTCTTTTTCATACATTTTTAACACTCCCTTAAAAAAATTTTTGCCACAAAAACACAGCAAAAATATTAGAAATTTTATTTATTACAAATATGTTTTCACACTGACAGTGAAAAGATGTGTTACTTTTTATGTCAAATTAAATTTCCAGCAAGAAGGAAGTATATTGCCACAGAGACACAGAGAGAGAAATATTCTTTTTAGCTAATTATAACCAATTAACTAATTAACTAATTTAATGTTTAATTCGTAAATGGAAATTTTTTATTTTTTGACATCACAAAACTTTCTATTATATTTTGGACTAAAAGACGAAAATGGTCTAAAATTCCAAAGAGGAAAATCCAAAGAGGAAAAATGGATACGAAAAAAGAGCAAATATTAAAGGCAGCCGGAAATATTTTTGCAAAGTTCGGGCTAAAAAAAACAACAATGGATGAAATCGCAAAAATAGCTCGTATGGGCAAGTCAACAATATATTATTATTTTAAAAGCAAAGAATCCATATTTGCTGAAGTAATCGATAAAGAATCACGAATCTTAAAGCAAGAATTGTCAGAAGCAATTGCAAAAGCAACTAGTCCGCAACAAAAAATCAAAAATTATATGCTTACCAGAATGAAACACCTGAAAAAGTTAATTAACTACAATACAAGCTTAACTGATGATTATCTTTCCCATTATTCATTTGTAGAAAATGCAAGAAAGGACTTTACTCAATATGAAATACATGCAATCAAAGACATACTTATTAACGGTATAGATCAGAACATATTTGCTATTGAAGATGCATCCGCGGTAGCTGTAATAATTGTCAATGGAATTAAAGCTCTTGAACATATTCTATTTATTGAAAAATTGAGCGAAAATATAGAAAAGGAAATAGACCTGATATTGAATATTATTTTCAAGGGAATTGAGAAAAGATAAAATTTTTTATAAAAATTTATAGGTGATTAATTTTGTTTTGAGAACTCCGTGCCTTTGTATTTCTGTGGTAATGAAAAACTAAATTAGTAAAACTCTCTAACAATAGGAATGAGAATGAGTGTAAAAATTGATAACTTAAAAAATAAAGAGGATATGAAACAATTTCTTAAATTGCCTTGGAAAATCTATAAAGATAATCCATACTGGATTCCACCTCTTTTAAGTGAAGTAAAGAATACTCTTGATACTAAAAAGAATCCGTTTTGGGAACATGCCAAAAGAGAAATTTTCTTGGCAAAAAAAAACGATGAGGTAGTTGGAAGAATTGTGGCTACTATTGATGATAACCATAACAATTTTCATCAGGAAAAAACCGGATTCTTTGGCTTCTTTGAATGTGTAAATGATTTTGAGGTTGCACGATTACTATGGGATAAATCAAAAAATTGGTTGAAGATAAATAAAATGAATATTATGCGTGGACCTGCAAGTCCAAGTTTGAATGATGAATGTGCTTTTCTTTTGGAAGGGTTTGATAAATCACCAACAATTATGATGCCTTATACTCCACCTTATTATTTGGAACTGGCTGAAAAGTATGGCTTTAAGAAAGCAAAGGATTTGTATGCTCTACTAAAAAAAACAGAAGATGGCATTCCTGAACGGATTGAAAAGATAGTAGAAAGGATTAAGAAGAAAACAAAAGTAAGAATCCGTCATTTTGATATGAAAAACTATAAAAGGGATATTCAATTTTTAAAAGATATTTATAATTCTGCCTGGGAAAAGAACTGGGGATTTGTCCCGATGACAGATAAGGAGATTGATTTAGCAGCAAAAAAGTTTAAACAATTTGCCGAACCAGAACTGAATTTATTTGCTGAAATTGATAATAAACCTATAGGAGTTTCCGTTACAATACCTGATATAAATCAAGTATTAAAAAAATTAAACGGCAAATTAGGTCTAATTGGAATTTTAAAATTCCTTTATTATAAAAAGAAAATTGATGGAACTCGTTCACTTATTGGTGGAGTTAAAAAAGAATATCGTAACACAGGAATAATTGCTGTTTTGTATTATGAGACAACAATGAATGCTGTACGATTAGGTTACAAATGGGGTGAACTTGGTTGGAATTTGGAAGATAATGATTTAATAAACAGCTTTGATATGGCAATTGGCGGGAAAATTTATAAGAAATATAGAATTTATGAAATGGAAATATAAAAGCACATTTTAAAAATAAGGATTCGTTATGAAAAAAGTAGTTAAAAAAACAAAAAATCACTTGATGGAATTGATGGAGAATCAGGCAATTAAATTTGTTGTAAATTCCTCAGATAAGAATTTTATCAGGGAAATAGAAATTGTAAAAAAAATAGCATCGATTCTTGGAGTAACGAAGAAAGGCAAAGAAGAATTTGACTATTTTAAAAAATTGGTTGAAGCGAAACATCCCGTTAAAAGGTTGATAAAAAGAATAAATGACGAATTAAATCCACATTGCAGAAATCTGCTTTTTAAGAATATATTTTTAAAATCATTATACTGGAAGAAAAAGAAGAACAAATTTGCCAAAAGAGAAGGTTTTAAAGGTCCTACAAACATAGTGGTTAGCCCGACAATGAAATGTAATCTCCGCTGTGATGGATGCTGGGCTGGAAAATTCCAAAAAGTTCCTGACCTTGAAATGTGCTTGTTAGAAAGAATTGTTGAAGAAGTAAGAGAGATGGGTGTCAACTTTATTACAATTACTGGTGGAGAACCATTTATCAGAACAGACCTTTTTAATCTTTATGAAAAATATCCTGATGTATATTTTCAGATTTATACAAATGCGACACTGATAAATGAAGAAGTAGCAAAAAAACTTGGTGAGATAGGTAATGCTGCTGTGATGATAAGTGTAGAGGGTGGGGAAGAAAAAACTGATGCAAGACGAGGAAATGGTGTTTATAGAAAGGGAGTGAAGGCAATGAATAATCTGAAAAAGGAAGGGGTCCCTTTTGGTTTTTCAGTGGTCGCTACACGCTACAATGTAGAGGAAATAACTTCTGATGAATTTATTGATGATCTAATTGAAAAAGGGTGTTTGAATGGATGGTATTTTCAATATATCCCTATTGGTAGAAATCCTGATACTTCTTTAATGTTGACACCTGAGCAGAGAGATTATATGAGAAAAAGAGTTTATAAAATAAGGAATACAAAACCAATATTTCTTGCTGATTTCTGGAATGATGGTCCATTAATGAATGGTTGTATGGCTGGAGGAAAATCATATTTACATATAAACCCACTTGGTGATATTGAACCCTGTGCTTTTGCCCAGTTTGCCATTGATAATATTAGAAATAAAACGATAACCGAGGCACTAAAATCACCATTTTTTAAGGCAATAAGAGAAGGAATTCCATACGATGGAAATCTTCTTCGTCCCTGTATGGTGGTTGACAGACCTGAAATTTTACGGGACCATGTAAAAAGATTTGGTGCCCATCCAACATATCCAGGGGGAGATTGCCTTCTTTCATCACCAATAAAAGATGAATTGGATAAATATGCTAAAGGAGTAAAGAAAATATATGATAAAGCATGGCAGGAACGCGATTGGATAACTCTTTTTACTACTGATTATTTATAATGAAGAAATTTATCTCCCTTTCATTTTTCGGCATAGCAATGGAATTCCTTGAGGCAGCGGTTGTTGTTTATTTAAGAGAAATCATTGCCCAAATTAGTGAATTAATATGCTACGAAATTTCATAAAATTTATAATAAGAGGAGTTGCCGGAGCAATTGTTGATACATTAGTGTTATGGATACTTACAACACTTTTTTTTCATTCCTATTTCACAAAATATATATTATCTCCGGCAATCTC